>Ga0172367_10002000_pt1 | contig 28769 bp, 16 predicted proteins | sample Lak10m_FD_114542 | JGI IMG/M metagenome (GOLD analysis project Ga0172367, IMG submission 114542) | Freshwater microbial communities from Kabuno Bay, South-Kivu, Congo - kab_022012_10m | ecosystem: Environmental > Aquatic > Freshwater > Lake | place: Democratic Republic of the Congo: South-Kivu...
GAACAGGTCTACACCTGCGGCCTCGCCTTGGCGTTAGTGCTCGACGCGGAGCTGGCGCGCGTCGGGCGACAGGACTTCGACGCGTTCTACCGTGGGTTGCTCGACGACATGCCGCAGGACTTGGACGGGTTCCTCGCGCGCGTCGAAGCCGCGACCTCGAGCGAGGCGCGCGAGTGGTTCGAGCGTGCCATCGCCGGCGTCGGCGGCTCCGACGCGCTCGGACGGCTGGCGAACATCGGCGTGCGCACCGAGTCGCGCACCGGACCAGCCGTGTTGCGCGCGAACTTGGAGCCTGCGCCGGCCGCGGACGCGCGCGGCGGAGTGCGCGTGGTCGACATCGACCCGGCCGATCCCGCCGCCGTCCACGGTCTCGCCGCCGGCGACATCCTCGAGTCCATCGATGGCGTCGTGGTGCGCACCGTCGCCGAGGCCCGCGCGCAATGGGGGCGCGAGCGCGGGGACGCCCTCGAGTTGCGCTGCCGTCGCGGCGAGCAAGCCTTCAGCATCGTCATGCCCGCTCCGCGCAAGGCGCGCGTGGTGGAGTTCGACGCGAGTCCGTTCCTCGCGCGCGTGCGCCGGACCTGAGCCGAAGCAGGCCGCGCGCCGCGCGCGCGCCCGGTCCGCGGCCGGGATCGAGTTCGCCCTCCGCACGCCGCCGTTCCTGCCCGGCGCCGCGCCGCGCTATCCTGTGCACCCCATGCGCCGAGAGATCACGCTCGACACCGCGGCCTTCCTCGACTCCAGCCATGCGCGCGCCCTCGAGACCCCGCGCGAAGCGCAGAAGCGGATCGTCGAGGCCTACCTCTCGTGCTGCTACGAGGAACTGGGCAAGGCGCCGCGTCTGCTCGACGGCCAGGACGTGCATGGCGTCGTCGGCCACATGCTGCCCGGCCACTTCGCGCGCAAGGATCCGCTGGCCGCGCATGCGCCGCAGGTCCTGCGCGCCTACCTCGCGCACTTGAACGAGTCGGCCGTGGTGGTCGACTCCTTCGAGCAACGCCAAGCCCTCGAGCACACGCTGGAGGAGTTCGCGCAGGTGGTCGCCACCGGCGAACACGCGCACCACGGCCACCACGCGCCGCAGAAGCCCTTCGTGCACAACGCCGCCAAGACCGGGCGCAACGACCCCTGCCCGTGCGGCAGCGGCAAGAAGCTCAAGGCTTGCCACGCCAAGCAGATGTGAGCGCCGCGCCGCGCGGCGTCAAGTAATTTTGACAGACCACGCGGCGAAGCCGACGCCCCGCCGTCGGGCGCCCGATGTTCCAAGCCGAGGCGGGACGAGAAGCGCGAGGCGCGCGGGCAAGTGCGGCGGCGACTCGGCCCTGCGACTTGGCCCTGCGACTCGGCCCTGCGACTTGGCCCCGCCACTCGACCCCGCCACTCGGCAAGGCCGCTGCGCAAGGCCGACCAGCCATCCCTGCCGAATACCGCTTCCGAGGGGCTCGGAGTGGTTCGTGGCCTATCCGGGAACAGGAAAGACCTTCCGTTCGTCCTCGATTGTCGAGTTTCTGGAATCCCTCGACCGCCCACACGCAGGCGCCGTCCGGCTGCACAATGGGAGGCCAGTCGCGCGGGACAGCCCACCTGCGACGGTCCGCCCCGGCGCCAACCACCTCATGAACCTCCTCCGCACGAGCGGCTTCGCCGCCTTGGCCATCGCCCTCGCGTCTTCCACCCTCGCGCACGATGGCGATCCCAAGCTGCTGTGGCGCCAACCCGCCCGCCAAGGGCCGGGGTTCCAGAACCAGCTCTTCGCGCGCGCGCTGGCGAGCGGAGGCTCCACCGCGCAGTTCCAAGCCGGACTCGACTTCCCACGGAACAACGTGACGCTCTTGGCGTGGATGCCGCTGTCGACCTTCGGCGTGCCCGGAGGGGGCAACGGCAACAGCTGCTTCGGCTACACCTCGCCCTCGGGCCGCGAGTACGCCATCTTCGGACACTCGAACGGCACGGCCTTCGTCGAGATCACCAACCCCGGCGCGCCGGTGGTCGTGGCCAACCTCTCCGGCCCGCAAAGCTTGTGGCGCGACATGCGCGTGTACCAGAGCTGGTGCTACGCCGGCAGCGAGGGCGGCTCGGGCATCCAGATCTTCGACATGTCGCAGATCGACGCCGGCAGCGTGACCTTGGCCAACACGATCACCACCGGCGGCGACGCGCGCACGCACACGCTCGAGCTCAACACGCAGTCGGGCTTCCTGTACCGCGCGGGCGGCGGCAGCAACGGCCTGCGCATCTACGACCTGCGCACGACTCCGCAGAACCCGCAATATGTCGGCGGTTGGTTCGATCGCTACGTGCACGAGGCGCAAGTCGTGACCTACCCCACCGGCGGTCCCGGCGGCGGTCCGCGCGAACTCGCCATCTGCTGCGGCGGACTCAACGGTGGTTTCGCGGACGTGGGCATCGACATCGTCGATGTGACCAACAAGGCGGCGCCCGTGTCGTTGGCGCACATCGCCTATCCCAACCCGGGCTTCTCGCACCAAGCGTGGCTGTCGCCCGACCGCACGCGCCTGTACCACAACGACGAAACCGACAACCGGCCGTACACGCGCGTGTTCGATGCCACGGGGCTCGCGAATCCGACGCCGACCATGACCTATCTGGGCGAGTTCCAGAATGGCACCACGGTCGACCACAACATCTACACCAAGGGAACCTACCTGTACGAGTCGAACTACAGGAGCGGCTTGCGCGTGTTCGACACCGCGAGCGGCGCGACCACGCCGACCTTGGTGGCGAACTTCGACACCTACCCCGAGGACGACGCGGGCGGCTACAACGGCCTCTGGAACAACTATCCGTACTTCCCGAGCGGCACGGTCATCGGCAGCGACATCGAACGCGGCCTGTTCGTGTGGTGGATCGGCACGCCGCCGATCACCTTCAGCTACACCGCGGGCTCCGCACCGACCAGCCTGCGCCCGGGCGGGCAGTCGGTCGCGCTGCAAATCGGCGAAAGCACGCCGGGCCAGTTGGCCGGCGGCACCGCCACCGTCTACATCGACACGGGTGCGGGCTTCCAAGCGCAACCGCTCGTGCAATCCGCCAACGGCCAGTGGGTGGCGAACTTCCCGGCCACCGCCTGCGGCACTCCAGTGCGCTGGTACCTCTCGGCCCAGAGCACGAACGGCGTGACCTGGTTCCACCCGGAAGGCGCGCCCGGCAATGTGTTCGAAGCCGTGTCCTCCTACGGATCGACGCCGATCTTGACCGACGCCTTCGAGGCGGCCAGCGGCTGGACCGGCGGCGTTGCTGGCGACACGGCGGCGGCGGGGACTTGGGTGCGCGTCGATCCGGTCGGCACCTCGGCCCAGCCCGAGGACGACCACTCGGCGATCGGCACGCTGTGCTGGGTCACCGGCCAAGGTGTCGCGGGCGGCAGCGTCGGCGCGGCGGATGTGGATGGCGGCTACACGACGCTTTTGTCGCCGCGCTTCAACCTCGCCTCGAACCCCAGCGCCATCGTGTCGTACTGGCGTTGGTACTCGAACAGCCAAGGAGCCGCGCCCAACGCCGACGTGTTCACCGTCGACGTGTCGAACAACGATGGCGCCACTTGGACCAACGCCGAGACGGTCGGTCCAGCCGGCCCGCAAACCGCCGGCGGCTGGTACTTCCACCAGTTCCGCGTGGCGGACTTCGTCGCGCCGAGCGCCACCGTGCGCGTGCGCTTCCGCGCCGACGACGCCGGTTCCGGCTCGGTGATCGAAGCGGCCGTCGACGACTTCCGCATCGACGACACGGCCTGCACCGGCTACGCCGCGTTCTGCTTCGGCGACAACAGCGGCAACGCCTGCCCGTGCGGCAACACCGGCGCGCCGGGACGCGGCTGCGCCAACTCGACCGGCGTCGGCGCGCAGCTCTCCGGCAACGGAGTCGCCAGCATCGCCACCGACAGCCTCAGCTTGTCGGCGAGCAGCATGCCCGCGACGGTGTCGGCCCTGTACTTCCAAGGCACCGCGCAAGCCGCCAGCGGCTTGGGCACCGCCTTCGGCGACGGTCTGCGCTGCGCCAGCGGCTCGGTCGTGCGCCTAGGCACGCGCACGGCGAGTGCCGGCGCGACCACCTACCCGAGCTTGGGTGACCTGCCCGTGTCGGTGCGAGGTGCCGTTCCGGCCGGGGCCACTCGTACCTACCAAGTCTGGTACAGGAACGCCGCCGCGTTCTGCACCAGCGATACCTTCAACCTGACCAACGGTCTGGTGGTGACCTGGGCGCCCTGACAGCGCACGCTCCGTAGTGGGGAAGTCCCCCCACCACATTGACATGGCGGCTGGAAGCGATTGCGCTTCCAGCCGCTTCTCTTTGAGAGGCGAAACCGACTCAAACTCACACCTGGAAATGACTTAAGGCAAGCTTTGACGATTTTCGTCATACACCTAACAAGACACAAACCTGAGCGATAGAATGCGCTTCGTGGTGCTCGATGCCGTTCCCCGACGATCAGGCACTCCCCGCCGCGGCCGAATGGCCGGATTCGGACCAAGGCGGATCGGGGAACGGCACGAGCGCCCGACCTGCCACGAGCGCCAGACCTGCCACGAGCGCCAGACCTGTTCAGACAAGTACGCCTGAACCGCACGCCGGCGCGACCACGGGCCGCGACGGACGCCTGCCGCCTCGGACGCCGCGCATCCTGCATCTCGATGTCGACGCGTTCCTCGCCTCCGTCGAACAAGCGCTGCACCCCAAGCTGCGTGGACAGCCGGTGATCGTCGGCGGGCTGCCGCACGAGCGCAACTTGGTCATGTCCTGTTCCTACGAGGCGCGCGCCATGGGCGTGCGGCCTGGCATGCGCCTCGCCGAAGCGGCGCGCGTGTGTCCGCGCGGTGTGTTCCGCCGTGGCGACTCGCAAGCCGCCGCCGGCGTCCGCGCGCGCATCGCCGTGCAGCTCGCGGCACTCTCGCCATGCGTCGAAGTCGCCTCCATCGACGACTTCTTCGTCGACCTCGCCGGCACGCTGCGCGCGATCGGCCCAACCTTCGAAGCCGCCGAGAAGGTCCGCGAGAAGATCCGCGCCGAAGTCGAGGTGCCCGTGACCATCGGCATCGCCACGACGAAGAGCCTGGCGCGCATCGCCGGCAAGTTGGCCAAGCCCGGCGGCATCGCCGAGATCCTGCCCGGCCACGAGCGCGCGTTCCTGCACCACTTGCCGCTCGAGCACCTGCCCGGCGCAGGAGGACGACTGGGCACGGAGCTGCTGCGTCTCGGCCTGCGCACGGCCGGCGACCTGACTCTGGTGCCGCGCGAAGTGCTGTGGACCACCTTCGGCCATGCCGGATTGGCGCTGCAAGCCCGGGCCTTGGGCCACGACGAGGATGCGGTCGAGCCCAGTTGGACTTGCCTGCCCGACGGAACGCGCGTCGAACGGCCGCCGCGCACGCTGCGCCGCGACTCGACCTTCGAACCGGAGGAAGGCCGACGCGACATCGTCGAAGCCATGCTCGCGTACTTGGTGGAGCGCGCGGCTCATCGGCTGCGCGAGTGGCGCATCGTCGCGCGCGGTCTGGTCGTGCGCCTCCAGCATGTGGATACACGCCTGCGCGGCGGCCACGCCGAAGATGCGCACAACCTGGCCGAGGCGCGCGCCAAGCTGTCGCCCCCCAACTCGTCCACCGATGCGCTGTCGCGCCAAGCCATGGCGCTGCTGCGCTCGCTCCCCCGCCGCCGCGCCTTGGTCAAGCGCGTAGGCCTCGAACTGACCGGCCTCGAACGCCAACACGTTCGCCAAGGACTGCTGTTCGATCCGGACCCGACCGACGCGCCGACCGAAACCGCCACGCAGGCCGTCGACCCCACCCCCGAGGCGGGAGGGACGCGGGAAGACCGACAACGACGATTGGACGAGGCGCTTGATCGATTGCGCCAGCGGCATGGGTTCGGGGGGGTGTTGCGGGGGAGTAGTTGGCTGCTGGCGGAGGGGAGGGAGAGGACGAGGGATGGGTTCGTGTTGAGGACGCCGTCGCTCAACCAGTGAGGATCCAGCCAACAAGGATGCTGGTCCCCTTCGTTGTGCGCGAACTGGCGCGCTCGCGTGGGCTGGACGGCGATAAATCGTGTCTGGCTGCTGCAAGACCGAGGCTGGCGTGCGTCCAGTTGAGTGAGAGCTTCGACGTCGGCCACCAGGCCGAGGGTCGGGAGCTGCCTGCGAGCGCGCCACGACCGCCTGGCGCGCACCGGCAGGCCGCCCTGTCCGACACAGGACAGCGCAGAGCCGGCGAAGCGACCCGACGCACACGCCGTGGATCCAACCGAGCGGCCACCGACGAAAGGGAGCAACCGCGAAGATCGCGCGCCCCGCAAGGGCGCAACAAGCACGTACGAGCCGTCCGAAGGGCGCCGACCGCCTGCAAGGGTCCTGCTGGCCCTCCTCTCGCCGCGGTCGCGCACAATGAACGGGACCAGCATCGGAACCAACCGCCCCCTGTATCCTCCAACGCGTGCTCGCCCCCCTCCCCTCCGCGCGTCTCTTCCTGTGGATCGCGCTCCTCTGCCTGGTCTGGGGCAGCACCTGGGTCGTCATCGCCGATGGCCTCGATCGCTTGCCGCCGTTCACCTCGGCGGCGGCGCGCTTCGTCGTTGCGGCGCTGGCGATGACGGTGGTGGCGAAGGTGCTGGGGGCGCGCGAAGGTGGCGAGGCGCCGCCGTGGTGGTTGTCGGTGACGCTGGGGACGCTCAACTTCGGGGCGTCGTACGCCATCGTCTATTGGAGCGAGATGAAGCTCCCGTCCGCCGTCGTGTCGCTCTTGTGGGGCACCTTCCCGCTGATGATGGCGGCGGCGGGGCATGTGTGGCTGGGTGAGCGCTTGCGTGGACGCCAGTTGGCGGGGTTCGTGCTGGCCTTCGGCGGGGTGGTGCTCCTGTTCGCCAAGGACCTTGGGCGCTTCGGCGACGCGGCGCTGGGCTGGGCGGCGGTGGCTCTGGCGAGTCCGTTCGTCTCGTGCATCGGCACGACCCTGGTCAAGCGCCACGGAGCGCGCGTCAACTCGCTGCGCCTGAATCGCGATGCCATGGCGATCGGAGCCGCCTGGCTCGTGGCGTGCGCGGCCTGGCTCGAGCGCGACGCCCCGGCCGAGTGGAGCGCGCGTGCCATCGCCAGCGTGCTCTACCTCGCGTTGTTTGGCACGGTCTTCACCTTCGCCACGTACTTCTGGCTGCTGCGGCGCACGAGCGCCTACCAGCTCTCGACCATCGCCTACATCACCCCGGCGATCGCGATCCTCCTCGGCGCCGGCGCGCGGGGCGAGGCGATCGGGCCCTGGACGCTGGCGGGCGCGGGCCTGGTGCTGGGTGGAGTGGCGCTGGCGGTCCGGTCCGCAAGGCCAGTCCAAGCAAGGACTTGAGCGCGGGGGCGCGCGCTGGCGCCGCAGCGACTTTCGGATCTTGTTAGGATCCCGCTACCGAGGCCCTGCACGGTGGCGGCGCAGCCTGAGCGCGCGACCACCGGCTGGCGCCTCCAAGCATGGATGACGGGCGCGCGGCGTGCACCGACGCGCCGCCATCCGTCCCCTTGCGCGCTTCCCGTCCCGGCTGGCGACGAAGCGCGCGACGCCACCCGAGTCGCATCCGCGCCGCCGAGGCGCGCCCGCATCCAGCCGTCATGTCCAGTCCTTTTGACAACGCGCGCGGTCGCGCCGACTACGCCCCCTTGCGGGCCCATGGACACCACTCCCTGCTGACCGCCGCGGACTCGCCGCGCGCCTTGCTGCGCCGCGCGGCGGAGCTCGGGCTCGGCTCGCTGGCGTTGACCGACATCGACACCGGCGCTGGACTGGTCGAGTTCGCGCGCGCGGCGCGCGAAGAGGGCGTGCGGCCGATCCTCGGCGCGGAGTTCTCCGATCCGCGAGGACGCCCCGGTCGCGTCGTGGCGCTGGTCGAGGACGAGCACGGCTACGCCAACCTGTGCCGGCTGCTGAGCATCCGCGCGCTGGGCGGCGATCCGGGCCGACCCGGCGCGCGACTCGACGGGCCGCAGACCGCAAACCTGGCCCACGCCGCGGCCGAGCATGCGCGCGGATTGGTGTTCCTGGCCGACCATCCGCGCACGCTGCTCGAGTTGCACGGGCGCGTCGATGCGCGCAACCTGTACGCGGCCGTCTCCAGCGCCGCGCTGGCTGTCAAGGAAACCAGACACCTCGCGGCGGCGCGCAACGCCGGCTCGTCGATGGCGCGCCCGCGGCGCGAGCACGCTCCCGACGAGTGGGAACGGCCGCGCGACGCCGAGGAGCTGCTCGACCTGCCCAAGCCGCCCGCGCCGGAGAGGCCGGTGGCGGCGCGCGAGCTGGTCGAGGCCGCGCGCGCGCTGGGCGTCGCCACGCTGGCCGTGCCGGACGTGCACTGCGCGCGCCCGGCGGGGCTGGCCGGGCTGCGGCTGCGCGCGGCGGCCAAGCACGCGGCGCTGCTCGACGACCTGCCGGAGTCGTTCTTCGCGCCGACGCCCTGCCACATGCCGTCGGCGGCCGAGCTCGAAGCCGCCTGCGCCGCGCTGCCCGAATGCGCGGGTCCGCACCGGCCGCGCGAACTGGGCGCCATGCATCGCACGCTGGAGGTGGCCGAGCGCTGCGGTTGGACGCCGCCCTTGGATCGCGTGTTGCTGCCGACGATCGAACTGCCCGCGGGCGAGACGGCCTACTCGCGCCTCGTCGCCATGGCCTTCGCCGGCGCTTCGCGCCGCTACAAGCCGCTCAAGCCCGAAGTCGTGCGCCGCCTCGACCACGAATTGTCGATCATCGACGGCCTGGGCTACGCGCCGTACTTCCTGCTGGTCGACGCCATCGCCGCGTTCGCGCGCGAGCGCGGCATCCCGTGCGTGGGCCGCGGCTCGGCGGCCGACAGCCTGGTGGCGTACTGCCTCGGGATGACCGACGCGGATCCGCTGCGCTACGAGCTGGTGTTCGAACGCTTCCTCAATCCTTGCCGTCGCGACCGGCCGGACATCGACCTGGACTTCTGCTGGCGGCGCCGCGACGAGGTGCTCGAGCACGTGTACGCGCTGTTCGGCGTCGAGCGCACGGCCATGATCGCCACCATCGCCACCTGCGGACCGCGCGCCGCCTTCCGCGAGGCCGCGCTGGCCGAAGGCGTGCCGCCGCCGCTGGTGGCGCGTTGGTCGCGGCGCCTGCCATGGCGACTGCCGGGCGGCGGCGACGCGCCGCCCGCCCACGACGGATCCGCCGGCGATCCGTCAAATGAACTTGACAACGCGAGCGAGGCGCTGGAATCGGGCGACTCGATCGGCGAAGCGCTGCGCGGCGCGGCCGGCGTCGGCGACATCCCCTTCGACGAACCGCGCCTGGCGCGCGCGCTGGTGGCGGCCGACGGCTTGCTGGGGACGCCGCGCTTCTTCGGCCTGCATCCCGGAGGCGTCGTGGTCGCCCCGGGCCCCACGAGCTCGTTCGCGCCCTGCGCGCGCGCGCGCAAGGGGCATCTAGTCGTGCAGTACGACAAGGACTCGGTCGAGGCGATCGGCCTGGTGAAGATGGACCTGCTCGGCAACCGCGCGTTGACCGTGCTCGACGACTGCACCAAGGCGTTGCGCGGGCGCGGCGTCGCCATCGACCTCGAAGCGCTGCCGGAGGACGACCCCGCCACGGCGCGCGCGCTGGCCGAGGGCCGCACGCTGGGCTGCTTCCAGGTGGAGTCGCCCGGCATGCGCCACCTGCTGCAGCAAATGGACGCGCGCACGATGGACCATGTCGTCCAGGCGGTGGCCTTGATCCGCCCTGGCCCGGCGGGATCGGGCATGAAGGACGCCTACATCCGCCGCGCGCGCGGCGTCGAGGAGCCGCGCCCTCCGCACCCGCGCCTCGCGCATCCGTTGCGCTTGACGCACGGAGTGCTGCTCTACCAAGAGGACGTGATGGTCGCCGCCAGCCTGCTGGCCGGCATGGACCTCGGCGAAGCCGACTTGCTGAGGCGCGCGCTGCAGAAGCGACGCATGGACGAACTGCCCGCGCTGCGCGAGCGCTTCGTCGCCGGCTGCGCGCGCGAGGGCATCGCGGCGGACGCGGCGCTGGCGGCGTGGGAGCTGGTGGCGAACTTCGCCTCCTTCGGCTTCTGCAAGGCGCACGCCGTCACCTACGGACGCATCGCGTACCGCGCCGCGTGGTTGAAGACGCGCCATCCGGCCGAGTACCTCGCCGCCTTCCTCGCCTCCGACACCGGCTACTACGACGCGCGCGTCTACGTCGAGGAGGCGCGACGCCTGGGCGTCGCCATCCTGCCGCCTTGCGTGAACCGCTCGGGCCGCGACTACGCCGTCGAGCGCGCGCGCGGCGGCGCGATGGGCTTGCGCGTGCCGTTGTCGCGCGTGAAGGGCTTGTCGGAGCGCGCCTTGTCGGGACTGCTGCGCGCGCGCGCCGAGGGCGGCGCCTACACCTCGCTGCCCGATCTCGCCGAGCGCGCGCCGCTCGATCGCGGCGAACTCGAGGCCTTGATCAAGTGCGGCGCGTGCGCCTGCTTCGACCGCACCATCCCGGAGCTCTTGTGGCGCGCCAAGCTGCTCAAGGCGGCGCCGACGGGCAAACCGCCCGCGGACCTCGATCGCGAACAGCTCGCCGCCTGCCGCGCGGCGCGCGAAGGCCGCGCGGGACGCGAGGCGCTGGATGGCGCACGCGCGGGATCCTCGCCCGAGGAGGCGCTGGAGTCCGCGCGCCGCGACGCCGCCGGTTGGCGCGGCGCAGGCATCGGCCTCGGACGCGCGGCGCTGGAGCCGGGACAGGATCTCGTGCTGTTCCCCGAACCGCCCCCCGGACGACTCGCCTTGCCGCGGCTGCCCGAACTCGCGCCGCTCGAGCGTGGACGCCTCGAGCACGAGCTGCTGGGCCTGACCATCGAGGCGCATCCGACCGAGCTGTTCCCTTGCGCCGCCGAACTGCGCGCCGCGCGCGCCGGCCGAGCGCTGCGTCCCGCCACGCCCTGCGGCGAGCTGCGTCGCATGGCCGGCGCGCGCATCGCGTTGCGCGGGTGGCTTTCCGCCTCGCGCCGCGTGCACGCCGCCGACGGCCGCCCGATGCGCTTCCTGACGCTCGAGGATCCCAGCGGCCTCGCCGAAGTGGTCGTCTTCCCCGACGTCCACGAACGCGACGCCGAGCATCTCGCCGAAGGGGGCGTGCTGCGCGTCGTCGGCGTGGTCGAGGAGCGCTTCGGCTCGTGCACGCTGCACGCCGAACGCGTCGAGTGAGGTCGCGCGCCTAGCGCGCCTTCGAGTACTCGTGGCGGCGCGCGTCGGAGCCGTCGAGATCCTGGCCGACCTCGGCGACGAGACGCGCGTCGCCGTCGAAGCGGTAGGCGATGCGGCGCGGGTTGTCGTGCGCGGGGGCGAGGAAGATCCAATGCGCGGCGGTGCTGGCGGAGTCGAGCCGGAAGGACGTGGCAGGAGCGCCCAGCGGGCTGGCGAGGTAGCACCACGCTCCGTCGCGCCGCTCCAGCGCGAGGAACTCGTGGAAGACGGTCTCGCCGCTAGGCGCGGCCCAGCGACCGAAGCCGCGCAGGGAACCATCGGGTTGCAGGCTCCAGGCTTCCTCGATGGGTTGGCCGCCCACTCGCCCGCGCCACAGGCCGACGAGCGGCGCAGGATCGAAGTCGGGTGCGCGCGCCGAGTCCGACGAGGACCGCGGAGACGCGCAGGCCCAGCAACACGCGAGGCACGCTAGGAAGGCGCGCGCTCCGCGCCGCATCACGCCTCTGAAGGCGCGTCGCCGCGGTGGTAGCGCAGGCTGACGTTCTCGCGTCCCATCTCGCGCAGGCGCTCGGCTTCCTTCTTCAAGCCCAAATTGTGGGCCTTGGAGACCACGCTCTTGACCGAGCGCTGCAGATGGCGCGCGATCTCGAGGTTGGGGGTGGTCGGGTAGAGCTGGCGCAGCTTCTCGATCGCCTCGGAATCCCAACGCGGCATGCGGCTGGCTGGCGAACCGGCGAGGCGGCGCAAGAAGGCCTTGTCCTTGGCGAGGCGCAGGCGCGCGGCGACATCCATCACGACTTCGAGCGGACGGCCGAAGATGACCGCGAGGTCCTCGTCGGTGCGCGTGCCGTACAGGCGCTTGAACTCGACCAGTTCGTCCTGCGACAACGACTTGGGCGTCTGGATGCGCCGCAGCTCGATGATCTGCGACTGCACCTCTTCGAGCGGACGACCGAGGATCCGCGCGATCGTCTCGGGCGTGGTGCCGCCGATGTAGCGCTTGAGGTTCTGCACCTCGGCCGCGGTCCACGGACCCGTGCGCGCGGCGATCTGGAAGGCCTGTTCGGCCATCTTCCTCACGCTCGCGACGGGACGGTTCAATTCGCGGGCGATCGCCGTCTCGTCCCGGAGCCCGTAGAGCTCCTTGAGACGGGCGATTTCCGCTTGAGACCAGCGTCCCCGCCGCGGCGTGGCGGATCGTTCAGTTCCCCAGGTTGTCCTTCGCACGGTCGTTTCCTTCGATTGCGGTGCGGGTCGGCTTGGCGGGATAGCGAGTCCCGTCCAATCCGCGCTTGTCGGGCGCGGATCAGCGGCCTTCCCTTCGAATGTCGTCCGTGGCGACGTCGCTCTCCGCGAACGCATCGTCGCCGTTCCTGTCCGATAGCTGCTTCTGGTGCAGGCGCTCGCGCGCCGCGGCGAGGACGCCGCGCACACCTTCCGCAGTGGATTGCGAGCACGCCGCGCGCGCGATCTCCTTCGCCTCGACGAAGGAGGTCTCGCGCACCGCGTACTTGATCTCCGGCAGCATGGTGGGAACCACGCTGACCGAGTGGAAGCCCATGCCCAGCAGGGCGAGAGCCGTGGCGTAGTCGCCGGCCATCTCGCCGCACACCGAGGCCTGCTTGCCGGCGGCCCGCGCCGCGCGGGCGACATGCACGAGAGCCGCGAACACGGCCGGGTTGTGCGGGTCGTACAGGCGCGCCACGCGCGGGTTGTCGCGGTCGACGGCCAAGAGGTACTGCACGAGGTCGTTGGTGCCCACGCTGACGAAGTCCGCCTCGGCCAGCAGTTGCTCGATGGCAAACACCGCCGAGGGCACCTCGACCATCACGCCCACCGGCACGTCGGGCGCGACCTCGAAGCCTTGGTCGAGCAGTTGCTTCTTGACGCCGTTGAAGACGCGATGGACCTCCTGCACCTCCTCGAGGCTGGAGACCATCGGCAACAGCACGCGCAGCGGACCGTGGGCGGAGGCGCGCAGCGCGGCGCGCAACTGCACGCGCAGCAGGTCCTGCCACTCGAGCGAGATGCGCAGTCCGCGCCAGCCCAGCGCGGGGTTCGCCTCCTTGGGCGTCTTGAAGTACGGCAGCTGCTTGTCGTTGCCGATGTCGAGCGTGCGCAGCGTCACCGGCCGCCCCCCCATGCGCTCGAGCACCCGGCGGTAGAGCCGGTACTGCTCCTCTTCGCTGGGGAACTGCGGCCGCTCCATGTACATGAACTCGGTCCGCAGGAGACCCACGCCGTCGCAATGGTTGAACGGGAATGCGTCGAGGTCGCGCACGCTCTCGATGTTGACCTGCGTGGCGAAGGCGTGGCCGTCGGTGGTGACCGCGGGTTCGCCGGCGTGCAGCGCGAGCTTCTTCTGGCGCGCCTTGCGGCGCTCGATGCGCGCCAGGAAGCGATCGACATCCTCGGACGCGGGACGCAAGCCCACCGTGGCGGCGTCGCCATCGACGCACACGCGCATGCCCTGCTCGAGGCGCGACAAGAGGTTCGGCAGCCCCACCACGCAAGGGAATCCGAAGGAGCGCGCCAACACCGCGCCATGGCTGTAGCGGCCGCCGGTCTCGCACACGACGGCCAGCACGCGCGAACGCTCGAGGAAGGTGACGACTTGCGGAGTCAGCTCGGCGGCGGCGATCACCACCTGCTCGCTCTCCTTCTCCATCTCGATCTTGTCCGTGCGCATCAGCGCGTCGAGCACGCGCCGCCACGGATCGATCAGCTCCTGCGACCAGCTCCCGCGCACGCGATCGCCGCCATCGCCCGCCAGCGAGGAGAGCACGCGATCCACCATGTGCTGGACGGCGGCCTCGGCGTTGATGCGCTGTTCGCGGATGGTCGTCTCGACCTCCTTGAGCGCCACCGGATCGCCGAGCATCAACTTGTGCAGTCCGAAGATCGAAGCGTCGCGTTCGCCCAGTTGCTGCGCGACGAGCTTCTGCTGCTGCTCGATCGCCCCGGATGTCTCGCGGATGGCCGCGTGCAACCGCGACAACTCGCGCGGCACATCCTCCTCCGGCACCGACCACGTGGGAGCCGCGTCGCGCGCCGCGTGCACGACATGCACCGGACCAATGGCCAGACCGGGGGCGACGGCTACGCCTTTGACGGTCCTCATCTGGGCCATTGCGGTGGACTCTGGGGGTCGGATGGCGCCGAGGGACAGGAGGGGCGGCCGGCGCGAGAATGCCGGTTGCGTAGGTGGCACCAAGCGCGGGGGAAGCGCCCGAGTGCCCATGGCTGTCGCCCTTCCAAGACCTCCCGGCGGGGGGGAAGATGGATTGGATTGCCCAATTTACTCATGCTTCATGGTCGGGAAAAGGGCTTTCGAGTGTCCCGTGGCTGAATTCGTCGGCCGCCGTCGCAAATGGTGTCCTGATTCAAGATCCGACGATCGGGGCGGCGAAAAAGTACTGATCGGCGCGCAGAGCGCCGTTCAGGTCACCTCCATGGACAAGAACCGCATTCTCGAGCGTGGCCTCGTCGCCACCGGCATCGCTTGCTGCGTGGCAGGCGCGACCTTGGCCGTCGCCAAGCACCTGCACCCGGTGGCGGGAGAGTACGCGGCCGCGATCGGCCGGGCGCTTGCGAACGGCGGCATCTTGGCGGTGGCGGGGGTGGGCTTCGTCGCGTTGGGCTCGACGCGCGCCAATCGCCGAGAAGACGCGCAAGATTTGCTGCTGGAGCAGGTGGCGGCCGACCTGGTGCAGCTGCGCGCGCGCCTCGAGACCCTGCCGTCGAACTCCGCCCCATCGAGCCGCGCCTCGAACGGCGAAGACGACCGGCTGTTCCGCCTGGCAGCGGCCATCGACCAGTTGGGAGCGCGCCTGGACTCGCGCCTCAAGATCCAGCACGGCGAACTCGTCGCGGAGCTGGAGCATTTGCGCAGCGCCTCGGCGCCACCGATCTGCTTCTCCGCCATGGACCAGTCCATCGCGGCGCGCTCGGAGGAGGAAGCGGATCCTTGGCTGTCGACTCCCGAGCCGGAGATCGAGCTGGAGACCGGCTATGAACCCGACGAGGACGACCTCGAGGTCGTGATCGAGCTCGAGGACGAAGACGACGACAGTCCGGGACTAGGCATCCTCGACGACATCGAGGAAGGCCAACGCGCGACGGGTTCAATCCCCTCACCCGGACCGGCCCTGCCCGAGGGGAGCTTGGAAGCCAAGCTCGCCGCGCTCAAGGACCTGATGGGCGATCCCGCCGTGCGCGCCGCGCTGGAGGCGACGCGCCGGGCAGGTTGACGACCTCGAGCCGTGCGGCGCAGCTCGACCGCAGGCTCGGATCTTCCCTCGACTGGAAGTCCTAGTCCTGCTTCTTGAAGAAGTTGGCGAACGGGTTGTTGACCACGTTCGGCTTCGGAGCGACGTCCTCGAGGCGCACGTACTCGTCGCGCGGACCGCGATCATCGCGCTTGTCGCCGCGCCCGCCGGGTCCGCCGCGCTTTTGGCCGCCGAAGCGACTTTGGGGCTTGGCCTGCACGGCGCGCGTGTTTTGCGGCCGCTCGGGTTCGCGCTGCGGACGATCCTGCCGACCGCCGCGACCGCCGCCACCGCCCCGCTCGCCCGGCCGGCCGCCGCGCGCACCGTCGCCGCGCGGACCGTCGCCACGCTGGGGACGACCGCCTTCGCGCGCGGCCTTGGCCGCCTCGCGCCGCGCCAACTCGTGCTCGGGGGGCGGAACGTTCTTGAAGGACAACGACAAGCGCGCGCCGCCAACCTCGACGATGCGCGCACGCACGATCTGGCCGACCGACAAGATCTCGCGCGCATCGCGCACGTAGCGGTCGCTGATCTCGCTGATGTGCACGATGGCGTCCGTCGTCAAGCCCACGTCGACGAACACGCCGAAGCCCGCCACGCTCGAGACGATGCCCTCGACCACGCGATCCTTGGTCAGGCGCACGGCCTCGGTGGCCGGGTCGAGCAGCGTCGGCCCCCACAGGCGCGGACGCGGGTCGCGGCCGGGGAAGGCCATCTCGCGCGTGAGGTCGCGCCAGGTGTACTCCTCGACGCCGAACGCGTCGCGACGCAAGCCGCGGATGGCGCCCGGGCGGCCGAGGCCTTGCTCGACCGTCAAGCCCACCGAATCGAACACGCGGCGCACGAGGTCGTACTGCTCGGGGTGCAACGCCGTGCAGTCCAACGGCTCGGGACCATCGCAAACGCGCAGGAAGGCGATGGCTCCGGCCCACTGGGCCTCGGTCAAGACGCCCTCGGCGCGCAGTTCCTCGCGCGTGGCGTAGGGCCGCTCCGCGCGGCGCGCGACGATCTTCGCCGCGGCTTCCTTGCCGATGCCCGGCAACTGGGAAAGCACCGAGAGCGGCGAGTGGTTGGCGTCGCAACCCACATGCGCCACCGAAGACTCGACGGTCTCGGTCATCGCGCGCCGCAGGTTGGCCTTGCTGACGAGGCCTTGTTCGAAGCCCAAGCCCAGGTGCCGCGGATCGATCTTGAGGATCTCCGCCATCGGATCCTGCAGGCGCCGCGCGAGGCTGGCGGCCATGCGCGCCGGCACGGCCAGTTGCGCCAGCTCGCCGCGGGCGAGTTCGCTGTTGGCGTAGCTCGAAAGCCCCGCCTCCGTGGTCAGGAGCACCCAGGCGCGCTCGCCCACCGCCTTGAGGGCGCCGCGCAGCTTGGGCGCGGCCAAGCGGGCCGCCTTGCTGTTGGCGAGCGCCAAGTGGCGCACGCCCGCCGGCTGCAGGATCGCGGCCAGCTCGGCCCCGAGCATCTCGGGCGCCTTGTCGCCCACGGAGATCTTGGCCTCGCCGCCTAGCACCGCGCCGTCGGGGTCGACGCACACGATGGTCCAATCGCCCTTGGCGCTGACATCGACGCCGGCCACGGGGTTGCGCGGCAGCACAGGCGTCAAGAGAATTTGACGTAGGTGCTGGGACAGGAAGCGCAGCGCCTCCTGGTCGGCGCGCTCCTTCAGCTCGAGGCGCACGTCCGGCTCGACCATCGGCATGATGCGGCGCTCCAGCGCCTGGCGGGCCACCTCGTGGAGCAACGCCTCGTGGGCCGGGTGCGTGTGCTTGCCCAGCGCCGCGCGGACCTTGGGCAGCGCCACCGCCGGATCGAGCGTGATCGCGGTGGCGACCACCCGCTCCTTCTGGCCTTGGCGGATCGCCAACAGGCGGTGGCCCTGCAACTGGCGCAGCGGTTGGCGAATCTTCAGCAGCGGCTTGTGCTTGCCGACCTTGGACTCGTCGACGGTGGCGCGCACGGACAGGACGCCGTTCTTGCGCAGCAGGTTGCGCACGACGCCGCGCAGGCGCGCGTTGCGACCCAGGCGATCGGACAGGATGCGCAAGGCTCCCGCCAAGGCTTCGTTCTCGGAATGCACCTGGCGATCGGGCTGCACGAAGGGCTGGCACAGGCGCGCGAGGTGCGCGTTCATCTGCGCCGACAGGTCGATCTCCTTGACGGGCGCGGCCACGGGGGCCGGTTCGTCGAAGACCAGCTCGGCATCGTCGTCGGCGGCCTCGGAAGACTCGCTGGCGACTTGTTCGGTGATGGCCTGCTCGGTGGCGACTTGATCGGTGGAGGGCTGCTCGAGCGTCGCGTGCTCGGAGGCGGCGTGTTCGGCCGCGGCGTGTTCAACCACCGCTTGCTCGACCGAAGCCTGGTCGATGGCCGCCTGTTCGGCGACCACTTCGGTCGCCTGCGCTTCTTCTGCTTGGGTCGTCTCCGCTTCGACGGCATCCTCGGCCGCGAGCGCGGCGGCCTCGCCCTTTTTCAACGGCGCGACCAGCAGGTCGGCCAAGGGGCCGAGGCCGCGGTCGAGGGCCAACTGCACCTCGGGCTCGGGACGGCGATGCGGGATGAACAGGTCCTCGAGCTCGAACCGATCCATGCACAGGCGGATGGCCTCGAGTTGGGCCGGAGCGATGCTCGTGTCGCGCTCGAGCATGCGCAGGATCGTGCCGCGCCGGCGATCGAGCTCCTCGAGCTCCAGGCGACGGCGCGCGAGGCGCCGGATGTGGCTCTCGGGCAGGGCCTCGACCTCCGCGCGGCGGAAGCGGCCGACGAACGGGGCAGTCAAGCCCGCGTCCAACATCGTCAACAGGTTCTGCACGCTCTCGGGCTTGATCGAGAACTCGTGCGCCAACGTCTCCACGATCGGAGTGGCAGTCACAGTGTCCGCCTTGAGGGGCTCTTTGGGTCCTGAACGCAGGCTGCGTCGTCTGTTCGGCGACCTGCGCGGGGCAATCGAAGGTCGAGAATCATACCCGCGACCCCGGCGCGGCGACTAGATGCGACGAGGAACCAACCCGCGGGAACGCGGCGCCGATCCCGCAGGCGGGGCTTCCGGCGCGCTTCGCGCGGCAAGCCGGGATCGCGCCGAGGTCCCGGGGGCGCTAGGCCGGCAGTTCGTACAAGGACGCTCGCTCTTCCTCGGCCACCAGGGCGGCGCCTTGGCAGACATCCCACGCCACGGACTCGTCGAGTCCCGGCACGGTCCACTCCCCCAACGCGCGGCCGGTGACCGCATCGCGGATGTCGATCAAGGCCTCGTGCACGAGGTACAGCTTGCCCTCGTCGCACTTCATGGCGATGTCGGGGGTGCCGTCGCCGCGCCTAGTCGAGAGGATGCGCCACCAGCGCGGACCCTCGCCTTGCGATCCATCGGCGGAGAACGAGCACAAGGTCAAGGTGTCGACGCTGCCGCCGTCCTTGTGCGTCGCGAGGTCGGTCATGAAGCGCGGCATCGCGTCGCGCGGCAGGACCTGCGCCAAGTCGCGCGTGAGGATCGACACGCCGCCTTGCCACGCGCCGATCGCATGGATCGCGGGCAGGCGCGCCGACACGACTTCCTCGAGGAACTCGCCAGTCCGCGCGTCGAGGCGCAGCACGCCCTGCCGGCTGGTGTTGGCGTTGGTGTAGACGACGAAGATCGAGTTCTTGTGGCGCGCGAGGTCGTGGTAGCGCTCGCCGGGCCGGCGATACTGCCAAGCCTCCTCCATCGCGCCCGTGGCGATGGCCACCACGGCGCGCGGCGTGGTGGTGACGCACAGGTCGCCGGAGACGACCGCCGAGTCGAACAGGTCGATCTTGCCGACTCCGATCAGCTCGCCGTCGGCGAGGCGCATGCGCACGATGCGATGGCCGTGCGCGCTCGGCCCGAGCACGACGATGTCCTGCTCGGACCCGAAGCCGGCGCCGAAGCCGCGGCCGTAGCCTACTTCGCACGGCGACACCCACAGCTGTTCGCCGCTGGCGCGATCGAGCGCCACGAGCTTGCCGGGGATGACATCGTCGACCCACTTGCCTCCGGCGGGCTGGTCGTAGCAGTGCAGGAACACCGGGCCGGATGCGCCGATGGCGATGCCGTCCACGATGCTGTCCATCTCGCGGGCGAAGCGTCGGCGCGCGGTGCGGGTCATGGTGCGCAGAGGATACGCAGCCGGACGGGCGCGGACAACGAGCGGGCCCGCCGCGGAATCGCTCCGCGACGGGCCCGTGGATCCAGCGTGCAGGGCGCGGGTCAGGCGACCACGACACCCACGCTCTTCAGCACTTCGTTGCCGATGTTGGTCGGCACGTCGCGGTACTCGAAGAGCTCCATGGCGTAGCTGCCGCGGCCCTGGGTGGCGCCGCGCAGCGCCGAGGAGTACGCGAACATCTCGGCGATCGGGACTTGGGCGCGCACGACGCGCAGGTTGCCCAGCGAGTCGACCTCGCTGACTTCGCCGCGACGGCTGTTGAGGTCGCCGACCACGCCGCCGAGGAACTCCTCGGGCACGCGCACTTCGACCTTCATGATCGGCTCGAGCAGCACGATGTTGTTCTCGGCGGCCTGCTTGAAGGCCATCTGGCCGGCGAGCATGAACGCCAGTTCGCTCGAGTCGACTTCGTGGTACTTGCCGTCGTACAGCGACGCGCGGATATTCACGAACGGGAAGCCGGTCTGGCCGCCGCTGTTGAACGCGTTGCGCAGGCCGTCCTCGACCTTGGGGATGAACTCGCGCGGCACGGTGCCGCCCTTGATGCTGTCGACGAACTCGAAGTCGCCGCCCTCGGTCGCCACGGGATCGAACTTGACGCTGATGACCGCGTACTGGCCGCGACCGCCCGACTGGCGGATGAAGCGCGCCTCGGTGTCGACCGGCTTCTTGAGGCGCTGCTTGTAGGCCACCTTGGGCTTGCCCGTGGTGACCTCGCACTTGTAGTCGTTCTGCACCCGGTTGACCATGATCTCGAGGTGCAGCTCGCCCATGCCGGAGATGACCAGATCGCCGGTCGCCTCGTTGGTCTGGGCGCGGAAGGTCGGGTCCTCGCGCTGGAGCTTGCCGAGGATCTCGCCCAGCTTGTCGCGGTCGGCCGACTTCTTCGGCTCGACGGACATCGAGATGACCGCCTCGGGGAAGACGATCTTGTTGAGCTGGATCGGGCTGTTCTCGTCGCACAGCGTGTCGCCCGTGAAGGTGTTCTTCAGGCCGATGATGGCGCCGATGTCGCCGGCGCGGATTTCGTCCACGGCGTCGCGCTTGTTGGCGTGCATCTTCACGATGCGGCCGATGCGCTCCATCTTGCCGGTGCGCGTGTTCAAGAGGCCCGTGCCCTTCGACAGCATGCCCGAGTAGACGCGCACGAAGGTCAGGTCGCCCGTCGATTCGGCGATGGTCTTGAAGGCCATCAGGCAGACCGGCTCGGAGTCGAGGCGCTTGCGCACGACCTTGTTGTCGGTGCGCGGCACGAGGCCTTCGACGTCGGCCAGCTCGATCGGACTGGGCAGGAAGTCGACCACCGCGTCCAGCATGAAGCGCACGCCCTTGTGCTTGAGGGCCGAACCGCACACGACCGGCGTCATCTCCATCTTGGTCGTGCCGCGACGGATGGCCGTGTACACGAGCTCCTCGGGGCAGTCCTTGCCCTCGAGGTAGAGGTTCATCAGCTCCTCGTCCTGCTCGGCCACGATGTCGAGCAGGATGTTGCGGTTCTTGACCGCGGCGTCCATCAATTCCGCCGGGATGTCCGACTCGGTGTAGGCCTTGTCCTCCAGCGCCTCGTCGAACTCGTACATCTTCATGCGCACGAGGTCGATCACGCCGCGGAACTCCTTTTCCGCGCCCACCGGCATGTGGATCGGGGCCGGGCGCGCCTCGAGGCGCGTCTTGATCGACTCGATCGCGCTGTAGTAGTCGGCGCCGACGCGGTCCATCTTGTTGATGAAGCAGATGCGCGGCACGCCGTAGCGGTTGGCTTGGCGCCACACCGTCTCGGACTGCGCCTCGACGCCCGACACCGCGTCGAACACGGCCACGGCGCCGTCGAGCACGCGCAGCGAGCGCTCCACCTCGACGGTGAAGTCGACGTGGCCGGGGGTGTCGATGATGTTGATCGACACCTGGTTCCACTCGCAGAAGGTCGCGGCCGACTGGATCGTGATGCCGCGCTTGCGCTCCTCCTCGAGGAAGTCCATCGTCGCTTCGCCGTCGTGCACCTCGCCGGCTTCGTGGATCCGGCCGGCGAGCAGCAGGATGCGCTCGGTCACCGTGGTCTTGCCGGCATCGATGTGCGCCATGATGCCGATGTTGCGGTGATGCTCGATCGCGCCGCGCTTGCCGTTGAAGGGGCGCGGAGATTCCTTGCGAATGACGCCTGCCATGGTGGTTCGGGTCTGTGTCGTAGCGGGCGCCGCCTGGGTGACGCCTGCTGGTGGAGTGGGCTTCCCGCGGGTGGGCCGCGAGCCGATGCAGCATCGGAGTTGAGGGCAAATAGGGTAGCGACCCTTCGCCAAGGGTCAAGCAGGCTGCCCTGTTGGGGCTCCTCGGGGTCCTCAGGATGGCCGGTTGCGACCCAGCCGCTCGTGCGCGGCGACGAACTCTCCAGCGACGAACGCGGCCATCAAGGACAGGTCGCCCGCCAGCACCGTGGCGGCGGCGACTTCGGCGAGGCGCGTGGCCTTGCCATCGCCAAGGCAGCCCATGAGCTCGAGGCACTCGCGCGCCGTGCCCTGTCCGGTGCCGCCCCCGACCGTCCCGAGGTGCAGGCATGGCAGATGGGCGCTGGCGTGCAGGTCGCCCTCGTCCGTCACGGCGAAGTCGAGGCTGCCCACGGCGCTCTCGCCGACGTAGGCCACATCCTGGCCGGTGGCGAGGTACAGGGCCGCCAAGGTGTTGGCGGACTGCACGAGGTGGTTGTGCGTCGAGAGGCGCTCGAAGCCGATGGTGTAGCTGCGCAGCAGCGCGACCAACGCCTCGGGAGTGGCGCGCGCAATTTCCTCGAGCGCCTTGCGCGGCACCACGACCTCGGCCACGGTGCTGCGCCCGCGCCCTTCGAGCCGCGCGCGCGCGTTGGCGCGCTTCTCGACATCCTCGCCATGGACATGGCGCTCCGACGGCCGCGTCGCCGCGGCGAGGTCCGCGCTGACGAGATCCGCGGCGCGCGCGGCCATGTTGATCCCGAGCGCGTCGCCCGTGGAAAAGCCCAGCACGAGCACCAGTCGTCGTCCCGCGAGCTCCGCGCGCGCGTCGAGCAGCGCGCCATGCCGCGTGGTGCCCGCGACCAGCGCGCGCCAAGCCTCGAACCGCCCGGGCACTAGCTGGGCCGCGCGCCAAGCCGACTCGGCGTCGGCGTAGACCAGCATCGGGTTCTGCGTCAGGCGCGAGGCCAGCACGCGCGCGCGCGCTCCGCCGCCAGCGGCGAGCAGCCGCATGCCCCGCGAGGTGGACGCCACCAAGGCGCCTTCCGTGGTCGCCAGCGGCACGCACACCTCGTACTCCCCTTCGGCGCCGCGCATCCGCAGCGGGCCGGCGAGCCCCAGCGGCACCTGCGCCCAGCCGACCAGGTTCTCGACCTTGCCGCGCGCCTCGCCGGGCTCGACCGGCGCTCCCGCCACGTGGCGTGGCGCCGCGCCGCGGAGACTTGTCCAGTACGCTTGACGGACCTCCACCGCGGCGGGCGAGTGGTCGTCGCGCGGATCGCGCGGGATCTTCGGCAGCGGCTCGGCGGGTCGATGATCCATGGTCGCTCGGCGCGTTGCCCAAGGCGCGCGCCCCCGGCATGGTATGCGCCCATGGCATTCGAAGTCAGCCCGCTCGACGAGTCCGCGGCGCGGCGCCGCCTCGCGGGCGCCGTGCTGCAGCGCGACGCCGATGGCCATGCCCGACTGCGCTTGCGGCTCCCCTTGGATCTGCGCCTGCATCTGGACGATTCCCTCGAACCAGCTCCGCGGGGCGCGGACGGGTCCGTCGAGGGGCTGGTGCGTGGAGGCGCATGGCGCTTGGCGCGCATCCTGCGCGGGGATGCGGAGCTCGTCCGAGCCCGCGTGCTGGCCGGAGAGGTGTTCGTGGTCGCCGGCCAGAGCAACTCGGCCAACTGGGGCGAGGAACGGCTCTTCTCGACCGACGAGCGCGTGCGCGCCTTCGACGGCCAGGGGTGGTGCGCGGCCGACGACCCATTGCCCGGCGTGCAGGACGACTCGCGCGGCGGCAGTCCCTGGCCCGTCGCCGGCGCGATGCTCGCGCACGAGCTGGGCTGCGGCATCGGCTTCGCATCCTGCGGGCATGGCGGCACCTCGATCCGCGCCTGGCAGCGCGAGGGCGCGCACGCACGCGACGGAGGATCGGCGCGCCTGCAGGACGCCTTGGTCGATCGCATCCGCGCCCTCGGGGGCGCGCGCGGCGTGCTGTGGCACCAAGGCGAGGCGGACGCCGATGTAGGCATGCCACGCGAGGAGTACCTCCGCCTGTTCGAACAGCTGCGATCCCAGGTCGCCGAGGCCTCGGGCGCGGCGCCCGCCTGGTGGATCGCGCGCGCCACCTTCGTGCCGGGGCGCGCTCCGGCGTTGCTCGCCGGCGTGCGGTCGGCGCAAGTCGAGCTCGCCACGCGCCGAGGCCTGCACGCGGGGCCGGACACCGACGCGTTGCTCGGGCCGCTGCGCCACTCCGTCGACGGGATCCACTTCTCGCGCGCCGGTCTGGTCGCCCACGGCGAGGCGTGGGCGACTGCCATCCTGCAAGTCTTGCGTGGCGGCTAGGCCGGCACGCGACGCGCGCGCCCGACGGAAGGCATGATGACGAGCATGACCACGCCCGACCGTCGCCAGCTCCTCGCCACCGCCGCCGCCGGCGCGCTGGCGGCCGCCCTGCCCGCCTGCGCCTCGCGCGGCACCGCCATCGAATCGTCAAGTTCCCTTGACTACACGCCGGCTGGACCGGCGCGCTTGCGCATCCTGATCCTCGGCGGCACCGGCTTCCTCGGCCCGGCGCTGGTCGAGGCCGCGCGGCCGCGCGGGCACGAGGTCGTGCTGTTCAACCGCGGCAAGACCAACCCGGGCTTGTTCCCCGAACTGGAGAAGCTGCGCGGCGACCGCGATCCCTCGAAGGGCGCAGGGATCAAGTCGCTCGAAGGGCGCGCCTTCGACGTGGTCTTCGACGACTCCGGCTACTTCCCGCGCCACGTCGCCGCGTCCGCGGAACTCCTGCGCGCCAATGGGACGAAGCGCTATGTCTTCGTGTCGTCGATCTCGTGCTACGCCTCGAACGACATCGAAGGAGCCGATGAAACGACCGCTTGCGGGACGCTGGCCGATCCCGCCGTCGAGGAATTCGGGGCGCAGTTCGAGTACTACGGACCGCTCAAGGCCGCCTGCGAAGAGGCCGCCAAGCGCAGCTTCGGCGCGGAGGCGACCATCGTGCGCCCGGGCTTCATCGTCGGCCCCGGCGACCCGACGGACCGCTTCACCTATTGGCCGGTGCGCTTCGCGCGCGGCGGCGTGGCGCTGGTGCCCGGCACGCCGAGCGATCCGCTGCAGGTCATCGATGTGCGCGATCTGGCCGCGTTCATGTTGCGGCTCGCGGAGGACGGGACCTCCGGCACCTTCAACGCCTGCGGTCCGGCGCGACGGCTGACCTTCGGCGAGCTGGTCGAGTCGTGCCGAGCCGCGACCCAACCCGACGCCGCGACGCCGCGTTGGCTGCCGCTGGAGTCGATGGCGAGCTTGGGCACTCGATTGGACTTCCCCCTGTGGGTCCCCTACGCCGAAGGCTCGCGCGGCTTCCACACATGGTCGAACGCGCGCGCGGTGGCGGCAGGCCTCGCCTTCCGCCCGTTGGACGCGACGATCGCGGACACGCTGTCGTGGTGGCGATCCCAACCGTCCGAGCGCATCGCCAAGCTGCGCGCGGGCTTGTCCGCCGAGCAAGAAGCGGCTGTCCTCGCCAAGCTCGCCTGACGCGGCGCACCCGCCGCGCCGGCGCTCGCGTTCAGAGGTCGACCTCGACGGCGTGCACCATGATCGCGCCGTCGGCCGTCGCCACGCCACGCACGCGCACGCGCAGGTTGGGCCAATGGCCGACGGTCGCCATCAACGCCGCGCGCGTGTCGAGATCGCCACGCACCAGGCAATCAGCGGCGAAGAGCACGGGCTTGGGCCCCGCGAGGCCGTCGACGGCCGCGCCGAAGGGCAAGTCGCCGGCCAAGGGCAAGCTGTGCAGCAAGGCGTCGGCGCCAGGCGCTGCCGACGCGACGAGCAGGCCCTCGCGGCGGCCGGCGACGACGACCACGCGCTCCGCCGTGGCCACGAGGGACGAACCCTTGGCGGGCAGGGTGGCGGTGACGAACAAGCGTTGCCCAGCCTGCAATTGCGCGGCCGGCAGGAGCGTTTGGGCGCCTTGGCCGAGGTCGAGCACCAGCTGGTCGTCGATCAAGGCCAACTCGACCTGCGCATCGGCGGCGCCGCCGACCACGGCCTCTTCGGAGGGATCGATCTGCACGAAGATCAGCGCGGGCGCGTCCTCGGCGTCGAGGATCGACGCCCCGTAGACATCGTGAGGCTCGTCGAGCTCGATCGTGGTCGCGATCTGCGGGCCCAGCGGATTCCAAGCGGCGCAGCGCACGGTCAGGCGCGCACCGTCGGCGCACTGGGCCGCGAACTCGGCCGGCGTGGACGGCAGGCCATCGACGAGCGCGAACTTGGTCTCCGAGTCGAACGCGAACGAGACCACTTGCGGCAAGTCCCCGTCGGGCGCCACCAAGCCGCGCCCGCGCTGCACGGAGGCGAGGCGCAGATCGAAGGTGCCGGCCAGGGGATTCCACTGCGCCACCAGCCCGTCGAGCTTGACGAGCGTGTGGTGCGGCGCGCCGTTGGCGGACACGAGCGCCACGCGCTCGGCCCGCAAGCGGCCGTCGGCGAGACAGCCGCGCACCTCGAGCACGGACGAACCCGGGTTCAGCAGGATCTCGTAGGCGGCGAGCTCGGCGACCGTGGCGTGCTGGTCGTCGAGCAACAAGGTCGTCGCCGTGAGGTCCACCTCGACGCGGCCGAGGTCCGCGTTGTCTTCCTCGTCCACCTGCGCGGCGAGGCGGCAGGTGCCGCGCTCGGCGTCGAAGGCGACGACGGTGCCGCGCACGACGCGCAGAGGCTCGCCGTAGACCGCCCCCTCGGCCGAGGCCTGGCCCTGCGGCGTGAACGACCAAGTGCCGGATCCGTTGTCGGAGAGCGCAGCAGCCAGATCAAGCGTCGCGAGGCAACGCCGACCCGCGCCCGCATGCCAACGCGCCGGTGCAGGAAAGTCCAACGAGACGAGAGCGGAGGAGAAAGCGACCGCCTGCGCGGCACCATCGAAGCCGCGTGGCTGCAACCCGTCTAGCTCGAAGCGCACGCCGGAGTAGTCGCCACTCGCCACGGAGCGCGAGGCGAGCCACACGGCGCCTTGCGCGGCCCGTTGCAGGTCGATGTGGACGGGTGCATCCAGCAACTCCGCGCCCGGATCGCCATCGACGTCGAGCAGGCGCACGGACACGATGCGCGCGTCCACCGCCAACAAGCCCGGCTCGGGCGTGGAGACCAGCGCGAGTTGCAGTTGCGACGGGCCGCTGGCCGGGATCGAAGGCGCCGCGGGCGCGCCACCCGATCCGCAAGCGCCGATCGCGAGGCCGAGGAACAAGACGGAAGCGGGGAGGACGAGGCTGGACTTGGGGAGGACGGCCATGGTCCTTGAGTAATCGGAGTCTTTGCGGATCGGCTGTAGCGGCGGCGCGCCAAGAGCCATCCCAAGGTCGTTTGTAAAGCGAACTAGACACCTGCTCCCGGCTGCCTTCGCTCGCCCGTCATCGACCGGGACCCCGTGCTCGCCTGCAACCACCCAAACGCCGAGCGAGGCAAGGCACGCGCGGCGCGGCCATCCACCTTGGACGCCCGCGCCGCGCACTTGCGAGCCGATGGCGTCGACTCGCGATCCCCGTGCAGGCTCAGTCGACGCGCACGTCGACTTCGTAGACCTCGATGGCGTTCTGGCCGATGGCGGCGATGCCCTCGAGGCGCAGTTCGATCGTGCCCGCCTCGCTCTCGATGGCGTCCTGCAATTCCGCCAAGGAGGAGACATCCCCCTCGTAGACGGTCTGCTGGAAGAAGCGCAGTTCGGGATCGCCGCCGACGGAGCCGCCGAACGGGCTGTCGTACTCGTCGATGAAGGCCAGCACCGAGTAGTATCCATCGTCGGGCGCGCCGATCGGCGCATAGGCAGTGGCTCGACCGGGCTTGATGCGCAGCTCGCCGGAGTCGACCACTGCGCCGGCCGGACCGCCGGAGATGGTTCCCTTGGCGTTCACGCGTTGGCCGCGTTGGATGGCCTCGGGCGAAGCGCTCGGCTCCGTGCCGCAATCGAGGTAGATGTAGGCGCTCGGATCGAGCTGCACCGTCAACGGGTTCACCACCGTCCCTCCGAGGATGAGCGGCGAGTTGGCCGGCAGCGTGATCTGGAAGAAACCGCCCAGCAGCAGGTCGTCGATGTTCGACACGGTGCCTTCGTACTCCGCGCCCTCCTGCTCCAGCTCGACACGCGCAACCGTGTAAGGACCACCGGTCGGAAAGGTGGCGAAGCGCAAGTCGACCTTGGCTCCGGCGACGAGGCTCGCCGCGGTCGTGGCGGCCCCATCGGCGTAGCCGAAGTAGGTCTGCACATCCCACGCCACCGTGAACGAGGCCGGGACCGAGCCACCAAAGGCGCTCGAAGCGAGACTGAAGCCCTTGTCGACCTCGGACACGACCACTTGCATGGTGCTGGCGCCTTGGTTGATCGATTGGACGACCGCGTCGATGCGCACCACGCTGTCGCCGCCACCAATGCCCTCGGCGAGCTCGACGCGCGTGGCGTCGATGGTGCCCGCCGCCGTCATCGTGCCGTGCACCTCGACGAAGGTGGCGTTCGGGACGATGGCGGCGTAGAAGCTCGACAAGTCGAGGAGCGCGCCTTGGTCGTCCTGCAAGATGTCGCCCAGCTCGAGCTGCACCAGCAGCGAGCCGAGCAGCACCGCGCGGTCGTCGTCGCTCCACGCATCGATCGACAACACGTTGTTCGTCGAGTCCACGCCCTTCACGCGACCGATGATGGAATCGATCAGGATCGGAGTGGTCGGGTCGTCGTCGCCGTTGGCGACGCCCTGCGGATCAAGATAGTAGTCGAACCCGGCGGTGCCGTCGGACAACGAGGCCCCCAAGTCGAAATCGACCACGACGCGCTGGTAGCCCGCCGCCGCGAACACCACCGGCGTCGGAAAGGCGGCCGCCAAGCGATCGTCGGCGACTTGCACGCTGGCCGGCGTGCCGTCGAGCAGTCGCGCATCGA
>Ga0172367_10002002_pt1 | contig 28748 bp, 23 predicted proteins | sample Lak10m_FD_114542 | JGI IMG/M metagenome (GOLD analysis project Ga0172367, IMG submission 114542) | Freshwater microbial communities from Kabuno Bay, South-Kivu, Congo - kab_022012_10m | ecosystem: Environmental > Aquatic > Freshwater > Lake | place: Democratic Republic of the Congo: South-Kivu...
CTGCGCGGAGGAGAGCTGGTGCCAGCTTCTGGCCGAGAGCCAGATGGAGCTGTTGGCGGCACAGGCGGATGTGCTGCGCGAGGAGGGCGTCTGGTCGGAGGCCACCGTGCTCCGGCGCCTGTGCGCCACGCTGCCAGCGGCCTTTCCCTTGCTGGCGGGCAACAGTCTGCCCATCCGGCTGCTGGATCAGTGGCGTCCCGGACTGGAGCACGACCTGCGCGTGGCGGCCAACCGCGGGCTTTCCGGCATCGACGGCCTGCTGGCCACGGCCCTGGGCCTGCAGCTGGGTGCGCACATTCCCACCGCCCTGCTGGTGGGAGACCTCAGCCTGCGCCACGATCTGGGCAGCCTCGCCCTGCTCGCCGAGGCGGCCGCTCCCCTGCTGGTGGTGGCCATCCACAACGGCGGTGGTGGCATTTTCCGCCTGCAGCGGGATTCCGCTCCCCATGCCTGGGCCCGTCAGGACAACGAGCTGGATCTCGCCCGGGCGGCGGCGGGTCTTGGCCTGGAGGCGGTGACGGTGGACGCGGTGGACGCCCTGCAGGATCAGCTGGACGCCTTCGTGGAGAGTCCACGCCCGCTCGTGGTGCAATGTCGCGTGGCGGGAGAGGACCATCCCCGTCGCCAGCACAGCCTGGCCAGGCGCCTGGCCCTTGGTCCCGCGCCAGCGCGGGAAGCACCGCGCCGCATCTTCCTGCACGGCTTCCTGGGCTCCCCCGATGACTGGCGGGCCACGCGGCAGGCCCTGAATTCGCCCACATCGGCTGAGGATCTTTGCCTCACCTTGCCCGGGCACGGACCGCTGGCTCCAGCCCCGCCCGCTCGACACGACCAGTGGGTGGAGTGGCTCCTCTCCCAGTGGCCAGCGCACGAGGCCGTTGATCTGGTGGGCTATTCCATGGGTGGGCGTCTTGCGCTGGCGGCGGCTCTGGCGGCCCCAGGTCGCGTGGCATCCCTGGAGCTGCTGGGCGCCAGTCCCGGCGTTGAGGGGAGCGCCAGGCGTCTGGCCCGGAGGGAGCACGACGAGGACTGGGCGCGCCTGTTGGAGGAAGAGGGCCTGTCCGCCTTTCTTGAACGATGGTATGCCCAGCCGCTCTTTGCGCCCTTGATGGAGAAGGCGGATTCCCGGGATTTGTTGCGACGACGCGCGGCGGGCAGTGCTGCTTCCCTTGCTCAGGTCCTGCGCGCCATGAGCCCGGGGCGGGTGGAGAACCACTGGCCTCGGCTGGCCGAGCTGGGCATGCCGGTGCTGTGGCTGGCAGGCGGGCGCGACACCGGCTATGTGGCATCAAGCACCCGCGCGGCGGCGCGCACCGCCCGAGGCAGTCTTCATGTGGTGCAGGGGGCGGGCCACGCCCTGCCACTGGAGGCACCTGGGGAAGTGGCGTGCATCCTGGAAAGAGGGGGTCGCCCCATCCGATGAATTCCATCAAGACGGAGGAAAGCATGAACGAGCGCTGGCAGGCCGTGGGCGAGTGGAGCGACATCCGCTACGAGGTGGGCACCCCTTCGCGAGACGCGGCCGGTGTGGCCAAAATCACCATCTGCCGGCCCGAGCGGCACAACGCCTTTCGTCCCGTCACGGTGACGGAGATGCGCCGGGCCCTGGACATGGCGCGGGAGGATCCCGCCGTGGGAGTGGTGGTGTTCACCGGCCAGGGGGAGAAGGCCTTCTGCAGCGGCGGCGACCAGAAGATCCGTGGCGATGCGGGCTACCGGGACGAGGGCGGAGTTGAGCGCCTGAATGTGCTGGACTTGCAGCGGGAGATCCGCGTGTGCCCCAAACCGGTTGTGGCCATGATCGCCGGTTGGGCCATCGGCGGCGGTCATGTGCTGCACTTGGTCTGTGACCTGAGCATCGCGGCGGATAACGCACGCTTCGGCCAGACGGGCCCCAAGGTGGGTTCCTTCGATGGCGGCTACGGTTCAAGCTACCTGGCCCGCGTGGTGGGGCAGAAGAAGGCGCGGGAGATCTGGTTTCTGTGCCGTCAATACGACGCCCGGCAGGCGCTGGAGATGGGGCTGGTGAACACGGTGGTGCCTCTGGAACGCCTGGAGGAGGAGACGCTGCAGTGGTGTCGAGAGATGCTGGTGCACTCGCCCCTCGCCCTGCGCTGCCTGAAATCCGCCATGAACGCGGACTGCGACGGTCAGGCGGGCCTGCAGGAGCTGGCGGGCAACGCCACCCTGCTCTACTACCTGAGCGAAGAGGGCCAGGAGGGCCGCAACGCCTATGTAGAGAAGCGCAAACCGGACTTCGGGCGCTTCCCCCGGAGGCCTTGATGGCTGTCTCCGGCGGCGGGCGTGCGGCGGCCTGGCTGCTGGCGGCGCGTCCCAAGACTCTGTGGGCGGCGGTGGCTCCCGTACTGATGGGATCGGCCATCGCGTGGCGGGAGGAGGGCTTTCATGCCGGAGCCGCGCTGGCGGCGCTGGTGTGCGCCCTGCTCATCCAGGTGGGCACCAACCTGGCCAACGACTACTTCGACGCTCGCCGTGGCGCCGACACGGGCGCCCGCCTGGGGCCCCGCCGAGGATTGCACAGCGGTCAGATCAGCGCCCGCCAGGTGCGCACCGCCTTTCTGCTCTGTTTTGGTCTTGCTGTGCTGCTGGGCGCCTACCTGCTGGTCCGTGGCGGCTGGCCCATTCTCATCATCGGGCTGGGCAGCGTGGCCTTGGGCGTGCTCTACACGGGAGGCCCTGCCCCCCTGGCCTATGTGGGTCTGGGCGACCTTTTCGCCTTCCTGTGTTTCGGGCCGGTGGCCGTGGCGGGCACCACCTATGTGCAAAGCCTGATCTGGTCTCCCATGGCCTTGTGGGCGGGCGTGGCCGCCGGCTGTTTCTCGGTGGCACTGCTGGCGGTGAACAATTTCCGCGACACGCGGGAAGACCGCAGCACGGGCAAGGGCACCCTGGCCGTGCGCCTCGGCCCTGGCTTCGTGCGGCTGGAGTTCCGCCTTGCCCTGCTCGGTGCCGCCCTCATCCCTCTGGGACTTGTCACCTGGGCCAAGGCCCCGCTGTTGTTGGTCGCGCCCTCGCTTCTTGTGCTGGCCCTCTATCCGGTGTTGTGGCGGGCCTTGCCGGCCGAACCCGGCGCCGAACGCGGCTTCGGCGAGGCCATGAATGGCCTGCTGGGGCTGGTGGGCCGGCTGGAACTTTTCTACGCCCTCTTGTTCAGCGCCGCCTGCGTGGGCCTGTTGTCATGAAAGCCTCCCTGTTCTGGCGCTTTTCCCATTGGGACCTGGCTCTGCCTCTCACCACGCGTGAATCGCAGGGCCGTGCCGTGCGCACGGTGCTGCAGCTTCGCCTTGAGTGCGAGCGAGCTTCCGTCACCAGCGAGGCCGCGCCCCTGCCCGGTCTTCACCACGAGGGAGTTGAGGACTTGCCCGCCCTTCTGCCCCGCGCGCTGCTGGCCCTGGACGCCGTGCGCACAGTGGGTGGGGACAGGGCCGTGCTCACCTCGTTGGAGCACCAATTGCGCCGGCACCAGCTGCCGCCCAGTCTGGTGTGGGCCTTGGGCTGGGCCTGGTCGGAGGCCAGCGGGCTGGTGTCCACGCTGCCGGAGGATGCACCCTCAAGTGCCGCTCTGCTGGCTGGCACGCCTCACTCCTGGGTGGAGGAGTGGCGGGAGGCGGGTGCGCCCGAGGTGGTCAAGGTGAAAGTGGGTCGGTGCCCCATGGAAGAGGAGGTGCGGGCCCTCCGCACCCTGGCACATCAAGCCCCCGGCATGGAACTGCGCCTGGACGCCAACGCGGCCTGGAGCCTGGAGGAGGCCCTGGCCTTCGAAGAGGCTTGTGCGCCCCTCGTGCCGGCTTTCGTGGAGGATCCCCTGGCGCGGTCCCAGGACCTTGCGCCCTGGCGTCTGCGCAGCGGCTGGCCCCTGGCCCTGGACGCTTCCCTGGGACGGCAGGCATCCGAAGATGTACCGGAGGAAGGTGCGGCGGCCTGGGTGTTGAAGGCACAGGTGCTGGGGCTGGATGAGGTTCTGGCGCGAATGGAGCGGGCGCGGCAGCTTGGCCGGGCCGCACCGCGCATCATCATCAGTTCCTGCTTCGAGAGTCCGCGTGGATTGCAGGCCTTGCGCCGTCTGGCGGCCCTGGCGCCGGGGCGTCCGGCCCCCGGTTTGGGCACGGAGCGCTGGTTCACGGGCAAGGTGCGAGATGAGGCCTGGCGACAGGTGGAGCCGCGTTCGTGACCGGTCACCTGGCATCGTGGCCCCTGCGGCCTTGGCTGGTGGCGGATGGCGGCACCATCAGCCGTCGCGCCATGCGTGCCCAGGTCCTGTCCCGGGCCCGGGAGCTGCGCCATTCGGGCTTGCGCCCTGGCGACCGGGTGGGCTGGTGGCCTCAATCGACGGCCCTCGCTCTGGTGGAGCTGCTGTCCCTGGTGGAGTGCGGGGCGGAGCCGGCCCTCCTGCCCTTGCGCGCGCCGCACTGCGAATTGCGTGATCTGGCCCTTCGACTTGAACTCAGGGCCTGCCTGGGCACGCCCGCGATGGAGCTGGACCTGCCTGCGCTGGAGAGCGGGCACGCCTTGCCGGCCCCCACCACGCCGCCCCGGGGCCGTGCGGGCAGCGTGCTGTTGCGCAGCTCGGGCAGTTTGGGTGGTGGCTGCTGGATTCAGCATCAGGTGGAGGCGCTCGTCAGGCACGCCCGCATCCTGGTTGGCGCACTGGGGGTGGACCCGCGCGACACCTGGCAGCTCAGTCTGCCGCTGGACCATGTGGGAGGCCTGGCCATCGTGCTGCGCGCCCTGGTCAGCGGTTGTGCCCTGGCTTTGCCGGAGCCTGGCGCGGCCTGGCATCCCGCCGCCAGCTGGCTCTCCCTCGTGCCTCTGCAGCTGCGGCGCTTGATGGAGTCGGGGGTGAGGCCCACCGCCCTGCGTGGCGTGCTCATGGGTGGGGCGCCCTTGCCAATCACCTTGGCCCAACATGCCCTGGAGCGCGGCTGGCCCCTGTGGAGCAGCTATGGCGCCACGGAGACCGGATCCGCCGTCTGCGCCGCTCCCCTGAAGGCTTCTGCCGGAGGAGGCGCCATCACCAGCGGCCGACCCCTGTGGCCCCATCGCCTGTGGCTGGAGCAGGAGGGGCGCATCAGCGTGGCCTCTCCTTGTGTGAGACGGACGGTGCTGGACGAACTCGGCCGTCCTGTTCCAGTTCCCTCTTCCGAGTGGCGCAGCGGAGACACCGGACAGTGGCGGAATGGCATGTTGCTGGTGCGGGGCCGGCTGGACCGCGTCATCATCTGCGGTGGCGAGAAGATTCCTCCGGAGCGCGTGGAGGAGGCGCTGCAGGCGTTGCCCCAGGTGCGCCAGGCGGTGGTCGTGCCCACGCCCGACCCACGGTGGGGACAGCGGGCGGTGGCCTTTGTGCAGTGGGAAGCTGGTCGGGAGTGTGGCCTGCCGGAATTGCGCGCGTTGTTGAGCGGACTGCCCCGGCACTGGCATCCCGTGCGACTCTTTCCCTGGCCCGCGGGGGAGGATGGGCTGAAGGCCTCGCCGGCGCGACTGGAGGCCCTGACCCTGCGGCTGCGGCAATCCACGGAAGCGGGCGATGAAACAGAGGACGCAGGCTCGTGAGCGAGATCCACCCCACCACCCTGGAACGGCGCACTTTGCAGTTGCAGTGGTGGGCCGTGCCATTCGAGGCCCTGCTGCAGACGGGCATGCAGTTCGTCTCCACCATCGCCAAGAAAAGCCTGGCCGCCACGGACTGGCAGATCACCCTGCTCATGATGGTGGCGCCCCTCTGCTTTCTCCTCAGCGTGTACTGGGCGGAACTCATTCGCCTGGTGAACCGCTGGCGCCGCCTCTTCGTGTGGGCGGCGGCCTTCGGCATCCTTCCGCTGGCTCTCATGAGCCGTTTCGGCAGCATGCCCGTGCTGCTGGCCCTGCTGCTTCTTTATGAGCTGGGCAACAGCCTGACCATTCCCCTGCGCAACCGCGTCATGCAGGCCAACTACCCCGCCGCCCGCCGCAGCAGCATCTACAGCCGCCTGGCCGCCGCCACCTCCGCGCTCATTCTTCTCGGTTCCTGGCCGCTTGGGCGCTACCTGGACGCCGGCGCAGAGAATTGGCGCTGGCTCTTTCTGGGTGTGGCCGTGGTGGGTCTGGGCGAGCGCCTCATCTGGCATCGCATGCCCGACAACCCCGCCTTCGCCCACGCGCGGCCGGCCCTCAGCAGTCCCGACTGGATGGGTCGCATTCCCACCTGGCACCAACTGGCACAACCCGTGCGGCGCATGCGCCAGGTGCTGGACCGCAACAAGGATTTCGCGCGCTGGGAAGGTCAGTTCATGATCTACGGGCTGGCCTTTTTCATCATCTCCACCGTTCAGCCCGGCTACCTGGTGGAGGGGCTGGGGCTCTCCTACAGCCAGATCAGCGTGGGGCAGTTGGCCCTGCTGCGTCTGGGCGGCGTGCTCACCTTGCCGCTGATGGGGCGCTTCCACGACCGCTACAATCCGGCCACTTTTTGTGGCGGCGTCTTTCTGCTGCTGGCCTTTTTTCCCCTTCTGCTCTCGACCTGCCTCTATCTGCCGGAGGGCGTGCGCCTGGTGCCCTTCTACCTCGCTTTCCTGCTGCAGGGCATGGCCATGAGCGGCGTGGCGGTGGCCTGGTCCATGAGCAGCCTGGTCTTCGCCGGCGACGAGGACGGCGCGCTTTACCAGGGCATCCATGTGACGCTGACGGGTTTTCGCGGTCTCCTGGGGCCCCTGCTGGGGCTGCTCATCAAGATGACCCTGGGGTGGAGCGCGGCCTTCTGGATCGCCTCGGGCCTGCTGTTGGTGGCGGGAAGCCTGATGCAGCGTCAGGGCCGGGAGCTGGATGCAAGGCTTTGAGCACGAACGGAAATCCTTGACACCCTCTTCCTCGCGGCTCGGATGCAAGAGTCGGGAATTGAGCACGAGTACGGCTCAAGCCGACACAGCCGCCTCGCGCTCTTGCTGCATGCGCGCTCGCAGGATCGGCAAGAGTGCGAGGAAGATCTTGCAGGGATCAGTTCAGCGTGAAGTGCTCCACTTCCCGATTGGTGGCCGTGGCCAGCTGGGTGAGGTCGCCCATGGTGGATGAGATCTCCTGGGCCGTGGCGGCATTGCGCGCGGAGATGCCCTCCAGCGCCGCCACGCTGCCCTCGATGCCCTGCAGGGCTTCCCGCTGAAGTTCCAGCGCCTGGGACACACGCCCGAGCATGTCGTCCGTGCGCTGGGAGCCGCCGGCGATGCCCTCCAGTGTGCTGCGCACCTCTGCCACCGCTTCCACCGCCGTAGCCGCTTCGTCCGCCGCCTGCTTCACCAGTTCGGAGATCTCCTGGCTGCTGGCGGCGCTGGAGTCGGCCAGACGGCCCACCTCGTCCGCCACCACGGCGAAGCCCCGTCCCGCCTCACCGGCCCGGGCGGCCTCGATGGTGGCGTTCAGGCTCAACATCCGCGTCTTGGCGGCCAGGTGGCCGATGGTGTCGCTGATGCCGCGCACCTGCTCGGAGCTTGCGGCGATGCGGTTCACGATCTCCACCAGCCGCTCCATGCGCTGGCGTCCGTCCAGGGCCAGGGCAACCGCTTCCTGGGAGACGGTGCCGGCCTCGTGGGTGTGAGCGCTGATCTGCTCCGCCGTGCCTGATGCCAGCCGCACGCGGCTGCCCACATCGTCCACATGCTGCACTTGTTCCTGGGCGTCCCGGCTGATGTGCTCCACCGAGCGGCTGCATTCACGCGCCGCTTCCTCCACCTGGTCCGCCTGGCCGTGGATGCGCCCCAGCGTCGTGCTCAGCGCCTCCAGCGACTGGTTCAGGTGGTCGCGCAGGGACGCCAGCTCACCGCGCCCCTCCGCACGCACGCGGCCGCTCAGGTCACCCGTGCTCAGGCGCGAGGCCACATGTCCCGCATCGCCCAGCAGGGCCTGCACCCGAGCGGCGCTCGTGTTGACAGCCTGCTTCAGCATGCCCAGATCTCCGGGCAGATCACGCTCCACCCGTCGACCGAAATCCCCCTCCGCCATGGCGCCCATCACCTGGCTCACTTCGCCCAGGGCATCTTGAAGCATGGCCAGCAGGTGGTTGAAGGCCGTGGCCATGCGTCCCACCTCGTCCTGGCCTTCCACGGTCACGCGGCGGGAGAAATCGGCCTTTGCCTCCACCTCTTCCACCGTCACCTGCACGGAGGAGAGGGTGCTGGCGATGCTGCGGTAGACCCAGGTGCCGAACAAGACACCAAAGGCCAGCGCCGCGCAGCTGATGACCAGGATCAGCACCAGGCTCAGCCACACGGTGCGGTTGACGCTGCGGATGGATTCCTCCTGCTCGCCCTTTGCCGTGCTCAGCGTGGCGCGCCCCAGCTGGGCCTGCTCGGCCACCAGGTCCCGCAGGTGCTGGGACGCTTCGGCGGCGTGGAAGGCCATGTCCAGTTGCAGGCGCACGCGCTCGATGACGCCGCCACTTTCGAAGAGCAGGGCGCGGGTCTCCGCCAGACCGGCGCGCGCCGCGTCCAGTTGACGACGCTCCGTGCGGGCGTCCAGACGGTCCAGGGTTTGGGCCAGGTTGCGCGCGATGCTCTCCGCCTCGCCGTACATGCGGTCAAGCTGGGACTGCAGGCTGTCCACGCCCACGCGGCCGGTGGCGGAGAAGAGGCGCTGGGTGCCCGCCTGGATGCTCTGTCCCAGGGCCACGAAGCGCGAGGCCTGCACCAGCACGGTGCCTGCCTGGCTGGTTTGCTGCATCACCCGACCCTGGCGTTCCTGCTCCTGAGTGTTGCGTTGCACGGCCTGGGTCGAGGCTTCGCCAATGGACAGCATCACCACGGCGAAGCTCTCCTTCAGCCGCGCGTTCACGGCCTGCAGGCGTGCCTCGCCGTCACTTGCGCCACTCTCCGCCAGGCTCTGCTTGAGGCTGCCCAGTTCCGCCACCTGGGCCAGATAGTCCTTCGTGCCCGAGGCGATGCTCTTCTCGGCGGCCAGCACCTCGTTCTGGTTGATGCGATTCACCAGGGAGTTCAGACGCGCCTTGGCGATGGTGACGGCCGACTTGCCCTGCACGCCCTGCAGATCCAGCACGGCCACCTGCAGCTCCAGCAGGTTGCCCTTCAACTGTTCGATGTTGCGTGCCAGGTGGCTGGAGCGCGTGGCTTCGGTGGATGCGGTGGAGAAGGTGCCCTGCTGAGTGGCCTGCAGGGTGCGCACGCGGGCATTCAAGGCCTCCACCTGGCGGTCCAGGTCGGCGAAGTGCTCACCCATGCGCCGGGAGACAGCAACGGCGGCGCTGTCGCTCTCCAGGCGCCGACTCGTGACGGCACCCAGCTCCTCGCCCAGTTTGCGCAACTGGGACTCCGCGCCGGACGCGCTGCCGCCCTTGAGCAGGGCAAGGGCGGCGGCGGCGCTGTCGGCTTCCTGCAAGGCATTGCGGCTGGCTTGCTGGTTGCGCAGGAATTCCTCCCGCGAAGGACTCTGTCCCAGGCGGTCCAACTCGGCCATGGCCACCTGCACGGCCCGCTGCACTTCCAGCGTGCGCACCTGGTAGGGCGTGCTGCGTTCCGTCAAATCCAGCAGGCGCTGACGCACCTGGCTCATGCCCACCACACCGGCCACTGCCACGCAAAGGATGGTCACCAGCACGATGGCGATGTTGAGCGTCAGCTTGCGCTTGATGGAGAGCGTGCCGGCCATGTGGCCTCCGCGGATTTGTTCGAGCTGCCTTAGGCCAATCACCCACCCCAGACAAGGCCCGCTACTTGCGGATGTGCTCCTGTCCCGGGCCGGCGATGTAGTCCAGCAGCTGCTTCACCGCCGGGGCAGGGACGCCCTTTGTGGCAAGAGTGATGGGACGGGAAATCTCCGGCGTGCCGGGGGATTTCACCGTGGCGTCCAGCATGGCCATGGGCCCGATGCCGATGGCCTCCGCGTTTGCGGCCACCATTTGCCGCACATCCTCGGCGGTGGTGGCTTCCAGCACCGCGCCGCCAGGTTCCGCGCCGCCCATCATGCGCTTCTGGAAGAGGCTGTTGGTGCCGCTCATCAGCTTGCCCCACACCACGATCACCGGAGCGTCCGGGCCGCCCAGCGCTTTCCAGTTGTCGATGGCACCGGTGAAGAGCCCCTTCAATTGCTCCGCGTCCAGGCTCTTGACGGGATTGCTGGGGTGGGTGAGCACGGCGATGCGGTCCTGGCCGATGACCGTGGTTTGATAGGCGTTGGCGTCCGCCACAGGCACGCCTTCCTTTTGCATGAGGGCCAGCCAGTCAGGCCAGGCCAGGCCGGCGGCGGCGGCGTCCACCAGGCCTTTCTCCAAATCCTGCAGGGCGTTCTTGGGGCCGGTGGCAAGAATGGTGAGCTGGTGTCCGGAGGCCTTCTCAAAGGCCGCCTCCACCGGTTTGAGCACATTTTCCGTGGGAGCGGCGCCGGCGCCGATGCGGATTTCCCCTGCCAGGGCCTGGCCAGCGCCAAGGAGCAGGGTGGCGATGCAGAAAAGACCAAGTCCAGTGCGCATAAGTCCTCCTTAAGCAGCTTTGGGCACACGAGTGCCCGATAATGAACACCGGTTGTATCGGATTCAGACACACCTTTCTGCAGCCCAAGACGCCTCTGGACAAAAAAGGATGTGAATGAGGTTCACGCGCCTCATGCATTCGTCATATTGGCGTCGGCACTGGGTCACACCCGGCCGCGCCTTGTCATCGGCTTCCCCCATGTCAATCCGAGGTTGCACCATGACCAACTCCACTTCCCACACCCTTCCCGGCCTCTTCCTGGAAACGGTGGATCGCATGCCTGATGGCGTTGCCTACGGCATTCGCACGGCCACGGGCTTCACCACACGCAGCTGGGCAGAGACCTTGAAAAGGGTGGAGGCGGTGTGTGCCGGTCTTCGGCAGGCGGGTTTGCAGGAAGGGGACCGCCTGGCCATCCTCTCCGCCAACCGCCACGAGTGGATGCTCACGGACATGGCCGCCCTCTTCTGCGGCGTCATCGTGGTGCCGGTCTACCCCAGCCTGCCTTCCCACCATGTGCAGAAGGTGCTGGCGGACAGCGGGGCCAAGGCGGTGGTGGTGGAGGACGATCGCCAGTTGAACAAGCTGCAGAAGTGCCGGGAGCAGCTGCCGGATTTGCGGCTGATCTTCCAGTTCGAGGGCGAGGGCGCGGGCCTGGAAGGCTGGCGTACCTTCGAGAGTCTGCTGGAGGAAGGCGAGGAGCTGCGGCGCGCCCGTCCCGGCGAAGCCCGCGAACTGGCCGCACGCCGCCAGCCGGACGATGTCTTCACCTATATCTACACCTCTGGCACCACCGGGGACCAGAAGGGCGTCATGCTCAGCCACCGCAACATCATTTGCAACATCCTCGGCGCCCAGAAGATCTACCCCATCGACGGGAGCGATGTCTTTCTCAGCTTTCTGCCGCTCTCGCACATTTTCGAGCGCATGGCCGGCTACTATTTCCCCATGAGCGTGGGCGCCTCCGTCTACTACGCCCGGGACATCACCAGCGTGGGCGAGGACTTGCCCATCGCGCGGCCCACCATCCTCATCGCCGTGCCACGCCTGTTCGAGAAGATCCACGGGCGCATCCTCGAGAACGCCATGAAAGGCCCCAAGGTCAAACAGGCCATTTTCAACTGGGCCCTGGGCGTGGGGAAGGGCGCGGCCCAGCGCAAACTCGAAGGGCAGGAGCCCGCGCTGCTGGCCCGGCCGGGGCTCTGTCTCGCGGACCGCCTGGTCTTCGGCAAGATCCGCGAGCGCACCGGTGGCCGCCTCCGCTTCGCCGTCTCCGGTGGCGCGCCCCTGCGCCGGGATTTGGGGGAGTTCTTCCTCTCCGTGGGCCTGCAGATCTACGAGGGCTACGGCCTGACGGAGTCCAGCCCGGTGATCACGGCCAACCAGCCGGGCCATGTGCGCTTCGGCAGCGTGGGCAAGCTCTTTCCGGGGGTGGAGGTGCGCATCGACGCCGACGGCGAGATCCTCGCCCGTGGCGAGAACATCATGCACGGCTACTACCAGCGCCCGGAGGAGAACGCCCGCACCATCATCGACGGCTGGCTGCACACCGGGGACATCGGCCACTTCGACGCCGACGGCTTCCTGGTCATCACCGACCGCAAGAAGAACCTCATCGTGACATCGGGGGGCAAGAACATCGCGCCCCAGCCCATCGAAAACCTGCTCATGACCAGCCAGCTGGTGGAACAGGTGATGTTGGTGGGCGACCATCGCAACTTCGTCAGCGCGCTCATCGTGCCCAACTTCTCCCTCTTGCGCGAAGTGCTGGGGCTGCACGAGGGCTCGCCGCCCCCCAGCACGCAGGAGATTGCCGACCACCCGGAGGTCTACGAACGCATCGACAAGGAGATCCAGCGCCTGAGCAAGGATCTGGCGCCCTACGAGCGGGTGCGCAAGTTCAGCGTGCTGGGCAGCGAGTTCTCCATCGAATCGGGGGAGCTCACCCCCAGCCTGAAAATCAAGCGCAGTTTCGTGCTGGAGAAGTACCACGCGGTGATCGAAGGCATGTACCTCACCAGCGACCACAAGGATCGGCAGGCAGCAGTCTAGTGGGCCGAATCTCGTGGAATGTCGGATGATGAAAGGTTCATGCCGCTCAGTGCAAGGCGCAGGCCCGCAGGCGCAGCGCCCTTGCGGCCGAACACGAGGCCCGGGTGTTCGAAGGAAGGCGGGATCCCTTATCTTGCGCTCCGTTCAGGGCCCCGCCGTGGGGCCCTTTTCATGAAGGAAGATCCGCCCATGAGCAGCTATCGCGAGGCCGGCGTGGACATCGATGCCGGAGAGGCCCTGGTGCAGCGCATCAAACCCTGGTGTGCCGAGACCCGCACGGAGGGCGTGCTGGGTGGCATCGGGCTCTTCGGAGGCTTCTTTCGCGCCTCCTTTCCCGAGCTGCAGGATCCCGTGCTGGTGTCCAGCGTGGACGGCGTGGGCACCAAGCTGCGCGTGGCCCGGGAGGCGGGCATCCACCACACGGTGGGCCAGGACCTGGTGAACCACTGCGTGGACGATATCCTGGCCTGCGGGGCGCGGCCGCTCTTCTTTCTGGACTATTTCGCCACCGGCCGTCTGGAGGTGGATGTGGCGGCGGAGGTGATCCGCGGCTTCACCATCGCCTGCCGCGAGAACGGCTGCGCCCTTCTTGGTGGCGAGACGGCGGAGATGCCAGGCTTCTACGCCCCCGGCGATTACGACATGAGCGGCACCATCGTGGGCGTGGTGGACCGCACGCGCATGGTGGACGGCACGCACATCCAGCCGGGCGACGCCCTGTTGGCCCTGCCCTCCAGCGGGCTGCACACCAACGGCTACAGCCTGGCCCGCAGGGCCCTCTTCGACATGGCCGGGCTGGATCTGGACCATCGCCTGGACGAGGGGCGCCGCCTGGGAGACGCCCTGTTGGCCGTGCACCGCAGCTACCTGCATCCGGTGCAGGCCCTGCTGGCCGAGGTGGAGGTGCGCGGCATCAGCCACATCACCGGTGGCGGCATTCTGGGCAACACCCGGCGCATCCTGCCCGCGGGCACAACCCTTGCACTTGATCGCCAGGCCTGGGCCTGGCCTGAGATTTTCCACCTCATCCAGCGCTGCGGCCAGGTGCCCGATCCTGAGATGGATCGCGCCTTCAACCTGGGCATCGGCCTGGTGCTGGTGCTGGATCCCCAGGATGTGGACAGGGCTGAGGCCCTGCTGCGCGCCCGGGGCGAGTCGCCCCTGCGCATCGGCCAGGTGGTGAAGGCCTGAAAGTCCCGGGTGGTGGAGAAGGCCGCGCCCACAACACGCACACGAACCGTCTACCAGAGGATGTCATGATCTCTTCGTCCCAGATTCGACAGGATTTCCTGCGCTACTTCGCGGAGCGCGGCCATCAGGTGGTGCCCAGTTCGCCCGTGGTGCCCAAGGACGACCCCACCCTGCTCTTCGCCAACGCCGGCATGAACCAGTTCAAGGATGTCTTCCTTGGGCAAGGGGAGCGTGCCTACAGCCGGGCCGCCAGCACCCAGAAGTGCCTGCGCGTGTCGGGCAAGCACAACGACCTGGACGAAGTGGGGCGGGACACCTATCACCACACCCTCTTCGAGATGCTGGGCAACTGGAGCTTCGGCGACTACTACAAGCGCGAGGCCATCCGCTGGGCGTGGGACCTGCTCACCGGCGTGTGGGGCCTGCCCAAGGACAAGCTCTACGCCACGGTCTTCGCCGGCGACGACAAAGTCCCCTTTGACGAGGAGGCGTGGACCATGTGGCAGGAGGAGACCGACATCCCCCGGGACCACATCCTCACATTCGGCCGCAAGGACAACTTCTGGGAGATGGGCGAGAGCGGCCCCTGCGGCCCCTGCACGGAGATCCACATCGACCGGGGCGAAGCCTTTGGCCAGACGGGTCCCGACTGCTTCGTCAACACGGGCCACGCGCGCTTCATTGAGCTGTGGAACCTGGTCTTCATCCAGTACAACCGGGAGGAGGACGGCAGCCTGCGCGACCTCCCCCGCCAGCATGTGGACACGGGGGCGGGCTTCGAGCGGCTGTGCGCCGTGCTGCAGCAGACGGCCTCCAACTACGACACGGATGTGTTCCAGCCCATCATCCAGGCGGTGTCCCGTGTGAGCGGCGTGCCTTACTCGGAGGCGGCGGGAACGCCCCACCGCGTCATCGCCGACCACCTGCGCGCCCTGGCATTCGCCGTGGCCGACGGCGCAATCCCCTCCAACGAGGGACGCGGCTATGTGTTGCGCCGCATCCTGCGCCGCGCCGCGCGCTTCGGGCGCGAGCTGGGCCTGCACGATCCCTTCCTGGGCCGCCTGGCGGAGGATCTTGCCGCCCACATGGGCGAAGTCTTTCCCGAATTGCGCGGCAAGCTGGCCCATATCCGCCATGTGCTGGAGGGCGAGGAGGAGAGTTTCGGCCGCACCCTGGACCGCGGGCTCATCCTCTTCAATCAGTTGCACGAGGGCCTCGCGGCAAAGGGTGGGAAGATCATCGCCGGCGCAGACGCCTTCCGCCTCTACGACACCTATGGATTCCCGCTGGATCTGACCCAGCAAATGGCGGCCGAGAAGGGCCTGGCCGTGGACGAGGAGGGCTTCGCTTCGGAGATGGCCCGTCAGCGCGAGGCCAGCCGGGGCTCGCGCAAGCAGACGGCGCTGAGGGAGAAAGCTCCCTGGACCATCCTCAGCCGGGACAGCAATCGCTTTGTGGGTTACGAGGTGCTGGACACCATGACCCGCGTGCTGCGTTGGCGCGAAGGCGCCGAAGAGGGCGAGTTGGAGCTGGTTCTTGAGCAGACTCCCTTCTACGCCGAATCCGGCGGACAGGCGGGGGATCGCGGGCTCATCGAGGGCGAGGGCTGGAGCCTTGTGGTGCGCGACACGCGCCAGGAGGAGGACTTGCGCGTGCACATCGGACAGGTGCGCGGGGACTTCAAACCCGAAGACCTGGTCAGCGCGCGGGTTGAGGCCGATCTGCGCCGTGCCACGGAGCGCAATCACAGTGCCACGCACCTCTTGCAGGCCGCCCTGCGTCAGGTGCTGGGCCAGCATGTGAATCAGGAGGGGAGCCTGGTGGAACCGGGGCGCCTGCGCTTCGACTTCAGCCATCCTCACCGTCTGGAGCAGAGCGAACTGGAGCGCATCGAAAAGCTGGTCTTCGAGGCCGTGCTGAGCGATGTGCCCGTTCAGTGCCGGGAGAGTTCCTACGAGCGCGCCATGGCCGACGGCGTGACGGCCCTCTTCGGCGAGAAGTACGGCGATGTGGTGCGCGTGGTGCGCATGGGCGAAGTGTCGGCGGAACTGTGCGGTGGCACCCATGTGGCGCGCACGGGGCAGATCGGCGCTTTCACCATTGTGTCGGAGAGCAGCATCGCCGCCGGCATCCGCCGCATCGAGGCGGTCACCGGAGCCGCCGCGCAACTGCTGGCGCAGGAGCAGCGCCGCACGCTGGAAGGAGTGCGCGACCTGCTGGGCTCCCGGGGCGAGAGCGAGCTGGAGAAGCTGGAGCGCACCCTGGCGGAGAAGCGCGAACTGCAGAAGGAGCTGAAGCGCCTCAAGGACCAGCTCGTCATCGGCCGCGTGGAGCAGGACCTGGCCACGGCGGAGGAAGTGGCGGGTTGTGCGCTTGTTGCACGCTGCTATGAGGGCCTGGAACCCGATGCGCTGAAGGAGGCGGCTGAGCGCCTGCGGGCGTCCCATCCCCAGGTGGCGGCGCTGCTGGCCTGCGTGCACGATGGCAAGGTCAGTTTCGCCATCACCCTGGGCGACGCCGTGGTGGCCAGGGGTGCGCAGGCCGGAACTTTGGTGAAGGAGCTTGCGCCCCTCGTGGGGGGAAAGGGTGGCGGACGGCCCCAGTTGGCCGCAGCGGGCGGCAGCGACGCCGCCGGTGTGGACGCCCTCCTGGCGGCCTTCCAGCACAAGCTGCGCGCCCTGTTGGCCTAGGCCCGATTTGGAGACTCGCGCCATGAAGATCTGCCGCTGGTGCCTTCCCCAGGATCCCACCCCGCGCTGGGGGCTGGTGGAGGACGACTGCGTGTGGCTGTGGGAACCGGAGGCCACGGGTTCCGCCACCGACGCCTTTCCCCTGGCGGAAGTGCACATGCTGCCTCCAGCCTCCCACTGCCGGGTCTTCGGCATTGGCCGCAACTATGCCGAGCACATCGAGGAGCTCAACCCCGGCTGGTCCAGTCCGGAACCCCTCGTCTTCATGAAGCCCGACAGCGCCCTCACCGGCATGGGCACACCCATCATCCTGCCCCGAGGTGTCGGCCGCGTGGATTATGAAGGCGAGCTGGCGGTGGTGATGGGTCGCGGAGGCCGTCACATCCGCAGGGAGGACGCCCTGGACCATGTGCTGGGTCTCACCTGCGCCAACGACATCAGCGCCCGGGACCTGCAGCAGAGCGACGGCCAGTGGATACGCGCCAAGGGCTACGACACTTTCTGCCCGCTGGGTCCCTGGATCGTCAAGGGACTGGACCCCCGCGACCTGGGCCTGCGCACCTGGAAGAATGGCCAGTTGGTTCAGGACGCCCGCACCTCGCACATGGTGCGCCCGGTGGACGCCCTCATCGCCTTTCTCTCCAGCTTCTGCACCCTGCAGGCGGGAGATGTGATTCTCACCGGCACCCCCGCCGGCGTTGGCGCGCTGGCCCACGGGGATGTGGTGCGCGTGGAGATTGAAGGCATCGGCGTGCTGGAGAACAGCGTGCAGGCCGAGGGCGGTTCCCATGCATCTTGAACTGGGGCCGGTTGAGAGCTGGCTGCGCGGCGGGCTGGGACACCCCCGACTGGTGGTGCTGGTGGATCCTGACCGCGCCGGCGATGAGCGGCTGGATGTGCTCGCCGCCCACGCCGCGGAGGCGGGCGTGGCGGCCTTTCTGGTTGGAACCAGCCTCATGTGCCGCCCGGGCATGGGCGCTCGTGTGGCGCGACTGAAGGCGCGTGGCGGCCTGCCGGTGATCCTCTTTCCCGGCGATGCCGGCCAGGTGGTGCCTGAGGCCGACGCCATCCTCTTCCTGAGCCTCATCTCGGGGCGCAACCCCCAATACCTCATCGGCGAGCAGGTGCGCTCGGCGCCGCTGCTGGCCGCCTCGGGCATGGAGTGCCTGCCCACCGCTTATGTGCTGGTGGAATCCGGCACCCACACCAGCGCCCAGTTCATGAGCGGCAGCCAGCCCTTGCCCCGCCACAAGCCGGACATCGCTGCCGCCCACGCCCTGGCGGCGCGGGCGCTGGGGTTGCGCCAGCTCTATCTCGAGGCGGGCAGCGGGGCGAAATTTCCTGTTCCCGCCGGGATGATCCGTGCGGTGAAGGATGTCTTCCCCGGTCCTCTGCTGGTGGGTGGCGGCTTGCGCGAACCCGCGCAGATCGTTGCCGCCGTGGAGGCTGGGGCCGATGTGGTGGTGGTGGGCAGCCAGCTGGAGAGCTGCGCCCTTGATGAAGTGCCCCGCACCCTTGCCCGCCTTGCTCTGGCGGTGAAAGGACGCGCATGAACCTGACGCAACGCATCCAGGCCGCGCTGGAGGAGGCTCTCCGCCTGAAGCGCTGGCTATTGGAAGAGGGGGGCCCTGTGCTGCTGGAGATGTCCGGCGTGACGGCGGCCTGCCTGAGGGGTGGCGGCAAGCTGCTTTTCGCGGGCAACGGCGGCAGCGCCGGCGACAGCCAGCACCTGGCCACGGAGTTTGTGGTGCGTCTCAGCGCCCAGCGGGAGCGTCCCGCCCTGGCCGCCATGGCCCTCACCACGGACAGTTCATTGCTTACCGCCTGTGCCAACGACTTTGGCTTCCAGCACATCTTCTCCCGGCAGGTGGAAGCGCTGGGGCAGCCGGGCGACCTGCTGGTGGCCATCAGCACCAGCGGCAATTCGGCCAATGTGGTGGCGGCCGCCCGGGTGGCCCGCGAGCGCGGCATGGGCGTGCTGGGACTTCTGGGAGGAGGGGGAGGCGACCTGTTGCCCTTGTGTGACCACGCCCTGGTGGTGCCCGCCGGCAATGCCGGCCGCGTGCAGGAGATCCACATCACCGCCGGCCACATCTGGGTTGATCTCGTCGAAGAGCGGCTCTACTCCACATGACCTTCCTTAGTGGCGAACTCCTCGCCTTCCTGGGCGCCCTGGGGCTGCCCGTGCTGGTTCACCTGCTCAACCTGCGGCGCCGCCGCACCCGGGATGTTCCCACCCTGCGCTTCTTGCTGGAAATCGAGAGCACGCGCCTGCGGCGGGTGCGCCTCACGCGCTGGCTGCTCCTGCTGTTGCGCATGCTGCTGCTGGCGGCGCTGGTCCTGTCCTTCGCCCGTCCCTTGCTCAACGGCGCTGCGGCCCTGCTTCCCCGGGGGGAGGAATCCCGCAGCGTGGTGCTGCTGCTGGACGACAGCGCTTCCAGTCAACTTCCATCTGAAGGTGCCGCCACGGTGTGGGAGCGACTGCGCGAGGCCGCCGCCGCACGGCTGGAGGAACTGGGCCCCCAGGATCAGGTGTGGCTCCTCTCCTTGGCGCGCCCCGACGAGGCGCAGGGCCCTTTGAGCCCGGACGCCGCTCGCGCCAGGCTGGGGCAGTGGCGTGCGGGATGGGGGCAGGCCCGCGTGGACGATGCCCTGCAGAAAGCCCTTGACCTGCTTGAAGAGACTCCGCCCCTTGGACGGCAACTGATCATGCTCAGCGATCTGCGTCTGGAGCTGCCCACCCAGTGGAAGGAACGGCTGCCATCCTCCCTGGCGCGCGTGCTCGTGCAGGTTCCCAGCGAGCAGGAGCAGGCCGCCCCCGCCGACTTGCAATCGGACGGCAGCCTGTTGCGCGAAGGTCGGCCACTGGGTCTGCAGGCCACCTTGGAGGGTGACGGTGTGGTGGAGGGCATGGTCCTGTCGCTGGAGTTGGAAGGCGAGACGCGCGAGCGCCAGTCGGTTGCGGGCACCGCGTCCGGCCACTGGTTGCGTCAGGAGGCGCTCGCGCTGCCCCTCCCGGATCGTGGCTGGCTGCGCGGCTGGCTCCACCTGGATGGCGACGCGGTGGAAGTGGACAACCACCTGCCCTTTGTGCTGCACCTGCCTCAACGACGGCGTGTGGCCCTGGTAGGCGCGCCGGTGGAGCTGCGTCCCGTGTTGGAGGCGGCCATCTTGCCCGATGCGCGTTACGGGCAGGGCCTGGAACTGCGGCTCGTGGAGCCTGACGAATTGTCCGTGCTCGGGCCCGGCACCGTGGACCAGGCGGTGCTGCTGCTGGGCGCTCCGGCGCCCTCGTCCTTCACCACTGCACTGCGCGGGCTGGCAAATTCCGGCGTCAGCCTTTTCCTCATGCCTCATCCCGCTGCCGATGCGCGTCTCCTGTCCGCGCAACTCGCCGCCCTGGGCCTTCCCGCCTGCACGGGGCTGGAACAGGGAGCGCGGCGTCTGGACAAGGTGGACCGCCAGCACTCTCTGCCAGGCTCCATTTTTGTTGAAGGACCCGCAGGCGCCGTCGAAGCCGTGGAGTTGCGCCGCATGATGGCCCTGGAGGCCAGCAGCGCACGGCCCTTGCGCACCCTGGCCTTTGCCGGGGATCGGCCCCTGCTGCTCGCCTCCCAGGACGGGAGCTCGCCACTGCTTCTCTTGACCAGCTGTCCCGATCCCGCCTGGTCCGCCCTGGCGTCCAGCGGGCTCCTGGCGCCACTGATGCAGCAGGGTCTGCGCTGGCTGGACGGGGACGATCGCCTGCCCGGGGCCCTGCTGTGCGGCGAGGCGGGCGAGGTGGACATGCCGTCGGAAGCCCAGGGGCGCGATTGGATGCTGCGCCGTGATGGTGCCACATGGCGCTGTGTTGCCGATGGCCGTCGTCAGGTGCTGGAGTGCCCGCCCCTGCCCGAGCCCGGCCACTATGAACTGCTGGTGGATTCGCGGCCGGTGGCCTGGGTGGCCGTCCGCGTGCCGGCCCACGAGAGCACCCGGCCGGTGGGGGACCTGGACGCCTGGACGAGTGCGGAAGCAGGTGCGTGGTCGGTGCGGCGCTTGAGCGAGGGCCGTGAAGAGAGCGCTGCGGACATGGGTCCGTGGCTGCTGGGCCTGGCCCTGCTTCTGCTGGCGGTGGAAGGGTGGCTGGCGGCTGGACGGGGGAGCGCATGAGACAAAGTTTCGATGCCTACATCCAGCGGCCCGGCGACGCCGATGGACAGGCGCGACGGGAGAAGGCCATCGCCGTGGCGCTTGTCACGGGAGATCGCTCGCGACAGGACACGCTGGACAACCTGGACGAGCTGATCCAGTTGGCGGACACGGCAGGCGCCGATGTCGTGGACCAGGTGATCCAGCCGCGCCACACGCCCGATCGCGCCACCTGGATGGGCAAGGGCAAGGCCGAGCATGTGAAGGCCGTGGCGGAGGAGTTGGGCGCCGACTTGATCCTCGCGGACGACGATCTCACTCCCGCCCAGGGACGCAATCTCGAGACTCTCATCGGCCGTCCTGTGGTGGACCGCAGCGGGCTCATCCTGGACATCTTCGCCCGCAGGGCGCGCACGCGGGAGGCGCGCACCCAGGTGGAGCTGGCGCAGTTGAAGTACCTGCTGCCCCGCCTCACACGGGCGTGGACGCACCTGGAGCGCCAACAAGGCGGCATTGGCATGCGCGGTCCCGGCGAGACCCAGTTGGAGACCGACCGTCGACTGATCCGCACGCGCATCCGCCAGTTGGAAGAAGAGCTGGAGAACATCGACCGTCGTCGGGAGACACGCCGCAAGGGGCGCGACGAACTGTTCAAGGTGGCCCTGGTGGGCTACACCAATGTGGGCAAGTCCACTCTGCTCAACCGTCTCACAGGCGCCGATGTGATGGTGGAGGACCGCCTCTTCGCCACACTGGACTCCACGGTGCGCCGCTTGACGCTGGAGGACGGCAGCGATGTGCTTTTGACAGACACGGTGGGCTTCATCCGCAAGTTGCCGCACCACCTCGTTGCATCCTTCCGCTCCACTCTGCGCGAAGCGGCGGATGCGGATCTGCTGCTGCATGTGGTGGACATTTCGCACCCACAAATGGAAGCCCAGATGCGTGCCGTGCGCGAGGTGCTGAAGGACCTGGACGCCGCGGAAACTCCGCTGCTGCATGTCTTCAACAAGGTCGATCTGATGGAGGACCCCGCCGTGCTGCGGCAGGCGCTTGTCCACGAGCCCGCCCTGCTTGTGAGCGCCACGGAGGGATTGCGCCTGGAGGACCTCCTGCGTCGCGTGGCACAGTCGCGCGAGCACGGTGAACGACGCGTGGTGTTGTGCGTGCCGTGGAAGAGCCAGGACCTGACGCCGCGCCTTCGCGCCATGATGCGCGTGGTGGATCAGCGAGCCGTGGAGCAGGGATCTCTCTACCTGCTTTCCATGCCTTCTGTCTCTGCGGAGGACCTGCTCAAACCCTTCCTGGAGAAGGGGTGTTTTTTACAAGAAAAGTGGTGACACACAGCCGCGTTCTCTTGACATGCTCATGCATGCGGAGTAGTTTCGGTTCCAACATGTATCACCGTGATGCATGGACCTGAATCACAGGGAGATGCTTCCCTCGTATCACACCCTTAAGGAGGATTCCATGGTCGACCCGGTGAAGAAGTCCCCTGCCAAGACGGCCGCCAAGAAGGCTGCTGCCAAGCCCGCCGCGAAGAAGGCTGCCCCCAAGGCCGCCGCCAAGCCCGCCGCCAAGCCTGCTGCGAAGAAGGCCGCGCCGAAGGCCGCCGCCAAGCCCGCCGCCAAGCCCGCTGCGAAGAAGGTCGCGCCGAAGGCCGCCGCCAAGCCCGCCGCGAAGCCCGCTGCGAAGAAGGTCGCGCCAAAGGCCGCCGCCAAGCCGGCAGCCAAGCCTGCTGTGAAGAAGGCTGCGCCTAAGGCTGCCGCCAAGCCCGCCGCCAAGCCCGCTGCGAAGAAGGCCGCGCCGAAGGCCGCCGCGAAGCCCGCCGCCAAGAAGGTTGCCGCGAAGCCCGCCGCCAAGCCGGCTGCCAAGAAGGTCGCCGCCAAGAAGCCGGCTGCCAAGAAGGCCACCGCCGCCAAGCCCGCCGCCAAGGCCGGTGCCAAGAAGAGCACGCCAAAGGCGAAGTCCGGCGACGACAAGTCCGGTGGCCCAGACAAACCTGCTCCTGCCCGCGGGCACGAAACTCAGTTGAGTTCCGTGCTCCATGTCCGTCTGCCTCAGGAGACCATGTCCCGTCTGAAGAAGAAGGCGGGCAAGAAGACAGTCAGCACCTGGGTGCGCGAACTGTTGGAAGCAAAAGCCTGAGCAAGAAGGGGCCCTCGCGGGCCCCTTTTCATTTTGCATCACAAGAAAGGGGAGCGTTGTCGACGCTCCCCTTTCGCGCAAAAGGCAAGAACACGATCAGTCGATCTTGTGCACGCGGCGACGGTCGATCTTCTGCGTGTTGCAGATCTGCTTGATCAAGTCCAGATACTTGTCGGGCTCCGGGAAGGCGATCAATTGCATGATCTCCACCAGCTCGTTCTCGCGGGGATTGATCTTGTCCGCCTCGGTCTCGCCCTCTTTCTCGCGTTCGGGCTCTTTCGCGCGAACCTTCTTCTCGGCCATGGGTCATCCTCCGCTATTCCTGGCAGGGAGCGCTGATGCATCCTGCAGCGGCTGCAATATAACTCCAAATGCGTCCCCTTGGACAGGCATGCGCGGAGGACTTTCCCACGGAAAAAGCTGCCCATCCCCACGGGCAGGCTTGCTCGTGTTTGGTAGCTTGTGCTCGGGAGAAGAGGGGAGGCCGCCGCGCCGCCATCGGCTTGCCGGGCCGTCCGCCGCATCACGCGAGAAGAGGGTCAGCCATGAAGTCCACCGTCAACACGCCACACGCCCCGGCGGCCATCGGGCCTTACAGCCAGGGCACAATCTGCCGCAGCGGCTGTCGCCTGCTCTTCACGGCCGGGCAGATCCCCCTTCATCCGGTGACCGGCGAGCTTTCCGGCGACACCGTGGAGAGCCAGAGCCATCAGGTGCTGGAAAATCTGCGCGCCATCATCGAAGCGGCAGGTGGTTCCCTTGCGGGGGTGCTGAAGGTCACCATCTACATGAAGAACCTGCAAGACTACGCCCGCATCAACAAAGTCTATTCCGCCTACTTCGAGGACCAGCCGCCCGCGCGCAGCGCCGTGGAGGTTTCGCGCCTGCCCAAGGATGTGCTGGTGGAAATGGACGCCGTGGTGGAGCTGGAGCGTTAGTGCGCCTCACCCGCATGCTATTGCTTTTGGCCCTGGCCCTGACGGTCCGCGCCGCCGGAGATGTGGCGGATGTGGACAGCGTCTCGTTGGCTCAGGGTCGCAGGGCCATGTGGAAGAGCGTGGCTATGAATGGCTGGGGACAGTGGCACAACGGCGAGCGTGTAAAGGCCGCCCTCTTCTCCGCCACGGAGATCTCCATCCTGGTGGCGGCACTTGATCGCCAGAAGGAGTGGCGGCACTGGCAGGACCTGCGGGAGAACAGCACGGACGAGGGTCTGTTGGCAGCCTACGCCGCGAAGGAGGACTTTTACCTGCGCGACCGCAACAAGCTCTTGTGGTGGTGGCTATGGGCCAAGCTCGTGTGCGTGCTGGACGCTTATGTGTCCGGCAGCCTTTCCAATTTCGATGCCGGGTGGACGGACGAGGCGCGCGTGATCCTGGAGCCCAGCCTTCCCCAGCAGGGCGCCATGGGCCTGCGCATGCGCTTGCTCTTGCCATGAGAAAAAGCAGGATGGATCGCTGACATGGGCTACAAGCGTGGATTGGGCGGCTACTGCGGCATTTTTGGCGTCACCGGCGCTCCCCAGGCGGCCAGTCTGGCGGTGCTGGGGCTGAATGCACTGCAGCACCGGGGGCAGGAGTCCTGTGGCATCGTCACCTGCCATGAAGGGCGCCTGCACCGCCGCATCGGCATGGGGCTGGTGAGCGAGGTCTTCAGCCGCCCCGAGCACCTGGACACCCTGCCTGGCATGGCGGCCATCGGCCACACGCGCTATTCCACCGCCGGCTCCAGCGACTACCACAACATCCAGCCCATCCAGGTCATCACCAAGGATGGCGAACTGGCCATGGCCCACAACGGCAACCTCACCAACGCCGCCGCCCTGCGACACGAGTTGGAGGCCGAGGGCGCCATCTTCCAAACAACAACGGATTCGGAAGTCATCCTGCACCTGTTGGCGCGCAGCCGGGGTGGGAACCTGGAGGAGCGTATCCTGGAGGCCTTGCCCCGCCTGCGGGGAGCCTTCAGCCTCATCTTCCTCACGCCGGAGGGCGTGGCTGTGGCGCGGGATCCGCGCGGCTTTCGTCCATTGGCCATGGGCGAACTGGATGGCCAGCCCGTGTTCGCCAGTGAGTCCTGCGCCTTCGACATCATCGGCGCGCGCACCATCCGGGATGTGGAGCCCGGCGAGCTGCTGCTGGTGAACGGAGGGCCCCTGCGCAGCGTGCAGGCCCTGCACAGCGAGCGCCGCTCCCACTGCATCTTCGAGTTCGTGTACTTCAGCCGGCCGGACTCCAAGATCTTTGGCGAGAATGTGGACAAGACCCGCCGCAAGCTGGGCAAGGCCCTGGCCACGGAGCATCCCGCCGAAGACGCGGACATCGTGCTTCCCGTGCCGGATTCATCCAACACCGCGGCGCTGGGCTACAGTCGGCGCAGCGAGGCCAAATTCGAGCTGGGGCTGATCCGCAACCATTATGTGGGGCGCACCTTCATCCGGCCCGGGCAGCAAAGTCGCGCCGATGGCGTGCGCCTGAAGTTCAATGCCGTGGAGGGCGTGCTGCGGGACCGCAGCGTGGTGCTGGTGGACGACAGCGTGGTGCGTGGCACCACCATGATCAAGCTCATCCGCCTGTTGCGCGAGGCCGGTGCTCGGCATGTGCATGTGCGCATCGCCAGCCCTCCGGTGCGCTTTCCCTGTTACTACGGCATGGACTTCCCCGACGAGCACGAGTTGGCCGCCGCCGGTCGCCAGGTTGACGAGCTGGGCGAGCTGCTGGGCGCGGACTCCCTGCGCTTCCTGAGCCTGGACGGCATGCTGGCTTCCACGGGAATGCCGGCTCAGGACTTTTGCACAGCCTGTTTCTCCGGGATGTACCCGGAGGAGATCATCGACGCCGGCATCCCTGCCGGATTGCGCCCACCGGGCGTCCTGCCCGGCCTGCGCGCCCAAGCCCCCCCAGCCAAGGAGGAAAGGCCATCGTGAGTGAGGGAATGTTCCGCCTGCCCGACGAGCATCTGGAGAAGGCCAAGGAGATCGCCGGCCGCCACCGCACGCGGCGCAGCTGCAAGGTGTGCTACGAGCGCGGCTGGACAGGCGTGGCCCAGGACAACACCATCGTGCTCTGCCACAAATGCGTGGATGCCGAGAAGGCCTTCGCCGACTGGAAAGAGCATGTGGCGGCCCACGCGGACTTGAAGGCCGAGTACGCCGAGCTCTTCGAGGATCCCGCGGAGGATGGCCAGGAGAATCCGGCATGAGAATCCTCATCGTGGAGGATGACGGCGGAAGCCGCGCCATCCTGGAGGAGCACCTGCAGGCCCGCCAATGGCATGTGGAGTGTGCCACCTCGGTGCCGGAGGCGGATCGCCTGCTGGCGACCGGTGCCTTCGATCTGGTGCTGAGCGACATCCACCTGCCGGGGGCTGACGGCACGGCGCACATCCGGCGTTTTTGCGGGCGCGGCGGACCGGTGGTGGTGATGACCGGCTTCCCCACGCTGGAGAGCTGCCTGGACAGCATCCAGCACGGCGCGGCCGCCTATCTGGTGAAGCCCTTCCGCGTGTCGGAATTCGTATCCATCGCCGAGCGCATCCACCAGCACCGGGGCGAGCAGGCCCGCGTGGCGCAGCTCGAGGAGCGCGTGCGCGAGCTGGAGCTGGAGCTGGCGCGTTGGCGGGGAGCCTCCGAGGGCACCACCCGGGGCGAGCGTCAGGTGGACGCCTGATGGAGCTCGATCTCCTCGCCGGCCGTGAGGAAGGCCCGCCCCATCCCCTGGGCGAAAGCGGCCGGGAGCAGGAGTTGCGCATGCTGGAGATGGGCCGCGAGCTGGAGATCAAGGATCGCCTGCTCACCGGCAACATCCTGCAGATGGAGCGGCTGGCCGGCAAGTTGCGCCAGATTCTCGCCTCCATGTCAAGTGCCGTGCTGATGATCGAACTGGACGGCTACCTCAGCGAGGCCAACCCGCGGGCGCGGCAACTGCTCGGCATTGGCGACGAATTGCCCATGCTGGCCTCCAGCGTCCTGCCTGAACCCTTGCAGAACATCGTGGATGAGGTGGTGGGCGAGGGGCGTCATGTGAGCCTGGACGCCCTCATCCTCGAAGGGCCACAGGGGCCGAACACGGTGCGCGTGGAGTGCCGCCTGGTGCGGGACGACATGGGACACCCCATCGGCGTGTTGCAGATGCTGGACGACCAGACCCACCTGGTGCACATGGAGCGTCGTCTGGAGCAGAGCCGCACCCTGGCCGCCCTGGGCGAGATGGCCGCCAGCGTGGCCCACGAGTTGCGCAACCCGCTGGGGGGCATCGGCGGCTTCGCGGCCCTGCTCAAGGACACGCTGCCACCGGAGGGTGACGCCTTCCGCTACGCCACCAAGATCATCGAAGGCGTCAACGGCCTGAACAAGGTGGCCACCAACCTGCTGGCCTACACGCGAACGGTGGATCCGCGCCTGCAGCGGCTGGATTTGCGCACCCTCTTGCGCGAGGTGCTGTCCTTCATTCAGATCGAGGTGGAGCAGGAGGGCCTTCCCCTTGAGTTGGAGGTGGAGCTTGGCGCGCGGGAATTGCCCGTGCGCATGGATCCGGAGCTGATGCGCCAGAGCTTCCTGAATCTGCTCAAGAACGCGGTGCAGGCCTTCGAGGGCAGGCCGGGCCGCGTGGGTTTGCGCGTGCGCGCCGGTGGCGAGTGCGCCGGCCTGGAGCGGGTGGAGGTGGATGTGTGGGACTCGGGGCCGGGCATTCCCCAGGCCCTGCAGGCCAAGCTCTACAACCCCTTCTTCACCACTCGCGCCAAAGGCACGGGCCTGGGTCTGGCCATCGTGCGCAAGAATGTGGAACTGCATGGGGGCGAGATCCGCCTGGAGTCCGCACCCGACGAGGGAAGCTGCTTCACCGTGTGCCTGACCCTGGTGGAGGAGGAGTGAGGATGGCACCACGCTGGGCCCCGTGGTCCGCGTTGTGCCCCATGGCGAGGTGACTCATGGGTGAGCCGGCTGGCAGCCGCCGTGTGCTGGTGGTGGACGACGAGAAGCTGATCCGCGAACTGCTGGAGGAGGGGCTGGGCCGTTTGGGCTACCAGGTGCGTTGCGCCTCCGGTGGCCGCGAAGCCTTGACCCTCCTGGACCGGGAAGCCGCCGATGTCGTGCTCAGCGACATCAAGATGGACGGCATGGACGGTTACGAGTTCGTGGGCGAGCTGCGCAAGCGCCAGCCAGAGCAGCTGGTGATCATGATGACGGCCTACGGCAGCGTGGAGAGCGCCATCAAGGCCATCAAGCTGGGCGCCTTTGACTACCTGCAGAAGCCCTGCATGGTGGCCGAGGTGGAGCACCGCCTGCGCAAGGCTTTCGAGCACCGCGACCTGTTGATGGAGACACGCATGCTGCGCGGCCGCCTGGAGGGCCGTGAGGAGTTCGGGCGCATTGTGGCGCGCAACGCCGCCATGAAGCAGATCTTCGACACCATCCGCACCGTGGCCCCCAGCGGATCCACCGTGCTCATCCAGGGCGAGAACGGCACGGGCAAGGAGCTGGTGGCGCGCGCCCTGCACCACTACAGCGATCGTGCCGACAAGAAGTTCGTGGCCAAGAACTGCGCCGCCATTCCCGACGCCTTGCTGGAGAGCGAGCTCTTTGGCCATGTGAAGGGTGCCTTCACCGGTGCCATCAACGAGCGCAAAGGCATTTTCGAGGAGGCCGACAGCGGCACGCTCTTCCTGGACGAAATCTCCGAGATGCCCCTCAACCTCCAGAGCAAGCTCTTGCGTGTGGTGCAGGAGGGGGTGTTGAACCGCGTGGGGGCCAACGAGGACATTCGCGTGGATGTGCGTCTCATCAGCTCCACCAACCGGGACATCAAGACGGAGGTGGCCGAGGGGCGCTTCCGGCGGGATCTCTTCTACCGTTTGAATGTCATACCCATTGTGTTGCCGCCCCTGCGCGAGCGCCTGGACGACATCCCTCTATTGGCGGAGCACTTCCTGAAGAAGTGCAACCAGCGCATGGGGCGCGCCATCCTGGGCATCGACGAGAGCGGCATGCGGGCCCTGGTGGGCCGTCGTTGGGAAGGCAATGTGCGCGAACTGGAAAATGTCATCGAGCGCGCCGTGGTGATGA
>Ga0172367_10002003_pt1 | contig 28748 bp, 25 predicted proteins | sample Lak10m_FD_114542 | JGI IMG/M metagenome (GOLD analysis project Ga0172367, IMG submission 114542) | Freshwater microbial communities from Kabuno Bay, South-Kivu, Congo - kab_022012_10m | ecosystem: Environmental > Aquatic > Freshwater > Lake | place: Democratic Republic of the Congo: South-Kivu...
CAAGCGACCATCGGCGGAACCTTGGCCGGCAAGTATCCTTTCTCGGACATCATCACGGCGTTACTGACGCTTGATGTCGAACTGGATTTTTATCCTGAAAAGACGCTTAAGCTAGAAGAATATCTCGTCCAAAAAGGCAAACTGAAGGAAATATTGACGACGATTCGCATCAAAAAGGGCGACAGCCGCGGTTACTTCCATAAGATTAGCAATACCCCGCTCGATTTCGCGCTGTTGAACATAGCCATAAATAGGACCGGTCACCATTATAAAATCGCCGTCGGCTCGCGTCCCGGCATATCTCAATTGGCCGAAAAAACGATGGCGTTATTAAACGGATTCCATTCATTGGATGAAGCCACGATAGTAAAGGCCGCCGATATCCTAATCGGCGAAATATCGTTTGCTTCGACCACGGCCGGAAGCGGCGAATATCGCGCCGCGTTGGCAAAAGCGTATTTGAAACGCGGTTTGGCGGAGGTGACGAGCCATGTTCGTTAAATTCATCCTTAACGGCAATCCCGTATCATATGAAGCCGCCCCCAACGAATTCTTACTTGACGTATTAAGACGACATCATGTCCTCTCGGTCAAAAAAGGCTGCGACGAATCGACGTGCGGAGTCTGCACCGTATTGATGGAAGGCCGGCCACAGTTATCATGTTCGCTATTGGCTCTTAGAGCCGAAGGTCACGTTATCACCACGGTCGAAGGACTCCAGGCGGAAGTCGAACTGATCAGCGATTATTTTGGTCACGAAGGCGCCGATCAGTGCGGTTTCTGCAACGCCGGCATGGCTTTGACCATCTATGCCCTCAGCAAGGAATACAAACACCCGAGCGATGAAGAAATCAAGGCCTATGTCCGTGGCAACCTATGCCGTTGCTCCGGCTATCAAGCCCAGCTTGTGGCCATCAAGCGCTACTTGGAGGACCACAAATGAAAATCGTCAATAACAGAACCCCATCCGTCGACGGCAAAGGCATCATGCTCGGCCGGCCGGCTTTCACCGACGATTTGGCCGCCCCCAATAGTTTGATCGTCAAGATTCTTCGCAGCCCGCATGCTTTCGCCCGTATCAAATCGATTGATGTCGGCTTGGCCAAAGCGTTACCGGGCGTCGAACTCGTCATTACCCACCATGACGTGCCTCATGTTTCGTTTACGCGGGCTGGACAAGGGTATCCCGAACCTTCTCCGCATGATAAATTCATACTGGATGAATACGTCCGCTACGTCGGCGACGAAGTCGCCTGCGTCGCCGCGATTAGCGAAGACATCGCCGCCGAGGCCCTCAGCCTCATCAAAGTCGAATACGAAGTGCTCGAACCGGTACTCGACTTCGAAACCGCGCAAGACAATAAAACGGTCATTCATCCCGAAGAAGGAATACACGAGATGTTTCCAATCGGCTTCGAGCCGAAACGCAACATCGCCGCTTCTTATGCGATGCACATCGGAAACGTCGATGAGGAACTCGCCACATGCGACGTCGTAGTCGAACATTCGTTTTATACCCAAGCCCAAGCCCACGCGATGATGGAACCGCATACCGCCAACGCCAGGCTTGATTATCAAAACCGCCTTGTCGTCTATACCTCGACGCAGACGCCTTATCATGTCCGCCGCATCATGTCCCAGACATTGGGCATCCCGCTCAGCCGCATTCGCGTTATCAAACCGCGCGTCGGGGGCGGTTTCGGTGGCAAACAGGCCCTTCATGGGGAAATGTTCGTCGCTTTGGTGACCTTACGGACGAACAAACCTTCAAAGATCGTCTTTACCCGCCAAGAAGTGTTTGCATCAAGCTATACCCGTCATCCGATGCGGCTTGACATGCGTCTTGGCGCCATGAAAGACGGAACCCTAAAAGCCATCGATTGCCACGTCTTATCGGACACCGGCGCCTATGGCGAACATGCGTTGACCGTTTACATGGTGGCCGGCTCGAAAGTGCTGCCGCTATATAACAAAGTGAACGCCGTCCGCTTCCACGGCGAAGTCGTTTATACCAACAAGGTGTCCGCCGGCGCGTTCCGCGGATACGGCGCGATTCAGGGAAACTATGCCCTGGAGTCGGCGGTCGATATGCTTTGTGCCAAACTGAAAATGGAACCAACCGCTTTTAGAGCCAAAAACATGATCAAAGAAGGCGAAACGAGCCCGATATTCGCCATTATGGGCGAAGGTACCGAAGGCACGGCCATGAATATGGATACGTGCAAACTCGAATATTGCCTCAAACGCGGTAAGGAACTGATCGGCTGGAATGAGAAATATCCATTTAAGCCGGCAGGGAAAAATAAAGTCCGCAGCGTCGGCATGGCCATCGCCATGCAGGGCAGCGGCATCCCCTATATCGACATGGGCGCCGCCACAATTAAGTTGAATGACGACGGCTTCTATAACCTGATGGTCGGAGCGACCGACATCGGTCAAGGAAGCGACACCATTTTGGCGCAAATCGCCGCCGAAGAACTGCAAACGAGCGTCGACAAGGTCATCGTCTATTCATCGGATACGGATTTGACGCCGTTCGATACCGGCGCTTATGCGTCAAGCACGACCTTCGTTTCCGGTAACGCCGTCTTACGGGCAGCCCAAAACATGAAGGAAATGCTCTTGGTCGAAGCGGCCAAAGTACTGGAAGGACAACCGCAAGACGTCTCGTTCAATGGAACAGAATTCAAGGTTGGAACAAAATCGATTACCCTATCGGCGCTGGCGAATCGTCTTTACTATAACCACGACCAGAAACAGCTGACGGCCACCAACAGCTACGTCGGCCACAAATCGCCGCCGCCGTTCATGGCCGGTTTCGTCGAAGTCGAAGTCGATACCGAAACGGGCGAGTTCGATATTATCGAATATGTCAGCGTCGTCGATTGCGGGACTCCGATCAACCCCATGTTGGCCAAAGGCCAAGTCGAAGGCGGTATCGTCCAAGGACTCGGGATGGCCGCGTTCGAGGAAGTGAATTACAATCCCAAAGGCAGGCTGCTGAGCGATTCGTTCCTGTACTATAAGATACCGACCGCCGAAGACATTAAGAAACTGACGACCGAATTCGCCCAAAGTTATGAAAAATCGGGACCGTTCGGAGCAAAATCGGTCGGAGAAATCGGCATCGACACCCCGCCGGCCGCCCTCGCCAACGCCATCTATAACGCACTTGGCGTCCGCATCGACCGGCTGCCGATCACCAAGGAAAAAATATACAAAGCGATGCAACTCAAAAAGGAGAGCAAACAATGAAAGACGTCCGTTCACTCATTCTCAACACCATTTTCTTCGGAGCCTTGTGGGGGCTTTTGGAAGCCAGTCTCGGCTATGCCTTGCATTTCCTGCCGCAGCTCGTTTCCGGCAGCGTCATGTTCCCGCTTGGCGCCATCATCATGTATTGGGCTTATCGGAACACGGGTAAAAAACGCGTAATTCTTTACGTCGCCATGGTGGCGGCATCGATCAAAGCCATCAATTTCTTCATGCCTGGCTTACTGCCAATCAAAACCTACAATCCAATGATTTCGATCATGCTCCAGGCTTTATTGGTGATTGGATTCAGTTACGTTTATGAAGCGAAACAATTCGTTTTCAAACCGATGGCAATATTGTCGGTATCGCTAGGGTGGCGTGCTCTTTTCATCGCCAACATCGTCATCAACAACGCTTTGACGGGTTTCGTTTTCCCGCAATTGGCCAACACGACAACCACTTTGAATTTCATTTTCTTATCCGGTTTGATCGAGGCGTCCTTCTTAATGGCGGCTTACTTATTGAGTTTGTTGGCGAAAAACAGAAACAGCCTCGTGTTCAAACCTAACTGGATTTTGGCCGGTTCCACTTTGGTGGCCGCCATTTCGATGGTCGTCGTGAACATAGTTATCGCCTGATGGTCGATCTATACGAAAAAATAGTCGCTTTCCGAAGGCAAAACGTTGACCTTGTTTTGGTGACAGCAATCGAAAAAACGGGCGAAGGCCCGACGGAAGTCGGCAAGAAGATGCTCGTGACCCCCACCGGGGAAAGTTTTGGCACGATCGGCGGCGGCGCGCTTGAGCGCTACGCCCAGCAAAAGTGCCAGGAACTGATTGCCAAACGCACCCATCTCACCGAGAAATATCTGCTCGACAAAGGCAAGGTGGAACCCGAGGCGAAAACGCTTCCGATGGTATGCGGAGGAACGGTGACGCTTTTTTACGAATTCATCGGCGTCCGCAATTACATTTACATTTTCGGGGGCGGCCACGTCGGCGCGGCTTTGACCAAAGTGTTGGCCCCGCTTAACTTTCACATCACCGTGATCGACGAGCGGAGCGACATCGTCGCCGGGTTCGAAGGCGGCGACGTCAAGGTTCACGCCAAATTCACCGATTACATCGAGCAAAACGGCATCAAAGACAACAGTTTCGTCGTCGTGTGCACGCCGTCGCATCTGCATGACTATCACGTCATCAATAAGATACTGGAATTAAAATTGAAACCGAAATACGTCGGGATGCTCTGCTCGCTTGAAAAGCTGCGCGACTATCTCGACGCGACCTATAAGCAATTCGGGCGCGACATCGACTTATCGTTCTTCTATTCCCCGATCGGGCTTGAGTTGGGCGGAGGTTCCCCCGAGGACATCGCCATCTCCATTGTCGGCGAAATATTGGCCATCCACCATGGCATAAAGGGGCAGCGCCACATGCGCGAAAAACTCGATGGTAAATCTCGTTATTGGAAAGATTAATTCCGGCAAGTCGCGGTTTTTGGAAGCCCATTATGCCCGCCACCAGGAAGGCGACGGGTTTGTATCGCGCAAAATCATCGACGCGGATAACATGATCGGGTTCCAGTCGCTCCGCCTTACGACCGGCGAAGCCCTGATGTGGATGATTCACGAACGGTACTATCGTCACGATTTCATCAACCCCGGCCGTATCGGCCCGTATTACTATAATGCCGACCTCTTATTCGAAATCATCAGGGCTTACGAAGAAATGATCGAAAAAAGCGTCACGCCAATCTATCTTGACGAAGTCGGACAAATGGAACTCGACGGGCAAGGATTCGACACGATCATGAAACGGTTAGCCTTTTATGAAGGCGAAAGCTATATCGCCGTAAGACGTCACCTCGTCAATCAAGTCATCGATAAATATGGTTTATCCGACGTGCGTCTTATCGATGTCGAGGAACAATGACATGTTTGATTTAGCCATCATTAACGGAAAAGTATACACCGACCATGGCTGGCGTCTTGTTAACGTCTATATTCAAGACGGTAAATTCGCCGTGATCGGAAACGAAACGCTTCCCGCGAAGGAAATCTATGATGCGAAGGGCTATGAAGTCCTGCCCGGCCTCATCGATCCCCACGTCCATTTCGCCCTTGATCTTGGTTGGATCGTTTCTCGCGATGATTTCGTGTCCGGTTCGATTGCCGCGAGTCACGGAGGTATTACCTCGATCATCGATTTCTTGCCGCCGACCCACAACGCCGCCGAACTCGAGCAGGCGTTCCATGCACGGAAGAAAGAAGCTTCAAGAAGTTACGTCGACTATCACCTCCACGCGACGATCTGCCAACCTGACGGCGACCTGGAAGCTTATGTTTTAAAAATGAAAGAACTCGGCATGCATACCTTGAAACTATTCACGACGTATGCCGACAGCAACCGAAACACGGCCGACAACGATATTATCGAACTGCTGAAATTATCGGAAAAATACCACTTCCTATTGATGGCACACATCGAAGACGATTCATTGATCATCCACGATGACTCGTTTGGACCCCAAGATCTTCCGATAAGCCGTCCTAGCAAAAGCGAGACGGACGAAGCGACGAAGCTGGCTGGATATGTCCGGCTTTACGGCGGACATCTATACATGGTCCACCTGTCTAGCGGAGCGACGCTCCAAGTTTTATTGAAAGAATATCCCGACATCGTCAACAAAAAGATGTTCATCGAAAGCTGCCCGCATTATTTCGTCTTCGATCAAGATATGTTAAAAGGCGACCAAGGATATCTTTATACTTGTGCCCCTCCCATCAGAACCAAGGAAGAGCAAGCGTTGCTCGAGAAACATATGAATCGAATCGACACGATCGGCACCGACCATTGTGCCTTCAATGCCATTGATAAAAACAAAAAATTCCTGCGTGAGATTCCCTTAGGGCTCGGCGGCATCGAGCATTCCTTTTCGATCATGCGCCACATCATGGGAACTGCGGCCATCGCCAAAATGGGACCGCGGGTAGCCGAACTGATGGGGCTGAAAAACAAAGGGCAGATCAAAGCGGGCTATGACGCCGACGTGGCAATATTCCAACCAATCGCCGATTGTCGCATCGAAGGCCATCACGGGGCCACCGACCATTCCCTTTATGCCGGACTGGCGGGTTCAGGGAGATTTACAGCCACACTGTCAAGAGGGCGGTTTGTCATGAAAGAGGGAACCACTTTGGCCCATGAAGGACATTGGATCGAAGGGATGGATATCGAATGAGACGCGCAATCATCAACGTCCGCTTGTACGATTTCGAGCAATACATCGATAACGCCTATGTCGTCTTCGACAAAGACATACTTGCAGTCGGAGCGATGTCCGACTATCGCGATAACGGCCTCGAAACGATAGACGGCCGGGGACAGTTATTAATGCCGGGCCTCGTATGTGGTCATACCCATATTTACTCGACGTTTGCCCGCGGGCTGTCACTGCCGTTCAACCCGAAGAATTTCCAAGATGTCTTGGACCAGTTATGGTGGAAACTCGACCGGGAACTGGATAATGACATGACTTACCATAGCGGCATCGTCGCCGGTGTCGACTTCGTCAAAAACGGCGTCACCACTCTGATCGACCACCACGCCAGCGGCGCCGACATCATCGGCTCGCTCGAAGCATTGTATCAGGCGGTCGGCGAAGTCGTTGGTTTGCGGGGCATCTACGCGTTTGAAGTAAGCGATCGTTTCTACGTCGAATCGGCAATCGAAGAAAACATCGGCTTTGCCGCCAATTATCATTGTGACAAAGCGCGGGGTCTATTCGGACTTCACGCCTCGATGAGCCTATCGACGCCGACGCTAGTCAAAGTAAGAGAAAACCTTGGCGCGCTTCCGATCCACATCCATGTGGCCGAAAGCAAACTCGACGTGCAAGACTGCCAAAAGAAATACGGCAAAACGATTATCGAACGGCTTGACGAGCATGAATTGATCAACAAAGACAGCATCATCGTCCATGCGATCCACGTCACCGATCATGAACTTGAAATAATCAAAAAGCGTGACGCGGTTATCGCCGTCAACGTTTCCTCCAACATGAATAACGGCGTCGGGATTCCCGACATCATGAATTTCCAATCACATGGTGTCCGGCTCATGCTTGGTAACGACGGATTGTCATCCGGCATGGCTCACGAATACCTGTCGGCGTATTATGCCATGCACCATCTTGGTCACAGTCCGATCGCCTTCGGACTGGGCGCTTTAAAAGAAATGATTGCGGAAGGTTATCGTTACGCCGGAGCCAAATTGAACATAAAATTAGGCAAGATCAAGACGGGGTACGCCGCCGACTTCCTCTTATTGCCGTACGACCCGCCGACTCCGATGAATGCCGATAACGCGTTCGGCCACCTGTTCTTCGGCCTTTTCCATTCATTCAAACCAAAAGATGTCTACGTCGGAGGCAAGCCAATCGTCATCAACTATGGCTTGGCGGACGTAGAAATCAAAAAGCAATACGCAAAAGCAATCGAACAAAGCCAAAGGCTTTGGAATAAATTAGGACCTAAGGAGTAAATTGATGGATCTATCGACAAAATTCGACGGTCTGCGGCTGAACAACCCGCTGATGCCGGCGGCCGGACCGCTCGTCGGCGACCATGAGAAGATGCTGTTTCTTAAAGATGCCGGGTGCGGCGCCATCGTTTGTAAAACGATCTCCACCAAAGACGCCCACATTCCCAAACCATGCATCTACGGCGACCAGCAGTATGTCATGAATAGCGAACTGTGGAGCGAATTCCCGAAGGAAAAATGGATTGACGAATTCCTTCCGAAGTTCATCGCCCAAAACGACGGCCGTCCGCTCATCGTCAGCGTCGGTTACACCAAAGACGACATGGAAGTGCTGATTCCGCTCCTTGACCGGTTTGCCGATGCGTTTGAAGTATCGACCCATTACGTCGGTACCGACCTGCGCGTCGTCGGGGAAACTGTGGCCACGATCCGCCGCCATACCAAAAAACCGATTTACATGAAGATCAGTCCCCATATTCCCGACCCGGCCGGATTTGCCCACGCCATCAAAGCCAACGGCGCCAACGGCGTCGTCGCCATAAATTCATTGGGTCCGACGATGAAAATCGACATTATGTCGCGCTCGATTCAATACGGTAACGACAAAGGCTTCGTGTGGACGAGCGGACCGGTAATCAAAAATCTGGCCTTGGCGTGCGTTTACACGATTAAACAGGCCGAACCGTCATTGACGGTGATCGGTGTCGGCGGTATTGCTTCCGCCGACGATGTCATCGAATTCCTATTGGCCGGCGCTTCCGCCGTCCAGATGCTTTCGGCCGCCCTGCTCCGGGGCAAACAACTCTACGCCAAGATCATCGAAGATTTGCCGAAAGCCCTCGAGAAATACGGTTTCCGTTCGGTGCAGGAAGTGATCGATTCCAAGTTGACCAATCCGGTTAAGTACAAGGCAAACCTCCCTGAGCTTATTGTCGAAAAGTGCATCAAATGCATGCTGTGCGTCAAAGTGTGCCCGTATTTCGCCATCGAGATGAAAGATCAAATCACGTTCGACGCCGCCAAATGCTTTGAATGCGGTCTATGCGTCGCCAAATGCCCGACCAAGGCCATCGTGATGAGGTGAGAAAACATCGTGTTCGATAACGAGAAATCAACAAGAAAAATTGACCATGACGAGAAGTGCTCCGGCCGCGCCCGCTACGTGTCCGACATTGACGTCAAGGACATGCTTTTCGCCAAAACGGTCCGTTCTTCTATTGCCTGCGGCAAGATAATTTCGATTGAGGTTCCCGCCCTTCCTGACGGTTATCACATCATCGATCAAAGCGATATTGTGTCAAAGAACTTCGTGAAGATGATTTTCGAAGACTGGCCCGTGTTCGCCGACGGAAGGGTTAACCACATCGGGGAACCGATCATGCTGATTGTCGGACCCGACCGTAACGAACTATCCGCTCTTCAAAGACAAATCAAAATCGTTTACGAACCGGAACAACCGGTGTTCGAATTCACCAATAGCGAAATTCATAAGCATTTCACTAAAGGACGCGGCGCGGAAGTTTTCAACGAAGCTTTCGCGACTATAAAAGAAACGTTTGAAACGGGTTATCAGGAACAAGCCTACATCGAACCGCAAGGGATGCTTGGCTATCCCGAAGAAAACGGCAAAATAACTTTGGTCGGCTCGATTCAATGTCCATATTACGTCAAAAACGCCGTTTTGAATTGCCTCGGTTACGAAGACTCCAAGGTTCGGGTTATCCAACCGGCCGTCGGCGGCGCCTTTGGCGGCAAAGAGGAATTCCCTTCGGTCATCGCTTGCCAGGTGGCCACGGCGGTTGCTAAACTCAATAAACCAATCAAACTAATTTACGATCGCGACGAAGACATGAGCGTGACCACGAAACGCCATCCGTCCTCGATAACGATGGAAGCCGCGCTTAATGATAGCCACGATATCGTCGGAATACGCGCCCACGTCAGTCTTGACGGAGGAGCCTATTTAGGGCTGAGCGGCGTCGTGCTCGCGCGGGCGATGATTGCCGTGACTTCTGCCTATTCGATACCCAACCTTGACGTCAGCGGCGACGTTTATGTCACCAACACCGTCCCTACCGGCGCCTTCCGCGGTTTCGGAGCGCCGCAGATGATATACGCGATGGAAATGTTTATTAACCACATCGCCAAAAAACATCATCTCGACCCGCTTTCCTATCGTCTCAAGCATCTAGCGAAACAAGGCGATAAGACGTCCACCAGCGGCACCTTCCGCGACCCGATCATCATGAAAGAAATGATTGATAAGGCGCTGGCGATTTCCGACTATAAGAAGAAAAATATTGAATACGCGTCAGGTTTTGGCAAAGGGATCGGCATGAGCTGGTTCCTGCACGGATGCGGCTTTACCGGCAGCGGCGAAAGCACCCATATCAACGCCAAGGTTAAGCTGCGCAAAACCGATAAAGACCATGTATATGTCTATGTTGCGGCCGTCGACATGGGTCAAGGGGCTAAGACTTCTCTTAAACGGGTGGTCGCCATGACGTTAGGGATTCCTAACGAGCAAGTGACATTCGACAATCCGGACACCGACTTCGTTCCCGATTCCGGCCCGACCGTGGCTTCAAGAACCATGATGATCGTCGGGGGTTTATTGGCCCGCGCTTCACAAAAATTGAAAGAGCAATGGAAGGCCGGAACCGAACAGGAAATAATCGAACAATACCAGCAGCCCAAAAACATCAAATGGGATGAAGACAAATTACAAGGCGACGCCTATCCGGCTTATTCGTGGGGCGTCAACATCGTCGAGGTCAACGTCGATCCGATTACCTATCAAGTCAAGCCGATGGGCATTTGGAGCGTCTATGACGTCGGCAAAGCCATCGACGAACGCATCGTTATCGGACAGGCCGACGGCGGCATCGCCCAAGGTATCGCCTATGGTTACTTGGAAGTAATGAAGCACGACAAAGGCCGGCTCATGCAGCGAAACATGACCGACTACATCATCCCGACTTCGATGGATATGCCACCGACGACGACCGTTTTGTATGATAATCCGTTCGCGTTTGGACCATACGGGGCCAAAGGAGTGGGCGAACTGACGCTTGTCGGCGGCGCACCTGCCGTCGCGTTGGCGATCGAACAAGCCATCAAACGAAATGTCAATCACATACCGGCCACGCCTGAAATGATTATGGAGCTAATGCATCATGACTGAGATCAAGCTTATTCTTAATAACCAGGAAGTCCGCGTGTCGCTCGACCCGAGCATGCGGCTATTGGATGCGTTAAGGGAAATATTCGGACTGAAAGGTCCGAAAGAAGGATGCGGCGAAGGCGAATGCGGCGCTTGTTCCGTTTTGATGGACGGCCGGATTGTCAATAGTTGCCTGATTCCGTTAGCTAACGTCGTCGGACATCGCATCATGACGATCGAAGAATATAGCAAAACCGACCGTTATCAAGTCATCAAGGAAGCCTTCCATGACGAAGGCGGTTCCCAGTGCGGCATCTGCACCCCGGGAATGATTTTGGCGGCCGAAAGTCTATTAGCCCAAAACAACCATCCGACCGAAGAAGAAATCCGGATTGGCTTATCGGGGAATCTATGCCGCTGCACCGGCTATAACATGATCGTCAAAGCAATCCAGTTGGCGATGAAACGGGGACAAGGGTTATGGTAAAACATCTGATACCCGCAAACCTTGACGAAGCGCTCAAGGCGTTATCGGAGCATGAATATCGAATCTTGTCCGGCGGGACCGACGTCATGGTGCAGAAAAGAGCCGGGACCGGCGTCTTGCCCACATTTGACAAAGACGCGCTTTACGTGTTTAACCTTAGCGAATTGAAATATGTCACCGACGATAAATCGTTTGTGCATATTGGTTCGGAGACTACCATCGAAGATGTCATGAATCATCCAAAGACACCCAAACTGCTAAGCAAAGTTATCGCCGAGATTGCCGCGCCCGGCATCCGCCATATGGCCACTTTGGCCGGCAATATCGCTAACGCTTCTCCGGCCGGAGATAGCCTCGTAGCCTTGTATGCCCTTGATGCCCACATTGAACTCCAAAGCCTGAAGGGCGTTAGAAACGTACCGCTTCAGGAACTGATCGTCGGCGTCAGGAAAACAATCATCAATCCAGACGAAATGATTACCAAGATAAGCATTCCGAAGTCTCGCTTTGACCATGTCGTGTGGACCAAGGTTGGAGGCCGTCAAGCCGATGCCATTTCCAAGGTGTCGTTTGCCGGTTGCTATCGGATTGAAGACGGTCGTCTTGCCGATATCCGCATTGCCATGGGTGCCATCGCTCCGACGGTAATCCGGTCACGAACAATCGAAAAACAGATGATTGGAAAAACCATTGATGAAATCAAAGCCGTTTTACCGATGATTTTGGATTATTACCGCGAATTGATCAAGCCGATCGACGATCAAAGATCATCGGCGGAATACCGCCGCAACGTCGCCGTTAATTTATTAACGGACTTTATTGAAAACGTTGGTTAGAAGCGTACAATTATGAGGAACATGACCCACTATCGATGCACATTATGCTCCAATGTCTACCCTTATGACGGGCATACTTTCACATGTCCAAAATGCGGCGAACTCGGCATCTTGGAAATCGAGTTTGCTTATGCCCAAATCGGTAAAAACATGACTCGGGAAAGTTTGATCGCCAACCGCGATTTATCGATGTGGCGCTATGGACCGCTACTGCCGGTCGACACTTCACGATCCGGCGAAATGCTCAAGATCGGTTGGACGCCTTTATACGAAGCGCGTCGATTGCCGGAGCTGTTAAACGTCAAGAAGTTATTCATTAAGGACGAAAGCCACAATCCGAGCGGTTCCACCAAAGACCGCGCCAGCGGATTGGCCGTCCTTAACGCGATTGAACAAGGAATGAATACCATCGCCTGCAGTTCAACCGGCAATGCCGCTTCGAGTCTTGCCTGCCATGCCGCGCGGATGGGTTTGACCAGCGTGATATTTGTTCCCAAAAGAGCTCCGGTCGGCAAATTGACCCAGCTATCGATGTATGGCGCTCACGTGATGATGGTCGACGGCGATTATAAAGCCGCCTACCAATTATCGAAAGAAGCCATCAAGAAACACGGCTGGTATAACCGTAACGCCGCCATCAATCCAATTCTTGTCGAAGGCAAGAAAACTGTCGCGATGGAAATAGCCGAACAACTTGATTTCCGCCCGACGGATTGGGTCGCCATCTCCGTGGGAGACGGATGCTCATTGGCCGGCGTTTACAAAGGCTTCTATGATTTCAAACAGCTCGGGTTAATTAAAAAGATACCACGGCTGTTAGGCGTCCAAAGTTCCGGCTGCGCTCCCTTCGTGACCGCTTGGAAGGACAATAAGCCGCTACAGGAAACGGAAGAGAACACGATCGCCGACAGCATCGCCGTCGGCATCCCCCGCAATCCAATCAAGGCGATGCGCTCGATAGCCTCTTCAAACGGGGCTTTCATCGCCGTAAGCGACGAAGCCATCCTCGAGGGCATGAAACTATTGGGGCATTATGAAGGCATATTCGCCGAACCGGCCGGGGCGACCGCCCTTAGCGGACTCATCAAGGCCCTTGAAGAAGGCGTCATCAAGCATAACGAATCGGTTACCGTCATCGTGACCGGTAACGGGCTGAAAGACCCAAAGAATGCCCAAAAGACCGGCCGCCCGCCGACGCTTGTTCCACCCAATCTTGCTGAAGTCGATAAATATCTAAAAGAAAATGGAGTCAAATAACATGAGCAAAGTACCTTACGGGCCGACATACACCGAAATGGCCCATCCCGAGACGATCGAACCAAAAGTGCGTGCTACGGCATTAGCGGCCGCTAAAAACGAACTCGATCCGCTGAACCTATTCAACATCACCTGGAAAAACGAGCATAACGAAGTCCATAAAGTCGTCCTGCCGAAGGAGCTGACCGGCGTCAACGCCAACATCGTCGTTCTATTAGGCAAATATTTCCCATCAGGCAGCCATAAAGTCGGTCCGGCCTATTCGACTTTGATCGAAGGCTGCGTCGATAAGGAAATCATTCCCGGCAAACATACGATTCTTGGACCGTCGACCGGCAACTTCGGCATCGGCGTTTCGTATATCTGCAATCTAATGAAATACGATTCAATCGTCATCATGCCGGACAACATGAGCAAGGAACGCTACGACCGCATCCAACGCCACGGCGCCAAGCTCGATTTGACTCCGGGCACCGAATCGGACGTCATCTTGACGCTTGAACGGACCTACGAACTAAAGAAAGACCCGAAGAATCGGGCCTTGGCCCAATTCGAATTGATGCCCAACTATCGTTTCCATCGCCACGTGACCGGCCAAGCATGCGTCGAAGCCGTCAAAGGCATCGGTAACGGACGCATTGCCGCTTTTACATCCGCTCCCGGTTCAGCCGGAACATTGGCGGCCGGCGACCACATCAAATCCGTGTTCCCCGAGGCAAAGATTGCCGCGCTTGAACCGTATGAATGCTCGACGCTGACTAACGGCGGACGGGGCCAGCACCGCATCGAAGGTATCGGCGACAAGATGTGCACGCTTATCCATAACGTTTTGACGACCGATTTCGTCACCTTGATCAAGGATGATGATTCGGTCAAAGGATTGAAGGTGATCCACGACGCGCCGGAAATCCTCATCAAGCACGGTATCAAAAAGGAAATCGCCGAAAGTCTTAAGGAAATGTTCGGAGTGTCGGGCATCTGCAATATTTTAGGCGCCATCAAGATGGCCAAATACCTCCGCCTTGGACCAGACGACAACGTGGTAACCATCGCCACCGACGGCTACGACCGTTATTATTCGGTCATCGCCGAACTCAAGCACCGCGTCTTGGAAATCGAAGACTTCGTCCTCGACCGCTGGTTCCGCGACATCTTCCTGAACGCCGACGACAAGGATGTCCTGGACATGCGGACACCGGAAGCCAAAGAACGTCTGTTCAAACAAAAAGAACACGATTGGCTGAAATTCGGCTATACGAAACAATATCTTGATTCGATGAGAAAAATGGACTTTTGGAACCACGAATACGAGAAAATCAAACACTATGACGAAGTAATCAAACAAAAGCGAGGACAGACGTTATGAAAAACATTCCCTTTGCGCTGATTCTTGAAAAAGCCCGCGGTTACCGCGCGGAAATGACAAAGTTCCTGCGCGACATGATTGCCATACCAAGCGAATCATGCCAGGAAAAGGACGTCATTCTGCGCATCAAAAAAGAAATGGAGCTGGTCGGGTTCGATAAAGTCGTCATCGACAAAATGGGCAACTTGCTTGGTTACATCGGACACGGCAAACACCTGATCGCCATGGATGCCCACATCGACACCGTCGGCATCGGCGACATCAAGAACTGGTCGTTCGACCCCTATAAAGGTTATGAAGACGACGTCCACATCGGCGGACGCGGCGGCAGCGACCAAGAAGGCGGCATGGCCTCGATGGTCTACGCCGGCAAAATCATCAAAGATCTTCATCTTGAAGACGACTATACGCTTCTGGTGACGGCGACGGTTCAGGAAGAAGACTGCGACGGCTTGCCTTGGCAATTTATCATTGAAGAAGACAAGGTCCATCCGGAATTCGTGGTCATCACCGAACCGACATCGTGCCGCATCTACCGCGGTCATCGCGGAAGGATGGAAATCAAAGTCCAAACCCATGGAGTGTCCTGCCACGGCTCGGCGCCTGAACGGGGCGATAACGCCATCTATAAAATGGCCCCGATTATTTTGGAATTGAAGGAATTGAACAATCGGCTCAAACACGATGATTTTCTTGGCAAAGGCACCTTGACGATCAGCGAGATATTCTTCACTTCGCCGTCACGATGCGCCGTCGCCGACGGCTGCTGGGTCTCGATCGACCGAAGATTGACGGCGGGGGAAACCCACTTGTCCGCGCTTGAGGAAATTCGCCAGTTGCCGGCGGTCAAAGCCGCTCATGCCGAAGTCAGTATGTACACTTACGAACGTCCCTCTTATACCGGACTCGTCTATCCGACCGAATCCTTCTTCCCGACCTGGGTCATTCCCGAAAAACATCCCGCTTGCCAGGCCGCCGTTTCCGCTTACCGCGGACTATACGCCAAAGAACCGGTCGTCGACAAATGGACGTTTTCCACTAACGGCGTGACGATTATGGGTCGCTACGGCATCCCGTGCGTCGGCTTCGGACCCGGCGATGAGAAAGAAGCCCACGCCCCGAATGAAAAGACACGCAAGGACGATCTTGTCACCTGTGCGGCCGTTTACGCCGCCATGCCGTTAATCTACGTGCAGCATCACGAAAAGGAGATGAAAAAATAATGCAGCCGCTATTCAAAGGACGCCACTTCATTACGCTTGAGGAATGGAGTAAGCCCGAAATCGATACTTTGTTAAAAGTATCGTTCGATCTCAAGCAGAAATTCCTGACTAACGTTCCGACTCCGTATCTCACCAATAAGACCGCTTTTCTGATTTTCTTTGAACAATCAACCAGAACCCGTAACAGCATGGAAGCCGGCATTGCCCATCTGGGCGGGCACGGCACCTATCTCGACTCCTCGATGATGCAAATCTCGCACGGGGAAAGCGCCAAAGACACGGCCATCATCTTATCCTCGTTCGGTCACGGCATCGCCTGCCGCAACTGCTTTTGGGGCGTCGGCAACAAGTACCTCCGGGAAATGGCCGCTTGGTCGACCGTCCCAATCATGAACCTCCAAGACGATTTGTACCACCCGATGCAAGCTTTAGCCGACTTGATGACGATTCAGGAAGTGTTCCCCAAAAAGAAACACATCAAGGTTTCGATCATCTGGGCTTATGCCCGCAGCCATAAGAAACCGATCAGTGTACCGCTTTCGCAAATCCTGCTCTTTCCGCGTTATGCGATGGACGTGACGCTTGCCTATCCGGAAGGTTATGACCTCCCCGATTGGGCGATTGCCAAAGCCAAGAAGAACGCCGAGGAAAACGGCGGCTCGTTCCGCATTATCCACGACATGGCCGAAGCCTTCAAAGACGCCGACATCGTCATTCCCAAAAACTGGGGCAGCTGGGTCAATAACCAATCGACGGCCGTAATCGACGATTTATTAGAATCCTATCGTGGCTGGAAATGCACCGAAAAGATGATGGCGTTGGCCAGTCCCGACGTCAAATACATGCACGCCCTACCCGCCGATCGCGGCAATGAAGTCGAAGACTCGGTCATCGACGGGCCGCATTCGATCGTTTATCAGGAAGCCGAGAACCGTCTGCACACCGCCAAAGCCGTCATGGCCATGACGATGGGCGACAAATAAACATCATTCGAAGCAGCAAAAAAGCGGACCGGGTCACCTGTCCGCTTTTCTTTTTATATCAATAGTTCGTTTTTTCTTTGATGCCGCGGTATTCTTCGAATAGTTTCAGGCATTGGTCGCGGTCGACTTCGGACAGTAGTTTCTCTTTCTGGCCGGATTCGTTAAGTTCATAGAAGACTTTGTCGCGGAAGCCGATGGTTTCGGTATCGATGATATTGCAGCCATAATGCACTTTGCGGATGTTGGCCCACAAAATGGCTCCCAGGCACATCGGGCATGGTTCGGCCGTCGTGTATAGTTCGCAGCCGGACAAATCAAACGACTTCGTTTTGGCGCAGGCGTCGTGGATGGCCATGATTTCGCCGTGGCAGGTTGGGTCTTGGTTTTTGACGACTTGGTTATGACCTTGGCCGATGACGATGCCGTCTTTGACGATGATGGCGCCAAAAGGTCCGCCATGACCGTGGCGGATGCCGTGTTCGGCCTCGGAAATGGCCAATTTCATGAATTTATTCATTGGAATACCTCTTCCTAATAATAAAGTAGAACCAGACGCCGATAAAGCAAAAAATTAGCCTATCTGGGCAATTACCGTATTCTTTGCCGGCTGCTTATGTCATCGTTATAATAGATGTGAGGACAGCAGCATGAACCAAAAATCATTACATGACTTCATACTCTTCAATCAAGAACGGCTGACCAAGAAAATCGTATACGAAGGGCCGGATATCCTGACTTTCGTCTTGAATCTGAAACCGGGGCAAAAGCTTCCGCGGCACGGCCATGAAGGCGGCACCTTGACCATTCAGGTGCTTCAAGGCAAAGGAACGATTAAAGTGAACGATATAGACGCCCCTCTTACCCTTGGCCAGTTCTATGTTCTTGGCGGAACCGATATGTTGGAAGTCCCGGAAGTAACGTCGGACTTGTCGCTCTTGGTCAACATCGCTCCCAATCCGAGCAATCCGATTTACCGTCAAGGACGTTAGGAAATATGAAAGAACGCAAAACTTCGTCCGCCTTCTCTTCGCGGGCGCTCGTATTCCTCTTATTCATGGGGCTGATCAGCCTCTTGTCCGATTTCACGCATGAAGGTGCCCGCTCCATCTACGGACCCTATTTGAACACGCTTGGCGTTTCGGCGTTTTTAGTCGCTCTTATCGCCGGCATGGGCGAACTGCTCGGTTATGGGCTCCGGGTATTAACGGGCTTCATTCTGGACAAGACCAAGAAATACTGGACGATGATGTTTGTCGGTTATGCGATCAACTTGCTGGCGATACCGCTATTGGCACTGGTGGGCACCGATATTTGGGCGGTGGCCCTCGTCTTGATGCTGGTGGAACGGCTTGGCAAATCGATACGCGCCCCGGCCAAAAGCGTTTTGACATCGTTTGCTTCAAGCAAACTTGGACCCGGAAAAGCGTTTGCCATCCAGGAAGTCATGGATCAGATCGGGGCGTTTCTCGGCCCGCTATTCGTATTTGGAATATTGACCGTTTATGGTGCCGGCAGTCTCTCCGGTTACCAGATTGCGTTTGGCTATTTAGGCATATTTGCGGTTATGACTTTGGTCGTCTTGCTAGTGAGCCGCTTGAAATTTCCAACTCCTGAAAAGTTGGAAACATCAGTGAAGCCTTCGGTAAAACTCACGAGCAAAGTTTTCTATGTCTATCTATTCGCCATCATGCTATTGGCGTTCGGCTTTATCGATTTTCCTGTCATTTCATTCCACTTCGATAAAGTCGGGATTATTAATGCCGCCTATATTCCTTTGGTTTATGCCATTGCCATGGGCGTCGATGCCGTCAGCGCCTTCGTGTTTGGAACGCTTTATGACAAAATTGGCGTCAAATCATTGGCAATCGCGACGTTCATATCCGCTTTTGCGGCCATATTCCTGTTCATTTGGCCGACGATTTGGTCGCTGGCTATCGGGATGCTATTCTGGGCAATCGGTATGGGAGCCCAGGAATCGGTGCTGAAGTCGGTCATAGCCAGCATTATGGGAAAAGAAAAACGTGGCCGCGCTTACGGCATCATGAATGCCATGTTCGGACTCAGCTGGTTCCTTGGTTCGATGGTGATTGGGGCGCTTTACGATGTTTCGATTTGGGCCGTCATCGCCATATCGGTTACATTCCAATTAGCCTCTTTTGCGGCGCTCATTTGGACCGAGCGGGCATACAAAAAAGAACGGTTGGCTCAATAAAAACCTTTTATAGGCTTTGATGGTCGACGTCTTTGATAAGACACGGATGCGAGAGGATGTATTCGGCGATTTGCTCGGTGGCTATTTTGGCTTCCGGAAGCGGGATGAGCGGATAGTCGTGCGGCATGTCGTCGCCTTTTACGAACACGACGTCTTTTGCTAATTCCAATAGTTTATTTTTCAATAACTCGGCGTCGGGGTATAGGATGTCTTGGGTTCCGGCCACAATCATGATTTGTTTTACTACCGACAAATCGCCGTAAATCGGACTAAGCCGATATTGATAGGTGTCATGACCGGCCGCCCAGCGTTTGCCGAATTCGATTAAGCCGATCGAACCTAACATGCGATCGCGCGGTTCGATGTCTTTAATGCGGGAATTGACCATATTGATGTCAAGAAACGGGGCCACCAGTATCAGGCGGTCGGGCTCAGGAATCTTGAGTTCATGAAAATGCATCAGCAATCCTAACGACAATCCGCCTCCGGCCGAGTCCCCCATCATCGTCAGGCAATGGGTCGGTGCCAGAAAGCGTACTTGCTCGTAAACGCGCGTCACTTTTTGATAGGCTTCGATGAAGTTATGGTTGGGCGATAGGGGGTATAGCGGCATCACGATGTGGGCGCCGGTTCGTTTATGGAGTTCGTCAAGAAAACGGAAATGGAAGATGGTCGGTCGCTGCGTGTAACCGCCGCCATGCAGAAAGAAAATGGTGTTGTTGCTCGTGCCCGGCTTGACGTAGCAGGTGATGTCGGCAATCTTTTGCGGCTCCCAGCCCGAAGTGATCAAACGCGGTGCCCGAAACGGCAAATCGTTGGTCAGTCCGGCGGTGTCGATGAACACATTCGCCAAGGCAACCGAATCGTACATCTTGCGGCCGCCGTTGAGCCACATGATGGCTTTGATGATGTTTTTGGCGTTTGAATCGTTTTTTTTGATAATGGCTCGCCTCTCCCGGTCCAGGCGCATGAATTATCTAGATTTTACACGATAACCACTTCCGTTACAAAAACGGCGGCGCATAATTAATAATTAACCAAACGTTAATCGAATATGTATAATTAAATAACCATCTACCTAATGTCGCTTCCATCACAAAGATCGGACAACATCGCTACCATGCCCCGCAAAGTCAGAAAAGACACCACCTGGTTTAAACTCGATAACGCCGCCAAAATCTATCCGGCCCTCAAAAGCGCCAAGAATAGTTTCGTTTATCGCGTGGCCTGCGTCATCAAAGAAACGGTCAAACCCGATATCCTGCAGCAGGCGTTAGTCGATTTGGGTCCGCGGTTCCCCTCGCTGTTCGTCCGCATCAAGCACGGCTTCTTTTGGTATTATCTCGAAGCCAATCCGGAAACCCCGATCGTCAGACCCGAACCTTCCTTGGTCAATCAAAAGGTCGACCCCAACGTCAACAATCATTTCTTCTTTTCGGTTTTCTATTACCAAAACCGCATCAGCATCGAAATATTCCATAGTTTGTGCGACGGCAGCTCCGCGCTGGTGTTTCTGAAATCGCTTGTGTTCCGTTACTTCGAACTATGCGGCGTCGAGGCCAAAAACGATGGGACCATCTTCACAGTCGATCAATGGCCGACGATGGAAGAGACCGAAGACAGTTTCGCCAAATATTCCGATAAATCCGGCAAGAAGCGCGAAGACACGACCCCGGCATTCCACATCAAAGCGAAAAAATTCATTTTCAAAGAGAGCCGCGGCATCATCACCGGCCAACTCCCATCGGATGGCCTAGCCACCTTGAGCAAGAAGTACGATGCCACGGTGACGCAGTTCCTCGTCGCCTTATTGACTTTCGCCATCTATCAATCCTACGAAGGACAAATACCGGCCAAGCGGCCGATCAAGATCGCCGTGCCCGTCAACATGCGGCGCTTCTTCAAGTCTTCGACGCTCCGTAACTTCACCTTCTATATCCACACAACGCTGTACGTCAAGCCCAACTTGACGCTTAAGGACATCGTCGAAGCCACCAAACGCGATTTCGACACCGAGATCAAACTCGAAAAATTCATCTCCAGCATCAACGCCAACGTGTTGGCCGAGAAGAACTTTGCCGTCAGAATCATGCCGCTTTTCATCAAGAAAGTGGCCTTGATGATCATCGGAAAACGACTGGGCGCCCGCCTTGAGACGGGAACCATTTCCAATGTCGGGGTCATCTCCATGCCCCCGAGCATCGCATCGTTGGTCGAGTCGTTCGAATTCAATTTGACGACGGCGGCCAATTCGGTCTACGGAGTCGGCGTCGGCAGTTACAACAACATCACGACGATCAGCTTCCTACGTTCGATTTACGACACGGGCGTTGAACGCCGCTTCTTCCGTCTATTGGCCGACGAAGGACTTGACGTGACCATCCGCAGCAATTACTGGGAGGACAAAGCCTGACATGAAACACTGTCCTGATTGCAACATCAACGTCGCCACGAAGGCGGACCGCTGCCCGCTTTGCCATCGGCTGTTGCCAAGCGAAGGCGCCGATACCGGCGTCGCTTCCTATCCGGAATTCGATTACAAAGCCAATCGCCTGCGGCTCATGTGGCGCATCGAGGCCGTGCTGGCGCTCACTGGTATCTTTACAGTCGCCTTGATCAACTGGCTGACTTTCGCCGGCCACCTATGGAGCATCGTCGCCATCGTCGCCATCCTGTATGCTTGGATCGTCGTCGGTTGGCTATCGTTTAAACGGAACACGCATATCAGCATCAAACTGATGATGCACGCGATTGGCATCACCGCGATTTTGTTGGTGATCGAGGCTTTCACTACTTCCAACGCGATGGTGTCCCATCTGAATTGGACGTTATCTTTCGCAATGCCGTCCGTATTCATCGCTTTCATCATTGCCATCAATGTTTTGATGCTCATCAAACGCCAGCAGCGCCGCGATTTCATCATCTCGCTACTATCGCTTTCGATGATCGGATTCACCCCGTTGATATTGGTTTTCTTCCAACTGGTCTCGCCCATCTATATGTCGATTGCCGCGGCCGGTTTGTCGTTTGCGACGATCATCGGCCTATTCATCTTGGGACCGAGGATCGTTATTTCAGAACTCGGTCGTAAATTCCATTTGTAAATTGAATTTGCATGCTTGATTTATAACGCCACTATGTGGCGTTTTTTATTGCGAGCATACTCAAAGCATATTGCATGAATCATCTTTCGGTTTCGTATAAAATATGGTTAACGCCGGACATACATAATAAATAACAGAAGGAGTAAATATATGATTATTTCAAATTATGACCCGCTTAAGAAAGAACAATTTCAGGTTTTAGATAGCGAAGGAAAGGTCGTCAACCCGAAGTACGAACCTAAAATCGATGATAAAACGCTGCTGCACATGTACAAGACGATGGCGCTGGCGCGCGTTGCCGACATCAAGGCGCTGCAATACCAACGGCAAGGACGGATGCTGACTTACGCTCCCGTACAAGGCCAGGAAGCAGCCCAAATCGGGCCGATGGCAGCCTTAGAGCCGCAAGACTGGCTTGCTCCCGCGTTCCGCGAGTTCGCGGCGATGCTATATAAAGGCGTCACGCTTGAGCAACTCTATTTATACTGGTACGGTAACGAAATCGGCTCGAAGTTTGCCGATGACGTCAACGTCTTGCCGGTTAATATCCCGATCGGTTCGCAGATCAACCATGCCTCCGGTTTGGCCTACGCTTCGAAGATTCTTGGCAAGAACCAAGTCGTGGTCACCTATATCGGTGACGGCGGCACTTCGCATGGCGAATTCTATGAAGGGATGAACTTCGCCAGTGTGTTCAACTCACCGATGATCGCCATCATTCAAAATAACCAATACGCTATTTCGACTCCGCGCCGCAAAGCCACCAAAGCAGCCACATTGGCCCAAAAAGCCGTCGCGTTCGGCATTCCCGGCATCCAAGTCGATGGTAATGACGTCTTAGCAATGTACGCCGTCGTCAAGGAAGCGGCTGAACGGGCTCGTAAAGGCGAAGGCCCAACGCTGATTGAAGCCTATACCTACCGCATCGGGCCCCACACGACCAGCGACGACCCGACCATCTATCGTAACGACGATGAAGTTGAGCAGTGGCGGCTTAAAGATCCGATCAAACGGTTCAAAGCGTACTTAATCAATAAAAAACTATGGTCTGACGAACAAGACGCCAAATTAAACGAAGAATTGGAAGCCTACGTGACCGAAACGTTCAAACGGGTCGAGAATTCCGACAATCCGTCGATCGACGACGTGTTCGATTACACTTTCGTCAACAATCCTGCCGATCTGATGGAACAAAAAGAACTATACAAGAAATATTTGAAGACGACGTTCCTGTCGAGCCTCAAGGAAACTTCGAAGGCCAACGTCGCCCTGAAGGAGGATAAATAAGATGGCTGAAATGACATTGTTGCAGGCAATCAACGCCGCGCTGTTCGAACAGATGCGCAAAGACAAGACCGTCGTCGTGTTCGGCGAAGATGCCGGATTTGAAGGCGGCGTCTTCCGCGTCACCAAAGGATTGCAGGCCGAGTTTGGCGAAGACCGCGTGTTTGACACCCCAATTTCCGAAGCCGGGATTATCGGTTCCGCCATCGGCATGGCCGTCAATGGATTGAAACCGGTCGCTGAAATGCAATTTGAAGGTTTCATGTTCAACGGATTTAACCAAATCGCCGTCCACATGGGCCGGATGCGTAACCGCTCGCGCGGAAAATATAGCGTGCCGATGGTTCTTCGCATGCCCTGGGGCGGGGGGATCCGCGCCCTCGAGCACCACTCGGAAGCCGTCGAATCGTTCATCGCCCACATTCCCGGTATCAAAATCGTCATTCCTTCGACGCCATATGACGCCAAAGGCTTGATGGCGGCCGCCATCCAAGATCCCGACCCAGTCGTCTTTTTCGAACCGAAGAAAATCTACCGCGCCTTCAAACAAGAAGTGCCGGAAACCGAATACATCGTTCCAATCGGCAAAGCCAAAATCGTCCAACCTGGCGATCAGATAACAGTCGTCGCCTGGGGTTCGATGGTGCGCGATGTCCAATCGGCAATTAAAATTCTTGAAAAAGACAGTATATCGGTCGAATTGATCGACTTACGAACCATCGTCCCAATGGACACCGAGACGATTGTTAATTCAGTCAAAAAGACTGGACGACTTCTTGTCGTTCATGAAGCCGTGCGCACCGTCGGTTTCGCTTCAGAAATCACCACGCGCGTCATCGAAAACGCCTTCTTGAATCTAGAAGCCCCACCAGCCCGTCTCACCGGTTTCGACATCACGGTCCCGCTTCCTCGAGGCGAACATCACCAAATGCCCGATCCCAAACGGATCGCCCATGAGATAAAGAAGCTCGTCAACTACAAAGTTTAAGGAGAAACATTATGTACGAATTCAAATTTGCCGACATCGGCGAAGGAATACACGAAGGAACGATTCTCAAATGGCTTGTCAAAGTCGGCGATAAAGTGCAAGACGGAAAACCTTTGGTTGTCGTCGAGACCGACAAAGTCAACGCCGATTTGCCCTCACCGGTCGCTGGAACCATCAGTAAGCTCGGTTTCAAAGAAGGCGATAACGTCCACGTGGGCGATGTTTTGGTTTACATCGCCGAAGAGGGCGATAAGATCGAAGCAAAAGCGGCACCCGTCGCCATGGCTGTCAGCGAAGGCAAAGAAGACAATCCCGCTGGTGTCGTCGGCACTATCGAAGTATCCGACGAGGTCATTTCTGCCTCAACCGAAATGGGCGAAACAGCAGCTTCAACATCCAATCAAAAAGCATTGGCGTCGCCTGTCGCCCGCAAGATGGCAGCCGATTTCGGCTTGGATATTACCAAGATCAAAGGCAGCGGCGATAACGGCCGCGTCATGAAAGAAGACATAATCAAAGCCAATGAACGTAAACAACCTGTAGTAAGCGTGGCAGTACCGACTCCGAAAGTGACATTGCCATCGTTTGCCGCCGACACGGTCACCCGCATCAAGATATCGAAACTTCGTAAGACGATCGTCCAGGCGATGACCACATCCCAGAGCATCGTCGCCCCCACGACCTTAATGGACGAGTTCGATGTGACCTCCCTTGTCGCCATGCGCGAAGCCCAAAAGGAAAGCGCCAAGGCGGCCGGGATCAAACTCACTTATTTGTCCTATATCGCCAAAGCGATTACTTTAGCGCTGAGGGACTATCCATTATTGAATAGTTCGTTCGACCATGACAATGACGAAATCATCTTTAAGAATTACATCAACCTCGGCATCGCCGTAGATACGCCAGACGGACTCATCGTCCCCAATATCAAAGACGCCGACGCGAAATCAATTCTCGAGTTGGCGCAGGAAATCGACAAACTGGCCACTCAAGCCCGTGAGCGGACCATCAAGTTGGAAACACTCCAGAACGGCACCTTCACGATCACCAACTACGGCGCTATCGGCACCAAATTCGGCACCCCGGTCATTAAATATCCGGAAGTGGCCATCATCGGCATCGGTTCGATCTATAAGAAACCAATCGTCAACGAACAAGGCGCCATCGTCGTCGCCGACATCCTGCCGGTTTCGCTAACCATCGACCACCGCATCATCGACGGGGCCGACGGCGGACGCTTCTTACTAAAACTCAAGCAGCATCTGTCAAATCCCGCGGGCATGCTCCTGCATTTGAAGTAGGTGTCATTATGAACCAATTCGACGTATTGATCATCGGCGGCGGTCCGGGCGGCTATGTGGCGGCCATCAAAGCCGCGCAGCTGGGGATGAAGACAGCATTAATCGAAAAAGAAGCCGTCGGGGGCGTCTGCCTCAACTGGGGCTGCATCCCGACCAAGGCGATGCTGAAAAGCGCTAAAGTTTTCGACATGTTCCGCCATGCCAAAGACTATGGCATCAAAGTCGACAATGACTCCATCAATGTCGATTACGGCGCCATGATCGAACGGAAAGACGGTATCGTCAAGAAATTGACCGGAGGCGTCTCTGGTCTATTGAGAAAAAACGGGGTTACCGTGATTTCCGGGTTCGCCAACGCCATCGACGCCCATCACGTCGAAGTCAACGGTGAGACTTATACAACAAAAAAACTCATCATTGCCACGGGCGCCCATCCATCTTTCCCGCCCATCAAGGGATTGAAGGAAGCTTATGAACGCGGGTTCGTGGTGACCAGTAAAGAAATTTTGACTAAGAAAACATTACCTAAGTCACTCCTAGTAATCGGCGGGGGCGTCATCGGGATGGAATTCGCCACGATATTCAACACGTTGGGTGTCCAAGTCCGCATCCTTGAACGGGAAGCGACTCCTCTAGTCACCGTCGACGACGAAATAAGAACATTATTTTTAAAGAAGATAATCAAAGACGGAATTACCGTCATTACAGGTGCCAACATCACCGAAATAACCGAAACCGGCATCATCTGCGACAAAGGCGGCGTCAAGACTGTCTTGGACGCCGACATGATTTTGCTGGCCACGGGCATGCGGCCGAACACCGCCGGTTACGAAGCATTGAAACTCAAAATGTTGAAGACCGGCATCGAAGTCGACTCGTTGATGCGGACGTCGGCTCCCGATGTGTACGCCATCGGCGACGTCCTCGGGTTCCATATGCTGGCCCACGTTGCCTCGCGTGAAGGGATTACCGCGGTTGAGCATATCGCCGGCATCAACCATCCGCTCGATTTCAAAATCATTCCCGCCGGAATATACACATTCCCGGAAATCGCCCAAGTAGGATTGACCGAACAGGAAGCCAGGGCCCAAGAGATCGACTATAAAGTATCGACGTTCCCGCTCGTGGCTAACGGCAAAGCCTTGGCCGAAAACGAAAAGGATGGGTTGGTAAAGGTAATCGCCGACCGCAAATACGGGGAAATCATCGGCGTCCACATCTTCGCCGCCTCGGCGACCGAAATGATCACCGAAGCCTCACTTGCCATGGTGCTAGAAGCGACCGCGGAAGAAGTCGTGGCCACGATTCACCCGCATCCATCGCTCTCGGAGATGATCCACGAAGTGACCGAAGGCATCGTCGCCAAACCAATCCACATTTAAACTAAACGGGGTTCGGTTCAGTATCTGGCCTTTTTCTTACTCTGGGAATATACAGTTGATGATATCGTCTTTAGTTATCTTCAATAGGTAATCGTCGAGATTTATGTTCATCAGCTTTTTGTCGACGGCGTCTTTATCGAAGCGCAGTCCGACTAGCTGACTTTCGAGTTTTCCGATGTCTTCGACCCCCAGGAAGTCACCGTAGATGCGACACTGTTTGATCAGCCCGTCTTCAACGTTGAGACGGATGCTGATGCCGCCGCCTTCGTAGCGGCCTTTGCGCTCGATGCTAAACGATGGCGACTGGCCGTAGTTCCATTCCCAAGTGTTGTATCTAACATTCATCAATTCTTGGATTTTGGCCTTGTCTTTGCTGGTTAGCATATAGACGGACCGCGTGATGTCCTCGCTCTTGAGCAAGTGTTTTAACAAGCGGTCTTTGAACTGCTCCATCGTCACTTGTTCATGAAGGTACGGTTTGATGTTGGTGACGCGGGCGCGGTTGCTCTTGATGCCTTTCGAGGCGATTTTGTCCGGCTTGACATCCAAGACGTTGAAAATCATCGTCAGGTCGGCGTCGAAAAGAATCGTGCCATGGTGCAGCATGCGTTTTTTGTGATACGCTTGGGCGTTTCCGGATATCTTCATGCCTTCGACGACGATGTCGTTGCGGCCCGAGAATTCGGCCGGAACTCCGAAAGAACGTAATGCGTCGATGACCGGATCGATGAATTTATGGTAATTGTTGACATTGTCGCGACCCGAAGTCGTGATGAACGAGAAGTTGAGATTGCCCATATCGTGATAGACGGCGCCGCCTCCGGTGATTCGCCTGACGACGTGGACATCGTGTTCCTTGACGTAGTTGGCGTTGACTTCCTCGATCGTGTTCTGGTTGCGTCCGATGATGACGCTATTGGCGTTTTGCCACAGCAAGACGAAATCCTCGTCGGTATCCAGATATTTGAGAACATATTCCTCCAACGCCAGGTTGTAGCGCGGATCGAGCGAATTGTTGATGATCGTTTTCAATTTATTACCTCGCTATGTTGCTTAGATTTTAAAGTAAAAAGACGATTTTATCAAACGACACGCCGAAATAATGAAAACCCCCGTTCAGTTTCGGACTGACCTAGGGTCTTAAGGGTTTTTTGAACTGTCTAGATTTACTTGACTAGTTCATTAAGCTGGCTTCTTTATGCCGTGATGGTGTTGGTCGTGTTCTTTCTGCAACTATGGGTCCCGACTTTGATCCGGCAAACGTTCGTCGATTGGATCGGCGCGTCATGGGCGGACTTCGTCATCAAAAATATGAACATGACGTTATCGTTTCTGATCCAGTTTCCGGTCAACAAGTACATAA
>Ga0172367_10002005_pt1 | contig 28712 bp, 24 predicted proteins | sample Lak10m_FD_114542 | JGI IMG/M metagenome (GOLD analysis project Ga0172367, IMG submission 114542) | Freshwater microbial communities from Kabuno Bay, South-Kivu, Congo - kab_022012_10m | ecosystem: Environmental > Aquatic > Freshwater > Lake | place: Democratic Republic of the Congo: South-Kivu...
CAATTATTTAGAGCCTCTCTTTTAATGGAAAAAGATGTCGATTACATCATATCAGATAGAAAAATTGTCATTATAGATGAAAACACTGGAAGACCTCAACCAGGTAGACGGTTCTCCGATGGTTTACACCAAGCAATTGAAGCAAAAGAGGGGCTATCTGTCCAAAAAGAGACTCAAACGCTTGCAACTATCACTCTTCAAAATTACTTTAGATTATATAAAAAGCTAAGCGGTATGACAGGTACTGCCTTAACGGATGCAAAAGAACTCCATGATATCTATGGACTTGATGTTCTTGCCATTCCAACAAATAAAAAATGCATACGAGTTGATCTTAATGATGAAGTCTACATGTCAGAGAGGGAAAAATACAAAGCACTATTACAAGATATCGAAAAAACTCATAAAACAGGTCAGCCTATTTTAATAGGTACAGAATCTGTAGAGATATCGGAAAAAATTTCAAGGATTTTAAAAGATGCAAAACTCCCGCATACTGTTTTGAATGCGAAAAATCATGCTAAAGAGGCAGAAATTATTGCCGGAGCTGGACTAATTGGAGCTATTACGGTAGCAACAAACATGGCCGGTCGGGGTACAGACATTAAACTTGGCGAAGGTGTTGCAGCTTTAGGTGGATTATATGTGATTGGTACATCAAGGCATAGCTCAAGACGTATTGATCGACAACTTCGCGGAAGGTGCGCAAGACAGGGGGATCCGGGTAAGTCTAAATTCTATGTATCTTTTGAAGATCCTTTAATGAGAATGATCTCTTCTCCAAAAGTAGCGGCGATGCTTCAGAGGTTTAGACCTCCTGAAGGGGAAGCAATTTCGGCCCCTATTTTGAATAGATCTATTGAAACTGCTCAAAAGCGAGTAGAGGCAAGAAATTTTCAAATACGAAAACACACTCTTGAATATGATGATGTGATGAATAAACATAGATCTGAAATTTATGCTTTTAGACAATCGATCCTTTTATCTACCGAGCTGTTGCCTATTGCCTCTAACATCCTTTCTGAATTTACACAGATCCTTTGCAGACAATTTCATGAAGAATATAAACATGACAAATCTCTTACTACCGACCGTCTCAATGAATTATTAATGGCTCATATGCCTATTTCATTGAGTAATGAGATCAAGCCGCCAATGACATCTGAAACTTTTGAGTTAATCAAGAACAAAGTTCTTACTGCTTTTAAAGCAAAACTGCGCGCTGAGGCAAGTGTTATCTCTGTGATGCAAAAATTAGGGGGAAGAGCCATTGATCCACTTGCTGTCTTATCTGATATTATTAGATCTATTTTATTGCGCTGCATAGACAAAAAATGGCATAAGCACTTACTAAGTATTGATCATCTAAAAACAGAGGTATCCATGCAAACAGTTGCCCAAAAGGATCCTTTGCAAGAGTTTAAACACGAAGCATTTAATCTATTCCACGAGTTTTCAATAGAGGTAAAAAAGGATATCACACACCAACTTTTTGCCTTCTCCATCATGATACCCGATGCTAAAGAGATTCAGATGCATTTGTCACAAATTGAGCTTCTTGGACCTCAAGCAGAACTTGCAGAAAGCTTAAGCAAAATACAGCTGTAACCTTACAAAAGCGCTACGGTCTATAAGTTTTTGTCTTTTATTCTAATCATTCACCTTACGTAAGCTGAGTTAAGAAAATCAAATCAATTGTTTTAGCTTTTTAAAGCCGTAATATAACATGGGGGCTCCTAAAATCATATACAGGCTCCAGTAACGGCTCTTCCATTCAAGCACTACCCTTCCATGTTCTGAAAAAAAGAATAAAAGGAAGCTTAAGGTAACAAGCATGCCACCACATGAAAGGAGCGTTAAGGCAATTAAATGCCCCTTTTCTTCTTCTTCAGTAGAATCATTTTCTTTCCCTTTGTACGATTTTTCATCCTTTTCGGGATAAAAAACACTTTCGTGAATATTTTCTGTAGGCGGTGAATACGGGGGAGTATAGTTCCTATGATGATGGCTCTTGCTAAAGGTTTCTTTAGCGGTGGTATCAATAATATCAAAGGCAGAGCCACAAAAGCGGCAATTAGGGGATCCTAATGGAACAGATCCTTCACAATAAGGACACAAACGCATTTTTTCTGTACTTTCCATACCTATTTCCCTACAATCAATGTATCTGTAATCACAGCATCAACACCAAAGCTAAATAAGTCATTTGCTAAAGCTTTGTCGTTTACAGTATACACATGAACGGCTAAATCCTCTGCTTTTATTTTTTCTATATCTGATTGCTTTACATATCGTCCATCTAAATTTATACTGACACCAAGTCTTGCCGCTTCTTTCAAGCGCTTACCCGATAGCTTTTTCATACTCCAATGAACCGGGTAGGATGGATGCTTATCAGCTATTATATCTATAAAAGTTTTATTAAAGGAATAGACAGTAAAATGCTCTGAATCATATCTTGAAATTAAATTATCCACTTTTGTCGCAAGATGAACATTTCTCCCCTTTAACTCTATTGAAATCTTTACATTATGCTCTACTGCATAATCCATAAATTCGGGTAAAAGCCGAATTCGTTCATTCCCATTCCCGCCAATAACCACTACCTTTTTTATCTCTTCAGTAGTCATCTTTGTAACAGTTCCTTTTTGCCCTGTAGTTCTTTTTAAATGTTTATCGTGAATCACAGCAATGCCCCCATCGGCTAGTAAAAAGCAGTCTATTTCAAACCAGTTAGCCCCCTTTTCGTGCATTCTTTTCATTGATTCTAACGTATTTTCTGGCATAGAAGGATCACAGCACCGATGAGAAATAAATACTTGCATCATAATTATACCTGAGTAGATTCTATCTATATAACAAATTCTAATTAATCTTTCAACGAGGAATAAAAAATATTTAAAACAAGCACTTTATTCAATAAGCAAAGTTTTGTATACTGTGAAAAAAAGGGTGCATTTTGGAATATGATGTTGTAGTCATCGGCGGCGGGCCTGGAGGATATGTAGCAGCGTTAAAAGCAGCTCACCTTGGATTAAAAGCCGCAGTTAGTGAAAAAGCTGAATCAGGAGGAACTTGCCTTTTAAGAGGTTGCATCCCCACAAAAACTCTTCTTGCACATGCCGCTGTCTTAAAAACGATTAAACAGGCAAAAAATTTTGGGATAGAGGTAAATGAGTTCAGTTTCAACTACTCTAAAATGGTGGGTAAAAAAAATGAGGTTGTCAAAGAGCTTGTAGGTGGTATTCATGGCCTGTTAAAAAGCGCAAACATCGATTATTTTATAGGTATTGGGTCTTTTAATGGTGGAGGGGCAATCAAAATAAAGGGGCTAGAGTCCAAAACAATTTATACAAAAAATACAATTATTGCCACAGGAAGCATACCTTCTACTTTACCCCACGTTAGAGTAGATAAAACCCTTATCCACGACTCTACCTCTATTTTAGAAATAACAAACGTTCCAAAGCATCTTATTATTATTGGCGGTGGCTATATTGGATGTGAATTTGCCTCTTTATTTCATGAACTTGGTGCAAAAGTATCTATTGTGGAAGTATTTGATAAGCTTGTGGTTACGCAAGGGACGATGATTGCAGATACTCTTACCTCAAAATTTAAAGCAAAAGGAATCCATCTTTATCTTGGTAAAAAGTTAGAAAAAGTAGATAAAGAACATGATCTTGTAACTTGTACCTTAGATGATGGATCAACCCTTAGCGGTGATGCTGTTTTAATTTCTACCGGAAGAAAGCCGTTTACAGATAGACTGCATTTAGATGCAATCGGCCTTGGCACAACAGAGCGTGGTTTTATTGAAGTAAATGATTATCTTGAAACATCTGCTTCTAACGTTTACGCAATTGGAGATGTTACAGGCAAATCTATGCTTGCCCATAGCGCCTCTTATCAAGGGATTATTGCCGCTGAAAATATTGCCGGTCATAGTAAAGCTCTCGATTATTCCTGCATTCCTGCAGTTATTTTTACCGACCCAGAAATTGCTACCGTAGGACTTACTTTAGAAGCGGCAAAAGCTAGAGGAATTGCTGCAAAATCTGCTCTTTTTCCGTTTGCAGCCTTAGGAAAAGCAAAAGCGATGCAAAAAGAGGAAGGGTTTGTAGAAATTGTTTATGGCGAAAAGTATCATGAGGTTCTAGGGGGCTCAGTTATTGGCTACGGTGCCTCCATCCTGATTGCAGAAATCGCCCTTGCTCAAAAAAATGAATTAACTCTGGAGGCAATTGCCTCTACCATACATGCTCACCCAACAATAGCCGAAGGCTGGGCAGAAGCTGCAGAGCTAGGAATGGGAGAACCTATTCACCTACCAAAAAGGCGATGATGACAAATGATAATCCATTAAAGATCATTAAAGAAAAAGAGCCTCTTCCAGCTTGGCTACACCGCAATTTACCAGGAAAAATTGAATATTCAGTTACTGATAATTTAATCAGTGAAAAAAGGCTATCAACTGTTTGTGAAGAGGCAAAATGCCCAAATAGATTTGAATGCTATAGTAAAAAAACCGCCACCTTCCTTCTTCTTGGGAAAATGTGCACAAGGGCATGTGGATTTTGTGAAATAGGTTTTTCTAAAGCACCCCCACTGCCTGATCCTGAAGAAGGAGATAAAGTTGCTCAGTCAGTAAAAGCGTTAGGATTAACTCACACGGTCTTAACACAAGTGGCCAGAGACGATCTAGAAGATGGTGGTGCATCTTTCATTGTTGACATCATAGCAAAAATCAGAGCCCTAAATCCAGGTTGCACAATCGAAGTGCTCACTTCAGATTTTGCAGGGAATCTAAATGCTTTAGATGTAATCTTTAGCGCAAAGCCTGACATTTTTAACTATAATATTGAAACAGTACACAGACTCACACCAAAAGTAAGGCACAAAGCCACCTACGCCCGTACCCTTGAAACACTAAGTAGAGCAAAGCAGATGCTTCCTGAAAGTTTTATTAAATCTGGGATCATGCTAGGTCTTGGAGAGATGGATCACGAAATTGATCAAACGCTGATTGATCTTTGCAATATTGGGGTAGATATTGTCACAATGGGTCAGTACCTTCAGCCTTCGAAAAAAAAACTTTTGGTCAAATCCTATATCACCCCTGAAAAATTTAAAGAGTGGAAGATTCGTGGTGAGGCAATTGGTATCCCATTTGTCTATGCAGGCCCTTATATTCGATCTAGTTACAACGCCTCTGAGATTTTTTCAACCCTCAGTAAACAAAAGAGATTTACCTACACACAAAAATAAAGGTAGTGTACAATTATTTCATGAATCAGCCCTTATTAGACACCATAGATTTAGAGATACTCATGCATAAAGATGCCCATTTTGGTGGCAGCTACGAAGTGATGATCGACTACTACAAAGAAGATGGACTGGGTGTTCAAGAAGAATTTGACATAGAAAGAATTAAAGAGCTTGCAGCTTTTGACAAAGAGGGGTACCTTTCTGAAGAAATCCTGCCTGAACTTGCCAAAAATGATGTTATATTTTCAAAGGATTTGTATAAAAAACTAAGGGATTGTTATGAGCAAGACGAGGAACTTTTGCAAAAGCTTTCTGACCTTATCCTTACTGAATCTTATGACCCTATCGAAGAAATTGAAGCTCTTTCAAATTTTCATCAACGTGCAGTTAAACCCCTGTTAGAAATTATCATCCAGGATCATTTTTATAACTCGTTAAATCCAGGATATGGCAAAGCACCTATTAATGCTGCATTGACACTTAAAAAAATTGGGGATCCCAAAGCCATCCCTTATTTATTCAATGCATTAGGAAAGAGTTTTACTGTCGACGAAGTGTTGATCGATACACTCATTTCTTTTGGCCCAGCAGGAGAAGAATTTTTACAAAACCGTCTAAAAGGAACTCCTTATACTAAAGATAACTACCTTGCTGCTATGGCTTTATCCTCATTTCCCATAAGAGATGAAACAGCAAAATTAGCCCTATCCCTCCTTGAAGAACCTTCTACGTTTAGTAAAGGCTCCTATTCTTCCTACCTAATTTGTATTTGTGAAGGGCTAGAAAGTGAGGAGGACAGAATGAAATTTGCACATGTTGCAAATACTTCGGGGTTAAAGAAAAATCTGGCCGATGAAATGAAAATGATCCTCTCTTTTTGGAAGAATAATACTTGACCTTACTTTTTTCTTTTGATAAGCAAAGAATAGATAAACATTCTTTGGACTTATGGTTAATCCAATTATTTACATATTAGCAGGAGGCGAAGGGACAAGGCTTGCCCCACTAACCATGCACCGGTGTAAGCCTGCCGTACCTTTTGCAGGACGCTATCGTCTTGTTGATTTTGCCCTTTCAAATGCCTTAAAAGCTAAGCACTCAAAGGTCTATACACTTACCCAATATCTCAGTCATTCTTTACATCCCCATATTCAGGAAACCTATCACAATAAAATTGAAATTATTACTGCAAACCATGCTCATTATGAGGGTACTGCTGATTCTATCAGAAAAAATCTTTCAACTCTTGAAACATCTGAGGCTGATCATGTGATTATCTTATCAGGCGATCAACTCTACTCTATGGATATAAATGAGATGGTTGAAAAAGCAAAACTCTCTCACTGTGACCTACTTATTGCTACCCTTCCTATTAATGAGGAAGAGGCAAAACGTATGGGTGTGATGAAAATGGGGGCGAATAAAGAAATCATTGATTTTATAGAAAAGCCTAAGGATGAGGAGTCTTTAAAAAAATTTGCTCTAAAACCTCAGGCGACAAAAAAAATTCACGCCTTGGATGAGCGAATTTTTCTTGGCTCAATGGGGATTTATGTCTTCAAAAGAAAAGTTCTGATAACTCTACTTAAGGAAAATTCTGGGGTGGATTTTGGTAAAGATATCATTCCCTATCATCTAAAGCATGGATCGGCCTCTGCTTATATTTTCGATGGTTACTGGGAGGATATTGGCACAATTACCTCTTACTATAAGGCAACCATCAAACTTCTTAACCACAGTCTACCGCTAGATCTTTTTGGTAAAGAGTGCTTTCTTCATCCAAATGTCTCAAGTTTAGCCCCTTCTTATCTCTCAAACTGTAAGATTGAAAAATCTAGAATCTCTGATGGCTGCAGCATCCATGCCAAAGACCTCTCTTATTCATTTATCGGTCTAAAGACACTAATTGGAGAAGGATCGATCTTACAAGGGGTCATTACTTTAGGAAATATCTCAGAAAACACCTCAACAACTATTGGAAAAAATTGCTTCCTTGAAAAAGTAATTGTTGATGAAAATGCAGTGATTGAAGATGGGGTAGAACTCTCCCTTAATGGTCATTTTCTTCCCGATACCGATATGGGCCCTATTACAATCAAAGATGGGATCATCATAGTAAAACAAGGTGCTTTTGTCCCTAAAAATTTCCATATTCTAGAAAATAGGGAGTACCGCTCAGCCTAACTATTGGTACTAAATGTGATCATAGGGTAAACTTAAAATATGAACGTATGGACTATTTCAGATCTTCATCTCTCTTTTGGAACACCTGATAAAAAAATGGATGTCTTTGGTGAAAACTGGCACAACCACCCTGATAAGATAAAAGCACACTGGGAGCATTTAATCAGACCCGATGACTTAGTGTTAATCGCAGGGGATATCTCCTGGGGGCTAAAGCTAGAAAATGCGATCCCTGATTTAGAATGGATCGATGCTTTACCTGGGAAAAAAGTACTCAGCAGAGGAAATCATGATCTTTGGTGGAAATCTGCATCAAGCGTAAGAAAGGTTCTCCCCCCCTCTTTAAGCATTATCCATAATGATGCCTACAACTACGGGGATATTTCTATTGGAGGAACAAGACTTTGGGATCATCCTGATCTAAACTACTATAAGTTTATTGATATGAAAGAAATCAAAGGGGTGAATATTAAAAAGAAAGAGTACTCTAACGTAGAGGTTGCCCACGATCAAAAAATCTTTCAAAATGAGCTAGACAGGCTTTGTATGAGCCTTGATGCAATGAATCGTAATGCTAAATATAAAATCCTTATGATCCACTACCCACCGATCCCACCAGATCGCTCTGATAATGAGTTTTCAAGACTTATTAAAGACACTGGAATTACCCATTGTATCTATGGTCATTTGCATAACCTTTATCCAGATGCGCCTGTAAATTTCACAAAAGATGGGACTAAATACATATGCTCAGCTTGTGATTACATTAATTTTTGCCCAATACGGTTACTGCACGATCTTACCTAGTTAGCGAAAAAAGACCAAAGGCGAGAATTGAAATAAGCAGCCATAAAGAATAAATTCGTGGATTTTTCAGTCTGCGACCAATCGCCTCGCACAATTCTATTAAAATCCAGGTCCAGATCACTCCTAATAAAAGACTAAAGCCAATTTGCGTGAGTAGATCTAACAGAGGGGGAAAGACAGTCTATTTTTATAGAAAATTACAATAGAGCAATAAAATACAATGAATAATCCGATAACTTTCAATTTCCTTATTTTCGTAAGGGAAAAGTGTAGAACTCTTGCAAACTCTAAGATTGCATACATTGTACCCAATGCAAAAAAGGGTGTTAGCAAGATATTCTTATAAAAAATAAGGGTTGATTCAGTCATAAATTAAACTCTTGATTTATTGAAGAAATTTTACATAAATATCTTTATATCAACAAGTGTATTTTTAATTAATTCACAGATCACACTCGTAGAAACCCACTTCCTCATAAAGCCTTTTTCTAAATTATTAAACCACCGGCTCGCTTTGATCGCTGAAGGCGTAAAACCCCCGCTTTTAGGTATGGGGAGATGTCAATTTTGATCTGCTGTAAGGGATGTAAGTTTTATTAATTTTAAAGCTCGCTCTTTTCCTACAAATGGGAGAAAAGCATCTAGCAGAAGGAGCATTTTCTCCTCTTCAGGGCTCCCTATTTTTGATTCTATATAGGTAAATATTACATTTTCTAAATCATGGGCAATATAGAGCGATAGGCGCTTAAACAGTTCAGAAGGTGCCTCACTAAATGGAGCATTTCGATGCAATATTTCTAGCACACCTATGAGCCCTTCATAAAGATTTGCATCAGCTTGATGGGTTTCATAAGTGGCTATTGTATGATCAAGCTCATCGCAAACAATTGAAATCGTCTTTCTATCTGGCAATAGCCTTCTCCAAAGTTCAAATACCAATAGGTAAATTTTTCTTTTACTATCCCCATTTTCATAGTGAAGCTTATCAGTAAGCTCCTCAGGGGTATCGATTACTTCACTATAGCCAAGGAAGGACTCGATTGTGAGATAGACTCCTAATTTCTCTAGTGAAAAAAAAATTTCTGAAAGACTCATTTGTCTATAATCGAAAGATTCCCATCTGCCATCGGCAAACTTACCATCTCTTAAATCATTAAAGATGAGTATGTTATAGTAGGATCTACCAGAAAAAAGCATCGTACTCTTATTTTAATTTTTAACATACTTAGGTTTATCGTATTTATCCATTTTCTTCAATCCTAATTTCACTTATGATTATAAAATGTCATTTTCCTATTTATAAAATGCAGAAGATAATACTTATATTTTAAATAATTTATGATCAAAAAGCGTAGACTTCATTTCTTCATTGTAGAAGTATTAATTTCCTTTCTTCTTATATCAATGACGATATTGCCTTTTTCCTCTTATCCATACAAAACGTTTTCAAGGCAACTAAAGCACCTTGAATCCCTTACTATAGAGCCCTATTTTATCCCCACATTTTTAGAAGTAATGCAAAATTATGAAGGTAATGAGCTAACCCTTCCACCCCTACAAATTCCTTTTGGCCCTCATGAAACTATAACACTTGTTCGTTCTGTAAAAATAAGTAAAAAATACAACCCTTCAAAATCCCCATCGGCTTTGGTTACAATTGATTTAACCTTTAAGACCCCACACCTTTGTAAACAAAGGCAAATGAAGTTTTTTATTAAACACCCAGAGGTTACATGAAATATAAACCGCATCTTTACTATAATCCGATCACAAAGAAATCTAGAATTATTTATATGAATGTAAGGTCTCTTGACAATAAAGAAATTTCTATCGACTCTCTTTCGCAAGTGTCTCAAACTACTTTTTCTCCATTAAAAATGATCTTTGTAAAGAAAAAGCTCCATTTTTCATTAATTGAAATTATTATTGGAGCTTCTTTATTTGCGATGTTATTATTTTCTACCACATCTTTATTTTTTCGTTACCAAAAATGCACCGCTAAAATTGCCTCTATTTCCCCGGAGATTTTTAATAACGCTCTATTTTTTGAAAAAATGACAGAAATGACTATGACCCTTGAAAGAGACTCAATTTCAACAAAAAGTGCTTACTATACCGATTTTTTAGAATTTACCTTTGATAATGGATATAAGGATCAATCAGATTTTTCTGGGGAATGTACATGCAAGCTGTATCGAACTTTTGACAAAGAGCTTATGTATACCGTCACTAGTACAAATAGCGCCGAAGTAACAAGGCCACTATTAACAAATATTGCTTCCTTTACCTCTAATATTCAAGGCTCAGCCCTTTCTATCTCTATCCAAACAATCCATGGGAGCTTTTATAACTATATGTTCCTTATTCCCGAAACTATACATGGGCAAACAACATGAATTTTCTCTTTTTAACAACACTAATGATACTGATATTTTCCCTCGTATCCTCCACTATGTCAGTATCCTTGAAAACTTCTGCACTTATTGCAAAGAACCAAGACAATCACATAGAAACCTGCTATTACTTTATCAATGCAGAAGCTACGAGAAAATACCACAACACTCTTATATCAACAAAAAAATCAGATGAAGTTCGAAAAGAAAAAAGAAAAGGGAAAAAATATAAAGGTAGATCAACAACCCCATGTGAAAATGGTAAGCTTAACCTCTATCCACTACTTTCAAAAAGTGATGGGGATGGAATAAAAGCGCTGACAAAAGAGACATTAAAAACCTTATTATTGAACCTTTATAAAAATCACTCTTTATTTCAGGAAAAGATACAGAACAATTCAGGATTTCTTGACACTTTTATAAAAGAGCTCTCTTATGGATTACAAACTACAAAATCACTGGCAAAAATCCCGTTTTCTTCCGTAGAAAATAGAGAATTATTTCTTATTCTCTGCAAAGGAGAAGTCCATTTTTCTAAAAAACCAGTTAAATTATTAGATTATATCTCTTTACAAGACACTAATAACGAGCCTCCTATTTGTTTTCCCTCCCTTTCTTTAGAGATGATGGAAGCTCTGTTTGGTAAAGAGATCACAAAAAAAATCCTTGCCGAAGAGGAAAAGTACTATTTTGAAGGAAGAGCTGCAGCTCGCCTTAATAAAGAGGAACTAGAAAAGTACCTAAGTGATGGGCTATTTAGCACACATAAAAAAGCTCTTCGCTATAAAACCATTTCTTTTAAAAAAATTCAAACCCATACAACTGGATCAAAAGGACAGCTTATTACTTTCGGGCCACCGGTAAAGGTGAAGGCGCTTTAGGTAAATATAAGTGCATAGTGGTTGAAATTCCAGGTTCTGAAGTAGCAAAAATCCTTCCCCCATGCTTTTCAACGATCAATTTTACAATTGAGAGTCCAAGGCCTGCACCTCCTAGCTTACGACAATGTGCTTTATCCACGGTATAGAAACGTTCAAACACTTTTTCAAGGTCTTTTGTGGGAATCCCTGCTCCCTTATCACTAATCTGAATATAAATTTGATCATACGTAGTATCAACTTTTACAATAATCACTTTATCTTCTCGGCAATACTTAACTGAATTTTTAAATAAATTAGTCAGAACAAGCTCAATGAGATCAGAATCAATCCATGCAAGTGCTTCTTCATCTTTACGAAGATGCTCTATTCTAAACTCTGGATAAATAGAGATGACTTGATAACTAACATCTTCAATTAAACGTTGAATATCTACAGCCCCTTTTGCTTCAATTTCACAATTTTCTAAATCTGTTAATCTAAGTAAATGCTTGACAAGATGCTCCATTCTCTCACAACTTGATTGAATTTTTTTTAAGATCTCCTGCTGCATTTTCTCATTAATTCCCTCTCCTTCAATAAGCATTTCAATAAAGCCTTTAATGATAGTAATTGGAGTACGCAGTTCATGAGAAGCATTGCCAACAAACTCTTTACCCATATTCAGCATTTTCTCATGATTTGAATCATCTTTAATGATAACTACTTTTGCATGAAAGGCCCCTATATCAATAATTTTAATGATCATTGTTTCGTTTTCATCGCCTATCACGCCTTCATTTATACCCCTATCGATCATTTGTTCTATTTTCCTGCTTATCGAACTTTCAGGGAGTTGATAAAGATGTAATGATTTTATTTCTTTACTAATTTTTAAAAAAGAGCAAGCCTTTTCTGTGAGAATTTCTATCGAGTAATTTTGATAAACAAGGATGACTCCTTCATCGATGTAAGGGGCTATACTTTCTAGTATTTTCTTATTTTTATAAAACATAATCTTTTATCAAACATTATAACAAAAAGAAATCATTTAAAGCAAAATGAGTGTTTTAGATTTTTCCCCTTTGATCTCTTCTACAAAAGTAGGCACTGCATATCCGGGTAGACAATTGCGCAATTGCTTGATCAAGTGGGCACCCTTTTCTGGGGATACATCAAAATGCATCGCACCCTTAACTTTATCAAATCTATGCAAATAGTAAGGGATGACCCCATGGGTTGCTAAACTCCAAAATAAGTCGTATAATGCCTGCTTATTATCATTGACCCCTTGTAAAAGGACGGTTTGAGAAAGAACTACAACTCCCAAAGATTTTATGTGAGACAGTGCTTTAAAAATATCTTCATCTAACTCGATAGCAGAATTTACATGAAGTACAAAAACGATTTGTTTAGATGAAGCCTTGAGCATCTCTAAAAATTGAAACGTTACTCTTTCTGGGATCCCGATTAAAAACCGAGTATGAAACCGAATAATTTCAACATGGTCAATCTCTTCTAATTTTAAAAATATTTCCTTTAGCGCTTTATCTGATAGAGATAAAGGATCCCCCCCACTTAAAATAACTTCTTTAATAGAAGGATTTTTAGCAATATAGTCAATGCCATCTTCTAGCTCACTTTGATAAGAAAAATTCTGCCTAAAACAATAGCGGCAATGCATAGCGCAAGCCCCTGTTGTAAGAAGTAGCGCCCTTCCCTCATATTTATGTAAAATGGCCTTGCCTTTTTGACTCAACACATCCCCTACAGGATCTGTTTCCCCAAATTCTCTATCCAGCTCCCTATCTAACGGCAAAAATTGAAGAGCTAAAGGATTATCTATACAATTTTTGTTCATTTTTTCAGCAATTCTGAAAGGAATGTGTAAAGGAAATTCTTTTCTTTGAACTAATCTTTTCCTCTTTGCTTCATCCAAACGCAAGAAATCAGCGATGTCACCGATGTTATTAAATCCCTTTTTTTGAATAAGACGCCATTTTTCCATGTAGATATGATAACATAAAAGGGAATAGAAGGTGAATTAAATAAGAACTGCTTGCAGAGATTTTCTTGAAATTTTAGCCCCTAAGGATTTCAATTTAGTATCAAGATCTTCATATCCCCGGTCTAAAAAATGTAGATTGGAAATTTTTGAAGTCCCTTCAGCAATAAGAGCTGCCATTACATAGGCAAAGCCCGCCCTTAAATCGGGAATGGCAATATCTCCTGCCCTTAACTTTGCGCCCCCTTTAATCACCACTGAATGGTTGTGATTTTGCAAAGCAAAGCGGCACGGCTTGCTTCCTAAACATTTAGTAAAAAAGTCTACATCTGCGCCCATTTCTTTCAAAGTATTAATATACCCAAAACGTGACTCATATACTGTTTCATGCACTACAGAGCACTGCTTTGCCTGAGTAAGTAATACACAAAATGGCTGCTGCCAATCTGTCATAAAGCCAGGATGCACATCGGTTTCAATTAAAGCTCCCCCCTTTAAAGGTCCGTTGTAATAAAATTCGATCCCTTCCTTTTCCACTGAAAAGCACCCCCCAATTTCACGAATATGGTTTAAAAAGGTGACCATATGTTCTTGAATAGCCCCTTTTACAAACACACGCCCTTTAGTAGCAATTGCTGCCATACCAAAGGAGGCTGCAACAATGCGATCTGGGATCACATAATGTTCGCAAGGATAAAACTCTTTGGTCTCATCAATATGAATGGTTCGATCTACGTCAACATAAATACAAACACCGCATTTTTGCAAAAAATGAATCAAATCTAAAATTTCGCATTCCATGGCTGCATTTTTGATTACAGTTCTGCCTCGAGCTCTACAAGCAGCCAATATGGTGTTTTCTGTAGCACCGACAGATGGATACACAAGCTCTATTACCTCACCAATAAGCCCTTCTTTAGCGCTGGCACAATAAAAGCTCTCATCTTTGAGCCTTTTATACGCAATAGTAGCACCAAGCTTGCTTAACGATTTCATATGGAAATCTACAGGGCGCTTTCCAATATGACACCCCCCCACCGTAGGAACAAGAATTTCACTTTTTGTCCTTGCAAGTAGCGCACCAATTAAAAGGATTGGGATTCTATTTGCTCCTGAAAAACTATGAGGGATGGTAGTTGTTTTAATCTCCTTAGTAATCACCTCTAAGCGATGATTTTCTCTATCCCAAGAGGCTTTCATTCCCATGGGACGACAAAGATCAAGGGTTAGCTCCACTTCGGAAATATTTGGAACATTGGTAAAAATACACTTTTTATCTGAAAGCATCGAGGCAACAATTAATTTTGTCACCGCATTTTTTGCTCCCGTAACAGTTACTTCTCCTACAAGAGGATGTCCACCTTCAATTTCTAAATATTCTAAGCCCATACTTCTATCATACGAAAAAATAAGTAAAGAATAAATGTTTTTTTAACTATTTTCCGTTTTATTTATTTAGTAAAAACCTCCGATAGGTTATTAGAAAGATATGGCTCTACGATTACGAATCTTACTTTGGGTATCTTCCCTTTTTCTTTTTACAATTTTTTGTATTTTTATCATCAGTCACTTTGAAATCAACTATAATTTAAACAAAGAAGAAAACACGTTAATTGCAGAAGTTAAACGGTTTGATACAATTAACTTTGATAATATCAAAAAATCACTCAGCATTAGCTTTAACGATCAGGCAGAAAAGCTCTATCACACCTATGATTCGATGCGAAACAGCTCTCAATGGAGGCAAAGATTTTTACCCACTCCGTATGTGCTAAGAACCAATTCGTGGGGAAGTAGTGGGGCGCTTCTTGCTACCTATCCATGGCTTGATTTTGTAAATATAGAAGTAAATCAAAAGCCCTCTGCCTATATTAAACAATCCTCTCCATTTTTACGCAAATATGTTAAAATCCCTATTGCTGAAGATCTTGTTCTATTTACAACAAAGTTGGATGATGGAAGCATGGGGATTTGTGTAGGAGTTCCTTTTTGGTCCAACAAATCAATGCTTAAATACATCAATGATAAGGTACTTCCTGAATTTGTCCTTGCTGATAAAACAGATCAATGGCTCTTGTTTGAAGCAAAATCCCTCCTTACTATTGACCCTTCAACCCTTACCATTGAAAACAACAAAATTTATACCCACCTATTTGACCAAGCAATTACGATCCATTCAAATGAAGAATTTACTTTTTTGATCAACTCATTAAAAACAATGCTATCTGTAACGATTAAAAAGTTAAATGAGCATCCTGAGCTACTTACTACTTTAGCAGATACATCGAAAAGGGATCTTTTTATCAAAAGCTCATTGGAAAAAATTAAGCCAAACCTTTCTTATCAAAGAAATTACTGCGTTGGACCACTTTGTAATTACGAAACAATGCTGTCTGAAAGCAATTGGTCCACTCGAAGAAATTTTGAACATCGAATTACACAAAAAAAGCTGATCTGGGAAATGTGCATGCTTATTAGAACTGGAGCTTTTGATTTTACTCCATTTACAGATAAATCCCCTATCGGCATTGTCACTGCTTTGGACCTAACTTATGGTAGTGAGCCAAATTTTTATGACCATGTGACAGAAGGGGTTTTTACAAGTGATGTATTTTTAAAAGAGCCTCTTACTGTCCCTATGGAATGTACTCTTGAAGTAAAAAATGCCGCCTATGATCGCTTTATTCTCTTTGGTGGAAAGGATAATGGGAAAGCGACCTCTTGTATAAATAAAAACTTAAAAATATTTTATGATGAAAAGTTAAAAGAGCCCTATTTAACCTCTACACACTTTATCACTTACTTAGATTCGACAATGAAGACGCCAAATACTTCTGCTATCACCCTTGGTGTCTCTTTAGATCCTATACTTATTAATCTTGCCCTTGTCTCCCCCGATGAAGTGGTTTTTATCTATAAAGATAAAGATATGAGATTATATAAGACCAATGGGGAAATTTATACCATTTCAAAGGATAGTCAAGACTATGACCAAACACTCCTACTTACACAAAATGAAGGAACTATTGAGGGAAAAGATGGTCACAAGCTGTTTTTTAAACGCCTAGGAAATATCACAGAAACTGACGGCACCATTGTATTAATCGAAAAGCAAGAAAGTAGATCAGATATTATAAAGGCAATTAATGATCACGTAAACGCTCTTTCAAAAAAGGTGACGATCCATTCGGCTATATTAATCACACTAGCTCTCATTATTATGATAGTAATTCTTAATAAAGTATTAAATGCGATTACAAAACCTATCAATGAACTTGCCCTTCTTACTGGTAAAATTTCTGAACGAAGCTTAAGTGACATCCGTATAGATCAAACTGTGATGAATCGAAAAGATGAAATTGGAACTTTGTACACCTCATTTTCCGCTATGATCAAATCAATGCAAGAGGGAAATAAAGTACGAGGCCTTCTTGATAAAGTGGTTTCAAAACAAATAGCTGCCAAAATTGTAAAAGAAGGGATCAAACTTGGCGGGGAAATCCGAAATATTACAGTAATGTTTTGCGATATTCGAAATTTTACCGCCATTACAGAAAAAATGAATCCTCAAGATGTAATTATTATGCTTAATGAGTGTTTGACCCTCTTAAGCGCAGTAATTGATGATTTTGAAGGGGTGATTGATAAATATGAAGGGGATAAAATTATGACCCTTTTTGGGGCTCCTTTAGATAATGAATTCCATGAACTGCAGGCAGTTCTTTGCGCCATAGAAATGCAGCAGGCTCTATTTCTTTGGAACGAAACAAGGGCCCGCTCTGGTTTTTGTAAACTAGAGGTTGGTATTGGACTGCACACAGGAGAGGCAGTGGCAGGTAACGTTGGAGCCGAAAACCACCTTTCTTATACAGTGCTTGGTCATATCGTAAACCTTTCAGCACGCCTTTGTGATAGCGCCGCTGCCCGCGAGATCCTTGTAACTAAAGAAACTCTTGAAGGGATAAAAGACCATGTAGAGTTTAGGGAAAACCCTCCAAGACAATTTAAAGGTATCTCAAGCCCAATTGTCACCTACTCAATTCTACGCAAAAAATAGAGCTATTTAAAACTCTTCTTCTTTACTTTTTTTACTCTTAAAAATACTTATACAATTTTTAATAGTAGTCAAAGCGCTGAATCTAGCTGGGTCTAAAATCCTTTCAAAAAAATCCTTTTCTTCTTCTGAATATTCATTCTCCCCATCAGAGGCCACACATAGCATCCACTTAACAAATGAAGTATTTAATTTATCAGTTCCTAGTGTTAACTCATATCTTGTGAGAAAATTCATAAATACAGGGTCATGTTTTACTTCCTCTAGAAGTATATCAATTTCATTTTTCACTTGTTTAAAAATCACTTTAGTTAAAGGAAACCCCTTACTAATTGTATCATACCTAAACTGATCTAAGTTAGCACTTAAAAATATTGAGAACAATATTGTAGAAAATTTCGGCAATGACTGAACATCAATATTTACCTTCCCGATTAATGCATCTTCTAGCACTTTTTTTATTATCGCTGAAATATTACTTCTAAACTCTCCCGGATTATATTCAGATAGTTTGTTCTTGGGTTGATCTACAAATAGTTTGCTCTTGGGATCTAATATATGTGCCTTTAATGCATCAAAGCCTCCATTTTCATACTTAGAAAAAGCTTCATTCACCTTTGGCAAACTCCCCGATTCTCTAAACGTCCCCTGCATTGCATACTCTTCCTCATCTCTATAAAATTCTTTAAAGTTCGTAAAAGCCCATTGAGTAAATTCATCAAATTTTTCTAATTGTTCCTGATTTTTTCTAGCAATATCATCAGTAACAAAATTTACCCCAAGCTGTGTAATACCAAATTTACATATATCCACAAAAAAGGTGTCAGAACCTGTTTTGAAATTATAGGTAAATGCCTCACCTACCAATGCTTTAAGTTCCTCTATTTCCCTTTCGTTCTCTGCTAAAAAACTTACAATTGCTGGCTCTTTTGCTGTAGCAGGAATCTCTTGACTCACCCGAATATTAGTAATCCCTCTTTCTAGCCCCTCTTTTATTTCAGTAATTCGGGAAATTTTAGTCCCTTGCTGCATAGCAATACTATCAAGAGATCTAGCAACTACTTGTTGCTTTTGGGCAAATAAGCTTAAAATCTCTTCCTCCTTTTGTGCCCACGGATAAGATGTATATCCTAGCGCTCCTAAAATGATATTTTGAACCGTTGAAACTATCGATGATGATGATAATCGTTCTCTGATTAATTTTAGAATAGCTAAGCTTGAGTGTTTTAAAGCAGCTAATTCCTCTTTAGTTGTAACCCCTGCAAGAGCTTGAATGTAATTGTCAACTCTACGTTCGTCATTTTGTTGATCATCATTACCTTCAACTGCTGCTGCTAGCTCAGCTGGCGCCGCCCCGCCCCCTCCATGATAAGCCTGGCTTTGGATTACCGCCCCTGCTACCTCTGCTGTTGCTGCTTCTATTGGTGTTGTTGCTACCTCTGCTGTTGCTGCTGCTATTGGTGTTGTTGCTGCTATTGGTGTTGTTGCTGCTGAAACATCCATAATATTTCCTATTTTTAAAGTTAATTATGATTTAATTATAAACTAATAAATAATAAAATAAAATTAAAAAAAATTTTTTAATATAACATGTTGATTATGAATTGCTTATGAGAACCCTAGGGTGATTTACTATTGCTACATGCGGTCTATGGTCTTTATGCCGAGCAAGTACAACCCTGTTTTTATATGACGTTCGGTCAATTCGCATAAAAGTAATCTAGATGTAGTGTATTGATTATCAACAACTTGACAATCTCTAAAGAAAGCATTGAACTTCTCACTTAAATGATATAGGTAATCAGTAAGATGATGCGGAAGTAGATCTTCTTTCATCATGTGTAATATTTCACCAAATCTCATTAGATGTAAAATCAGCGCTCTTTCTGCCCTATCGGTAATAGTTATTTTTTCATGCTCTATATCTTTTATAGAGATCCCAATTTTTCGTTTAATCCCTTGGATTCTTACAAAAGAATAAAGAATAAAGGCTGCGGTATTTCCTTCAAAGCGCAGCATTCGATCATAGCTAAAAGTGTAATCTTTGATCCTATTAGATGATAAGTCCGCGTATTTTACTGCTGAGATGCCGAGCACTTTAGCAAGTTCATCATTATTTTCTACCCCCCGTTCATCAAGCAGGGCTTTTGCTCTAATCACAGCCTCTTCCAAAAGGTCTGATAATTTTTCGGTTTCCCCAGAGCGGGTTTTGTACTTTTTCCCATCAGGGGAAAGAACTAAGCCAAAAGGTACATGATCAAACTTCACTTTTGATTCATCGATATATCCAACCAATACTGCAGCTTTATGAACCATTGCAAAGTGCATTTTTTGTCCAAGATCTGTGACTACAATAATTCGCTTTGCCCCATCATTGGTTACTCTATAATGAAAGGCTGCAAGATCTGTAGTGGCATAGTTAAATCCCCCATCACCTTTTTGAATAATTAAAGGCAGAGGATCTCCCTCTCCATTCTTAAACCCTTCCATAAAAACGCATTCTGCGCCACTATCTTCCTTTGAAAGCCCTTTTTCTTTGAAATCATCCACCACTTTTTTCAATATAGGATTATAAAATGATTCCCCCCTTTCTTCGATTTTTACCTCTAAGAGTTCATAAATTTCTGAAAATCCCTTTCTAGAGATGTGGCAAATATTTTCCCATGCAGAAACCGAATCCTTTTCCCCTGATTGTAATTGCACCACTTCTTCCTGTGACAATTTCTTAAATGCAGGATCTTCATCAAATTTCACTTTGGCAGCTTTATACCACTCTACCAACTCTTCTAAGGTAGCCTTTCCATCTTTAGTAAGCATTATTGGTTTATATTTTTTTAGATAGGTAATAAGCATCCCAAACTGCGTACCAAAATCGCCCACATGATTTAACCTAAGGACATCATAACCTAAAAACTCCATTAATCTTGCGATACTTTCCCCAATAATGGTGGATCTAAGATGACCTACATGCATTGTTTTTGCAATATTTGGAGAAGAAAATTCAACAATTACCTTCTCACACCCCCCTTTTGGGACTAAAAGATGATCATCTGCTAAACAATCTTTTGCCCATTTTTCCAATGTTGCAATAGATAAGGTCATATTAATAAATCCGGCACCTGCAACCTCGACTTTTTCAAAAATTGCTAATTTTCGAAGAACACCAGCTGCAGACTCTGCAATTTCCCTTGGAGATGTATTCCATTCTTTAGAAAGCTTTAGCGCAAGGCTGCACTGATAATCTCCAAATTTCTCATCTTTGCTTGGATCAATTTCCGCTTTCATCTCTGTAGATTGCCCATTTTTTAAAGCAAACGCCTTTTGCACATCCTCTCTGATTGTTTCAATTACCAAACTACTCACTTTTTTCATCCTCTCTCCTTTGCATGTGCGATATTAGCTTTGCTCTATTTATTTTGGCCACTTTAATTCTACAATCATCTTCTCCATAAAACATCAAATAATTGTCTCCTTTTCGAATCAACGCTGTTGGAAATACAATTTTTTCTCGATTGTTATAAAGATCCTTTTGATAAAAAGGGGTCATCGTTCTTCCTGTCAAAATGAACGGGGCATTTTTTGTAAACGTTGCTGCTCCACAAATATAGATATTTTTCTTGAGCGTTGTAAAGCTATTTCGTCCGGGAAATGCAATATGATATAATGTCAAGTACTCCCCAAGCTCTTCATCAAATAGTGGCGGGGTCCCTCCTCGAAGGGGGGAAAATTTATTTAGCAGATCATTTTTTGTTTTAGAAACAAGAAAGCAGTCTCCATTTTCCAGATTTACCTCAAGAACAACGTTTTCTGGCTCTAGTAAATAAATAACATATAACTTACCCTCTTTAGAAAAGGGCATCCAATTTTTCTCTATCCCCTTTTGTACATAATTTGAGAAAGAAGACTCATACGATAGAGGTAAAATGTGTATCGCCTTCCAACCTCCTTCCTTTTTTTCAAGTTTTGCAAGAGTTTGGACACTTCCGCCATTTGTATGATCACAAAAAATCATATAAATTTCTCCATTATGCCAAAATAACCTTGGATCAGTTACTTTTGTGATTCCATCATTTTTTTGAGGCAGAAGTTGCACCATCTTTTCCACTTGGGCAAAATGTTCATCAAGTTCAGTAACCATAATCACATTTTTTCTTTTTCTTTCCAGTTTAAGCATCAAATACTGCCAAATATTTGTTGCTTTTGCCCTGGTTACCATTAAATAACGGTCTCCTAATGAAATCACCCCAGGGTTATATGGCCTAAAATCAGAAAGAGGGATGTCTAAAATTTCATCTATGACACTTACACCTTCTTTAACTACTGATAAAGGAAGCTCACGGGAGCGATGAATAAAAAGTCCATAAAATCCCGCGCACATAAGAACGAGTATATAAATTTTCTTACTCATGCAACTTTCTTGCCTCCTTCATATTTTTAATAAGATCACTTCTTGATATTCTTGCCATTTTATTTGTCACGTCATCATCTCCATAAAAAATCAAATAGTCATCCCCATCTCTTAGTAAAGTAGTGGGAAAGATAATTTTGTGGAAATTTTTATAGACAGATTGCCCAATAATTGGCCCATTACTTTTTCTCAAAACTTTATAAGGAGGATCTTTTGAAAAGGTATATCCTTCAAAGAAATAGGCATCCACCTTTTTATTAGTTATTTTTCGATTCGTAGGATACACATAATGATAAAGGGTGATCCACTCATTAAGTTCCTCATCAAATACAGGAGGTGTTGAACCTCTAGGCGCACCTAAGCTGGCCAAACATGCATTATTCGATCTATAGTTTACCAAAGCTTTTCCAGAAATAGGGTCGGCTTTTAAAATCACATGCTCTGGTTCCATTAAATAAATAAAGAAAAGCTCATCATTGCTTACAAAGGGCATCCAATTTTTTTCAAACCCTTTTTGTACAAGCCCCTTTTGGTAAAACTCCTCTCCTTGCTCAAAAATAATGGGAACATCTCTTGTAACGCTCCAGCAATTATTTATTTTTTCAAGTTTAGCTAGATATAAGCTTGCACACGAGTGCAATCGATTAGGACTATTTTTTTGTCTACAATAGACCATGTAAATATCCTCTTTCACCTTCACTAATCTAGCATCAATATATTGGACCTCTCCCCCACTTTGATTTTCTAAGGATTTATATTCAGTTTTTTCTTGGCTAGTTTCTTTAAAATTTTTATCTAACTCACCAATAGTTAGCCCTTTAATGTTTTCCTTTAAAACATATTTTTTCCATAAAGAATCTAAAAATGAGTCCCCCCTTCTTCGAGAGACAAACAAATACCCCTCCTTGAGAGGTAATATTCCTGCATTAAATACTTTATAACCTGCTATTTGAATAGGTTCGATTGTTTTGATTATATCAACACCTTGATTGTAGGGTGCTTTTGGTATTACTGTTTCAGCATGGTTAGTAATAAAAATATAAATAGCAATCACACCCAGCGTGAAGCAGATGATTTTGATCTTCATACTCCCTCTAAAAACAAGTAGAGTAACAGATTGAAGAGGTAAAGGTAAAGAAAATACTCCACCCAATTGATTATCACTTGCGTAAAAGGGATTTTTTTTATATGATATTTCCTGTATTCAATACTGCAGAGGTATACCAATGACAAAACTAGCCATTTCAGAAGGCATTTATAAAGATCTCCTTGATTTTATCAAAAAAAATCGAAATGTCGATCTCATCACTACCTACCTCTCATTTCTTGAGATGAAGCACAACCTAAGTCCTGTTGTCTTCATGAAAGAGAAAAAGATTTTTTTAAGCCAAGATCATCTTGTTAAGGCTCTAGAGAAAGAGCATAAACTCTATCGTGAAACAACGATAAAAATCCAGCTTGGGAAAAAAAGTGTTAACGAAGAGAGTAAAAAAATTTATATTTGCCCTTACTCAGGCAAGGTGTTTGCTGACAACACCCACCCTAATCCTCAAGATGCAATTTACGACTGGGTTTCACATTGTCCTGAAAACACTGAAAGAAAAGATGGGATTCGTGTAAAAAAATTCTATATTTCTGAAGATCCTGAAGTCATAAAAAATTATATCACACCTCAAAGCGCTGAACTTTCAAAAACAGTTTTTTCTTCTGTAGTAACGGGTAAATTGTTTAATAGTAAAAAAGGGGTAATTCAAGATTTACTTGATAACCAAATCAAATCTATCCCGATGAAGCAAGTAACGACGCAAAATAGATTTGAGCTACATGACGACTTTCTACAATTTTTAGAAAGCAACTTAGAAGACTCTAAAGTTTCTGCTTTTGTGGAAACTCTATCAACTCGTGATGAGTTTACAAGATACATCAAAAAATGGATGGAAGATTCTGAAGAAGAAGCAGAAACCGAAGTTGTAGAAGCTGAGGAAGAAAGCAGCGTCGACGATTAATAAGGCCTATACTTATGTCGCAATCCAGAATTTGTAATTTAGAAGAGATGCAATTACTTGCCAAAGAGCTTGCGGCATCTTTACAACCTGGAGATATTGTGACCCTTTCAGGAGATTTAGGGGCAGGGAAGACAACTTTTACAAAAATGTTATGTAAAGCTCTTGCTATCGAATCTATTGTCTCTAGCCCCACCTTCACATACGTAAATATCTATGAGGAAAAAGTGGCCCACTTTGACCTTTACCGCTTAAAAAGTGGGGAAGATTTTTTTGCCCTAGGCTTTGATGAATTTCTTGACGGTGAGTATATAGCGATCATTGAATGGCCAGAGATCGTTTTAAATAAATTAACTGGAAATTGTATTTCCTTAACGTTTACACATCATCAGCAAGGGCGAAAGGTAACAAGAAATGACTCAATATACATTTGATAAATGTGCCTTTATCCGATCGGCTACAAGCAAAGAGCACTATCCAAAAGAGGATTTTCCTATCATTGTATTTGCAGGTAGATCAAATGTGGGTAAATCATCGTTAATCAATCATTTATTTTCTTCAAAAAACCTTGCTCATACTTCAACTGTTCCTGGTAAAACCGCCCTTATCAATTACTTTTTAATTGACGACAACCTTTTTTTAGTAGATTTACCTGGCTATGGTTTTGCAAGAAAGAGTAAATCTGAGCAAAATGAGTGGATGGGGTGGATTTCAGAATTTATTGAAGAAAATTTAGACCGTATCATCTTTACCATATTGATCGATAGCAGACATCCCCCTTTTCCAAAAGATATAGAACTACTACAATGGTTACAATCTAGAGACAAAAAGCCACTTGTAGTCTTTACTAAAACTGATAAGCTAAAAGGGAAGGAAAGAAAAAAGCTAAAAGAGCTTCCAAAGATCCTTGAAGGATGCAAAACTGTTTTATACTCGACAAAAAATTATTCTGGGAAGAAAATACTGATCAACACCTTAAAGGAAGCATTACAACATGGGCTTAATTAAAACAGACACTCTAATTTGTCTTGACTGTGAAACAACTGGCCTTGATGTAAATAATGATGAAATCATTGAAATTGCAATCGTTAAGTTCACGTTTGAAAAAACGCTTGGAAGTCTTGATTATCTAATCGATCCAAAACGTTCAATCCCACCTGAATCAATTGCCATTCATCATATAAGCGATGAAATGGTAAAAGGTAAGCCTTTTATTCAAGATGTATTAGATGAAGTTGTTGCTTTAATAGGTAAACATCCAATTATGGGTCATAACGTTGGCTTTGATATTCAAATGATTGAAGCTGCCTTGCGCCGTCATAACCATTCAAAATCTCTTACTTCTAATCCTGTAATAGACACACTTAGACTTGCAAGACTTTATGGAGAAAGTCCAAAAAATTCTCTTGAAGTGTTAAGAGAGCATTTTAACATCCCCGAAGAAGGGGCACATAGAGCTATGAACGATGTGATAGTAAATATCAAAGTGTTTGAAAAATTAGCCATAGGGTTTAAAACCACTGAAGAAATGTTAGAAAGACTAACAAAACCTATAGCCATGAAAGCCTTCCCTTTTGGAAAGTATAAAGGATATTTTTTTAAAGAAATCCCTATTGATTATCTTCATTGGGCAGGACACCAAAATTTTGATGAAGATCTTTTATATTCAATCAATCAAGAGAGAAAAAAAAGACGTAAGCAGAAACCATTTTTTGAATCTACAAACCCTTTCAAAGATTTATAAGGGAAAAAGTCTGTTGTCTTATATAAATCAACTAGGTAGTATTTTAGATTTGGCAAATAGGACCTCCTTTATAGAATTATGCAAAAAACTCGAAACTTTAAAACCCTTACCACCCTCCATCTTAGGAATAAAAAGGTATTAGTACGCGTTGATTTTAACGTTCCTATGGATGGAGGTAAAATCACTGATGACTCCCGTATTGCCGCCTCTTTATCAACGATAAAATATATATTAGAATCTGGCGCCTCCTGCATACTAATCTCCCATCTTGGAAGACCTGGAGGCCGCTTTGTTCCCTCTTTATCCATTGCTCCTGTTGCAAAACATCTTTCTAAACTTCTAGAGAGGGAAGTGCAAATTTCCTCTGCCGAATTTGGAAGTCATACCAAAAAGCTCGCCGATAGATTAAGGCCAGGGGAGCTTCTCTTACTTGAAAATATACGATTTCACCCAGGGGAAGAAAACCCTGAAAAATATCCAGAATTTATTGACTACTTAGCTGATCTTGGCGATATCTATATAGCCGATGCCTTTGGCTCTTTACACAGAAAGCACGCCTCAATCACTTACCTTCCAAAAAGATATGAAATTAAAGCTGTAGGCTTTTTGGTTGAAAAAGAAGTTTTAGTATTAGATAACCTTTTAGGCCAGGCAGAACACCCTTTTTACGCAATCATCGGCGGGGCAAAAGTATCTACAAAACTTGGCATCTTAGAATCACTTCTAGATAGAATTGATGGCTTAATTTTGACAGGGGCTATGGCATTTACCTTTCTTCATGCCCTAGGCTATAAAACTGGCAATTCCTTAGTGGATCATGAACATATTGATATGGCAAAGGCTATTATAAAAAAATGCAAATTTCGGGGCATTAATCTTCACCTTCCTGAAGATATTATTATTACTCAAACCTTGTCTGATGAAGCAGAAACCGCGCTAGTTTCAATAAATGAGGGGATTAATGATGGTTACCTTGGAGCTGACATTGGCCCTAGAACCATTTCTGAATTAAAGGAGATTCTTAAAAAAGCAAAAACTATTTTTTGGAATGGACCATTTGGTGTATTTGAACTAAAGGCTTTTCAACATGGAACATTAGAAATGGCAAGCTTTCTTTCTGAAAGTAAAGCTATGACTATTGTAGGGGGGGGTGATACTGCTGCAGCTGCCCATTTGATCCCAAAATGGCAAAAATTTACCCATATATCTACAGGCGGGGGGGCAACCCTTGCATTTATTGAAAATGGAACCCTCCCAGGTCTTACTGCGTTAGAAAATACCTACTAGTTTTAAAAGGTTTTTAAAATAGCTTGATTATTAAGTGAGATGAGATATACTATTTGTACGTAGTAAGAGCCTATATCTTTCTACAGGGTAACAACTCTATATTAGAGAATATTTTGAAGATTAGAATAAAAAATTCCCCTTCTTTCCCGCATTTATCGTCACTCGATGTTGTTATAACCGAAAACAAATCTTTTTTTTATAAAAAACCATTTATCCCTACAGGTTCTCATGAATAATGAAAATGTGTTTAAGAATATGCACCCTTTAAAGCGTTTATTCTGGCCAATTTTACGATCTGAATATTCTAAATTTCTCCCAATGTTAATCATTTATTCATTGGTAGTTTTTAACTATAGTTTATTAAAAACTATAAAAGATGCACTAATTGTTACTGCCAAAGACTCTGGAGCTGCAACCATCCCTTTCATCAAGGTTTGGGCGATTTTACCAATGGCATTACTGATAACCTTAATCTATACACGTCTTTCAAATAGATATGACAGAGCAAAAGTATTTACAATCATTATGTCTGGCTTTCTATGCTTTTTCTTCTTATTTGCCTTTATCCTTTATCCAAATCAAGACTATTTACACCCAAACAGCCTAGCTGATAAATTACAAGAACTTCTTCCAAAAGGGTGTATTGGGTTAATAGCAGTATTTAGAAATTGGACCTTCACCCTCTTTTATGTTCTCAGTGAGCTTTGGGGCACAATGATCATGTCTATTCTCTTCTGGGGTTTTGCAAATGAGGTAACCTCTGTAAAAGAGGCAGGACGTTTTTACGCAATTTTAGGAGTTGGAGCAAATATTGCAACTATTATCGCAGGTCAAGCAGGAATGTTTTTTTGTGGCAAATTTCTCCACTCATACCTAAACATTCAAACAGATCGTTGGACATTTTCATTCATCACAATTATTTCCCTCATCATCGTAATTGGGTGTTTCACCCTATTTCTATATAGAAAATTGAACCGTACTATAACACTATCTATAGAAGAGACTAACTCATCTAAAAAAGAAAGCAGACCTAAAATGGGATTGCGCAAAAATTTTGCCTATCTTGCTCAATCAAATTACCTTATCTGCATTGCCTTGATCGTCTTATTTTTTAATATGGCATTAACCCTTATAGAAGTGGTCTGGAAGGATCAAGTGCATCTTCTTTATCCTTATGCAGCCGATTACAGCTCCTACATGGGCAGTGTGATGACCTATATTGGTCTATTTTCCACCATTTTATCCATCTTTGTTTGTGGCCAAGTGGTACGAAAATATGGCTGGACTGTCTCTGCGTATATAACTCCATTAATATTACTTATTTCAGCAATATTTTTTTTCCTATTTTACTTAGGTAGATCAAGCGCTTCAGCCCTAGCCTTTGCCGGGGCATTGGGCACCTCACCTTTGGTGATTGCTTCCTTTCTAGGCTCATTTCAAAATATTTTCTCCAGAGCTTCTAAATTTACCTTCTTTGATGTTACAAAAGAGATGGCCTTTATCCCACTTAGTAAAGAATCAAAGGAAAAGGGAAAAGCTGCCATTGATGGAATTGGCTCAAGACTTGGGAAATCTGGGGCATCGATCATTCATCAAGCTCTTTTAATGGTTTTTGGAAGCGTTACAATGAGCGCTCCTTTTGTAGGTGTGATTATCATCATGATTTTTATTGGATGGCTTATGGCTGTAAGAACTCTTGGGA
>Ga0172367_10002007_pt1 | contig 28700 bp, 27 predicted proteins | sample Lak10m_FD_114542 | JGI IMG/M metagenome (GOLD analysis project Ga0172367, IMG submission 114542) | Freshwater microbial communities from Kabuno Bay, South-Kivu, Congo - kab_022012_10m | ecosystem: Environmental > Aquatic > Freshwater > Lake | place: Democratic Republic of the Congo: South-Kivu...
CGTATTACTTCTGCCGTTGCAAATACTATTTCGATCCCAAACACTCAGGTGAACAACTGGGATGAAGCAGTCCAGGACACTGTCGGTGGAATGCTTACCGGAACACAGAACGGTATTAGTGTCACGTATACTGATAATGGTGAAGGTGGTGGCTATCTTAACTTTGACGTAAATGATCCAGTCATTACACTTTCGGGTGATGTTGCAGGCTCCGCAACAATGACAAATCTTGGTGACGTAACAATTACAGCTACGATTCAACCTAACTCAGTTGCTCTTGGAACTGATACAAATGGTGATTATGTTTCAAGTCTTGTGGCCGGAACCGGTGTTACACTTACGAATAATTCTGGTGAAAGCGCTACTCCTACGATTGCGATCGGCCAGGATGTTTCTACGTCAGCGAACGTTACATTCAACAATGGTACATTCGGCGGGGGTGTTACAATCTCTGGTAACCTTGTTGTCGGTGGCACAACCACTACCGTAAGCGCGACAAACTTGTCTGTTTCAGATAACATGATCTATATGAACCAGGCAATTGCTGCTACTATTTCTAACGTAGTCGGTGATGGCGCAAATGTAGTTTATTCCACGACTCAAAACCACAATTATCTTGTTGGATACAGTGTAAGTATTAGCGGTGTTACACCAAGTTCTTACAACTTATCAAACCAAACTATTACGGCCGTAACAGCAAACACTTTCACTATCTCGAGTTCAGTAACTGATACATACGTATCAGGAGGTACTGCGCGCGGTAGATCAAATGCTAACCCTGATTTAGGCTTTGCCTTTGGTTATTACGACACTACATACCAGCACGGTGGTTTCTTCCGTGATGCATCTGATACTTACTTCAAAGTGTTTAAGGGATATACGCCAGAGCCTGACGAAAGTCCGTACATCGACACAGGACATGCTTCTTTTGCTCTTGCCGATATTCAGGCGGCCAACTTTAGAGGTGCATTAGTCGGTAACGCTGATACAGCTTCAAAGTGGCTTACCGCAAGAACTATTACGCTTTCGGGAGATGTAACTGGCTCTGTTTCGATTGACGGTACCGCAAACGTTACTATCAGCACTACAATAGAACCAAATTCAGTTGCTCTTGGTACTGACACAACCGGTAATTACGCAGGATCCGTTGCAGTATCTGGAAATGGTCTTACTCTCACTGGCGCTGCAGGCGAAGGCACAGACTATACAATCGATTCAAATGCTACATCTCTTAATACTGCGTCGACGATTGTATTCCGCGATTCTTCGAAAAACTTTGCTGCAAATACGATTACAGCAGCTCTTATTGGTAACGCTTCAACTGCTACGACACTTCAGACTGCGAGAACAATATCTCTGTCGGGAGATGTAGTAGGTTCTGTATCTTTCGATGGTAGTGGTAACGTTGACATCAGTGCAACAGTTCAGCCAAATTCTGTCGCTCTTGGTACAGATACCACTGGCAACTATGTTGCATCCATCACAAACGGATCGTATATTCTTGGTGCTGATGGAGGTTCAGAAGCTTCTGCTCTTACCATTACTGTTGATGCTACCACAACACCTACGGCCAATAAAGTCGTTGCACGTGATTCATCTGCTAACTTCTCGGCAAACACAATCACGGCAAACCTTGTTGGTAATGCTTCAACTGCTACAACATTACAAACTGCGCGCACCATTACACTTTCTGGGGATGTGAACGGTTCAGTATCGTTCAATGGCAGCTCAGACGTTACTATAAGTACAACAGTGCAGCCAAATTCTATCGCTCTCGGAACTGATACGACTGGCAACTATGTTGCAACGATTGCAGTCACGGCTGGAACTGGTTTAAGTGTAACTGGATCTGGATCGGAAACGGCTGCAGTGACACTAGCAGGTATTGATGCAAATACATCGGTTAAAGGTGTAGCTAGCTTTAGTGCTAACAACTTTACAGTAACTTCTGGAGCAGTATCAATTGCAATCATAGACGGTGGAACTTACTAATAATATAATCTCATAGGCTATATAGCCATTATACATACATGAGGACATATGTCAACAATTATTAAAGCAAAAAGAAGTTCCGTACAAGGTAAAATACCTCTTACATCGGATCTAGAACTCGGCGAGTTTGCTATCAACACGTTTGACGGCAAGCTCTATATCAAGAAAAATGAAAATGGCACTGAGAGTATCGTTGATGTTACCGCCGGTGGTGGTGGTAGTGCTTCATATGTGACTGGCAAGGTTACATTATCAACAACAACGGCAGATCAAATTGTAGATAACTTCATACCTACAGCGGTACACACCGTTAAATATTATGTAGAAGCAGCAAGATCGAACGCGTATCATGCAACAGAAATTCTCTTGATGCATGATGGCACCGATTGTTATGTAACAGAGTATGCGACTATTTACTCTGGGTCAAGCCTTATTTCGTTTAACGCTAACATTAGCGGAGGAAGCGTTAGGTTGCTTGCGACGCCAGCAAATGCAAATACTGTGGTAACATTTGCAAGGATTGACGTTCTCGTGTGAAGGTGGAGCTGTAGGAGGTGGAGGAGGCACTTATACCCTTCCGACTGCAAACACTACAGTTCTCGGTGGCGTTAAGATTGACGGAACTACGATTACGAAAATTCTGAATTTTAATTAAAATAATCAATAGTTATAAATACTAAAAACAACCACAGGGGAGAGTGAACCGTGGCAGATAGAGATTTTTTAGTCAAGAATGGCTTAATAGTCGCAAACGGTAATATTACAGTATCGGGCACCGTTGATGGGCGTGATATTGCAACCGACGGTACAAAATTAGACGGAATAGAATCCGGCGCTACAGCAGATATGACTGCATCAGAAATTCTGACCGCCGTTAAGACAGTTGATGGTGCTTCGTCTGGACTTGACGCCGATCTTCTTGATGGTCAACAAGGTTCGTACTATCTAGATTGGACTAACACTACAAACAAACCAGACCCTGTAATCACTCTTGCCGGTGATCTGAGCGGGTCTGTCACACTTACGGATCTCGCGTCAGGGACTCTTACCGCTACAATCGTTGCAGATTCAGTTGCTCTTGGTACAGACACAACTGGTAACTATGTTGCTTCAATCACAAATGGATCTTACATCACCGGAGGAAACGGCGGTTCTGAAGGAGCTGCACTGACTCTTGCTGTTGATGCCGCAACAGCAGCTACTGCATCAAAGGTAGTTGCTCGTGATGCATCTGGTAACTTTGCCGCTAATACAATTACTGCAGCTCTTTCTGGTAATGCAACAACTGCAACTACTTTACAGACTGCAAGAACAATTGCTATTAGTGGCGATGTGACCGGAACAGCTACGTCATTTAACGGCAGTTCAAATATTACAATATCGTCTGCAATTACTGCTGATTCTATTGTTAACGCAGATATTAACTCTGCTGCTGCAATTGCTGACACGAAACTTGCTACTATCTCAACTGCAGGTAAGGTTCTCAATTCTGCTACAACTGCCACAAGCGCGAATACTGCAAGTGCTATTGTAGCAAGAGATGCCTCTGGAAACTTTACGGCCGGAACAATTACTGCCGCTCTTTCTGGTAATGCTACTACTGCAACGACTCTACAGACTGCAAGAACAATCACTTTAAGTGGTGATGTCGGCGGATCAGCTTCCTTTAACGGTTCTGCTGATGTAACGATAACAACAACGGTTCAGCCGAATTCGGTCGCGCTCGGCACCGATACAACTGGTAACTATGTTGCCAACGTAACCGGCGGCACAGGTGTCACTATTACAGGCACTGCTGGTGAAGGTTGGTCACCAACAGTTGCAATTGGTCAGGCTGTTTCCACCACATCTGATGTCGAATTCCGTAACTTAGTCCTTTCTGGCAATCTTACGATTAATGGTACATCAACTACTGTTAATGCTACAGAACTTGCAATCGAAGATAACCTGATTTATCTAAATGAAGGAAGTGCTATTACCAATCCAGATATTGGTATCGTTGGTAATTATAACGATGGTACCTATGCACATACTGGCGTATTCAGAGATGCAACTGATGGTCGTTGGAAATTCTTTAAAGGTTACGTACCAGAACCAGGTCAGACAATTGATACTGCCAATGCTACATTCCAATATGCAGACGTACAGGCAAATACGTTCTATGGTGCGTTGAGTGGCAATGCTACTACTGCCACTACATTAGAGACTGCGAGAACAATTGCAATTAGCGGTGATGTGACCGGAACAGCTACGTCATTTAACGGCAGTGCAAATATCACGATTTCTGCCGGCATAACTGCAAACACAATTGTCAATGCTGATATTAACACCGCAGCAGCAATTGCTGACACGAAACTTGCTACTATTTCAACCGCCGGCAAAGTATCTAATTCTGCTACTACAGCTACGAATCTTAACACTGCTAGCGCTATTGTGGCACGCGATGCATCCGGAAACTTTAGCGCAGGCACAATTACTGCAGAACTGTCTGGTAATGCTACTACTGCAACGACTCTTGCAACCGGTCGTACAATTTCATTGACTGGCGACGTAACCTATACATCTGGATCGTTTAATGGCTCAGGCAACGTAACTGGCACTGCTACTCTCGCAAACTCTGGTGTTACGGCTAACACTTATGGTAGTTCAACAGCAATTCCAGTTATAACGGTAGATGCAAAAGGTCGCATCACAAGCGCTACCACGAGTGCTATTACAGTTGGCAACGGCACGTTAACACTCGGTGTTTCAGGTGTAGGTCTTTCTGGTTCGCAAACATTTACCGCAAACCAAGGCACAAACGCTACATTTACAGTAACATCGAATGCTACGAACGCAAATACTCCAAGTACAATTGTTTCTCGAGATGCATCTGGTAACTTTAGCGCAAATACGATTACAGCAAATCTTGTCGGTAACGCTTCAACCGTCACAAACGGTGCGCTTACGACTGGCACCCTCGCACAGTTTGCAGCTACGACTTCTGCTCAGCTTGCAGGTGTTATCTCAGATGAAACTGGTTCGGGTGCTCTTGTATTTGGAACATCGCCTTCTTTTACAACTGGCATTAATGCCGCCAGTACAACAATGGCGTTATTCGATACTACAGCAACGACTGTGAACGCATTTGGTGCTGCGACGGCATTCAATTTGGGTTATGACAGTACTGCCTCATCTACAACAAGCATAGCTGCGGGGGCGGTAGGATCAGGAAATATTAAAACTATCAACATTGGTACGCTTGGCGCTTCCGGGTCGATAACGTTTGTTAATATTGGTTCTGCGACTGCAGGTGCAGTCGGTAACACTGTAATCAATTCGTCTTCCCTCATTGTGCCAGGTAATCTGGCTGTTGGTGCTAACATTGCAGCAACGACGGGACCAATTCTAACTCTCGACGCTCTTGCCGGAGGCGGTTCTGGATATACGAACGGTACACATACAAACCAAACACTTACTGGTGGCACTGGGTTTTATGCGCTTGGCACAGTTACTGTTGCGCTTGGAGTTGTAACAGGTATTACACTTACCTGGGGAGGCAATAGATATTCTGTTGGCGATGTACTTACTGTGCCATCGTTAACCACTACTTTGGCTACCACAGCAACAACCGGAAATGGCACTACGGCAACAATTACATTCGCCGCCCAAGCTGCTGCTCCATTTGAAGTTGGCTCGCAAATCATTGTTGCTGATGTAACTCCTACTGGTTATAACGGCACATTTACGGTTACTGCTTGTACTACTACATCGGTCTCTTATGCAAATGCTACAACCGGTGCACAAACAGTTGCCGGTACTGTTAAGATGGACGCGGCACTCACGAATTCTACTATTCCAGTAGCAACAGTTCAAGGTACTGATCTTTATATTTCGTCATATACGTCAGATTCGATTGGTGCAAGAATTCGCCTCGAAGCAAACGACACGTCGATATCTGCCGGTCAAGAATATGGTGCGATCGCTTTCGCAGGTAGAGATTCAAGCGCACAAGGTTCTGGTGACTTAGCTTTAATTCGTGGTGTCGGCGTTGGTACGGTAGGTGGAGGCGAACTTCAATTCTGGACTGCTCCCAACGGTGCTGCTCCTACCATTTCTGCTACAATTACTTCAGGCGGAAACTTTAGACTTTATAATTCTGCCGGTACATTCTATTCAGAGTTTTCGAACTCACCTACCGCAAATAGAACGGTCACCGTCCCTGATTCTACATTTACTATCGCAGCCACAAATATTGCACAAACATTTAGCAGTAATCAAACCTTTAGCGGACAAATTATTTCCACTGATCCGTGGGATGCTGCTACCGGTGCCGGACAAATTTATCTAAACGGCACAACTGGTAACAGAATAGACTGGACCACTGCTGGCCTGGCCGCTCCAGCCTTCACTACACGAAGTGTAGGTACTAAACTTGTTCTATACCCAGCTATTAGCGCATCTTCAGCTGACTATGCTATCGGTATGGAAAGCTCTAATATGTGGCATTCTGTCGCGTCAACCGGCGCTGGCTTTAAATGGTATGGTGGAACAACACAAGCCGCACATCTAACTGGTGCAGGTGTATTTACTGTACCTCGTATAGAGCTTACTTCAACTGTCGATGCCAGCTTGACATCGACCGATCACGCTTTGCAGATTGGTGATACTTCAGCCGCCAACCTAATTATAAATAATAATGAAATTGTTGCTCGTACCAATAGTGAACCTTCTACACTTAATCTAAATATTACTGGAGGCAACATAAACATCGGAACAGCGGCCTCACTTATCGATCTACGTGGCACTACTCAAGCTCTCGGTATCAACCCAGCGGAAAATACTACATACGACCTTGGTACAACGACTATGCGTTGGAATCTTATGTATGGTACTGCAACTGCTGCACAATACGCTGACCTTGCAGAAAAGTATTTAGCAGACGATGACTATCCAGTTGGCACAGTTATCAGTGTTGGTGGCGAGGCCGAAGTAACAGCAACAACCATTGAAACAGCTCACTCGATTGTAGGTGTTGTTTCGGAAAAACCAGCGTATCTCATGAACGATTGCTTAGAAGGTGGTACGGCAATTGCACTACGCGGGCGAGTTCCAGTACTCGTCACAGGTGTAGTGAATAAAGGTGATCGCCTTACTGCTTCAAGAAAGCCTGGATACGCAATTGCTGATAACAATGCAACTCGATCTTTTGCAATTGCTTTGCATGATTCAAACGAAAGTGAAATAGTAGAAGCGATTATTCTATGATGACAACAAGTGAAGCGTATGAGTTTCTTTCTCATACGCTATTATATGAACAGAAGTTAGTCAGAGCGATCGACACGCATCATCTTCAACATGATGTAAATGACTTCGGTGAACTTATTCGATATAGATCAAATGGATGCTCGATTAAAGTTGAAGGAATGGAGCGTTTTTCGGCTGATATCTTCAATCAAGGCAGGTTATATTCTAAGTCATATCTGCATGATGGGCCAGTAACCTGCCATATGTTTATTTCTCCAGCAGGCTCTCCGTCATTTCCAATGCACACAGATCCGGATCATGTGATTATTCATTGTTGTGAGGGTATCAAGCGAATGAATATTCAAGACGACATCATTGATCTTCATCCTGGCTCGTACGTATATATACCTTATAACACACCGCACATGGCGATGAATGAATATGATGCTCTTACGCTCAGCTTTGGGTTGGAGAGATTTTTGAAGGATAAGATGAATGAACTGGGTGTTTTATCTTAAAACTACCGAGACTTGCAATCTAAACTGTAGTCACTGTTTTACCAATGGTATTATGGGAGCTAAGGTTTACTTCGATCCTGACAAAGTCTCTAGTTGGATCCACAAGTTTCATCGGGAAAAGTTTAAACCAGACGACACTATCCACTACGAGTTTCATGGCGGTGAACCTTTCCTTGTACCCGTAGAGCATATGCAATCTGTTGTTAAGCAGTGTAAAGATCTTTCACCCAATCAGACGTTTGGTGCAACAACCAACCTAACATACAAGTTGAAGCAAGAACATATTGACTTCATTAAAAACGAGCTTGGTGGAAGAATTGGTACATCGTGGGATCCAAAGATTAGATTTGCTAACAACAAGCAATACAGACTGTGGTATTCCAACGTTAAGACTCTTCTTAGCGAAGGGATTGATATTAAGCTGTTCATTAGCGTTACCAAGCAAACAGTAGCTTATAAACCTATTGTACTGATGAGATGGGCCCGTAGACTTGGTATTAAAGAAGTGTCGTTTGAACGATTGACGAGTAACGGTTCTGCAAAGAGGTTTCCCCTCATCTTCCCAACAAACGTTGAGTTGGATGATTGGTTTTTGCAGATGCATAAAGATTGTGAGCAGTATGATACTCGTTATTGGTTCCATAACGAGAACCTAGAAAGCGTCTATGCAAAGTTTGAAAGTGGATTCAACACTTGTGGAACATTCTGCAGAGATTGTGAAGAAAAGATCTTTACAATCAATGCTGACGGCACAGTATCAGGTTGCCCAAATGCAGCGCCAGAGTTTAACTACGGATCTATCGATCAGGATATAAAGGACATTATAAATAGTCCAAGAAGGCTTCGCAGTATTGTAGAAGAGCGAAGTAGGAATCCAAAGTGCTACTCATGTCCTGTATTCCGTTATTGTAATGGTGACTGTCACCAATTAGAATGGCAAGGTGATGTGTGCGGCGCCCCAAAAAGTTTAATGAAGCTGCTAGCTGGAATTTAGTAGGAATAAGATATGGCAACGCTTACAAATAACATTAATGCGCAGAACATCGTCGATCGATTTGCAGACTATGTTGTGGCAACCGGAAACGCAAGTATCGGTTTTGCATCAAATGCGGTTCCGTTTGGTGCGTATTCGGGTTATTTTCCCAATATCTGGGGTGGTACTACAGCAGGTAAAGCCATTGGTATCAATGGCAATAATCTTGGTGGAGCTGGTTCTACTATCACTGCTTCAACAATAGTAAACGTGTTACGCGCCGAAACTGCCGCGTATACTCGAATTCGTAACCTAAGGGCATTGTTGTTTATTACTGGGACTGGCTATGCTCCTACTAGTGGAAACGGCACGGTGAACAATACGAGAACCGACTTAGGTCCAATTACTGGTACGAATCCTGGCTACATTTACGATGCAACTGCAAAAGCAAATCTAAACACTAATTATTTACAAACACTGGGCGCGACATCATCAACCGATATAGCAACAAACAGCGGTATTACGACTGCAAACTTAGAAACGTTCTTTACTAATTTAAGAACCGCCTATAACAATGCGGCCGCAACAACTCACACCCAGCAAGAAAACGTCTGCCATGCATCTTGCCACAATAATTGCCATAGCTCTAGAGGACGTAGATAAGGATTATATTATGAACGTTATTACAACCAAAGCCCCAATTGGTATTGAAGATCTAAAAGTATATTTTCAAGACAAGAATACAAGGTATCTTATTGATTACGGAATATCGGATCTCAAAGGTGAGAAGCTGTTAACATATCTTGGCAATCTCGATTTGCCGTGTGATATCCTGTATGACAATGATGAATCATTGTTCGAGATGGTTGAAGCTTATCTAAAATTTACTCATATTGTAAACATCCATTCACTCGAGTTTAGAGTTATTGATATGATTCTTCAAAGAAAGAATCTCAAGCAACAATTTACTCCAAACGCGGTTGAACGGTTTGGTGACTTGTTGGATCAGTGGATACAAAAACTAGAAGCATTAGTGCTATACAATATTCATACACTCAACGATGAATCTTTAAAAGAGAGCGTAAAAACATATCAATATGATGATACTGATAGTACAGAAGGTATTAACTTTGTCAGTCTGTTAAAGCATCCAGAATTCTATACTTTTTATGAATCAATTAGCGATTCAAATCTAGTTTATTATACAAAATATTTTAACGATTATATGTTTAAAGGTCAAAATCTTTACTCATATTGGGCAAACGAAAATAACCCAATGTTTCTTTTGACTTGGGGTATTGCAAACGGTATTGTGACAAAAGAACAATATGATGCTAGTGTTATTAACTCTTTGGTTGAGATTCAAAGAGACTTTGGATGATTCATCTTTTCAAAAAGGTATATTTGAGTCTCGATCATTCAATTGACATGAGATATGATAGAGTTGTTGTTTCTGTCGAGAATGGTGTTGAACCATTGTCTCTACCTAGTAATGGTGTATTACTTCATCACTGTGCGACAATAGACGATCTTATTGGTGAAAAGTTTTTATCGTTTGAAGAGTTTTTTGACTTTGTGTTTGAGCGAGCAACCCAAACAAATTCATCTGTTACAATTTATGCAGATCAGGCAGCATTTATATCGATAGCTGCAGCATGGTTTAAACTAATTCTTCCCAACGCTACAGATAATAATATCTACTCGCTGGTTCATTCGTATGTGTTTAGACACAACGTATTTTATAGATCAATGTGGTCAAAAACAACTGGCAGATACGATATGATCTTTAATGTTGATATGCAAAAACACAATACAGTATTTACTGATAAACCAATAAGAGGCGATGGATCGTTTATTAAAAAAGTGCTACCATGGGTTGGAGTAGAGTTTCTGCTCGCAACATATCTACACACAGGTCAGCTAAAAGACGAACTAAAACAAATTCTACAAAAACTTGTTCGAAAAGATCTAGAGAAGTATTTGTTTGAAGCTAAGGAGTTATTCCTTACTCATTTTATTACAGAACACTTTGCTATCCAACTCAATTTAGATAAAGTTTACACTCTTGACAATGCTCATGAGATTGCATATGACCAATCAAAATATGCACGGTTGTTCTTAGATGAATCTAGATGGTCGTATCCTTTTATGAGTTATCCATCATCTAGTCAACGTAATATTACTTTTGAAAACTTTACCGATCAAGATATTGACGATTTAAAAACATTTATATCAATATGTGCAAAGACTTGGACTACAGAAGTAATTCACGACAACCCTAATTCGGAAATGAATAAGCTCAGCTTTATTCCAGCTCTTGAAAACTTTACCGATGATCTGTTGGATATGTTTATTAAGATTGAATCAACATTTAATTATGTCACCGGAACATTTTTCTATATTGATCAGGTAACGGTGAATAACATTTTGGTGCACGATATATTAAACAACCACATCAAAGGAAACGTTGAAAGCGTTCGTAAATACTCGCTATTGTGATGGACATATATCAACTCATCGATCAAAAAGTAATTGACTATGCTGAGATAGTTGTGTGCTTGTTTGAGCATTGCAACTTAGCTTGTGTGTTCTGTCCCCAAGATCACAGCTCAATTGTTGGTGCAAGTAAAGAAGAAATCTTGGCCAAGACTGATGATATTGCTGCTTGGATTAACAGCAACAAACGTTCAAAGCACTTTAAGATCCACACAATGGGTGGTGAGCTATTCCAAGATCGGTGGATCGATTTAGGGTTCCTCGATGTTTACAAACAATTTGTTGATGATATTCGCAGCAAAGTAACTGCTGACAAACGTGTTGAACCAAATTTTATCACCAATCTATTATTTGATAATGTTAAATCTGTTGATCAATTTCTAACAGATAACAACTATCAGATATCTGTATCCTATGATCCCAAGGGTCGTTTCAATCAACAGCAGTTTGAGAAGTTTAAGCAGAATGTTAGCTCGCTTGGCAAGCACATTCGAATGATAAGCTGTGTTGCAACAAGACAGAATATGAAAGCTGTAATTGAAGGTGATGAATTCTTTGATTATCTTTATCAGCACTTTCCATGTGATTGGGATTCGTTCCTACCATCAGTAAGCACATCCGAGTCGTTAATGCCAAAGGAATCAGACCTACTAGCGTTTAATAAATACCTAATAGATAATTATCCAGAGTGTCTGAACGTATCGTATTTTACAGAAGACGATCAACACAATAGGATGTCATGCACTCGTGGCAATAGCTTCACCATATTGCCAGACGGATCTTTTCCAAAAGGATGCTCTGGATCGGTACTACTTACTAGCCCATCTTCGAACGATCTAGGTTCAGGAACTATAGTTGAAAAGTTTTTAACTCGGTATAATTGTTTTGAGTGTGAATTCTATAAGAAATGCCCGTTTACTTGTTTTATTAAAAATGATTATTCAAAGATTGTGAGAGATGTGAATGAATGTGTCTTTAAAGAATCATTCCGATACGTTGAATCAAAAAAGAGTCAAGGTAGCATTCATTAACCCTCCGCATGCGGATTGGTCCCTAAGTAACAATGTGGCGTACTTAATGTTCCACAGCTACTACAACCACTTTGGTAAGTATCCTGATCAGATCGATTGGATTCCAGCCCCATACAAATGGAACACATATACTGATATCGAACATGTGGCTTCTCTTGTAGAAGATGCTGATATTATTATGTTTAGCTCCTATGCTTGGAACTACACAATATGTGATGATGTTGCCAAACTAATTAAGAGTAGGCATCCTAGCAAGGTGCTTTTACTAGGTGGTCCTCATATTGGTACAAACGATCCAGAGTTTCTGGCTCAGAGATTATCGTATGACTATATCTGTCAACCAACTCGTCCAGGTGAAACATTCATACAAGATGTTCTAGATTGCTACATTGAAGACTGTTTACTAGCTGAGAATATATCTTGGGAGCTGAATAGTCTCAGAGCAGTTGCTGCCAACTTTGATGTTAATTATTCTGTATATGAAGAGCATTCAGATTATCTGACAGAGATGCTAGCTTACGCCAAATCAAATAAGCTCGAACCGTTTGTTGTACTTGAGACAACTCGGGGTTGCCCTTACAAATGTGTTTATTGTGAATGGGGCGGTGGCATTGGCACCAAGATTATTAAAAAAGACATTGACATTGTCAAGCGGGATATCCTAGCGTTGAAGTCTGCAGGGTTTAGAGATGCATATTTGACTGATGCAAACTTTGGAGCTTTTGAAGAAAGAGATCTAACAATATTTAAGTTTGCATGGGACAATAAGTTTAACCTAACAGATATCAGCACACTGAAGGCAAAAGATTTAAGTAGAAGAATTAGACTTATCGACTCGGTGTTTGAAATTGTCGGCTCGGGCCCAGAGGAACACTCTGCATCAGAAGGTGGCACCGATATGTGGGGGCAAACAGAATATGTCTCAATCATTCCATCTATTAGTATTCAAAGCGTAAGTGAAACTGCTATGAAGATTGCTGATAGGGTTGATCTTAGCTACAATGATAAGATTGAGTTATCAAAGCACATTAATAAAAGATGCAGTGAAGAAGGATATCCAATTCCAGCAGTCGAGCTAATCCTTGGCATGCCAGGATCTACTCTTGACGACTTTTATGCTGAGATGGAAATCATTTGGAACTTTAAAGCGTGGGCATCGTTCAGACACGACTACATGTTTCTACCAGATTCGGTATTAAATTCGCAGAGCTATAAAGATCAATATCAGATTGAAACCGTGGAGGTATATTCAGATATCCTTGACGAAGACGGTTCAGACAATTGGCACAACCTATACAAGAATAAGAAAACTCACTTCAAAACTATTAGATCTTGCTATTCTTTTACTGCTGAGGAGATGCAAGAAATGTGGTTCATGAACAATTCAGCAAATTATCTGTTAAAAAACATATATCCACTGCTTGAACATCTTGTGTCACCAAAGGTGTTTGCTAAGCTAGCGTTCGAGTCAATATCATCACTAGATGGGTTCAAGGATATATATGAAGAGGTAGAGGATATATTCAATCCCAACACTCCTCCAAAGTCTATTCGAAAGCTTGGTGGCGATTTTAGAGTGAATACGATCGAAAAGTTTTTGTCAAAGAACGAAATAATACTTAGATCTGATATAACCAGGAGGTGCTTATAAATATTATGATAGAAGATATTTACACTAAAGGATTCGTTAAATTTAGTGAACCTGAGGCTCTTAACCTTATTGACATATCTGAGTTTAGATTGCTTAATGTTGAAGAGCGCGCTCGTGACAATGGTGAGAAAGATGTTAGCCCGGAACTTACAAAGCGCATGTCAACATTTGCACAATATTTAACAATGAAATATATTCTACCTGAATGGCCCAATGCTAGATACAATAAATTTCTAGTTTGGGATGGTGTCGATGCTGACAACCAAGGTTGGCACACCGATATGTTCGAAGGATATGATATATTCTTCCTATATTATTTTGACACTCAAAAACCAGAAACAGGTGGGTCAATTAATTTTAAGTGGCGCAACGAAGACGGCACAGAAGAAACAGCACATTTTTATCCAGAAGCTGGAGATCTGTTTATGGTAAATAATTGTCGCGGGTTCTGGCACCGTGCGGGGTCAACACAAATTACTCGTAGGCTAGCTAGCTTCGATTATAACGTAGGATTAGAAGATGACAGAGATTGATCTACTGTTAAAAAAGAAGCAAGAGATTGGTGATGAACGTGATCTTTGTGCTGAAATGTATAATGTTTGGATTACAAAGATGCACGACTTCCAAGAAGATCCTGTCAAGTACAACATGTATATGGATATGATCCAAATGATGGAACCATATGGCCAGATTTTAAAAGAAGAAATTCGGGCTATCAACCGGCGGTTGTGTGAGATTGAAGGCGTAGATTCGATAGACCAAACACAATACATGCGTGAGTGCAACAATAAATATGGAAAAGACAGACCAAATGCATAATATGATAATGGAAGATTTTTTCACAAAGGGGTTTACCTACACTTTTGACTATGAGCTCGTGACACACATTCGGGAAGAAGACTTACGAGATCCAGAGTCGTGGTTTCAAACAGATGAAGGCACAATGTATCCTTTAGGGTATGATCTAAGCGCTGCAATGGATTATTTGCAACACAAATATGTCACTCCGCTATTTGGTAAAAATGAAAAAGGATATAACTATATCTGGAATCACAATGAAAAGACTGTACAAGTTTGGCACAATGATTTGAGAGAGGGGCCAAACCTATTCTTCCTATATTATCTTAATGATGTTTACAGTGGCGGTGAAATTAGATTTAGAGTAGATGGTGTAGAAACAGGGCAGGTGCAGCCGAGGACTGGTCTATTAGTTATGGGATCACAAGAGGCTCATGTTGAGCATAAAGCAGAGCCCACAGACGAAACAAGAATATTATCTAATTTTGGATTTTATGTTAATATGGTAAAGCCACATGAGCTTATTTAATTATCAAATAATTCAGGATGCTGAAATAAAAGCTCTAATGGATGCTTTTCCATTTGACGATGTTACGTGGAATGAGAGTAGTCTAACATCTGATATTAAATATACGAATCCCAACTTAGCTAATACAATACTGTCAGTAGCTCACGCTGCGGTGGCTGTAAAATATTTGTCCCAATATAAAGTCAAGTTAACTTACGCCAGACCTTGGCAAGGTAGAACTGTTGATGGTGAAAACTGTGATTATCACAACGACAAGTTGTGTGAAATTGCTGAATTTGTTGATAAGCCAAACAGGGTTGTAAGCAACTATCTGGCTTTGTATTATCATAGTGATCTAAAAGCTGCAGGTGTTTCTGGTATAGAGTTTTGGAATAAGATCACTGATGATAAAGAGATCGTAAGGCCTCAAAGTGGCGACTTGCTGTTAATCAACGAGCGTGATGGTAACGATCATATTTGGCATAGGGCAATACCATATGACAATCCAGATTTAAAGAGGTATGTTGTAGGATTTGGATTTGTAACTGAGTGATAATATGGATTTGATTATTAAGCCTACTGAAGTATGTAACTTCAAGTGCACGTTTTGTTCTTCAACTAAGATATCCGAAGACCATACTTCTCAACTCGATCTTGAGAAAGTATTTCGTTTTCTTAAGCGCTATCCTAATACAAACACTATCATCGTAAATGGTGGCGATCCTCTCATGATGAGTCCAGCTTACTACTGGAGGCTGATCAAGCATCTTGAGGATCATAATTATCCAACAACCATTTCACTCACAACCAATCTATGGCCGTTCTATAAGAATATTGATAAGTGGAAGCCGTTGTTCTTGCATCCAAGAGTTGGGGTCGCTACTTCATTCCAGTATGGCAATGGTCGTCTCAAGGGCGACTATTCCGTGTTCAGTGAAGAAGACTTCTGGAATGTCTCAAACACTATGCTGGAGCATATTGGTTACAGACCAACGTTCATTGCAGTTATCACAGAAGAGAACGAAAACTCTGTTATACAAACTGTTGAGTTGGCTAAGAAGATGGATGTTGTCTGCAAAGTCAACTATGCTATGGCAAGTGGTGATCAGGATCAGCCATATCGTCTATCAAAGATCTATGAGAAATATGTTGAGATCTGGAAGGCTGGTTTAGCGCCGTGGGAACACAACACCCAGCAAATGTTAAAGCGGCTCAAAGGCGAGAATACTATATGCCCTCAGAGTCGGACCTGTGACTCTAATATTCGTAACATTAATCCTGAGGGCGACTATTACTCTTGTGGATCGTTCGGTGATGACCGTGACAAGCCAATTGACTTTGAATATGAGATGGCTGGTGGGTTCTCAACACCTCTAACAGATGACCTCGATCTGCTATCGATGAAGAAGTCTTGCTTCTCCTGTCCTATGTTTGAAATCTGTAACGGATGCCGTAAGACTATTAAAGATCTCAAGAACTTTGGAATGGTTGAGGAACACTGTAAGCATATGAAGCAATTGGCTCCTGAAATTATAAAAGCTAACGGCTTACACTTAGAACCAACGCCGTATGTGGACGAATCATGTTCACGGTGAGCATCAACCCGTCTTACTTCTGCAACTTCGGTTGCGACTTCTGTTACTTGACTCCTGAGCAGTTAAGCGACACAAAAAAGATTGACATTGATCGTTTAGATCAGTTGTTGGCCGGTATTCCTTCTATTGAACATGTGGATCTTTATGGTGGCGAGATAGGAGCTCTCAAGAAGCCATACTTCTATCAGCTTAAAGACACTATTAGAAAACACTATAGTGGCGAGATTAACATCATCACAAACTACTCAATGATCCATGAAGGATTCTATGATGAGGATGTTTATCTTTCTGTGTCATATGACTTTGAGGCTCGTGAGAAGTCTGAGCTCGTATACAAAAATATGCTAATGTCGCCGGTTCCAATTGCCGTGTTGATTCTAGCATCTCCAAAGGTTCTTTCAATGAACGTTGAGGAGATGATTATGATGCTTAATATGTGTACATCAATTGACTCTGTTGAAATAAAACCGTATTCGATTAACCAAGCAAACGCTTACAATGTTACTCACAAAGACTTTGAACAGTTTATCATAAAATGGCTTACAGCTAAAACTCCTAAGAACTTTCAGTTTATTAACGAACAAAAGATTGAAGAATCTTACAACAAAGCATACAATGCATTTTCTGATAATCATATCTACATTACACCTAATGGAAAGTATGGTGTTTTAGAGTTCGATAAATATGATCGAGAATACTTCCTAGAATTAGACACATGGCAAGACTATATTAATTGGTCTAATAAGGAAAAGCTGCAGCTAAGCGATATATGCAAGCAATGTTCTTATTACGGAACATGTTTAACAGAACACTATCGATATGTTGATAATCTAGATCAAAGCTGTAATGGTTATAAAGGTCTTTTGGATTGGTATGGAAATGCAAGAGTGGAAAATTAAACAAGAGATATATCATCGACTTAATACAATATACAGTGATGATTTAAACAAAGTAGATATTGTAACAAGCTACGAATACTCTGACATTATAAAACACTTCTATGAACAGGTAGATCAGTGGATCTATCCAGCTAAGAGTTATTTTGTTGCTATTTGTTATGCTAGTTGGATCAGCGAGGACTATGGTGAGAATATAATTGATCTGTTGAAGGATCCTATGTTGCTTGCTGGTAATGATCCATACTTTAAAACATATGACGATGATCCCGATATATACAACAAGATTCTATCACAAATAGATTTACCAATACCGATGAAGGGCATGGTCCCTGATGTAAGGGAGTATTATAACGATGAAATTGGCCCAAGGAATTAACTACCTTTATCCAACACCTGTATATCTTTCAAAGATTAGCGTAAAGGATTGTGAAGATCTTCTTAGTAGCGTTATGCAAAACGAGCTAGTTGTGAATCCAGATGGTGATGACTCTTCTCTTATCCTCAAAAAGATTCCAAGGCTTCGTGAGATTGCTCAAGAGAAATTTTCTGAGTACTTGGAATCTGTTTACGGATTGAGTCTTAATGATTATAAATTTCATATGAAAGCATGGCTCACTGGTAGCAAGGGTGGATACTCAATGGAGACTCATAACCACGCCGGTTCTCCGTTTGTTGCTGTGTTCTACATTATGGCTGAGTGTCAGGACCGTGGCGGCGAGATTGTTCTAACAGATCCACGCGTTAATGCTAATCGAGGATATAGCTTAGAGTTTCAACCACAGTTTGCTCCAACCATCCATGCTCCTGAAACGGGAGATGTGCTAATATTTCCTGGGTTCCTTTATCACCACGTTCGACATTACAACTCAACTCTTAGAATTGCAATTCCTGTAGATTTATTCTTATATGATGATGATTAATATTGTTGAAAGGATTATAAAGTATCTGCCTAAAATTGATTCAGCAAGTGTTGCTGAAATTGTTAATATTGTCAATCAGAGTAATAACTTTGGTAATTTTAAAAACAATGAGATCCCAGATTGTGAGTTTGAATTAGCTTTTGCTAACTATCTTGGCACAAAAAATCATCAATTTGTTGAGCAATATAAGCAGATTGTTATTGAGGGATGCTTTGCAGAGTTTATGGAGTGGTATGAATATCTAACCAAGCACATCCTCAGAAAAGATGTTCAGCATGCATTAGGATTATCGTTTAATACATTAACTACTGATTGGGTTTATGAGTTTAAACAATCGGAGCTAATCGGTTGGGCATATCAGCTAAATGATATTAATCTGTTTGTAGCAAACATTGATAAGGTTATTAAGATTGGTGATATTATGACCAACTTCTTTAACCACCGTAAACCTCTAAGCATACTAGATCAAGATTACTTTGAATCTGACCATGCTCAATTGGTATTGGATAGCATTCAAAGCGTTATAGCTAACAACGACTACCAAGAGCTAGAAAATCAACTACAATCTGACAAAGTGCTCTGTATGATTGAAGTGTATGGTTGGTCAAATAGATTCAATCCAATCCTACTCGAGTGGGTGTTTGAAAACAAGGACAGAGTAAAAGCCTGGTGTTAATTGATGTACGATCATGACTAATATAAATACTCCTAAAGCAGGAGGTCTACATGGCACAGCCGACAACAAGAGCAGAATTTAAAGAATGGTGCCTACGTAAACTAGGTAAGCCTGTTATCGAGATTAACGTTGATGACGATCAAGTCAGTGATCGTATTGATGAAGCACTTACATATTACTGGGACTATCACTTTGATGGCACCGAGAAGATGTATATTAGACGTCAGATTACTCAAGACGATAAAAATAATGGGTATGTTCCAGTTGCAGACAATATTATTGGTGTCGTAAACTTGTTCCCGATTCAAGGTAACTTAACAGGATCTGGAATCTTTAGCGCAACATACCAATTTGTTCTAAACAACCTACATGAATTTGTGAATTACGATCTAATCAACTATTATATGTCGTTTCAACATCTTGCGCTCATGCAAGAGATTCTCAGTGGTCGTCAACCTATTCGATATAATCGTCATATGAATAGACTTTACATTGATATGAACAAAGACAAGATTGAAGTTGGTGATTATATTGTGTATGAGTGCTATCAGGTTGTAGACCCTACTGTGTATGCCGACGTTTGGAAAGACCGTTGGTTACAGAACTATGCGACGGCAAAAATCAAATATCAGTGGGGATCGAATCTTACCAAATTCGTTGGCATGAACTTGCCAGGAAACGTACAATTCAATGGCGAAAGAATTCTTCAAGACGCACAAGAAGAAATTCAACGTATGGAACAAGAGATGATTAGTTCATATTCTCTTCCAGTACACGACCTGATGGGATAATGAAGTGGCCACAAATTTTTACTTCAACAACTTTACGAACTCAGGTGAACAACGTCTTATCGAAGATCTGATCATCGAGAGCATTCGTATTCATGGCATTGATGTGTGGTACATTCCTCATAAGTTTGGAGCTCTTGACGATCTTCTGAATGAAGACGATCTTCCATATTACGATAATGCTTACATGGTTGAAATGTATGTTAAGAATGTTGAAGGATTCCAAGGTGATGGCGACTTCTTGAGTAAGTTTGGTCTGCAGATCAACGACTCGATGACTCTTACAATTTCAATGCGTAAGTTTCTTGAAGATGTTGCGTTGTTTAATGAAAAGGTTAGACCAAACGAAGGCGATCTGATTTACTTCCCGCTCAACAATAAGATCTTTGAGATTAAACATGTTGAGCATGAAGCGATCTTCTATCAAATGGGTTCGCTTCAGACGTATGATCTTCGAGTAGAACTATTTGAATATTCGAACGAACGATTCAATACCGGAATACTTGAAATTGATACCTGGGCAAATCAATTTAAGACGACTGCAAATACTTCAATGCAAGCGATTGATATATTCGATCCTCTTGCTGATAACTTTACAATTGAGACTTCAGCAAATGCTATCCTCGACTTCACCGAAACAAATCCATTTGGCGAGGATACTTACTAATGTTTGGCAATCAATTCTATAATCAAACTACGCGCCGTTACGTAGCAATATTTGGTACGCTCTTCAATGATATTACAATCGATAGAAGAGATGCAAACGGAACGGTTGTTCAAGCAATGAAAGTTCCATTAAACTACGGGCCAATGGAACGATTCCTTGCTCGTATTCAACAGGATCCTGATCTAACAGCACCAGCAATTCGTTTGCCTCGTATGTCGTTTGAAATGACTTCAATGGTATATGACCCTGAGCGCAAGTTAACACCCATGACTTACTCAGTAAAAGGTATAGCGAATAATGATAGCGCAGTGAAAAGCCAATTTACACCAGCGCCATACGATCTTGAATTCCAACTCAACATCATGGTAAAGTATGCAGAAGACGGTACAAAGATCATTGAACAAATTCTTCCGTTCTTCAAGCCAGAATTTACAGTGACTGCGAAACTTGTTGATGGAATGGATGTTCTTGTTGATATTCCGATTGTACTAAATTCGGTTAATGTCGAAGACACATATGAAGGATCATATGAAGATCGCCGAGCCATTATATGGACATTGAACTTTACACTGAAAGGCTATTACTATGGTCCAGTGTCTCAGCGTAAAATTATCAAATTCGCGAACACAAACGTGTATTCTACAATGACTGCAGAAGATCCTATTTCGCGGATCACTGTACAGCCTGGTCTCACAGCAAACGGCCAACCGACTACCGATATCAACCAAACTGTTGCGTATTCAGCTATTAATATAGATGATGATTGGGCGTATATAGTGCAAATAGTGGATCCAAATGAGTAAAGATGTGCTTGGAAAGTATCTCGGCTTGCCTCCCATTGGAGCAGTTGAAGATGCAGAAATAGTTGAAGATAAACCGGTAGTTAAGAAGATGTCAGCTGATGCTTCTCATCTATCAAAGAAGTTATCGGCAAACGTACCAAAAGAGCCAGAGAAGCCGTTAACTCGGGTTGAACAAGCAGAGAACGATTATGATTATGCTCGCGAAAACATGTATCACGTGATTGAGAAAGGAACAGCTGCGCTTGAAGAACTACTTGGTGTAGCTACTCAATCGCAACATCCTCGTGCTTACGAGGTATTAGCTACGACAATGAAAACTCTTGTTGATGCAAATAAAGAACTCGTTCAACTGTCAAAAAAGAAAGTTGAAGAGGAAAAAAATAATGATGAACCTCAGAGTGGATCTGGTGGTAACGTGACAAATAACAACCTATTCGTCGGTACTACACATGATCTGCTGAAGGTTCTAGCAGACATGAGGAAAAATGGACAACCAAACTCCTAAAGCAGAGAAGGGTTACTTAGGTAATAACCTTCTTAAAAGAATCGGTCAAGAACAAAACTGGTCTTCTGAACAACTGGCTGAAATGGCTAAGTGTATGATGGATCCTATTTACTTTGCTGAGAACTATATCAAAATTGTTCACGTCGACCGTGGTTTAATTCCACTTCAGATGTATGATTATCAGAAAGATATCGCTACGAAGATCTTTAACAATCGTCGTGTCGCTGTGCTTACTGCACGTCAGGCTGGTAAAACTACCACCGCTGTCGCTATCATTCTACACTATATTATTTTCAATGAACACAAGAATGTGGGCATCCTTTCAAATAAAGGTGAAGGCTCAAAGGAAGTTCTAGAACGAGTCAAGCTCGCATATGAAAACTTACCGAAGTGGATGCAACACGGTATCGTCGAGTGGAATAAGAACTCGATTGAACTTGAGAATGGCTGTAAAGTCTACGCAGGTACAACTACATCGAGCTCCATTCGTGGTAAGTCGATCGCATTTCTGTACATCGACGAATGTGCATTCGTTGAAGGCTACGACGAATTCTTTGCTTCTGTTTATCCTACTATTTCTTCCGGTACTGAAACTAAACTATTGATGACATCTACTCCTAATGGTCTGAATCACTTCTTTAAGATTTGTGAAGGTGCAAAGCAGGGTACTAACGGCTATCAATATACCGAAGTTACTTGGGATCTTGTGCCTGGAAGAGGTGAAGCTTGGAAACAGGAAACTCTCGAAGCACTTAACTTTGACCAAGAGAAGTTTGCACAAGAATACGAATGCCAGTTCCTTGGTTCCTCCGGTACGCTGATTGATGGTGCGACGTTAAAATATTTGCAATCTGCATATCGTGAGCCTTTACACGAATCTCAAGGACTTGCTGTATATGAAAGACCCGAGAAGGGTAAGACTTATGTTTGCATTGCAGACGTTTCGCGCGGAAAAGGATTAGACTATTCAGCTTTTCACATCATTGATGTTTCAAGTATGCCATATAAACAAGTTACAACATATCGAAATAACTTCGTAACGCCTGTAGATTATGCGGATGTTTTGTTTAGAACAACAAAATCTTACAATGATGCCTATATTTTGATAGAAATCAATGATATTGGTGGACAAGTATCTGATACTCTACATTTTGATTTTGAAGTTGAAACCTTGTTATACACCGAATCTGCCGGAAGATCTGGCAAACGCATCTCTGGTGGGTTTGGCTCAAATGTAGATAAGGGTATTCGAACAACAAAGCAAGTAAAGTCGATGGGTTGCTCTGTTCTAAAACTATTGTGCGAACAGAAACAACTTCAAATCGTAGATTTTAATACTATCAATGAACTATCAACCTTTTCACGGAAAGGTGCTTCGTACGAGGCTGAATCAGGATGTCATGACGACTTAGTGATGGGATTAGTTCTCTTTGCTTGGCTAACCACTCAAGCCTTCTTTAAAGAGATTACTGATATTAACACGATGATGAGGCTTCGTGAAAAAACTGATGAACAGATTATGGATGAGTTGCTACCATTTGGTTTCACTTATGACGACCTTGAGCATGTAGAAGAAGTACGGATGCCGGCACAAGACGCTTGGCTGAATGATTGGTAATTACTATTCTTATAAATAGAAAGAATAATTCTCTAAAATAATGCTCACAAAAGGAGATAACAATATGGCATTTCAACTAAGTCCAGGAATCAATGTATCTGAAATTGATTTAACAACAGTTGTGCCTGCGGTGTCGTCTACAACCGGTGCAATTGCCGGTGTTTTCACATGGGGTCCAACTGATGTCGCAACATTGGTTACATCAGAGACTGATCTAGTAAATCGTTTTGGTGCACCAACTTCTGGCTTCAACCAAGAAACGTTCTTTACTGCTGCAGACTTTCTTGCATACGGCAATTCGCTTTATGTGGTTCGTGTATCAGATGGTGTTGCTGCATCACCTGATGCTAACTCAGATTTTAACACGTCGATCAGTGCTAAGTACAAAGGTACTTACGGCAATAATCTAGCCGTTATTATCGTTGGTGCAACCGGGAACACTGCAACTCTCAGTACTACTAGCTTTAAATACTATGCTGATAGACTCCGCACACCAGCATCCGGCACGTTCAACGTAGTTGTTATGGACGCTGTTGCTAACGTTGCTCTTGAGACCTATGAATCTCTTTCAACTGCTAACACGGCTAAGAACGCAGATGGTTCAACAAACTATCTGGTAGAAGTGATTAATCAGAAATCAAAGTATATCAGTATGACAGCCGCGGCTGCTACAACAATTGCTTCTTCTGGCGCTTCAACCGCACTTGACGAAAACCTAGTCGATGGTACAAATGGTTCAAACGAAGAAGCCATTACGGTTGCTGCACTCAGCGCAGGATATGATCTACTTGCTTCTCCAGAAGATATTGATGTATCGCTCATCCTTACTGGTAAGTCTCTTGGTCTTCAGAACGGCGCAGAACTAGCAAACTACATTTCTGACAATATTGTAGATGTAAGAAAAGACTGTGTTCTCTTTGTCTCTCCAGATAAAGCTGATGTTGTTGACAACGTCGGTGACGAGCTTGCAGATGTAAAAGCATTTTCGAGCAGCCTCAGAGATTCGTCTTACATTATTCTTGACTCAGGTTACAAGTACCGTTACGACCGCTATAATGATCGCTATATCTACACTCCGTTGAATGGCGATATTGCTGGTCTTTGCGCAAGAACTGACACCGTTCGTGACCCATGGTTCTCGCCAGCTGGTTACAGCCGTGGTAGTGTAAAGAACATCATTAAGCTTGCTTACAATCCTAAGAAAGCAGATCGTGATGAGCTTTATAAGAATTCGATCAATCCAGTAATCACACAGCCAGGTCAGGGTACAATCCTATTTGGTGATAAAACCCACCTTGCAAGACCATCTGCTTTCGATCGCATCAACGTTCGTCGTCTCTTCATCGTTCTCGAGAAAGCAATTTCTCGTGCATCACGCTCAACGCTCTTTGAGTTTAACGATGAATTTACTCGTGCACAATTCAGAAATCTTATTGAGCCATTCCTTCGCGACGTTCAGGGCCGTAGAGGTATCTTCGACTTTAAAGTGGTTTGTGACGAAACAAATAACACTTCGGAAGTTATTGATCGTAACGAATTCGTCGGTGATATCTACATCAAGCCAGCACGTGCAATCAACTTCATTCAACTTAACTTCGTTGCGGTTAGAAGCGGTGTTGAGTTTGAAGAAATCATTGGTCAGCGCTAAGGTATAAATATCAGAAAGAAGGAGATAATAAATGGCTTTCAATATTAATGACCTTAGATCGCAACTAACATTTGGAGGAGCGAAGAGTACGCTCTTCCAAGTCCAGATCACAAACCCAGTGAACGGCGTTGCTGATATCAAAGTTCCTTTCATGGTTAAGGCAGCTCAGCTTCCAGGCTCAACACTTGGTCAGGTCGAAGTTCCATACTTCGGCCGTAAGATCAAGATCGCTGGAGACAGAACTTTCGAACCTTGGACCGTTACAGTAATCAATGACGAAGACTTCCTTATTAGAAATGCTATGGAGTCTTGGATGTCGGCTATCAATAGCCACCAGGGTAACGTAACTTCGTTCGGTAGTGCATCACCACTTCAGTACAAGACTCAAGCACAAATTACTCAGTATTCAAAGACTGGTGTGCCTCTTCGAGTCTATAATTTCAACGGTCTATTCCCAACTGAGGTATCGCCTATCGAGATGTCTTGGGAAGATACTGATCGTATTGAAGAGTTTTCTGTAACATTCCAATACGACTGGTGGGAAGTGAGTTCCGGTATCACTGGAGATGCTGGCACTCGTGCATAATAGCTAAGCCAGCAGTCACAGTAAAAGGAATTTATGATGCAGTTATTTGGTTTTGAGATTAAACGAAAAGAGGAAGCAAAGGATAACGTAAGATCCTTTGCTGAGCCTATCAATGACGACGGTGCAGTATCGATTGCTTCCGGCGGCTCTCAGAGTACTTTCGTTGATCTTGACGGCACTGCAAAGACTGAAGCTGAACTCGTTAATCGATATCGTTCAATGTTGCAACAACCAGAAGTTCAAACAGCAGTTGACGATATCGTAAACGAAGCAATTACTATTGCTGATGATAAGCCACCAGTCGAATGTGTCACTGATGACTTAGAAATGCCTGATTCAATTAAGAAAAAGATTCGTGAAGAGTTTGATAACGTATTAAAGTTACTCGACTTTAGCAATCAAGGCTATGAGATTTTTACTCGTTGGTATGTTGATGGAAGACTTCATTATCATGTGATGATCGACGAAACACAGCCACGCCGTGGTATTGTTGAATTGCGCTATGTTGATCCACGTAAGCTAAGAAAAGTTCGTGAGTTTGAAAAAGAAAAAGTAACTCCAGGTTCTCAGTTTGCATTTCGTAAATTAAAAAATGAGTACTACATGTACTCAGAACGTGGATATGATGCAAGTACAGTAACAAATACTCTTGGTACAATTGATTCGATTCAGGGTCTTAAAATTGCTAAGGATTCTATCATTAGTTGTAACTCAGGCGTATTGAATGAAAAGAATACAATCGTTCTTTCGCATCTGCATAAGGCATATAAGCCTCTGAACCAGCTTCGTATGATGGAAGACGCAGTTGTTATTTACCGCATCTCTCGTGCACCAGAACGTAGAATTTTCTATATTGATGTTGGTAACCTTCCAAAGGTAAAGGCTGAACAATACCTTCGTGAGATGATGGTTAATCACAAGAACAAACTTGTGTACGATGCATCGACTGGCGAGATGAGAGACGATCGTAAGTTTATGACGATCACTGACGACTTCTGGCTTCCCCGCCGTGAAGGTAACCGTGGCACTGAGATTACTTCTTTACCAGGTGGTCAAAATCTAGGTGAGATGGATGACGTAAACTACTTTCAGCGCAAGCTATATAAGTCATTGAACGTTCCTATCTCAAGACTCGAGCCAGAGACTGGATTTTCTCTTGGCAGATCTTCAGAAATTTCTCGTGATGAAGTAAAATTTGCTAAATTTATTCGTAGATTGCGTTCACGATTCTCGAACATCTTTGATAAGGCACTTGAAAAGCAACTCATTCTCAAAGGCATCATTAAGCCAGAAGAATGGGAAGCGATTAAAGACAAGCTTCGTTACAATTTCCAACTTGATAACCATTTTGAAGAGTTGAAGCAAGCAGAAATTATTCGAGACAGACTAAGTGTTCTTGCTGATATTAATAACTACGTTGGCGATTACTACTCAAAGGCATGGATTCGTAAGAATGTTCTTCATATGTCTGAAGATGATATTGAAGATATCAAGAAAGAAATCGATCAAGAAGCAAAAGATGAACCACCTGAAGAAAATCAACAAGATGAGCCAGGTGTTGTTCCACAACAAATTGATTCAAACCCACAGAATGAACCCAAATAAAGGAGACTCACATGTCAATTAAAGATCTTATTTCAGCCGTTGTTAACAAAGACGCTGCTGCGTTTGAATCTACTTTTGCTGACGTAATGCATGCAAAGGTTTCTGCAGCCCTTGAAGCTCGCTTCGCTCCAGTTGAAGAAGAACTCGACCTCGAAGAATCGAAAGACGAAGACGAGGATGAAGAAGACGATGATTCTGATGAAGATGAAGATGAAGACGAAGATGAAGAGGACATGAAGGAAGAAGTCGAAGAGCTCGACGAACTATCCGACGACAAGCTTCGTGATTATCATGCAAAAGCTGGTGCCGACCGCATGAAAGCAAAAGCACAAGCTGAAAAGGGTATGGCTGCAAAGAAGTTCACTCCCGCAAGCGTCCAAAAAACTTCAGATGCATACAAACGTTTCGTTAAGCGCGGCAAAGGTATGACCACTGCTGCAAACAAGATGTCAGAATAATAGGTACTAAAATGAAATCATTCAAACAAATCCTAGAAACTGTTTATAGCCCAAAGGGTGGTGATGAGCAAGCTTTTCTTGACAAGCACGTTGTAGATCTTCAGGCCCATCCGGTTGCTAATGAGTTTCAGTTTAAAGCTGCAAAAACTCCGAAAGCAAAGCGTAAAGCTGACTATGATGAAAAAGAAGACGAGAAGGTTTACGAAGCTGCTGAGGTTCATACCAAGCGTGCTGATAAAGAACCAGTAATTGTTCGTTCGACTGATCCTAGAACCGGTGAAAGTACAACAAAGACGGTTATGCGTCGAGCTGGCGAAATTAAGATCGGCGAAGAAGTCGAGCTTGAAGAGTCCATCACAAAAATGTCCGATGCGCGCTTGAAATTTCATGCTACAAAAAACGTACCACATGGTAGCTATACTCGTACAGAAGTAGAAGACGAACATAAGCGTCGGATGAAGACCGGTGGTGTTTCATATGCTTCTGTTAAACCATCGATGAACGAAGCGATGGATCCTGTCGGTAAAGCTGACGCAGACATTAACAACGATGGCAAAGTCGACGGTTCTGACAAGTACTTGCATGCTCGTCGTAAGGCGATTGGCAAGGCTCTTCGTAAAGAAGAAGCCGAGCAGATCGACGAGATCAGCAAGAAGACTCTTGGCTCTTATGTAAAGAAAGCTTCTTCTGATGCAGCAAGTCGTGCAGCTGAATACGGCCACACTGGAAGTTCTAAGAC
>Ga0172367_10002008_pt1 | contig 28694 bp, 30 predicted proteins | sample Lak10m_FD_114542 | JGI IMG/M metagenome (GOLD analysis project Ga0172367, IMG submission 114542) | Freshwater microbial communities from Kabuno Bay, South-Kivu, Congo - kab_022012_10m | ecosystem: Environmental > Aquatic > Freshwater > Lake | place: Democratic Republic of the Congo: South-Kivu...
CGGAAGTCGGGACGTGGTTGCCAAAAAGTAGTCGGATAACGAAAAATTTGGCGGACACTTGAGCGAGCGACCGTGGCGCGGCAGAGCGCCACAGCGAGAACAAGCGCCCGCACCTTAATGTATCTTGTCTCTGGCGGCAAAAGGCGGATGTCTCGATGTTCCGCCACAGGCGGAAGTCGGGACGTGGTTGCCAAAAAGTAGTCGGATAACGAAAAATTTGGCGGACACTTGAGCGAGCGACCGTGGCGCGGCAGAGCGCCACAGCGAGAACAAATGCCCGCACCACAGCGTATTTTTCTTTATATGGAAAAATTTTTAGCATCGGTTAAGTCAACGTATGATAAAAGATCCCTCGCCGTTTTAATGAGTTGCGGGCGGCTCGGGATCCATTCGCGCAAACAACTTATGTCGTCTCGCTGTTTTGTGACGGTTCCATAAGTTGTGCGCTCATGGAAAGGTGAGGCTTATGGAAAAGCGCAAGGTCGATATCGAAGCCAAGATTCTGGACAAGATCCTTGGCCGCATCAATCTTTTGCAGAATGATTCGGAAAAGAAGAATATCGTCAGCGACGTCATTTCCGAGCTTTACGGCGCGACAAAGGAAGATACTTTTCTGCAGAGCCAGACCTTGAGCGAGCTCTCCAATGACGCAGAAAGAGAAAATTTTATCGATAAGTTCTTCAGTTACGGGATCATCGAGGATCTGCTGAGAGATCCCGACGTGGAAGACATCGTCATCAATTCTTTGAGGCCTATCTACATCCATCACACCTATAAAGGGCTGACGCAGACGGACAAACGTTTCACGACCCCCAAGGAACTGGATGTTTTTATCAAGAAGCTGGTTGTTTTTTCCGGCAGGACGTCGTTAAAGAAACTGAATAATCTGGAGCTGGCCAATGTCCAGGGCCGGGTGAATATCGCCATGTCTCCGTTCGGGCCGCAGATCACGATCACCAAGATCAAAGAAAATCCATTGAGCGTCATCGATCTGATCCGCAAGGGGGCTCTGAACTATGATATCGCGGCGCTGTTCTGGCTTTATATGGAAGGGATGTCCATCCGTCCCGCGAATATCCTTATTTTGGGTGCGCCGGGAGCGGGTAAGACGACGCTTTTGAACGCCCTGTTGAGTTTTGTGCCGAGTAAGGAGCGCTTGGTTATTATTGAAGACACGCTTGAGTTGAATACCCTGCGTGAAGACAGCTGGTCGCGCATGGAAAGCGATGAAGAAGTGACGCTGGCGGATCTCGTGAAGAATTCCCTGCGCATGCGTCCGGAGCGTATCGTGGTCGGCGAGGTGAGAGGTGAAGAGGCCCAGGATCTGATGACGGCCATGAACATCGGCAAGTATTGCATGGGGACGATCCATGCGGCCGCTGCGCGCGAAGCCATCATCCGTCTCCAGAACGAACCCATGAATATCCCGGAGACCCTGGTGAATCTGGTGGATGTTTTCATCACCTTGGTCAAGTTCCATGTCAAGGACGAGGTGTTCCGCGTTGTCTCCGAGATCGCCGAGACGGCCGGGATGGAACAGAAGAAGGTGCTTTTGTCTGCGGTCTGGAGGTATGACTATGAGTCGCGCACTTTTATCGAAGATTCTCCGTCGTCCGTCTTCCGGGATAAGGTGGCGCGCGCCAGCGGCATGAATGCCCTGGATGTCATCAAGGAATTGAAAGTGCGCAGTGAGGTCCTCAAGATCCTCGACAATAAGGATGTCTCGGATATGGAAGACGTCTGTCGTTTTTTCCGGCTTTACAACAAGGACGCCGACGAGGCCTTGAAATCCATCGATCTCACGAAGGCCGAGATCGTGAAGAATATCCATGTTTAGGTTTGTGTGTGTAGTGGAAAAAGATCCTTTGTTTTGAGATTTTCTTTGTCAGAAAATTTCCCGCAAAAGTCGTCCCGACGCAGGCCGGGACGACTTTAGATAAGACAGTAGAAGAAGACACTACGCTCGTTACGACCCTTGTCGGGTCGCTTAACGCTCGCTTTAGTGTCCTCGAAATTTTCTTTGTCAGAAAATTTCTCGGAGAGTTGCCGGAGCGTCCGCCACCGGAACGCCGGCGCCTGCCTGCCTTGGCCGAAGGCCAAAGGCAGGGATGCCCGCCGAAGCAGTGGTGGCGGGCGGTTGCCAGCCGAAGGCTGGTCCGCCTTGGGCGGAAATGGGGCGGTCTTGCCAGTCATTTTTGATGACAGGCGGAAAACCAGCATAAAAATCTTGGAAGGGTGGCAGAGCGGTTGAATGCACCGGTCTCGAAAACCGGGAGGGGCCATCGGTCCCTCGAGAGTTCGAATCTCTCCCCTTCCGCCATTTTTCATAACCGTCTGTCCAGAAACTTTTTTATGCAGTCCATCCTTGAGAAACTTTTCCATCTTCAGGAATCGAATACCACCGTCCGCACGGAGGTCATCGGGGGCCTGACGACCTTTATGACCATGGCGTACATCATTTTTGTCAATCCCGCCATGATCTCCCAAACGGGGATAGACTTCGGTTCGGCCATGATGGCGACGTGCATTGCGGCGGCAGCGGCGACGCTGATCATGGGGCTCTATGCCAATTATCCGATCGCCCAGGCGCCCGGCATGGGGGAGAATGCTTTTTTCACGTATACCGTCTGCCTGACCATGGGGATCTCCTGGCCCGTCGCTTTGGGCTGTGTCTTCATCGAAGGGCTTATCTTCATGATACTGACCGTGACGCGTCTGCGCCAGCGGCTCATCGATGCGATTCCGGCCTCTCTCAGGTATGGCACAGCCTGCGGCATCGGGTTCCTGATCGCTTTCATAGGCCTGATCGATGCCGGTATCGTCGTCGCGCATCCCTCGACGATCGTTTCCCTCGGCGATGTTGTGAATCCTGCGACGGTTCTCTCGGTTTTTGGTCTCATCGTGACAGGTGTCCTGCTGGTCAAGGAAATCCGCGGGGCGATGTTATGGGGAATCCTGCTTACGACGGCGCTCGGCGTCCTCATGGGGCTTGTCAAATACCAAGGGTTTATTTCCTGGCCGCCTTCGATGGCGCCGACATTCATGAAGATGGACGTTGCGGGCGCTTTGCGGCTTGGCTTGTTTTCCATTGTTTTTATTTTCTTGTTCATGGATATCTTCGATACGGTCGGCACATTGGCAGGCGTCAGCGAGATCGGCGGATTCATGAGAGGGGGTAAGCTCCCGCGCGCAGGCCGCGCCATGATGAGCGATGCCGTCGGAACGTGCGTGGGCGCCATGTGCGGGACCCCCACGGTGACAAGTTATATCGAAAGCGCATCGGGGATCGCTTCCGGCGCGCGCACGGGCCTGGCCAGCGTCGTGACGGCCGCCGCGTTTCTGGCTGCCCTGTTTTTTTCTCCTTTGATCAAGATGATCGGCGGCGGATACACGACGGTCGCCGGCGCTGTCCTGCATCCTGTTACGGCCCCGGCCCTGATCATCGTCGGCAGCATGATGCTGCGTTCCGTATCGCGGATCGAATGGAAGGATTATACCGAGAGCATCGCCGCTTTTCTCGTCATTGTGATCATGCCTTTTACGTTCAGCATCGCGACAGGGATCGCATTCGGTTTCATCGCATACGCGGCGTTGAAGCTTTTGACGGGGCGCGGCAGAGAAGTCTCCCGGCTGGTTTATTTTCTGGCTGCGCTTTTTATCCTGAGGTTCATTTATCTGAAGGCCATGTAAGGTGTTCCGGCACAAGGACATGATCGGACGCAAGGATATGCCGCAAAGTGTTTTTCTCGAAGCGTCAAGCAGGTGTCAGCTTCGTTGTCCTTTATGCGATACGCCCGGCCGGAAAAGAAGGCCGGGGATCATCGGATGGGGGCATTTGACATTTGCCCATTTTCGCCGTTTTCTCGACGGGCATCCGCAGATCGGACATGTCGGGTTTTCTACCCACGGTGAACTATTCTTGAATCCGGAGCTGAGGAAGATCGTGGCGTACGCCTCGGATAAAGGAGTAGAACTGAGCGGCATCTCCAACCTCAATACGCTCAGTCCGTCGATGGCCGAATGCCTGGTGCGTTCGGGGTTCAGCCGGCTTACGGTGGCCATTGACGGAGCGGACCAGCGCACATATGAGAGATATCGGCGCGGAGGCAATCTTCTGCGCGTTATTAAGAATATCCGCCTCATTAACCATTTCAAGGAATCTTGCCGCTCAGATACTCCGGCCCTGACGTGGCAGTTTGTGATCTTCGGTCATAACGAGCACCAGATCGCCCGCGCCAGGGTCATGGCCTTTGGTCTAAAGATGAGTTTTTTGACGCGTTTGTCCTGGGGCGCCGATTATTCTCCTGTCAGGAACCGTCAGGACGTTGTCAGGGAATCCGGCCTGGGTGTTGCCTCAAGAAAGGAATTTCTCGAGATTTATGGGAGGTCGTATTTTGCGCCCTGCCTTCAGGTCTGGAATTCGCCCCAAATCAATTGGGACGGGAAGCTTCTGGGTTGTTGCATGAATCAGCGGATGGCTTTTGGGAACGTTTTCCAGTCGGGTTTGCGCGATTGCATGGCAGGCCCGTCTTACCGGGTATGGCAGGATGTTATCGTCGGAAAGAGGCGCCTTTCGCCGGCCGTGCCTTGTTTTGGTTGCGAAGCTTACGGCAGCCTGGCTGGAAAGATACGCAAAAGGAGGAAAGGTGTTCCAGCGCATCTGTGAAAAATTTACGCGGCTTTTGGCGGTTTGGGTGGTGTTGGCGGGTGTCATCGCCTATTTTTTTCCGTGCGCCTTTATCGCCTGCCGTTTCGGGATGGAGTGGTTTTTTACGTTGACGATGCTGGGTATCGGTATGATCCTGGATGTCAGGGATTTCAGGCCTATCTTTACCCGGCCGCATCTTGTGCTTTTGGGGACGCTGGCGCAGTTCGCCATCATGCCCGCGGCCGGATTTGCGGTGGCGCGTCTGTTGCATTTGCCTCCGGCGCTGGCGCTCGGCGTCATCCTGACCGGCGCCGTTCCAGGAGCCATGGCTTCAAACGTCATATCGTATCTGGCGCGCGCAGATGTGGCGTATTCCATCGCCCTGACGTCGACGTCCACCTTTCTGGCCCCGGTCCTGACGCCGCTTTTGACGTATCTTTATGCGGGGACGTATTTCCATGTTCCATTCTGGCCGATGTTTTTGAGCATTTTCAAGATGGTCATCGTGCCTTTGGCGGCGGGGATGGGGTTGAAGCATATGCTGCGCGATAAGATCGGCAATTTTATCGCCGTTTTTCCTGCGCTCTCGACGTTGTTTATTGCGTTTATCTGCGGTTTGGTCGTCGCCCTCAACAAAGATTACCTGGCCGGCGTCAGCGCGATCGTTTTTGCCGCTGTTTTTCTGCATAATGCCCTGGGGTTGTCGTTGGGATACGGGGCGGCCGTTCTTTACCGGTTCGATACCAAGAGGCGCCGTACCTTGTCTTTGGAGGTCGGCATGCAAAATGCGGGGCTGGGAGCTGTCTTGGCCCTTAAACATTTTTCCGACCAGGCCGCTTTGCCCAATGCGTTGTTTGCGACGTGGTGCATTGTGACGGCTGCGATCCTGGCCGAGATTTGGAGCCGCAGGAGCATGGATTAGATGCGGAGGAGCTGTCTGATGCGTTTGTCTGTTTTGTTTTTCTTGTTTCTGTTTTTTGCGTTGTGCGGACCGTGCCTTGCCGAGACGGTCATTTTGAAAAGCGGCAAAGTGCTGGAAGGACGCATTGACACCAAAACGGACAATATGGTTTGCATCGATCTCGATGGCCGCCCGCTTTATTACGAGACCCGCCTCATCGAGAGCATCGACGGCAAGCCTCCGGCGGAATTCCAGCTCCGGGCCATTTCGATCACTAAAGACGAGGTGAGCGGCGATTTTGAAGAAGGGCTTTTTCTGGCTTCCCAGGGGAAATTCCAGGATGCCGTCCGGGCCTTCGAGGCAAACATCAAAAAGAATCCCGAAGACGGCAACACAGTGGAATCCCTCCATATCCTTGAAGACCTTCGGCAGGGAAGGATCAGTCCGGAATTCGCCCAGGCGTTGTTCGAGGGGACGCTTTTATTCCTGAAGATGCGCTACGAGGCCGCCACGAAGGCTTTCCAGCGCGCCATCGACATCAAACCCGATGCGATGGAGCTGTATTACAACCTTGGCACCCTTTATAACGCCAGGAAGCTTTACCGTGAGGCCATTCCTTTTTTTGAGAAACTGCTGAAAGCCAATCCTATGGACACAGAGGTCCTTTTCAGCCTCGCCTATTCTTATTTTTCTGCCCAGGAATTCCAGAAGGCCGCCGGCCTTTTCGAGAGATATTTGGCTCTTGATCCCGCCGATCCCGACGCGCACGGCTTTTTGGGCGCTTGTTATTATGCCCTCGGCCGCGAGAACGACGGCGTCGCGGAATTTCAGAAAGCCCAGTTTTATGCGGACGAAGCGGCAGAGGCTCGCGGCGAGAGGAGGCCGGCAGGCGGACCGTCTTTCATGGAAGAAGGTATCCGGCAGGTCATCAATAAATTTTGATCGAGCCGCAGAATACGGCGAAGATCAGACCCTTCCTCTGTGTGGAAGATGGGGGTGGCTGTCCTCCAGGCTCGTCCGCAGGGCAGACTGCAGGTTTCAAGAGGAGTATTGATGATGAAGATGAGAAAATGGAGCGGCATCGGCCTGCTGGTTATTTTTTATATCCTGTTTCTGTGCAGCGCGGCTATGGGCGAGGCACAATCCCAGGCCTCGCTTCACCTCGTCCGGGGGATGGAGCTGGCTTCGCAGGGGGCATTCGATGAGGCCCGCAAGGAATTTGAGGAGAGCCTTAAAGAAGATCCTTCGAATGCGACGCTGTTGAGTTCGCTCAAGGTCATCGACGACCTTGATCACAGGAGGATCGGTCCGACATATGCGGCGCTTCTCTTCAAGGGGTTGAATTATCTGCGGCAGGGCATGCTGGAGCACGCCGCAGAAGAGCTCCGCAAGGCCATCGTCATGGAACCTTCTTATCCCCGGACGTATAATCTCCTGGGGATCGTTCACTCGCTGGGCGGCGATACACTTCAGGCCAGGGTTGATTTCCAGAAGGCGCTGGATCTCGATCCGAACCTGAGTGAGGCCAGCTATAACCTTGCCTCGCTGTATTATGGTATGGGGGATTTTCAGAACGCAGCGACATATTTTGAAACGGCTGTCAAGAACGGCGCCTGCGGCGTCGATACTTATATGAACCTAGGGGCTTCGTATTCGTCTTTAAAAAAATATCCCGAGTCCATCAACGCTTATCTGAAAGCGACAAAGCTTGCGCCGCAGGATCCGAAGGCCTTTTATGGCCTGGGTATGGTTTATTTCATGGACGAAGAATATTCCAAGTCCCGTTCCTGCCTTGTCGAAGCCAGGGACCTTTTTGAAAAGCGGGGCGACGACAAGAGCGTCAAGGAGATCAATATTTTTCTGGACAAGCTGAGCAATGCGCAGAAGAACATGAAGACTTCCGAGATTCAGGACCGATGAGAAGCCTCAAGAAGACCTCCGGCTGGACGAGTAAGCTCGTCCGTTGGTATCAAAAAAATCACCGCAAACTTCCTTGGCGCCGGACCCGCGATCCTTATAAGATATGGGTCTCCGAAGTCATGCTTCAGCAGACGACTGTCGGGACGGTCATTCCGTATTATGAACGGTGGCTGCATCGTTTTCCGTCCCTGCGCCATGTGGCCCGCGCCTCGCTGGAAGACGTGCTGGCATCATGGCAAGGGTTGGGATATTACAGCCGCGCCAGGAACCTCCAGCAGGCGGCCGGGATCATCGTGCGGCAATACGATGGTTGCCTGCCGGCCGATCGGGAATTATTGAAGAAGCTTCCCGGATTCGGGCCTTATACGACAGGCGCCGTATTGAGCATCGCCTTTGGCCAGCGCCAGCCGGTTGTCGATGCCAACATCCGCCGGGTGATTTGCCGCCTGCTGATGTTGAGAGGAAAAACTTCCTCCCTTGATCAGCGCATCTATTTATTTCTTCAGGAGGTCATGCCGGCCCGGCAGCCGGGAATTTTCAATCAGGCCTTGATGGAATTGGGCGCGCTGGTCTGCAAACCCGAAGGCCCTGCTTGTCCCACTTGTCCGATAAAAAGCGATTGCCGGGCTTACGCAGAGGGTATCCCGGAAGAGTTTCCTCCCAAAACAAGAAAAGCCACTCAAAGGATCGAAGCTGTCGTCGGCATCATCCGCCGCAAAAATGCGATTTTTTTGCAGAGACGTCCGTCGACGGGGTTGCTTGCGGGTCTCTGGGAATTGCCCGGCGGAAAAGTAAGGAAAGGAGAGACGCCGCGCAGGGCCCTGGCGCGGGAGCTCAAAGAAGAATTGGGCGTCCGCGTCCTGGCCGCCCGCCGCACGGTAACAGTCCGGCACGCCTACACAAGGTTCCAGGTCAGGCTCTTTGCCTGGGAGTGTGATGCGGTTCCTGTTCCGAGGCAGGACGCAACCCACCGGTGGGTGCAGCGAAAGGAACTGGACAAATATCCTATGCCTGCAGGAACGGTCAAGGTGCTGCGGCGGACCCGGGGGTTTTCTTGATATATCGGTTTTTGAAGGGCTGTTTGTTGTTTTTGGGATATAATATTTTTAAGAGCATGGAGCTGATTTATGGCAAAAGCGCGCATCCTGATTGTCGAGGACGATAAAAACATTTCCAAACTTGTCAGATACAATCTGGAAAAAGCCGGCTACGATTGCCTTACGGCTTTTTCCGGCGAGGAGGCGTTGTCGGTTTTGCGCCAGTCGGCCGTAGACCTGATTGTTCTAGATATCATGCTGCCCCGCATGGACGGATTTGAGGTCTGCCGGGCCCTCAAACAGGATGGCCGCCTGAAGGGCATCGCCGTCATTATGTTGACAGCCAAGGGAGAAGAGGTCGACCGGATCGTCGGACTGGAACTTGGCGCCGATGATTATATCGTCAAGCCGTTTTCCCCGAGGGAATTGACGCTGAGGATCAGGGCGATCCTGAAACGCGGCGCGGCGCAGGAAACCCCCGGCGACATCTACACGGTCAAGAGTCTGACCGTGGATGTGACGCGCCACAAGGTGACCGTCGGCAATAAAGAGGCCGCGCTGACGCCGATGGAGTTTAAGCTCCTTTTGATCCTTATCCAGCGCCAGGGCCGTGTCCAGACGCGCGAGCGTTTGCTTTCGGACGTTTGGGACATCGCGGCCGACGTGACGACGCGCACGATCGATACGCATATCAAGCGCCTGCGTAAAAAGATCGGCCCGATGGGCAGGCACATCGAGACCGTCCGCGGCATCGGTTATCGATTCAGGGAGAATATCGGATGACGACTATTTTTTTATGGATACTTTCCATCGCCGTTGCGGGGCTCCTTGTCTACCTGTCCTGGATAAGCCGCCGGCATCGTCATCTGCGTGCTCTCCTGCAGGAAGCCAGGGCAAGTCTCGTCCAGGTCGAGGAAGCCGGAGGCGCCGGAGAGGCCAAGTTGGGGGCGATCCTTTCGAGCATGGTCGAGGGGGTCTTGGTTGTGGATCGCCGGGGAGGGATCCTTCTCTTAAACCCTTCTTTACGCAAAAACTTCATGATCGAGGGAGCGGCCGACGGCAAGAAACCGCTTGAAGTTATCAGGAACGTCGCTGTCCAGGATATTGTTGATAGGACGCTGCAAGGCGCCGGCCAGGTCTTGATCTCTGAAGAGATCTCTCTGGTCGTGCCTCAGGAAAAGACTTTCCGGGTCAACAGCGTTCCCGTCGTGAGGAGCGGGGCCGTCGAAGGCGCGGTCCTTGTTTTTCATGATATTACGGAACTCCGGCGCCTGGAGAGGGTCAGGCAGGACCTTGTGGCGAATGTGTCCCACGAATTACGTACGCCATTGTCGAGCATCAAAGGTTATGCCGAAACACTTCTGGAGGGGGCCCTGGAAGACGAGGCCCATGCCGGGGATTTCATCCAGATCATCTTGCGGGACAGTGAGCGTCTTAGTAAGCTTATCGACGATCTGTTGGATCTTTCCAAGATCGAATCGGGCAAGATGAAGATGTCTTTTCTGCCGGTAAAGCTCTCCGCCGTCGTCCAGCGGTGCATGGCGGTCCTCGATAATCCCGCCCGCGCCAAGTCCATCGCTGTCACATGTGTTGTCCCGCCGGATCTCCCGCTGGTTATGGCCGACGAGGCGCGTCTTTCCCAGGTCCTCTTAAATCTCATGGATAACGCCATCAAGTATTCAGGCGAGAAAGCTTCCGTGGAGGTCTCGGCGTCTGTCTCGGATCGCTTTGTTCGCGTGGATGTCAAGGACACAGGCATAGGAATACCCGAAGAAGATCTGCCCCGCATTTTCGAAAGGTTTTACCGCGTCGACAAGGCCCGTTCCAGGGAATTGGGAGGGACAGGGTTGGGGTTGTCCATCGTCAAACACATCGTCCAGGCGCACGGCGGCCGCGTCTGGGTCCAGTCGGTCCATGGCCGCGGCTCAACGTTCAGCTTTACGCTTCCAATCGTCTCTCTCCAATAGTGAAGCTCGCCGGAACGTCTGCCTGTGTGTCCTGCCTTGCCCTAGCCTCGGCCTACGGCCAGGGCCGAGGCTAGGACAAGGCAGGCCGAAACAGGCAGGTTGACCCGGCCGGCGGCTTCTTTTTGTCTCTGCCCAGCGAAATCCCGCATCAAACCTTCATCTTTCTGTGCAATTGCCTGCCGGCAGGCAAGCCGGGGCTTTCTGGCGCGGGGTAACGCGCCGGCCGCCTCCCTGCAGGGCGGCTGTGGCCGTTTTTCCCACAAGACCTCACAGGTTCAGAGTTCACCCAAAGTTCACATTCCCTCCACGCAATTGTCATCCGCATATTTTATATTTTGGGCGTGATGACGCCAGCAGATAACATCCAGAGATTCGCGAAACGCTTTTTATCCGTCGCAAAAATGAGCTATCCGCATGTCCTTCGGGTCTGGCGGCATATCAGCAGGACCTTGAGACTGCTGGTTGCCGAGGAAACGCGGATCCTGGATCTTTATTGCGGCCGGGCGTAAACGCAAACGGCAGGGAGGTCCTCATGTTTCAGAAGATGTCGAACATCCGCTCCGATTTCATTGCAAGCCATTTGAGGGCGCAGATCCGTGTCTTGGGAAGCCTTCTTGATCAGGTGGAACAGGATCATGTGATCAGCGATAGTTGGGCGGAAGATAATTTAAAGAAGGTAGAAGCGAGCCTTCGGCAGGTCCGCAAGATATGGAAAGAAAATTGATCCCCTTTGTCAGACTTCCCCGCCCGCCTATAGCGGGCCGGGGCGAACAAAAAAAGACCAACGGGAGCCATTCAACAACGCCTGCCTGAGCGGGGCAGGGTCCGCACGGCGGGGAAAAGGAGGAAAGATGAGGAGAACGGTATTTATATTTTTAGCGAGCATGCTGCTGGGGTTGTCGTCTTTCCGCGCGGCATGGGCCGGCGAGGTGGATGTCTTGCTCCAGAAATTGGTGGAGAAAGGCGTTTTAAACGCCTCGGAGGCGCAGGAGATCAGGACGGAGACGAACGAAGAGATAGCCAAAACGGAAAAACAGAAACAGGAGGATTATAAGGAAATAGCCAAAGGCACCATGCCCGATTGGGTCAAGAACATAAAATTGAAAGGCGATTTCCGGCTCAGGTACCAGTATAAGCATGAAAAGGCGACGAATGATACGGCAAAAGACACCCATATCGGACGCATCCGTCTGCGCCTGGGATTGGACGCCAAGGTCAATGATAAGCTGATGGCAGGCCTGGGGATCGCAAGCGGTTCGGGGGACCCCCGCTCTACGAATATCACGCTGGGCGGCTACAATGAGAAAAAGACCGTCGTCCTTGATTACGCCTATGGCAAATACAGCCCGTCGGACTGGTTTACTGCCGTCGGCGGCAAGATGCTCTTGGGCGATGCGCTCTGGGAGCCGACCGACCTGATCTGGGATACGGACATAACGCCCGAGGGAGGGGTTTTCAGCCTTAACAAGAAGTTGGGATCCCGCGCTTCGGCATTCTTGAACACAGGGGTGTTGATCGTGGATGCCGACACCAGCTCGGACGCCGACTCGCCCATGGCCTATCTCGCCCAGGCAGGGGCTGTCTATAAATTTAACAAAGACGTGTCATTGAAGGGGAGCGTATCTTATCAATCTTTTGATAATGTCAAAGGGCATGCCTCCAGCAAGTATTCTTCGGCCAGCAACACGGGCAATACGACAAAAGGGGCCTCGAGTTACGTCTATGACTATCAGATGTTCAGTCCGGCCGTGGAGTTGACGATCAAAGAACCGTTCAGCGCCGTCGGTTCCAAGATCGAGATGGTGAAGTTGTTCGGCGAATACGTCAATAATTTCGACGTATCCAAAGGGTCGAGCGGTTTTGCCGTGGGCTTCAAGCTGGGCCACGACAAGGTCTCCAAATGGGGCGATTGGCAGATCAAGTATATCTATGCCATGTTGGGCAAGGATGCGGTGCTCGACGTGTTGCCGGATTCGGACCGTTACGGCGGCGCGACAAACATGAGAAGCCACGAATGCGAGTTCACCTACGGGTTGGGCAAGAATACGTTCCTCGGCGTCGATATCTACCGTTCGTGGAGTATATCGGATCCCAAGAATCCCGAGACCCTTGTCCAGCTCGATTGGAACATGAAATTCTAAGGATATGTTTAACAAGCAAAGGAGAACTGTTGATATGAAAAGGATACTTTTAGGATGCATGACGGGGATCCTGGCCCTGAGTCTTGCGGCAGGGGCGGCCCTCGCAGGAAAGCTGCTTTTGATCAACGGGGCGGGGGCGACTTTTCCTTATCCGCTCTATTCAAAGTGGTTCTACGAATACACCAAGGTCGACCCGGCCGTGAATTTTAACTATCAGTCCATCGGTTCCGGCGGCGGCATAAAACAGATCACGGCCCAGACGGTTGATTTCGGCGCCTCCGACGGGGCCTTGACCGACGAACAGTTGAAGACGGCCCCGGGAGAGCTGTTGCACATCCCGATGACGGCGGGGGCCGTTGTCATCACCTACAACCTGCCGCAGGTCGGCCAAAACTTAAAATTCAGCCCGGATGTGATCGCCGATATTTTCCTCGGCAAGATCTCCCTGTGGAATGATTCCCGGATAGCCCGGGATAACCCGGGGGTTGACCTGCCCGCTGAAAATATCATTGTGGCGCATCGTTCGGATGGCAGCGGGACGACCAATATCTTCACGGATTATCTTTCTTCTGTATCTGCCGTCTGGAAGTCTGAGGTTGGTAAGGGCACTTCCGTGAATTGGCCGGTGGGTTTGGGCGGTAAGGGTAATGAGGGAGTGGCGGGCCTGGTGAAGCAGACAGAGGGGGCGATCGGCTATGTGGAACTTGCCTATGCGGTCAAAAACGGCCTGCCGTATGCGGATGTCAGGAACAAATCGGGAAATTTTGTGACGCCGAGCATTGAAAGCACGACTGCGGCCGTCAACGGCAAGATCGATTCCATGCCGTCCGATTTCAGGGTTTCGTTGGTGAATCCCGACGGGGCGGATGCCTATCCGATCGCCGGCGTGACCTGGATCCTGGTTTATAAGCATCAGCCTGATAAGGTCAAGGGCGAAAAAATCGTGAAATTCCTGTACTGGGCCGTTTCGGACGGCCAAAGGTATGCGGCAGACCTTCTGTACGCCCCTTTGCCTCAGGGCATGGTCAAGAAGATCGAGAAGAGGCTCGGCGAGATAACTTATTAGCCGAGACGCATCGCCCATGAAGTTGACGTTTGCCGATAGGGGATTTAGAAGGGCGGCCACGGTGCTGGCTTTGTCCGTGGTCGCCTTGACCCTCCTTTTGGTTTGCAGCATGGTGGTGAACGCCATGCCGTCCATCCAGAAATTCGGCTGGCGTTTTTTATCGACAAGCACCTGGGATCCGGTCAAAGAGATCTTTGGGGCGCTGCCGTTCATCTACGGGACGATCGTCTCGTCGGTCCTGGCCCTCGTCATTGCTGTTCCTGTTTCGCTGGGCATCGCGATCTATCTGGCGGAACTGGCGCCTTTCTGGATCAGGCAGCCGTTGAGTTTTCTTATCGAATTGCTGGCCGCCATTCCCAGCGTCGTCTATGGATTGTGGGGTATCTTTGTTCTGGCGCCGTTCTTGAGATATACCATCCAGCCGTTTCTGTCTCACTATTTCGGATTTTGGCCGCTTTTTCAGGGGGCCTTTTACGGCGTCGGCATGCTGACGGCGGGCATTATCTTGAGCATCATGATCATTCCCACGATTTCTTCCGTGTCGCGGGAGGTATTTTTGGCCGTGCCCTTCGCCCAGCGGGAGGCGGCTTTAGGATTAGGGGCGACGCCGTGGGAGACCATCCGTTTGGGCGTCCTGGGGTCTGCCCGTTCAGGGGTGTTGGGCGCCGTCATGCTCGGGCTGGGCCGGGCACTAGGTGAGACCATGGCCGTTACGATGGTCATCGGCAACAGACCCCGCATCGCCGCTTCCCTGTTTGCACCCGCCTACACCATGGCATCGGTGATCGCCAATGAGTTCACCGAGGCCGCCAGCGACCTCTATCTTTCGGCCCTCATCGAAATTGGGCTTATCCTGTTTTTTGTCACGCTGATCCTCAATATCGCGGCGCAGGCCTTGATATGGAAGGTATCAGGAAAAGCCGGAGGAGGGAGGAAGGCATGAGCGCGGTCTATGGAAGAAGGAAGGTCGTCAATACATTCATGTGTGCCGTCGTTTTTCTCTGCGCCTTTTTGACGCTCGTGCCCTTGATCAGCATTTTCGGGTATGTCGTCTCCAAAGGGATCACAAGCGTCAATTTTGATTTCTTTACGCATTTGCCGAAACCCGTGGGAGAACCCGGCGGCGGCATGGGGAATGCGATCGTCGGCAGCCTTATTCTGATCGGGCTTTCCTGTCTTTGGGCCATCCCGCTGGGGATCGCGGGCGGGGTCTATCTGTCTGAGTTCGGCAATTCAAAACTGGGAGCTGCGGTCCGGTTTACGACGGATGTTTTGAACGGTGTGCCGTCCATCGTTATCGGGATCTTTGTTTATACGCTGTTTGTCGTTCCCATGAAGAGTTTTTCGGCGGTCAGCGGCGGTTTTGCCCTTGGGATCATCATGATCCCGACGGTCATGCGTACGACCGAAGAGATGCTGCGGCTGGTGCCGGCGACGCTGCGCGAAGCTGCGTTTGCCCTCGGGATCAATCAGTTCCGCACGACCATGAATATCGTTCTCAAGACCGCCTTGCCCGGGGTCCTGACGGGGATTTTATTGGCCATTGCGCGCATCGCCGGAGAGACGGCGCCGCTGTTGTTTACGGCCTTCGGCAATAGGTTCTGGCATCAGGGTCTTGACCAGCCTATGGCGGCCCTGCCGCTGCAAATATTCGTTTATGCCATCTCTCCGTTTGACGATTGGCACAGGCAGGCCTGGGCCGGCGCCCTCGTGTTGATCGCCATGGTATTCTTGATCAGCATCGTCAGCAGGATCGTGATTTATCTGCGCTACAGATCCTTCAAATAAGGAAAGCCCATGAACGAACAAGTCAAGGTCATTGATCTGAACGCCTATTTCGGGCACGTCCACGTCTTAAAAGGTATCAATATAGCCATAGAACAGAAGCAGGTGACGGCCGTCATCGGACCGTCGGGCTGCGGCAAGTCGACATTCATCCGTTGCATCAACAGGCTGCATGAGGTCGTGCCGGGCGCACGGCTGTCGGGAGAGGTCCTTCTGGACGGTAAAGACATCTATGCGCCCGATGTCGACCCCATCGAGATCAGGCACAGGGTCGGCATGGTATTCCAGCGGCCCAATCCATTCCCCGTGCTTTCCATCTATGACAATGTTGCTGCAGGCCTGAAGCTTAACGGGGTCAGAAAGAGGGATCAACTCGACGGAATTGTCGAAGAATCCCTGAAGATGGCCGCTTTGTGGGATGAGGTCAGGGATAAGCTCGGCGCTTCGGGGATCAGCCTTTCCGGGGGCCAGCAGCAGCGTCTTTGTATTGCCAGGGCCCTGGCCGTTAAGCCGGAGATCATTCTTTTCGACGAGCCTTGTTCCGCCTTGGACCCTATTTCGACAGGGAAGATCGAGGAGCTGATATTCAGTCTCAAGCAGGATTATACGATCATCATCGTGACGCATAACATGCAGCAGGCGGCCAGGGTGTCGGATAACGCGGCATTTTTCCTCTTGGGGGAGCTGATAGAATTCGACAGGACGCAGATGATGTTTGAAGCGCCGGCAGATAAAAGGACAGAGGATTACATTACGGGGAGATTTGGTTGATGACCAGCTTGCTTTATTATCATCAATCCCAGAGGGAGACACACATGGAGAGACATTTTGACGAAGAATTGGCGGAGCTGAAACAGGAAATCCTGATCATGGGGACGATGGTGGAACAGGCCGTCGACAGGGCGCAAGAGGCGTTAAAAAACCTTGATGCGGAGGAGGCGCGCCAAGTCATACTCGAGGACAGGCGGATCGATGAGATGGAGCTGACTCTCGACGAGAAGACCCTGCGGCTCCTGGCCCTTATGCAGCCGTTGGCCGTCGACCTGCGGTTTGTCGCCATGGTCATGAAGATCACGACAGACTTGGAGCGGATGGCGGACCTGGCCGTTGATATCGCCCAGCGGGTCATCGAACTGGCAGGCCGGCCTTTGTTGAAACCTCTGCATGATATCCCTAAGCTGTCTTTGCTCGCCCAGCAGATGATCAGGGATGCCCTTGAGGCTTTTCTCAAGGAAAATACGGAGCAGGCGAAAAAGGTGATCCTGAAAGACAGCGAGGCCGATCAGCTGCGTAACCTTGTCCAGACAGAGTTGATCCATGATTTTATGGAGAAAGACGTTTCCTGCGTCAGCCGCGCCTTGCCGTTGTTGCTGGTTGCGCGCCATCTGGAACGCATTTGCGATCATGCCACCAACATCGCCGAAGATGTTATCTATATGGTTTCTGCCAAGGTCGTCAAACACCGCCCCGAACAGCTTAAATTTTAGCGATTTTCCTCATCAACGGGCCCCGGACATCCGACCGGCCCATGTCTTTGTTTTCTTCCAGAATCCTTCTTGAAAACGAAAGAATATCTGATACACTAAGGGTTGTTTAAAATGGAGGAATCATGTTCAAGAAGATCATTTTTTCTTTTGTCCTGATATTGTCGACCGGTTTTCTGTGTTTGGCTGCGCATGGGGAAGAGCTTTCCGGTTCGATTCAGATCAAGGGGTCTGATACTATGGTGAACCTTGGCCAGACTTGGGCCGAGACGTTCAGCAAGGAGCATCCGGCAGTCAGCGTGGCTGTGACAGGCGGGGGGTCGGGAACGGGTTTTGCGGCGTTGATTGGCGGGACCTGCGATATTGCCGAGGCCTCCCGGAACATCGAGGAAAAGGAAAAGGCGCTCCTGGAACAGAAGGGCGTGGAGCCCGTTGAGCTGACCGTGGCCTTAGACGGCGTGGCGATCGTGGTCAATCCCGAAAACCCTGTCTCCAGGTTGACTTTAGACCAATTGGCCGACATCTTTACCGGCAAGATCACCAACTGGAAAGACGTAGGCGGTCCCAACATGCCCATCGTCATTCTGTCGCGCGAGGTCAATTCCGGCACGCACATATACATTAAGGAACATGTCCTGAGCCGCGAGAAGGATTTCAACGAGTTTTCGCCGTCGGCGCTCCTTTTGCCTTCGTCCCAGGCGATCGCCGACGAGGTGGCCCAGAACGTCAACGCCATCGGCTATTACGGCATCGGTTATGTGACCGCTCAGCAAAAAGCGCTGGCTATTGCCAAGGACGCGTCTTCTGCATACGTCGAGCCCACGATGGCAACCGTCAAGTCCGGGGCCTATCCGATCTCGCGGCCGCTCCTGATGTACACCTGCGGGGAGCCGAAAGGGATCATCAAGGCTTTCCTTGATTTTGTCCTTTCTCCCGAGGGTCAGGCGATCGTGGCGAAGCTCGATTTTATCCCCGTAAAATGAATCTCCGCGGGTTTCAACCCGCGGTTTCTTTGGAGCGAAATACTGAGCGGCTGTCCTCTATCCGTAACCTGAAGGGTGCGGTTTTGCGGCCGCGAACGCATCATCGGTCAGGAAGGCATGAGACGATTCAAGGAATTCATCATAGAGAAGCTTGTCTTTTTGAGCGGCATTCTCGTCATTCTCTTTGTTTGCCTGATCTTCGTTTTTCTGTTGAAGGAGGGTCTGTCCTTTTTTAAGGACGTCAAGCTTTCGGCCTTCCTTTTGGGAAAATACTGGTATCCTATCTCTGAGCCTCCGCGTTTCGGCATCCTGCCGCTGATTCTCGGTTCCCTCTTTGTTACCTTGGGGGCTGTTCTTTTCGCCGTTCCGTTGAGTATCGGCGCGGCCTTCTATGTCGCGGAGATCGCGCCGGCGCGCATACGGGATTTCTTGAAGACCGGCATCGAGATCCTTGCTTCCATTCCCAGCGTCGTCCTCGGTTTCATCGGCATGATCACGCTGGTGCCGTGGATCAAGGCCATCTTTCATGTGCCGACGGGGCTGACGGCCCTGGCGGGTTCCATCATGCTGGGGTTCATGGCCATGCCGACCATTATCAGCATCTCCGAGGATGCGATCACCGCCGTTCCCCGGCAATACAAGGAAGGGTCCATCGCCCTGGGCGCGACGCGATGGCAGACGATGTACCGTGTTACGATCCATGCGGCCAAACCCGGCATCATCGCGGCCTGCATGCTGGGTGTGGGCCGGGTGATCGGCGAGACGATGGCGGTCATGATGATCACGGGCAATGCCGCCGTCATCCCGCGGACGTTCCTGCAGCCGGTCCGGACGCTGACGGCGACGATCGCCGCCGAAATGGGGGAGGTCGTTCACGGCAGCGCCCATTACCACGCTTTGTTTTCCATCGGCATTATCCTGTTTCTCATTACCTTTACGATCAATATCACGGCCGATTTCTTCCTGCATCGCGTGAGGACGAAATGAGATGGAATAACCTGATCAGTGTCGCAGCGAAAGAGAAGATTGCCTTTGGCGTTTTGTTCTTCATCACGCTTTTTATCCTGGCGCCTGTTGTCGTCGTCCTGTGGATCATTTTCAAGAACGGGATCTCCGCGATCAACTGGGAATTCCTGACGGCCATGCCTAAAGAGGGGATGCGTGCAGGGGGTATTTTTCCGGCGATCGTCGGCACGCTTTATCTCGTGGTGGGCGCCACGGTCTGTTCCCTGCCCCTGGGGATCCTGGCGGCGATTTACTTGAGCGAATACGCAAAGGAAAACGCCCTGACGAGGTTGATCAATCTCGCCATCGTCAATCTTTCGGGCGTGCCGTCCGTTGTCTATGGGCTTTTCGGCTTCAGCCTGTTCGTCGTCTTTTTGAAGTTCGGCGCCTCCATCGTGGCCGGCTCTCTGACATTGGCCATCATGAACCTGCCGGTCATCATCACCTCGACGCGGGAATCCCTCAAGGCCGTGCCGGATTATTTCCGCGAGGTCAGCCTGTCTCTGGGCGCCAGCCGCTGGCAGACCGTGCGTCATGCTGTTTTACCGTTCGCCCTGCCGGGCATCCTGACGGGGACCATTTTAAGCATTGCCCGGGCCGCAGGAGAGACCGCACCCATTCTTTTTACGGTCGCGGCGTTCTATATCCCCCATTTGCCGCATTCCGTTTTCGACCAGGCCATGGCCCTGCCGTATCATCTTTATATTATCGCGACGCAGATCCCGAATATCCCCAACAGCTACCGCTACGGCACGGCGCTTGTCCTGATCCTCATGGTATTGTTGATGAATCTTGTGGCCATCATCATCCGTTCCAAATTCAGGAAAAAATATAAATGGTGAAAACGGGGATAATGCGGATGAGAAAAACAATGACTCGGAATGCGATGGCGGCGGTGAGGGCGGTTTATGGAACATAACGTTTGTTTTTCCGTCAGGGATCTGGATATCCGCTTTGGGGCGGTCCACGCCCTGCATCGCGTGAGTTGCGATATCGCCAGAAACGGGATCCTCGGCGCCATCGGTCCCGCCAATAGCGGCAAGACGACATTTCTGCGCGCCCTCAATAGGCTCAATGAGACGCAGGATAATTATAGGATGGGCGGGTCTATTCTTTTGGAAGGCAGGGATATCAATAAGGATTTCAAACCCGAAGAACTCAGGCGCCGGGTGGGGATGATCTTCGCGCTGCCCATGCCTCTGCCGCTTTCGATCTATGAGAATATCGCTTTTGGACCCCGCAGGCAGGGGATCAACGACAAGAAGCGGCTGGACGCGGCCGTCGAAGAGAGCTTGAAGAGCGCCTTTTTGTGGGAGGAGGTCAAAGATCGTCTCAAGTCTGCAGCCACGAAGCTGTCCGGCGGCCAGCAGCAGCGCCTTTGTATCGCGCGCACCCTGGCCGTCAAGCCGGACGTCATCCTTTTCGACGAACCCTGCTCAGGGCTGGATCCGATCTCAACCGCCAAAGTCGAAGAATCCATGGTGGTCCTTAAAAAGAAGTATACGATTGTCCTCGTGACGAACAACACAAAACAGGCGGCGCGCGTTTCGGACCGCGTCGCGTTCTTCCTGATGGGCGATTTGATCGAAGAGGATGCGAGCGACAGGATTTTCACGTCGCCGAAGGACAAGAGGACGGAAGATTATATCGTCGGAAAATTCGGATAATATGCCGATCATCGAAACGAAGAACCTCAATCTGTTTTACGACAAGTTCCAGGCTTTGATCGATGTTAACATCGCGATCAAGGAAAAAGGAATCACGGCCATCATCGGACCGTCGGGCTGCGGCAAGTCGACGCTCCTGCGCACCTTCAACCGTATGAACGACCTCATCGAAGGGGTCGCGATGACCGGAGAGATCTTCGTCGGCGGCGAGAACATCCTTGGGCCCGGCGTGGACCTTGTGGGTCTGCGCAAAAAAGTCGGCATGGTCTTTCAGCGGCCGAACCCGTTTCCCCTGACGATATACGAGAATCTTGTCTACGGCCTGAAAATCCATCATATGATCACAAGCAGGGATGAGCTTGACGGCATTGTGGAAGAGTCGCTTAAGGCCGTCTTCTTGTGGGATAAGCTCAAGGACAGGCTTTATGCCGATGCCCTTTCTTTATCATTGGAAGAGAAGCAGCGCCTCTGCATCGCGCGCACGCTGGCCGTCAAGCCGGACATCATCCTCATGGATGAGCCGTGTTCGGCTCTGGACCCGGTCGCGACCCTCAAGATCGAGGAGACGGCGCGCGAGCTGAAGAAGGATTATACGATCGTCATCGTGACGCATAACATGCAGCAGGCGGCCCGCATTTCCGATGACGTGGGTTTCATGCTTTTGGGCAGGCTGGTCGAATTCGGCAAGACAGGAGACGTCTTTAACCGTCCGCAGGACAAAAAGACCGAAGAATACATTACGGGAAGATACGGATAAAAAGCTCAAGAAGGGCCCCTCGCCTTTTCTCTATACGCTGAAGAAGGCTCGGGGTCAATTTCTGACAAAAAATTCAGCGGGAAATTGAGAGGCATAAAATGCAGAGATTCTTTGATGAAGAGCTCAAGGCCTTGAACCAGAAGATCCTGAAAATGGCGCTTTTGACGCAAGAGTCGATCCATAAATCCATCGACGCCTTAAAAGAGCGTAACGCCGGGCTGGCCGGGAAGGTGATCACGGACGATGCCCAGATTGATTTTCTTGAGAACAGCATCGATGACGATGTTTTTAACATGATCGCCCTGCATCAGCCTGTTGCTTCAGATCTGCGTTTTCTGATGACGGCCCTCAAGGTCAATGCCGACTTGGAGCGTATCGCCGACCTGGCCGTGGATATCGCGCAGAGGGTGGTGGAGTTGGTCGATCAGCCCTTGCTTAAACCCCTTATCGATATCCCCAAGCTTTCCGCTGTCGCCCAGAAGATGATCAAGGATGTCATCGACGCCTATATCAACAAGGACGTCGCCTTGGCCCGTCAGGTTTGTTTGTCGGACACCGAAGCGGACAAACTCAGGGATTTGATCCAGAACGAACTGATCAACGATTATATGGCCAAAGACCCGAAGAGCGCCACGCGGGCCGTTCCGCTCCTTTTGATCGCCCGCTACCTCGAACGCATTTGCGATCATGCCACCAATATCGCAGAGGATGTCATCTACATGGTTGAGGCCAAGGTCGTTAAGCATCATCACGAGAAACTCAAGGGAGAAGAAGGGGCGCAGGAGTAGTAGCCATAGTTTTTTAAAAAATAACTTGACAATTTTTTATTGCGATGTAAACTCTACTATGTTGATAGAGATTATAAAATTATAAAGGATTGGTCATGAAAGTAACTTATCGGGGAGATTACGCGCTTAAAGCTGTTCTGGATCTGGCTCTGCATTACGGAGAAGAGCTGGTGACAATCCACCAGATGGCCGGACGCATCGATGCCCCTGTCAAATTTTTAGAGCAGGTCTTGATGGATCTGAAAAAAGGCGGTTTTGTGGAAAGCCGGCGGGGTAAGGTGGGAGGGTTTTTATTGGCGAAGGCCCCGGACAAGATCACGGTCGGGGATGTCGTCCGATTCATTGAAGGCCCCATAGAACCCATTGCCTGCGTCCGGCATGAATATACAGCGTGCCGGGATATGTATCAATGCGTGTTCAGGAAGATATGGCAGGATGTGGCAGAGGCCACGTCTGGCATTGTCGATCATGTGACATTCGAAGATTTAGCGGCAAGGGTTGATGTGCGCTGCCGCGCGCTTGAGTATGCGATTTAGGAGAGATGAAATGGCCAAGGATATGATGTGTAGGATGATGTGTTGTCTCCGGGGTGGAGGGGGCCCGTTCGCGTAACCTGTTGTTACAATCCGGTGCGTAGGACGGGACAGCCCACTACCAAAAGAAAGAAAATGGATGAGTGGGTTTTCTATTTATATATAGGTATTAAGGAGGAAAAGGATGGGCTTGAAGCAGCAACCTAACATAGTCAACGATGCGATTATTAAGGAAATCCATGACGCGCTACGGTCTTTGACATACGGCACAGTGACGATCAAGGTCCATGACGCCAGGATCATCCAGATTGAAGTGACAGAAAGGACGCGCTTCGATGATGCCTGGAAGATCGAGGAAGGAGGCGGGATTTAATCCCTGTGCCAGAATTTCACGGGCTATGTCCGTGGATTGGTTTTGTCTTGCAGACAAAACCATGGCGGAACGGGGACGTCACCCCACGGTCGCCCCTGACTAAAAGTCGGGGACATGCCCGTGGGGTTCCAGGATATCTTTTCATGAATTTATCCTTACCGGATTGCCGGAGGAGTGTTTTAGAATAAAACAAACGTGCCATGCAACCAGTCATCTGGAGTCCATGCACACAAGCCTGACAAGGAGGCTTCCAGATGAAAAAGTTGATATTGTTTGCTGTATTTTTTGCGCTGACGGTTGTGTTTTCCGTCCAAGACGTATCCGCGGGTCCGCCTTTCGTTAATCTGGAGGGTGTCGGCGGCGTTGCTTTTAACCCGTTGGCTTATGTGGCCGATTCGGGCGAAGAGGGGACCCATTACAAGGTTGGTAATGTCGAGGCCAGCGCACCGAGATTCGGCGGATGGTATGTGAATCTGGGGGATGCCAAGATCGACTGGACCGCCTTCGGCGTGGCGACGACGGTGGCCGGGAGGCTGGAGATATCCTATGGATATGAAACGGTCGCCTGGGAGGACCACCCTACATTTCACAAGAACAACGTCGGGGCCAAGTTGTTGATACTTCCGGAGAATTCCTTCGATTCGAAGTTCGTTCCTGCTGTTTCTGTGGGAACGATATACAAGGCCACGAGCGACAAGAGCGTCCATGAGCTGGGGTTCCCCTTAAGGGCGAGCGGTCAGGATTGGTATCTTGTCGCGACGAAGACGATTGCCGGGGTTTTTCCGGTACCCGTTATTTTGTCCGGCGGCCTTCTTTCTTCTCAGGAATTCGTGACCGGAGCGCTCGGTTTTCATGACGACAGAAAACTGACGGGGTTTGCCAACATTGACCTTGTCCTTCCCCACGGTTTTGTGTTGGGGTATGAATTCAAGCAGGGAGAACAGTTTTCCAGCTACAAAAACGCCAATTATTGGAACGTGCATGCGGCGTGGATGCCGAATAAGAACCTGACCCTCATCGCGGCCTATACGGATACGGCCAGCTATACCAAGCCCGGTAACACAAGGCAGGGGCTGGGGGATGGTTTCGTCTTAAGCGCCCAGTACGCGTTCTAAGGACAAAAAGAGAGGCCGCCAAATGAAAATATGTATTGTGGGGAATGTTTGTTTTAGGGATAATAGGAAAATCAGCAGAACGCGGGAGGTTTGCGATGGCAAAACATGAGGAAAGATTAAAAATCGAGACCCTGGCGCTCCATGGCGGGCAGGAATCCGACCCGACCACGGGCTCGAGGGCTGTCCCGATCTACCAGACGACGTCTTATCAATTCAAGAGCACGGAACACGCCGCTAATCTCTTTGCCTTAAAAGAGTTCGGCAATATCTACACGCGCCTCATGAATCCGACGACCGATGTTTTTGAAAAGCGCATTGCGCTCTTGGACGGCGCCGCCGGGGCCCTGGCTGTTGCCAGCGGCCAGTCAGCCATAACGCTGGCGCTCTTGAATATCGCCCAGGCAGGGGATGAGATCGTTTCAGCCGATAACCTCTACGGCGGGACATATACGCTTTTTCATTACACTTTCAAACGTCTCGGTATTACGGTTAAATTCGTCAAATCCAACGACCTGAAGGCGTTCGAGAAGGCGATCACGCCCAAGACCAAGGCCGTCTATGCGGAATCTGTCGGCAACCCGAAGCTGGATGTTACAGATATCGAGGGTATTGCGGCCGTCGCGCACAAAAACGGCGTGCCTTTTGTCCTGGACAATACGGCGACGCCGTATCTGTTGCGTCCGATCGATTTCGGGGCGGATATCGTCGTCTATTCCGCGACCAAGTTCATCGGCGGACATGGGACGTCCCTCGGCGGCCTCATCGTTGATTCCGGAAAATTCGACTGGGCCCGAGGCGGCAAATTCCCGCTGATTGCAGGTCCTGATCCGAGTTATCACGGGATCGATTTTGTTGAAGCGCTCAAACCCTTGGGGAATATTGCCTATATTATCAAGGCGCGCGTCACCTTGCTGCGGGACTTGGGGCCGGCGATCTCGCCGTTCAACTCGTTTTTGCACCTGCAGGGCTTGGAGACCCTGCCCTTGCGGATGATCCGGCATTCGGAGAATGCGTTGGCCGTGGCGAAATTTTTGGAAAAACATCCCAGGGTTTCGTGGGTTAACTATCCGGGTCTCGACTCGAGTCCTGAAAAGGCACGCGCCAAAAAGTATCTGCCCAAGGGCGCAGGCGCCATCATCGGTTTCGGCATCAAGGGCGGGCTCGAGGCCGGAAAAAAGTTTATCAATAGTCTGGAGCTGATTTCACATCTGGCCAATATCGGGGACGCCAAGACCCTGGCGATCCATCCGGCGACGACGACGCACCAGCAGCTAAGCTCCGAAGAGCAACTGGCGACGGGTGTGACGCCGGATTTTATCCGTCTTTCCATCGGCATCGAGCACATTGATGACATTCTGGCGGATATCGAACAGGCACTGAAGAAAGCATCTTAAGAAGACGTCTTGGACGAAGGAGGTATGTATGTCCAGAATATATGGAGATATCACCAAGACCATCGGCAACACGCCGTTGGTCCGTATCAATAAACTCAGCGCCGGCCTTGAGGCGACGATCCTGGCGAAGCTGGAGTCTTTTAATCCGCTCTCCAGCGTCAAGGACAGGATCGGCTGCGCCATGATCGAGGCCGCAGAGAAAGCAGGTAAGCTGAAGAAAGGTTCTGTTATCGTCGAGCCGACGAGCGGTAATACAGGGATCGCCCTGGCTTTTGTAGCGGCAGCCAAAGGATACCGGCTTATCTTGACCATGCCGGATACGATGAGTATCGAGCGCCGGCAGATGCTTAAAATCCTTGGCGCAGAACTCGTATTGACTGACGGCGCAAAGGGCATGAAGGGCGCCATAGAAAAGGCCGAAGAGTTGGCCCGCACGTTAACCGACAGTTTTATGCCGCAGCAGTTCAACAATCCGGCGAACCCCGAGATCCATCGCCGCACGACGGCAGAAGAGATATGGAACGATACGGACGGGCAAGTCGATGTGTTCATTGCCGGCATCGGCACGGGGGGTACGGTCACGGGCGTCGGCGAGGTCTTGAAAAAAAGAAAACCATCTGTTAAAGTCATAGGATTGGAGCCTAAGGATTCGTCTGTCCTTTCCGGCGGAAAACCCGGGGCGCACAAGATCCAGGGGATCGGGGCCGGGTTCGTCCCGCAGGTGTTGGACAAGGAGATTATTGATGAGATCATGACAGTCTCCCATGAGGAGGCCGGCGTTGTGGCCCGCCGCCTGGCAAAAGAAGAGGGGATTTTTGTCGGGATATCCAGCGGCGCCGCCATGTGGGCGGCATTGGAGGTTGCCAAGAGAAAAGAATCGAGAGGCAAGACGATCGTCGTGGTCCTGCCCGATACGGGCGAAAGATATTTGTCGACGTGGTTGTTTCATGAATAAGAGCAGAAAGACAAAGGATGGATAAGAAGAAGAGCTTAGGGAACGTTGAGACTCGATATGTGACTTTTGCCGAATCGCCGCATGAGCTTTTGCTCGAAGGCGGTCAGAAGCTTGGGCCCATCACGTTGGCCTATGAGACTTACGGCAGGCTCGATGCCGACAAAGGCAACGCGGTCCTGATCTGCCACGCATTGTCGGGCGACGCCCATGCGGCCGGGCTCCATCCCGGAGACGAGGACCCGGGATGGTGGGATGCGATGATCGGGCCGGGCAAGGCCTTTGATACGGACAAATACTTTGTGATTTGTTCCAATGTCATCGGCGGCTGCAAAGGTTCCACAGGGCCTTCTTCCCTCAATCCGGCCGCAGGCAGGCCCTATGGGCTTGATTTTCCCATCATCACAATCGGCGATATGGTGAATGCCCAGAGGTATCTTATCGACCATTTGGGTATCGGTAGGCTTCTCTGTGTCTGCGGCGGTTCCATGGGGGGCATGCAGGTGCTTCAATGGGTCGCCTCCTACCCTGAACGCGTGCGCTGTGCTATTCCGATAGCGACGGCCCTGAAGCATTCGCCGCAACAGATCGCCTTCGACGAGGTCGGCCGGCAGGCCGTCATGGCAGACCCCGAATGGCGGGAGGGCGGCTATTACGGCCACGGGCAGCCGGAGAGAGGACTGGCTGTGGCCCGCATGATCGGTCACATCACGTATATGAGCGATAAGTCCATGGAGGAAAAGTTTTCCCGTCGTCTCAAAGAGAAGGATTACAGCTTCCAGTTCAAGACGGATTTTGAGGTGGAAGGGTATCTGCGGTATCGTGGAGATGACTTCGTCAAGCGTTTTGACGCCAACTCCTATCTATATATCACGAAGGCTATGGATTATTTCGATGTCGCGGGGGGCTCGTTGATCCCGGCCGAACACCGGTCCGATACGCGATTCCTCGTGATCGCCTTCCGGTCGGACTGGCTCTATCCTTTATACCAGTCCCAGGAGATCGTCCGTCAACTGAAGCGAAGGCACGCCGACGCGACGTATTGTGAGATCAATTCTACTTACGGCCACGATGCGTTCCTGCTTGAGATCGAGGAAGAGACGCATCTGATCAAGCACTTCCTGGACAAGACCTACAAGGGGTACAACGTCAGATGACATTCAATACCGTCCGCCTGGATCATAAGATCATTTATCAGATCGTCGAGTCCGGCTCCAGGGTCCTGGACCTCGGTTGCGGCGAAGGGGACCTTATTTATTTTCTGGCCAAGGAAAAAGGAGCCAAGGTCCAGGGGATCGAGCTTTCGGAAGAGGCGATCTACAGGTGCGTCGAGAAGGGCTTGAGCGTCTTTCACAGTGATATCGATTCGGGGCTGATCGAATATCCGGACAAGTCTTTCGATTACGTGATCTTGAACCAGAGCATGCAGGAGACCAAGAAGGTCGATTTTGTCCTCAAGGAGGCCCTCCGGGTAGGCAAAAAGGTCATCGTCGGATTTCCCAACTTCGCGTATGTCAGCGCGCGGCTGCGGCTTTTCTTTTCCGGAGAGACCCCGGTGACGCCGTCTTTACCTTATCGCTGGTATAACACGCCGAACCTGCATTTCCTGAGCATCTGCGATTTCAGGAATTTCTGCGACGAAAAGAACATCCGCATCCTGCGCACCTACTATCTGGGCCGCCGTCGCCTGGTCCGGATCTGGCCGAACCTCTTTGCCCTGAGCGCTATTTTTGTTATTCAGTCTTCGTCGTAGGAACAGGCCGATATTTTATGATGCGCAGGTCTTCAGGGAAGAAACCCCGTGTCTGTCTTGCTTCGGGCAAGGCGAACATGGGGAGATTCATAAAGCAAGCAGGAGCGCATAGCGCTGTTTTGTTTCTGCGAACAAAGTGAGGATGCATGCCGTATATCAATCTTAAAGTCGTCGGAAAGTTGTCCCGAGAACAGAAAGAGAAGATCGCCAAGGAGTTTTCGGATACGCTTTTGCGCGTCGCCAACAAACCCAAGGAAGCTACGTATCTTGTTATCGATGAGGTGGATGGTGCCAACTGGGCGCAAGGGGAAAAGTTCTTTTAATGAGGCCATAACTTACGGAGCCTGTCCGCAGGACGAGCGACGTAAGTTATCCGGCCGAATTAACCCCGTTCGCCAACGAAGTGAATTTTGAAAAAATTCACG
>Ga0172367_10002010_pt1 | contig 28687 bp, 26 predicted proteins | sample Lak10m_FD_114542 | JGI IMG/M metagenome (GOLD analysis project Ga0172367, IMG submission 114542) | Freshwater microbial communities from Kabuno Bay, South-Kivu, Congo - kab_022012_10m | ecosystem: Environmental > Aquatic > Freshwater > Lake | place: Democratic Republic of the Congo: South-Kivu...
AACTGCTTGTCGAAGCTGGGCGGGCTGATGCCGACCTGATACTGGTCCGCCGGCCAGAAGCGCGAAGAGTCTGGCGTCAGGACTTCGTCGATCAGGTAGAGTTTGCCGGCGGCATCCAGGCCGAACTCGAATTTGGTGTCGGCGATGATGATGCCGCGCACCCGGGCATGGCCGGCCGCTTCGCGATAGAGGCGCAGGGTAGTGTCGCGCAGCTGTGCGGCCAGCTGTGCACCGATCATTTTCTCGACCTTGGCGAAGTCGATGTTTTCGTCATGCTCCCCCTGCTCCGCCTTGGTCGCTGGCGTGAACAAGGGTTGCGGCAGCTGTTCGGCCTGACGCAAGCCGGCCGGCAGCTGGATGCCGCAGATGGCACCGCTGCTCTGGTAGTCCTTCCAGCCCGAACCGATCAGGTAGCCGCGCGCCACGGCTTCGATCGGTAGCGGCTTGAGACGTTTCACCACCAGGCTGCGTGCGCGTACCTGGGCACGTTCCTCCTCGCCCTTGACCACGGCCTCGGGGTCGATGCCGGTCAATTGGTTGGGGATGATATGGGACAGCTTGCCGAACCAGAAATTGGCGACGGCGGTGAGCACTTCGCCCTTGCCGGGAATCGGGTCGGGCAGGATCACGTCGAAAGCGGACAATCTGTCGCTGGTAACGATCAGCAGGTGATCGGCATCGACCGCATAAATATCGCGCACCTTGCCGCGTCCCAGCAATTGCAGGCTGGCGATGTTCGATTCAAATAGGGGAGCTTGACTCATGATAGGCCTTATCGTCTGGGAATTGATTACTTCACGATCGGATTCAGTTCGCCCTTCTTGTAGCGTTCGGCCATCTTCTCCATGCTGATGGGCTTGATCTTGCCGGCCATGCCGGAACAGCCGAACGCTTCGTAGCGCGCCTTGCAAATTCCTTTCATGGCGGTACGCGCCACGGCAAGGTACTTGCGCGGATCGAAGTCTTTCGAGTTTTCCGCCATGTACTTGCGGATGGCGCCGGTGGACGCCATCCGCAGGTCGGTATCGATGTTGATCTTGCGCACGCCGTGCTTGATACCTTCGACAATTTCAGCGACCGGCACGCCATAGGTTTCGCCCATCGTGCCGCCAAACTGGTTGATGATCTTGAGCCAGTCTTGCGGTACCGAGGATGAGCCATGCATCACCAGATGGGTGTTGGGGATGCGCGCATGAATTTCCTTGATGCGGTCGATGCGCAGCACCGCTCCGGTCGGCGGCCGGGTGAACTTGTAGGCGCCGTGCGAAGTGCCGATGGCGATAGCCAGCGCATCGACGCCGGTGGCCTTGACAAACTCGGCGGCCTCATTGGGATCGGTGAGCAACTGATCCTTTGACAAGGCACCCTCCGCACCGTGACCGTCTTCCTTCTCGCCCATGCCGGTTTCCAGCGATCCGAGGCAGCCCAGTTCGCCTTCCACCGAAACGCCGATGGCATGGGCGATATCCACCACGTGCTTGCTGACCTTGACGTTGTATTCAAATGAAGAGGGCGTCTTTGCGTCTTCCTGCAGCGAGCCGTCCATCATCACGCTGGAAAAACCCGAACGCATCGACTGGATGCAGACCGAGGGGCTGGCGCCATGGTCCTGATGCATGACGATGGGAATGTCCGGATGGGTCTCGATAGCCGCTTCGATCAGATGGCGCAGATACGGTTCGCCGGCATATTTGCGCGCGCCGGCCGAACCCTGAATGATCACCGGGCTATTGGTTTCCGCCGCGGCCTCCATGACGGCCTGGATCTGTTCCAGGTTGTTCACGTTGAAAGCGGGCAGGCCGTAGCCGTTTTCCGCAGCATGATCGAGCAGTTGGCGCATGGAAACGAGGGGCATAAAAGTCTCCTGATGGAATGAGTGAGCAGTAGGTTTACCGGGGATTAACAAGGGAGCAGGCCCCCTTGTTCCTCTCCGGGGGATAAACAAGGGGAGCACTTCCCTTGTTGGTAAGTTTGGGTTTTCCGGAACTCACGGAGTTTCTCTGCCTGGGTCCGCTGCGGCCGGATTGGGATGTTCGCCGACGCGAACGATTTTCAGGGTATTCGTGCCGCCGGGGGAGCCGATTGGTTCACCGATGGTGACCACCATCAGATCGCCCGGTTGCACGGCACCGTGTTCGATCAAAAGTTGTTCGGCTTCCCAGAGCAGGCTTTCGCGGTCGGTGTGGTTCTGCTTCATCAGCAGCGGGAAAACGTCGCGATACAGGCTCATGCGATAGCGCGAGCTGACTTCCGGCGTGAGCGCATAGATCGGCACACCGGAATTAAGCCGGCTCATCCACAGCGCGGTCGAGCCGGACTGGGTCATCGCCGCGATGGCCTTGACCTTGAGATGATGGGCGGTCCAGATCGCCGCCATGGCGATCGACTGGTCGATGCGCGTGAACACCCGATCGAGGAAGTCGTTGTCGAGAGTCACCTCGGCATACTTCTCGGCTTCGAGACAGATGCGTGCCATGGCTTCGACGGTTTCCACCGGGTATTTGCCCGAGGCGGTTTCACCCGACAGCATCACCGCGTCGGTGCCATCGAGCACGGCATTGGCAACATCGGAAACCTCGGCACGCGTCGGCACCGGGCTGGTGATCATCGATTCCATCATTTGCGTGGCGGTGATGGCCAGCTTGTTGTGGGCGCGCGCCGTACGGATGATTTTTTTCTGCAAGGCCGGTACCGCAGCATCGCCGACTTCGACGGCCAGATCGCCACGCGCGACCATGACGCCATCCGAGGCTTCCATGATATCGACCAGCGTATCGATGGCTTCGGCGCGCTCGATCTTGGCGATCAGCAAGGCGTTCGAGCCGGCGCGCGTCAGCAGTTTCCTGGCCTGGCGCATGTCTTCGCCGGTCTTGGGGAAAGACACGGCGACGAAATCCACGCCGATTTCGGCAGCCGTGCGAATGTCCACCCGGTCCTTGCTGGTGAGCGCCGGTGCGGTCAAGCCGCCGCCCTGGCGGTTGATGCCCTTGTTGTTGGACAGCGTACCGCCCACGCGCACCGTGGTGACGACCGACTGGCTGTGAATCTCGGTGATGTCGAGAACGATGCGGCCGTCATCGAGCAGCAGCACCGTGCCGACATCGACATCGTCGATGAGTTCGGGATAATCGAGCCCGACCCGCTCCTTGTTGCCGAGCTTGCAGGTCACGTCGAGCATGAACCGGTCGCCGGAAACCAGCTCGACTTTGCCCTGCTCGAACTTGCCGATGCGGATTTTCGGACCTTGCAAATCGGCCATGATGCCGACTGTCCGGCCACTATCGCGCGTGATCTCGCGCAGCAGCGTGACGCGGGTTTGATGATCCTCGGCCGTACCATGCGAAAAATTGAGGCGGACCAGATCCACGCCGGCTTCCACCATGCGCCGCAAAACCGTCGCGTCGCTGGAAGAGGGACCGAGCGTGGCGACTATCTTGGTGCTGCGCATATTGGCCATGCTGGTCGGTCAGCCGTTGGCGCGCTGTTCTAGGATCTCGACGGCCGGCAGCGTCTTGCCCTCAAGGAATTCGAGGAAGGCGCCGCCACCGGTGGAGATGTAGCTGACGTCCTTGGCAATATCGTACTTGGCGATGGCTGCCAGGGTATCGCCGCCGCCGGCGATGGAAAATCCCTTGGAAGCGGCGATGGCGCGCGCCAGGGTTTCGGTGCCGTTGCTGAAAGCAGGGAATTCGAACACGCCGACCGGTCCGTTCCAGACGATGGTGCCGGCCGCCCGGGCGACGGCACCCAGGGCATAGGCCGATTCCGGGCCGATGTCGAGGATCATGTCGTCATCGTCAAGGTCCTTGACGCGCATCACCGTGGCCTTCGCCGTGGCGGAGAATTCCTTGGCGCAAACCACGTCGGTGGGCAGGGGCACATTGGTTTTCGCCATCACCTTTTTTGCTGCGTCTACGAGGTCATGCTCGGCCAAGGATTTGCCGATCTGGTAGCCACGGGCGAGCAGGAAAGTGTTGGCGATGCCGCCGCCAACGATGAGCTGATCGACTTTTTCAGCCAGGGCTTCGAGGATGGTCAGCTTGGTGGAGACCTTCGCGCCGGCAACGACGGCCAGCATCGGCCGTACCGGGTTGTGCAGGGCTTTGCCCAGTGCGTCGAGTTCGGCCGCCAACAACGGGCCGGCACAGGCGATCGGCGCATACTTGGCGATGCCATGCGTGGTGGCCTCGGCACGGTGCGCCGTACCGAACGCATCGTTGACATAGATATCGCAGAGTTTGGCCATCTTCTGCGCCAGTTCGTCATTGTTCTTTTTCTCGCCCTTGTTGATGCGGCAGTTCTCCAGCAAGACGACTTCACCAGGCGCTACAGACACGCCACCGACCCAGTCGGCAACCAGCTTCACTTCACGGCCGATCAGTTCGGACAGGCGCTTAGCCACTGGCGCCAAGGAGTCCTCAGGCTTGAATTCGCCCTCGGTCGGGCGCCCCAGATGCGAGGTCACCATCACCGCAGCACCGGCCTTGAGTGCGAATTCGATGGCCGGCACAGAAGCACGGATGCGTGTGTCCTCGGTGATATTGCCGGCATCGTCCTGCGGCACGTTCAGGTCGGCGCGAATGAAGACGCGTTTGCCCTGGAGATTCTGATCGGTCAGACGTTTGAATTGCATGGCGACACCTGTCAAAAAATTACTCGGCACTCATTTGACTATGGTACGGACCATTTCCAATACCTTGCAGGAATAGCCCCATTCATTGTCGTACCAAGCGACGACCTTGACGAAAGTGCCGTCCAGCGCCATGCCGGCTTCGGCGTCGAACACCGAAGTGCAGCTTTCACCGCGGAAATCCGTGGAGACCACCTTCTGGTCGGTATAGCCGAGTACGCCTTTCATGGCGCCCTCGGATGCGGCCTTCATGGCGGCACAGATCGCCGCGTAATCGGTTTCCTTGTTCAACTCGACAGTCAGGTCGACCACCGAGACATCCGAGGTCGGGACGCGGAAAGCCATGCCGGTGAGTTTCTTGTTGAGTTCGGGAATCACCTTACCGACCGCCTTGGCGGCACCGGTCGAGGACGGGATGATGTTTTCGAGGATGCCGCGGCCACCGCGCCAGTCCTTGTTGGACGGGCCATCGACGGTCTTCTGGGTGGCGGTGGCGGCATGCACCGTGGTCATCAGGCCGCGCTTGATACCCCAGTTGTCGTTGAGCACCTTGGCGACCGGTGCCAGGCAGTTGGTCGTGCACGACGCGTTTGAAATAATCGTTTGTCCGGCATAGGTCTTGTCGTTGACGCCGAACACGAACATCGGCGTGTCATCCTTGGAAGGTGCCGACATGACCACCTTTTTGGCGCCGGCGGTAATGTGCTTCTGGGCGGTTTCCTTGGTGAGGAACAGTCCGGTCGATTCGATCACGATGTTGGCACCGACCTCGTTCCATTTCAATTCGGCGGGGTCCTTGATCGCCGTCAGGCGAATCTTCTTGCCATTGACGATCAGCGTGTTGCCTTCGACGGCAACGCTACCCTTGAAGCGGCCATGCACCGAGTCGTAGCTCAGCATGTAGGCCAGGTAATCCGGCTCGAGCAGATCGTTGATGCCGACGATTTCGATGTCGGAGAAATCCTTGATTGCTGCACGCATCACCATTCTGCCGATACGCCCGAATCCGTTGATGCCAACTTTTATTGCCATGATGGTTCTCCCAAAAAATTACAAGACCGATTTTACGGTGGCGACCACATGCTCCACCGTGAAGCCGAATTCCTTGAACAATTGGCCGGCCGGAGCCGACTCGCCGAAGCGGTCCAGTCCGACGACAGCGCCTTCCAGACCGACATATTGGTACCAGCCGGAACTGACGCCGGCTTCCACGGCAATCCGGACGATGCCCCTGGGCAGCACGCTGTTGCGGTAGTCCTGCGACTGGCGGTCAAAAGCATTGGTGGATGGCATCGACACGACGCGCACTTGAATGTTTTCCTCGGCCAGCCTGGCCTGGGCTTTGAGCGCCAGGTCGACTTCCGAGCCGGTGGCGATAATCACCGCCTGTGGTTTACCCTTGGCTTCACAAAGGACATAGGCGCCACGGGCAATATTCGCAATGGTCGCCGTATCGCGCTGGACAAAGGGCAGGTTCTGGCGTGACAGCGCCAGGCAGGTCGGGCCGTCGCGTTTTGCCACGGCTTCTGTCCACGCCACCATGGTTTCCACCGTGTCGCAGGGCCGCCAGACATCCATGTTGGGGATCATGCGCAAGGTGGCGGTTTGTTCCACCGGCTGGTGGGTCGGACCGTCTTCGCCCAGGCCGATCGAGTCGTGGGTGAACACATAAATTACGCGCTGCTTCATCAGCGCTGCCATGCGCAGGGCATTGCGGGCGTATTCCGAGAACATCAGGAAGGTGCCGCCGAAGGGCAGCACGCCGCCATGCAGCGCCATGCCGTTCATGATCGCGGCCATGCCGAATTCGCGCACCCCGAAGGAAATATAGTTGCCCGGCACCTTGCCGCTGACATTCTTGCAGCCGTTCCAGTTGGTCAGATTGGAACCCGTCAAGTCGGCTGAACCGCCGACAAACTCCGGCAGCACCGTCGCAAGCGCATAGATGGCAATCTGCGAGGCCTTGCGCGTGGCCACGGTCTCGGCCTTGTCATTGACGGCAGCGATGGCCTGGCTTGAGTGTTCCGTCCAGTTGGCGGGCAGTTCGTTGGCCATGCGGCGTTTGAACTCCGCCGCGAGCTGCGGATGATCCTTGGCATAACGCTCGAATCTCTGCTGCCAGGCATTTTCCCAGGCTGCGCCCTTTTCCCTGGCGTCCCAGGCAGCATAGACCTCCGGGGGAATTTCGAAAGGGGCATGGTTCCAACCGATCTGAACCCGCGCCGCGGCAATCTCGGCGGCGCCCAGCGGTGCGCCATGCACATCGTGGCTGCCCTGTTTATTCGGCGCTCCCAGGCCGATCACCGTCTTGCAGCAAATCAAGGTAGGCCGGTCCGTCGATGCCTTGGCGCGTTCGATCGCGGCATGGATGGCTGCGGGATCGTGACCGTCGATGGCGCGAATGACTTGCCAGCCATAGGCTTCGAAACGCTTGGGGGTATCGTCGGTAAACCATCCCTCGACATGACCGTCGATTGAAATCCCGTTGTCATCCCAAAAGGCGATCAGTTTCGACAAACCCCAGGTGCCTGCCAATGCGCAGACTTCATGGGAAATACCCTCCATCAGGCAGCCGTCGCCGAGAAAGCAATAGGTGTAATGGCTGACGATCTCATGGCCCGGCTGGTTGAATTCCTGGGCAAGCAGCTTCGCGGCCATGGCCATGCCGACGGCGTTGCCGATGCCCTGGCCGAGCGGTCCCGTGGTGGTTTCCACACCCGGTGCGTAGCCATACTCGGGATGCCCCGGAGTCTTGCTATGCAGTTGGCGGAATTGCTTGAGATCCTCGATGGACAAGGCGTAGCCGGTCAGGTGCAGCAAGGCATAGAGCAGCATGGAGCCATGGCCGTTGGAGAGTACGAAGCGGTCGCGGTCGGCCCAGCCGGGGTTGCCCGGATTGTGGCGCAGATGGCGGTTCCACAGCACTTCGGCCATTTCGGCCATGCCCAGCGGAGCGCCGGGATGGCCGGAATTGGCCTGTTGCACGGCGTCCATGGCCAAGGCGCGAATGGCGCCGGTGACGGGATTGAATACGGCTGAAGGCATTTTGAAAATCGTGAAGTTTGAGGAGAATGTCTTGTTCCGAGGCCGAATAGTCAATATAGGCCAAGCGAGAACCGATAATTATCGGCTAAACCGGGCCGGTTTGGCGATTTATTTGGATCGAGCTTTGGTGAGTTTGGGCCGAGCTTGTGTCGAGTTTTAGTTAATGGTCGGCCGATATTTCAGTGCGGCCTCACCGGCAGGGAGTCCGCCGCGATCAATTGCTCAAAATGATCCCCGGCCTGATTGGCGTAGGTCATTTTCAAGGGGAGATGATCCATGTTTTCTGCGAGCCAGATGTCGATCTTTTCCATGTTGGGCGAGCTTGTCGCCCTTTGCAGGTGGATGGCTTGATGAGCCTCGCCATCGATATAGACTTCTTCCTGACCGAGATTGACGATGTCGTAATGCTCCAGTCGCCGTCCGGTGGTGATCTCGACGGAAAAATAGTTCTCTTTTTTTGGCGCGAGGTATAGCTGGTAAAGGTATGAAATCTTGTCGTAGGAATTTATTGGCAATGCCTGATTGAAGACAGCCTTGCCGCGGAACCAGCGGTAGAGTTCCTTCTCCCAATCGAAAATCGCCACGGCGGGCGGATACTCGTTGAGTTGTGTGGAAAACTGCAGCGGCAGCAATACTGCCCCGTTGATTTTTCCCTTGGAGACTTCTTCGAGTTTGACGGGATGCAGCCACTGAAATAATCCGGTGGTTCTGACGGTACTCGTCAGGCTGTAATAGCCATTGTTGATCTGCCAATGATGAATGGCCTCGCCGGCCAGCCAGCGGGCGGTCCCCCAATAGAAGCGATAGGTGAGTTTTCCGCTGGGCGGCAGACGTTGAGTGGCCTTGTCGTCATTCGCCTGGACGGGCGTTGCTGTGGTGGTAGCCGGTACTTCTGCCACCGGATCGGGCGATGCGGTTGGTTCGCGAATTTCTGTGGCTGTGAATGTGCCAGGGTTTGGAGGCGGGGCAAGCGACTCCGGAGCTGGATCATCCGACGCAGCGAATTGAGGCTGCGATTGTTGCCGGAATTTCTCTTTGGCCGGTTTGACGTGCGGCTTGACGAGCACCGCCGCTGGAATCAGCAGGACATCGAGAGAAGAAGCGGGATCGGTCGGTGCGAAGGGTTGCCGCCACCGCAACGGATCCAGGTCGCCGATGACCAGCAGGTGCAGCAGCAGGGAGGCCAGGAGCGCCCAGAATATGCGTAGGTAATGTCGCTCCGGCATATGCGCTCGAACTCAAGCCGCCAGCGAGTTTACCCATTCAAGCTGGCGGGGCAGGCAGACAGTTTGCAGGTCGTAATGATTGCGCGCAAATTCGCGCGCATTCTTTCCCAGCCTGGCGCGCTGATCGTCCTGATCGAGCAGTTCGCAAACCGCATTGGCAAGCTGCTGCCGATCGAAAAAATCGACCAGGCGGCCGGTTTGGTCATGGACGATGGCTTCGCGCAGCGGCTGGGTATCGCTGGCAACGATGGCGCAACCAATGCTCATGGCCTCGAGCAGGCTCCAGCTCAGCACGAAGGGATAAGTCAGATAGACATGCAGGGTGGAAAGCTGCAGTAGCGGAATAAAGTGCTGATACGGGATGTGGCCGAGGAAATGCACGCGCGCGAGATCCAATTTGTCCTTGACCTCGTTGAGGAAAATATCCTTCCACTTTTGCCCTGCGGGTGGCCGCGCACCGTAACTCACATCGTCGGCACCGACGATCAGCACCCGCGCCTTGGGGCGTCGCTTGAGGATCTCCGGCAGCGCACGCATGAAAGTGTGGTAGCCGCGATAGGGTTCCAGATTGCGATTGACAAAGGTGATGACCTCATCCTTGCGACTCAAGGTCAGCGCCCCATTCAGGGTCAGGCTCACCGAAGGATTGGGCGCCAGCGTCACGGTATCGATGCCGTCATGCACCACGGTGATTTTCGAGCGGAAAGGCTCGGGGAAGGTCGAGGCCTGCCATTCGGTCGGTGAAATCCCGGCATCTGCAACCTCAAAGTGCAATAGATTGTTGACGTTCTTCAGCCGCAGGCGGCACACATCGCCTTCGTCTTCCGGCTTGAACTCCGGGTCGAAGCCGACATCGGCGCCAACCGGGTGATAAAAGAATTCGCAGTAAATGCCCAGCCGCGCCTGCGGCCAGACTTCCTTGAGAAACAGGCTTTCGCCCCATCCCGGGTGGGCGACGATGACATCGGGCATAAAGCCCTGCTGCTTGAGTTGCAAGGCGGCGCGAAACGCCAGCTCGGCGCGAATCACCTTGGTTTCGATATCGGAAACCCAGGGATGCACCGTCGGGCTGGTGCCGCGCGAGGGCTGGTAAGCAACCAGGCGGATGCCGTTCCACTCGGTGCGGGCCTGCTTCTGCATGGTGAAGGCCACAACTTCATGTCCCTGCTTGACCAGTGCCGGTGCCAGGAACTTGAATTGTCCGGGGAAGTTTTGATGGACGAAAAGAATACGCATCGTATGACTTGGCGCGGTTGCGTCGGGTCCAATAAACCCAACGGGTTAACCCAACTGAGGAACCGAAGTGAGGCACAATTATCGCCTCGCAACGCTCCCCTGTCGATGCACCTGCGTCGTTTCGATGGAAACTTCCAAGAGATACTCGCAACGCCTGATCGCCTGGCACAAACGCCACGGCCGGCACGACCTGCCCTGGCAGCAGACCGCCGATCCCTATCGCGTCTGGTTGTCGGAGATCATGCTGCAACAAACCCAGGTCGCCAGCGTCGTTCCCTATTACCAACGGTTTCTGGCGCGTTTTCCGACACTGCGGCAATTAGCGATGACGCAGCTTGAGGACGTCATGGCGTTGTGGAGCGGGCTGGGTTATTACGCCAGGGCGCGCAACCTGCATCGATGCGCACGTATCGTCATGAGCCGGCATGACGGCAGATTCCCCGAGCAGCCCGCTGCCTTGGCCGAACTACCCGGCATCGGTCGTTCCACCGCGAATGCCATCGCGGTATTTTGCTTCGGTGCGCGTGCCGCGATCCTCGATGGCAATGTCAAGCGCGTGCTTTGCCGTACGCATGGCGTCGAGGAGTTTCCGGGCGCGGCGGCCACGGAAAAGCGCCTGTGGCTCCTGGCCGACTCGCTGCTGCCCAGGAACAATGTCGCGACCTATATCCAGGCGCAGATGGATCTGGGTGCGATGGTATGCACGCGCAGGGAACCGTCTTGCCTGGCGGTTGCAGCAAACTGTCCCTTGGCGGATCTTTGCGTTGCGCGGTATGCCGGCCGTATCGACGAACTGCCGGCACCCCGTCCGCGCAAGGCTTTGCCGAAACGCGAGATCCGCATGCTGGTGTTGCTTGATGGCGACCGCGTGCTGCTCGAAAGACGTCCGCCGAGCGGAATCTGGGGTGGCTTGCTGAGCCTGCCGGAACTCGATGACTCATCCGATCCAGCAGAACATGCATTGAAAACGCTGGGCTGCTCGGTAGCCGGCTTTACCGCTCTGCCTGCGCTGCGGCACAACTTCACTCATTTTCAACTCACCCTGCTGCCGTTGTCGGGTGCTGCGAAAATGCTGCCAGGCATCGCCGATCCGGCTGCGCATTGCTGGGTCAGGCGCATCGATATCGAGGCTGCAGCATTGCCGACGCCGATACGAAAGATTCTCCGGGATATTTTCAGGCGGGCAGCGCCCGGTGACGCACCAGTACCTGCAGCGGGGTAGGCGATATTTCCCGGAAATGCTGCGCCAGACATTCCACCAGATACACCGAGCGGTGCTGACCGCCGGTACAGCCGATGGCCACGCTAAGATAGGCGCGTGAGTCGCGGATGTATGCCGGGAGCCAGTCGGCAACGAAATGACGAATGTCCTCCAGCATGCGCGTCACTTCCGGCTGAGCCGCGAGAAATTCACGAACTTCCCTGTCGCGGCCGGTGAGCGGACGCAACAGCGGGTCATAGTGCGGATTGGGCAGACAGCGCACATCGAAAACGAGATCGGCATCGAGCGGCAGGCCATGCTTGTAGCCGAACGACTCGAACAGCAGAATCAGCGCAATACCGCTGGCCTGGCTGTGGGCGGTGACAAAATCCCTGACGAAGGCACGCAACGCGTTTGGGCGCAGATTGCTGGTGTCGATATGGTGGCCGAGCCCGGCGATGGTCTCCAGCCCTTCGCGCTCGCGTAGGATCGATTCCGCCAGGGTGGGCGCCTGTTCGGCGAGCGGATGACGGCGTCGCGTTTCGGAAAAGCGCTGGATCAGCACATCGTCGCGTGCATCGAGAAAAATGAAGCGGGAATCGATCCCTTGTTTCTGCAAATCGCGCAACTGTGCGGGCAAGCCGGCAATGCTGGCGCCGCCGCGCATATCCACTGCGACCGCGGCGCGGGCATAACCCTCGTCGCGCAATTGCGCCACCAACTGCGACAGGAGTGCCGCCGGCATATTGTCGACGCAATAGTAACCGGCGTCCTCGAGGACATTCAGGGCGATGCTCTTGCCGGAGCCGGACAGACCGCTGATCAGGATCAGTTGCATGGGCGGAAGCATAGCCAATCCCGGCCCTGCTGTCATTTCTCCGCGGATTGCATGGGTTGAGTGCTAGGGAACGCGCTAAAATGCCGACGGTTCTTCAGTTTCAGCAGTGCGGTTTCAACTGTTTTTCATCAGCGCTCGTAGCTCAATGGATAGAGTACTGGCCTCCGAAGCCAGGGGTTGTGGGTTCGATCCCCGCCGAGCGCGCCAAATCAACGCTTAGAAAAAAGTCTTTCCCAGATACCAGAACATCGCCGCGATCAGTCCGGAAATCGGGATGGTCAACATCCAGGCCCAGACAATCCTGGAAGCCAGTCCCCAGCGGACCGCCGAGACGCGGCGCGACAAGCCGACGCCGACGATGGCGCCGGTGATGGTATGCGTCGTCGACACCGGGATTCCCAGCCATGTTGCCAAGAACAGCGCCACGGCGCCTGAAGTCTGGGCGGAAAAACCGCCGGTCGGCCGGATTCGGGTGATTCCCAAACCCATCGTTCGAACGATGCGCCAGCCACCGAACAGCGTGCCAAGGCCCATGGCGCACTGACAGGCGATCACGACCCAGAACGGTACATTGAACTCCCCCTGCAAATACCCGTTGGAATAAAGCAGCACGGCGATGATGCCCATGGTTTTCTGGGCGTCATTGCCGCCGTGGCCCAGACTATACAAGGACGAGGAGATAAATTGCAGCTTGTTGAAAGTGCGTTCAACCGGATGCGGATTGGCTTTTTGGAAAATCCAGAGCAGGGCAATCGAAAGAATGAGCGCCAGCAACAACCCGAGCAGCGGCGAGAGAATGATTGCTGCCGAGGTTTTGGCCAGGCCTTGCACGACAATCGAACTCCAGCCCGCCTTGGCCAGCGCCGCCCCGACCAGACCGCCCACCAGGGCATGCGATGAGGAGGACGGGATACCGAACCACCAGGTCACGACATTCCAGGTAATGGCGCCGCACAGCGCACCGAAGATCACCGCGTTATCGATGATGGCCGGCGTGACTATGCCGGAGCCCACGGTCATGGCCACATGCAGGCCAAAAAACAGGAAGGCGACGAAATTGAAGAAAGCTGCCCAGATCACGGCTGCTTGGGGTGTTAGCAGCCGCGTCGATACCATCAGCGCAATCGAGTTCGCGGCGTCATGGAAGCCATTCATGAAATCGAACAACAAGGCCACGACGACCAGGATCGCCATGATCAGGAAGGCCTGCTCGATCATATGCGTTCCAGCACCAGGCCATGTATCACATCGGCTGCATCTTCGCAGCGGTCAACGGCTTCCTCGAATAGTTCATAAAGCTCTTTTGCACGAATCAGGGCCCGGGCGTCGCTGGTTTCGGCAAACAGGCGCTCCATCCCGGTGCGCATGGTGCGGTCGGCATCGCTTTCGATCTCACCGATTTCCTGGCAAATTTTCAGGATGCGCGTGGCGTTCTGCATGTCGGACAATAGCGAGACGGCTTCCTGGACCTTTTCCACGGCGCGCAGGTTGATTTGACCCAGTGAGGACATTTCCTTGGTGAACGTGCCGGGACCATACAACCTTGCCCGTTGCGGAATGTCTTCCATGCAATCGACCATGTCATCGAGCGCCATGGCCAGATCCTTGATCTCCCAGCGGTCGAAGGGCGTAATGAAACTCTTGTGCAGGGCGAAAAAGATTTGTTTGGTGACCTCGTCGGCCTCGCCCTCGGTTTTGGTGATTTCGCCGAAAAGTTGATTGAAGGCTGCCGGGTCCTCCGTCAGACTCATCCGGGAGATGATACGGGCACCGCGAACGGTGTAGGCAGCGAGTTCATCGAAGAGTCTGAAGAAGTTGTCGTTTTTGGGCGACACTGCGGAAATGAGCCTGCTGAACAATCCCACGGGCATGTCTGATTCTCCAAGCCAGTTGATGCTGCAATGTGTCAATTTTAATCGCGAGCCCCCGTTTTATCCATGGCTTTGAATATCCGGGCAAACCCGGATTTCAAGGCAGCGAACTGGCGATCCGGAAACCGTAGATGTAATTGCGGAATGTCGACATGAAGCGATAGCGCGTGGCCGAACGCGCGTAGCGCGGCGTGTAGTACCACGAACCGCCGCGCAGCACGCGCTTCAGGCATTCGCCACGCGTCCAGGCGCTGCCATCGGCGGGTGCGCCGTGATAGCTTTCATTCCAGCAATCCTCGGTCCATTCCCAGGCATTGCCGATCATGTCGTAAAGCCCGAATGCATTGGGTTTGAAGCTGGCCACCGGCGCGGTATAGGCAAAGCCATCCGAGCAATCGTGCACCGCCCAGCCGATCCCCGGCAGATTCTCCTTGGCCGCACGGTCCATTACATTGGCGTAGGCGCAGGCCAGCTCGGGGCTGTCACCCCAATATCTGGCGGTTGTGGTCCCGGCGCGTGCCGCATATTCCCATTCGGCTTCACTTGGCAGCCGATAACCTCTTCCGGTCATTTTCGCCAGCCAGTCGGCATAAGCCTTGGCATCATTCCAGTTGAGGCACACCGCGGGATGGTTGTCGTTTTGCGCGAATCCGGGATTGCGCCAGCTTCGATCGTTGCGCTCCGCATATTGGCCCTGCTCGAACGTGTAGCACTTTCCTCCGGCATCGTAGCCGGTTGCCTTGACGAACTGGGCGAACTGCCCCTTGGTGATGTGCGTCTTGCCCAAAGCAAACTCCCGCGCGATGGTGACTTTGTGGACCGGAGCTTCTCCCGGATAGCGTTCGGTCTCGCTGGCGGGTGAACCCATCTGGAAGGAACCCGCCGGGACAACGACCATCTCGGGGCAGTCGTCGCAATCCTTGAAAGCTTTTTCGGGCCGCTTTTCGTTCGTTGCCGGAACGGCGGGCACGGCAGCAGGCGCTGCGGTGTTTTGCAATGCGTTTAGCTTGTTCTGTGCGATGGCAGCATGGCTGCCTTTGGGAAAGGACTCAAGATAAGCAATGTAGGCCCCTGTCGCGGCGGCTTCGGTTGCCTGCCAAACGGCGTTTTCCGAAACCGGTGCAACGGCCTGCGCGGAAGTATCGGGACCGATGGAGGCGCAGGAAGTGAGCAAGACGCTTGTTGCGCAGCAGACAAACGAGGGGGCGGCAAGAAAGCGCATGGGCGCATTTTGCCCGAATCCTCTTGGAAGTTCCACGCGAAAAGGCATCGGAAAAAGAAGCCAGCCAGCGCTCGCTGTAATATGCGTCTCCATGCTCATCGTTCTGGCCACCATCAATGCGCGCTATGCCCACGCTTCTCTCGGCTTGCGCTGCCTTCTGGCCAACATGGGCGAGCTGCGCGAGCAAACCCGCATCGCCGAATTTTCTCTAGCATTGGGCACGGCGGATATTGTCGAACGCGTGCTGATGGACTCTCCCCGCATCGTGGGGTTTGGCGTGTATATCTGGAATGTCGCCGAAACGACCCGCGTCGTCGCGATGCTCAAACGTGTCGCGCCCGAGGTCAAAATAATTCTCGGCGGCCCGGAGGTGTCATTTGAAACCGCCGAACAGGCCATCGTCCAGCATGCAGACCATGTGATCACGGGCTGGGGCGAGGTGACGCTGCCAATACTTTGCCGGCAGCTTCTGGATGCCCCCACGCCGGTGCCGCCATCCAAAATCCAGGCCGGTGTGCAAGCCCCTTTGGATACGCTGGAATCGCCCTATGCGCTGTATGCCGATGCGGATATCGCGCATCGCACGCTCTACGTCGAGGCTTCACGCGGTTGTCCGTTCAAGTGCGAGTTTTGTCTTTCCGCACTGGACAAGACGGCCTGGCCGTTCAATCTGGAAAACTTCCTCGACGAACTGGAAAGTCTCTATGCCAGAGGCGCGCGCCGTTTCAAATTCGTCGATCGCACTTTCAATCTGCAGGCCGAATCCGGCGTCAGGATTCTCCGCTTCCTGCTCGCGAAGAATGCCGCAAATCCGGCAGACCCGGTCTTCGCCCACTTCGAAATGGTGCCGGACCATCTGCCGGAAGCGCTCAAGGAAATCATCAGCAGATTTCCCTCCGGCACGTTGCAATTTGAAATCGGCATCCAGACCTGGAACCCAGAAGTGCAGGGGCTGATCAGTCGCAGGCAGGACAACGCCAAGGCCGCCGAAAATCTGCGCTGGCTGCACGAAAACAGCAAAGTTCATTTGCATGCGGACCTGATTTTCGGCTTGCCCGGAGAAGACCTCGCGAGCTTCGGACGCGGCTTTGACCGCCTGGTTGAACTGAGGCCGCAAGAGATTCAGGTGGGCATGCTGAAACGGCTGCGTGGCGCGCCGATCATCCGGCACACGGCAAGCCATGGTTTGCTATTCGATCCGGCGCCGCCCTACCAGATACTCGCCACGAACTGCATCGATTTCCCGACCATGCAACGCATGCGGCGCTTCGCCCGCTATTGGGATCTGGTCGTCAATTCAGGCCGTTTTGCCAATACCGTGCCGGTGTTGCTGGGCGACCAGCCTTTCGCCAATTTCCTGAGGTTTTCCGATTGGCTGTATGCCGACACGAATTCAACGCACCGCATCGCGCTGGACCGGCTTGCCGGTTTGGTCGGGGAATGGCTGCAAGGCCAGGGTGTGCCGGCGGCAAGAATCGAACTCCTGCTGGCCGGCGACCTTGCCGGACAGGCTTCACGCAAACGCCCGGCAACCGGCAGCGGCCCGCGCATGCCGCCACGCCAGGCGCAACATCTTGCCTGAAGAGAGCGCTACGCTTTGCCAGCGTCGGTGTACTGCGCCTGTAGGCTTTCCATCATCTTAAGCCATTTGTCATGGCGCGTCGCTTTGCCGAGGTAGTAGTCGGCGACCTTAGGATGCGGAAAAATCAGAAAGTGTTCCTCACGCATCCCGGCGATGGCAACAGCGGCGACCTCATCCGCACTCAGTACGCCGTCCAGTCCGGCGCTCGCGCCGGTTTCGTCGAGATTTTCCAACATCGGCGTGCGCACGCCCATCGGGCACAGCGCTGAAACGCGAATGCCGAAACGGCGATAGGTGAACGCGAGGAACTCGGCAAGCCCCACGGCGGCATGCTTGGTGGTGGTGTAGATCATGGTCTCCGGTGCGGCCAGCAGACCGCCGGCCGAGGCCGTGTTGAGCAGATAGCCCTCGCCGCGTTCGATCATGCCCGGCAGCACGGCTTTGGCCGCCATGGCATGCGACAACACATTGATGCGCCAATCCCGCTCCCACAGGGCGAAGTCGGCTTCCCGCACATCCCATCCCGGGGTCAGGACTCCGGCATTGGAGCAGAAGACATCGACGCGGCCATGCCGCGACTCCGTCGTTCGCACCAGATCGGCGATCTGATCTTCGCGCGTGACATCGCACTGACGCGCTTCGCAGCCCTTCGGTATGCCTTGCACGTGCAGGTCGGCGCCAATCACAGCGCGGACGCCCGCAGCCAGGCAGGCGCGTGCGAGCGCTGCGCCGATGCCGCTGGCGGCGCCGGTGATGATGACGATCTTGTCTTTGAGTTCCATCGGGCAACCCCTACAACAGCACTTTTTCTATGCCGCCCTGCTTCACCTGATCGAGGTAACGCGTCAGCCAGTCCGGACCCAGTTTGGAGCGCGCCAGCTCAACCACGACATAGTTTGCACTGGTGCCGGCATCGTTGTTGTAGCGTGACAGACCCTGCAAACAGGCGGGGCAGGAAGTCAGTATTTTCACCTGGCTGGCCGGATCCTCAAGACGCAGCCTGGCGGCACCCCGTTCCAGTTCTTCCTGTTTGCGGAAGCGTAATTGCGTCGCCACGTCGGGCCGCGTCACTGCCAGCGTGCCGGATTCGCCGCAGCAGCGGTCGTTGACCGGCACCGCCTGCCCCATCAGGGCATTCACCACCTTGAGGCCGGCATAGGTTTTCATCGGCGCGTGGCAAGGCTCGTGGTACATGAAGCGCTTTCCTTGACTTTGCGTATTCTCGCCTTCCAGCTTGATGCCCTTTTCAAACAGATATTCGTGGATGTCGAGCAGGCGGCAGCCCGGGAATATCTTGTCGAATTGATACTTCAGCAACTGGTCCATGCAGGTGCCGCAGGAGACGATCACGGTCTTGATGTCGAGATAGTTGAGCGTATTGGCGACACGGTGAAACAGCACGCGGTTGTGCGTGGTAATCGCCTGGCCTTCGTCCTCGTTGCCCGATGAGGTCTGCGGATAGCCGCAGCACAGATAGCCGGGCGGCAGCACGGTGATGGCGCCGATCTCGAAGAGCATCGCCTGGGTCGCCAGTCCCACTTGCGAGAACAAACGCTCCGAACCGCAGCCGGGAAAATAAAACACCGCATCGCGATCTTCGTCGGCTTGCTCTGCGAGCTTGCGCGGATTGCGGATGACCGGAATCAGCGTGTTGTCCTCGAGATCCAGCAAGGCGCGCGCAGTCTTTGACGGAATCTCCGCCGGCAGCGGCTTGGCAATGAAGTGGATGATCTGCGCTTTGAGCGCGGGTCGCCCGAGCGTGGCGGGGGGTTGCCTGACCGCTTCCTGGATCAGTCCCAGCGATTTGCCAATGGCATGGCCAAGGCGCTGCGCCTTGTAGCCCAGCCGTATCATGATACCGCGCAGCAGCTTGATGCTGGCGGGATCGGTGGCATTGAGGAAGGCCATCGCCGCCTTGGCCCCGAGATTGAATTTCTTTCTGCCCTGGCGGCGCAAAAAGTTGCGCATGGCGATCGACACATCGCCGTAGTCGATATCGACGGGGCAGGGACTCACGCATTTGTGGCAGACCGTGCAGTGCTCGCCGATGTCGGCGAATTCGTCGAAGTGCATCAGGGAGATACCGCGCCGCGTCTGCTCTTCGTAAAGAAACGCTTCGATCAGCAAGGAAGTGCCGAGGATTTTGTTGCGCGGGCTGTAGAGCAGGTTGGCGCGCGGCACATGCGTGGAGCAGACCGGTTTGCACTTGCCGCAGCGCAGGCAGTCCTTGACCAGGGACGAAATGGAACCGATCTCCGATTGTTCCATGATCAGCGATTCGGTACCGAGCAGGCTGAAGGATGGCGTGTAGGCATTGGCCAGGTCGCCGCCGGGCATCAGCTTGCCCTTGTTGAAGCGGCCGTGCGGATCGATGCGCTGCTTGTAGTCGCGGAACGGCCGGATTTCCTCTTCGCCGAGAAATTCCAGCTTGGTGATGCCGATGCCGTGTTCGCCGGAAATCACCCCGCCCAGGCTGCGCGCCAAACGCATGATGCGCTCCACGGTGCGATACGCCGTCTGCAGCATGGCATAGCGGTCGGAATTCACCGGAATGTTGGTATGCACGTTGCCGTCGCCGGCATGCATGTGCAAGGCGACGAACACTCGCCCGCGCAGCACTTCCCGGTGGATCGCTTCGATTTGCGTCAGCACCGGACGGAACACGTTGCCATCGAAAATGGTTTCGAGCAAAGGCTTGAGTTCCTGCTTCCACGACACCCGCAACGAATAATCCTGCAGGCGCTCGAATACGGTTGCGGCATTGGATTTGACCACCGGCACAGGATGCCAGCGCTTCGGCGCCGGCTTCGGCGGCGGCAATGGATGCCAGCGGCGCGGCGGCGGCCAGGGTGCGTCAAGGCTGTCGAGCAGCAATTGCCAGCGGTCGCGCGTTTCAAGCACGACTTCCAGCGCTTGGGCGCGACGGTCGCCGATGATTTCCCTCTTGTCGAGCGCGGTGTCGCCCAGATGCAGGGGCCATTGGTCGATGTCGCTGCGCAGGAACTCGGCCAGGGCGTTGCACAGCGCGACCTTGTTGGCCAGCGAAAGTTCGATGTTGATGCGCTCGATGCCGTCGCAGTAATCGCCCATGCGCGGTAGCGGGATCACCACATCCTCGTTGACCTTGAAGGCATTGGTGTGGCGCGAGATGGCCGCGGTGCGGGAGCGGTCGAGCCAGAATTTCTTGCGCGCCTCGCCGGTTACGGCAATGAAACCCTCACCCGAACGCAGGCTGGCGATGCGTACGACTTCGGCAGCGGCACGCGTCACCCGAGTTTCCTCGGCGCCGACGATATCGCCGATCAGCACCATCTTGGGCCGTCCCCGGCCCCCTTTCCCGTCGCGTGCCTTGGTGGTGTAGCCGACGGCGCGCACGTAACGTTCGTCGAGATGTTCGAGGCCGGCGAGCATCACGCCTGCCCGCGCTCCCTGTCCGCCGGGCTTGAAGTAGTCGGTGATTTCGACGATGCTCGGCACGGCTTCATGCACCGGACCGAAGAACTCCAGGCAGACGGTGCGTGTATGCGCCGGGAGCTTGTGGAGGATCCATACCGCAGAAGTGATGAGGCCGTCGCAACCTTCTTTCTGCACGCCGGGCAGGCCGGCAAGAAACTTGTCGGTGACATCCTTGCCGAGACCGGTCTTGCGGAAGCTCTTGCCTGGAATCGCGAGGAACTCTTCGGCCAGTTGCCGGCCGGCATCGTCGGTGCGCTTGAGGCGAAAGGTGGCGGTTTCCTGATCGTGAATCTTGCCTAGGTTGTGACCGATGCGCTCGACCTCTAGCCAGTCGCCATCGGGCGTGACCATTTTCCAAGAAGCCAGGTTATCGAGTGCGGTACCCCACAAGACCGCCTTCTTGCCCCCGGCGTTCATGGCGATATTGCCGCCGATGCAGGAGGCGTCAGCCGAAGTCGGATCGCAGGCGAACACCAGTCCGGCATTTTCGGCGGCTTCCATGGCACGCCGTGTTACCACGCCGGCGCCGGTGCGCAAGGTTGCGTAGGGTTGGGAAACGCCCGGCAGGGTGGTCTGTGCGACTGCGCTCAGATCAATCAACTTTTCGGTGTTGATGACAGCGGAATAGGGCGTGAGCGGCACCGCTCCGCCTGTGTAACCGGTACCACCGCCGCGCGGAATGATGGTCAGGCCGAGTTCGATGCAGCCGCGCACCAGCGGCGCGACTTCAGCTTCGCTGTCGGGCGTCAGGACGACGAAGGGATACTCGATGCGCCAGTCGGTGGCATCGGTGACGTGACTGACGCGGGCGAGGCCGTCGAAGCAGATGTTGTCGCGGCGCGTGTGCTTGAGCAGAACGCGCAGCACTTCGCGACGCTTCTCGCGGGTTTCCGCGAACCAGGCAGCAAAGCCTTGCACCGCCTGCTCCGCCGCTGCCAGCAGCTGGGTCACGGCGGGATTGCCGCTGCGCCGCTTGTCGATTTCACGCAGGCGATGGCGCAAGGCTTCGACCAGCGCCTCGCGCCGCTGCGGGTTGGCAAGCAGGTCATCTTCGAGATAGGGATTGCGCTGCACCACCCAGATATCGCCGAGCACCTCGTAGAGCATGCGCGCCGAACGGCCGGTAACGCGCTCGTCGCGCAGTTTTTCAAGCACCCGCCAGGCGTCGTGGCCCAACAGGCGGATGACGATCTCGCGGTCGGAGAACGAAGTGTAGTTGTAGGGAATCTCGCGCAGGCGGACGGACATGGGGAGAAAGAGTAAGAAGGGGTTTAACGCCGGAACGGATTGAACAGGCTGACACCAGCGGGTTCGAAGTGGTTGGTATTGCGGGTTGCCACGGTAAGACCATGGACGAGGGCTGTGGCGGCGATCAGCAGATCGGCCCCGTCGTGCCCAAGTTGCGCGGACAGACGCCCCCAGCGTAGCGCGATGCTAGGCGTGATCGACAGAATCCTGTCGGCGTAAAGACGCGTCAGGCTCTCCAGCCAGGCCGCCAGCTCATCGGCGAAAGCGGGCATCGCTTTGCGCTGCTTTTCGATGCCCCGCTCGATCTCGCCCAGCGTGACGACGCTCAGGAACAACTGATCGTCACGTTGCTTCGACAGCCAGCGCAGAACCCCGGCATCGGGCGTGTTCTTCCTGATCTCTGAGATGACCATGGTGTCAAGTAAAAACATCAGAACTCAACCTCGCGCAATTTCACATTTGCGTGGCTGATCGGGGAAGCCTCTCCACCTTTGGGAATGGCGAGAAGGTGGGCGACGAAGCCGGGTGCACCGGAGCGGGCGCTGTCGCGCAAGGCCCGATAGCTCGCCTCGGACAGTACCACGACCGCATCCCGTCCGCGTCGCGTGACATGCTGCGGTTCGCCGTGCAAGGCGGCCTCGACGACTTGGCTGAACTGAGCCTTGGCGTCCTGTAATCGCCACTGCGCTTTGTGCATGGCTGACATTTCCTCTTGGATCAAAACTGGTCAGATTATCTAGTCTGTTGTCGATCAGGTCAAGACGCCTGGCCGGCACCCAAGACTCGAAGCAGCTTGCCTGCCGTTACCTGATCTGGACGTGGGCTCACATCGTCATCTTCTATTGTGTCTTGGGCGGGGCGGCCTGGCTGCTCAATCAGTACAACTGAGACTTGGGGTAAATCGGTGAGATAGCCCTCGGCTATTCGCCGCAACGCGCGCTTGAGATATCATGTGTCTTACCGCGTCTTACTTTTCTGGAGTTGTCATGGATACTGTTCGTGTTTCGAGCAAAGGCCAAATCGTCATTCCCAAGAGCCTGCGCAGCGCTTTTCATATCGAGGCGGGCAATGAACTGACCATTTTCGCCGAGGGCGACGAAATTCACCTGCGTCGTGCCGAGCAGCGTTTTCACCGCACCGAACCGGCGGCCGGTCGCGGCTTGCTTGCCAAGCCTGGCCGGACGACGCCCGACGCGGCGCAGCTACGTCGCCAGATTGGTGAAATGCTCAAGACACGCAACGCGCCCAATGTTGGCAAGGTATCGAAGTGATCATCCTCGACACCAACATACTGCTGCGCTATTTGCTGAACGACGACCTGGCGCAGGCAGAGCGCGCCACGCGCCTGCTGGAGCGGGCTTCTGCCGTAACCGTACCGCCATCGGTGGTTCTTGAACTCGTCTGGGTTCTGGAGTGCAGCGATTGCAGTCGTGATGAGATCGTCGGCGCCCTGCGTCATGTATTGGGACTCGGCAATATGCGTTTGGGGCACGAATCAGGCTTGTACCGCGCGGTGCAGTGGTACGAGGGGGGCATGGATTTCGGTGACGCCATGCACCTGGGAATGTCTTCACCATCCGACACCCTGATAACATTCGACCGCGAGTTTGTCGGTAAGGCCAAGCGCTTGGACGCCTTCCCGGCGGTCACTCTGTGTCCTGCGAAATTCCCCGCTCGGTGAGCACGTCCGGCAACGATCCGGTCGAGTCCTTCATCGCCCGCTGGCAGTCCGCCGGCGGCAGCGAGCGCGCCAACTACCAGTTGTTCATCGGCGAACTCTGCGATCTGCTTGGACTGCCGCGTCCAGAGCCGGCCCAGGCCGAAGCTGGCGAGAACGCCTACTGCTTCGAGCGCCGCGTCACTTTCCGCCACGGCGACGGCGGCGAGTCCGCCGGTTTCATCGACTGCTACCGGCGCGGCGCTTTCGTGCTGGAGGCGAAGAAGCTCAAACCGGGCGCGCCCGTACTTTTGACGACGCGCTGATGCGCGCTCGCGCTCAGGCCGAGGGCTATGCCCGCGCCCTGCCGGCCGACGAGGGTCGACCGCCGTTCCTGGTAATCGTCGATGTCGGCAACGTCATCGAGCTGTATGCCGAATTCACGCGCAGCGGCGCCACCTACACACCTTATCCCGATCCGCGCAGCCATCGCATCGCCCTGTCCGACTTGGGCCGCGAGGAGATTCGCGCGCGCCTCCGTCTGCTCTGGCGGGAGCCGCTGGCGCTCGACCCGGCGCGCAAGACCGCGCGCGTCACGCGCGAGATCGCCGCCCATCTGGCCGAGGTGGCGAAGTCGCTGGAAGCTGCCAACCATGCGCCGGAAGCCGTCGCCGGATTCCTCACGCGCTGCCTGTTTTCGATGTTCGCCGAGGATGTGCAACTGATTCCCAAGGGCGCCTTCACCGAGTTGCTGCTGAGTCTCAAGGACGATCCCGGTCAACTCGTGCCGCTGATCGGCGCGCTGTGGCAGGAGATGGATCGCGGCGGCTTCTCGGTGGTGCTGCGCCAGGTCCTGCCGCAGTTCAACGGCAAGCTGTTCAAGAATCCCGCGGTGATTCCTTTGACGCGAGAGCAGATTGCGCTGCTGATCGAGGCCGCCAAGGCCGACTGGACTCTGGTCGAGCCGGCCATCTTCGGCACGTTGCTGGAGCGTGCGCTGGATCCCGCCGAGCGTCACGCCCTGGGCGCCCACTACACGCCGCGCGCCTATGTCGAACGCCTGGTCTTGCCGACCGTGATGGAGCCGCTGCGCCAGAGTTGGCAGTATGTCCAGGCTGCCGCCCTGCTGCTCGCCAACGAGGGCAAGGACAAGGAGGCCATCGCCGAAATCCGCGCCTTCCACCGCCGCTTGTGCGAACTGCGTGTGCTCGATCCGGCCTGCGGCAGCGGCAATTTCCTGTATGTGACGCTGGAGCACATGAAGCGTCTCGAAGGCGAAGTGCTCAACCAGCTCCACGAATTCGGCCACGGCCAGGCGCAGATCGAGACCGAGGGTTTTGCGGTCGACCCGCACCAGTTCCTCGGTCTGGAGATCAACCCGCGCGCCGCCGCGATAGCCGAGCTGGTGTTGTGGATCGGCTATCTGCAATGGCATTTCCGCATTAGAAACAAGAATGCGGGCGCCGGCCTGCTGAATCCGATCTTGCGCGATTTCAAAAACATCGAATGCCGCGACGCGGTGCTGGCCTACGACAGGATGGAGTACGTGATGGACGCGCACGGCGTTGCCGTCTCGCGCTGGGACGGCAAAACCATGAAGACGCATCCCGTCACCGGCGAGCCGGTGCCCGACGAGACAGCGCGCGTGCCGCTGGATCGTTACGTGAATCCGCGCTGCGCCGCATGGCCGGCGGCGCATGTGGTGGTAGGCAATCCGCCGTTCATCGGCGCGTCGACCATGCGATCTGCTTTGGGCGACGGTTATGTGGAAGCTTTACGTGGCGCCTGGCAGGAGGTGCCCGACTCGGCGGATTTCGTCATGTTCTGGTGGCACCATGCGGGGCAGTTGGTGCGTGAGGGAAAGCTTTCGCGGTTTGGTTTCATCACTACCAATTCGCTGCGGCAGACGTTCAATCGGAGGGTGCTGGCTGCTGCTCTGGAGCGCGGGGCGGCGGGAGATTCGCTGCTCCCTTCACGCGCGTCCGCTAAGGCGGTCGCAGCGACTCCCCCGCCGCCCCGTTTGCATTTGGCCTTCGCGATTGCCGACCACCCCTGGGTCGACAGTGCGGATGGGGCCGCCGTGCGGATTGCCATGACCGTCGCTGCGCTGGGAGAAGGAGAGGGGCGATTGTGCAGCGTGATTGCCGAACGCGAGGGCAGCGGTGAAGGGTTGGACGTTGAACTGGTCGAGCGTACCGGAACGATCCATGCCGATCTGACCATCGGCGCCAACGTTGCGGGAGTTTCGTCGCTGCGAGCGAATGGCGAACTTACGTCTCGCGGACTCATGCTGTTTGGTGCTGGCTTTATTGTCACGCCGGAAGAAGCTTTACGCCTCGATGCCGATGCGCCGATCAAACCTTATCGTAACGGCCGCGACCTCACCGACCGGCCGCGTGGCGTCAAGTTGATCGACCTATTTGGGCTCAGTGCCGAAGAAGTACGTGCCCGATATCCGGCTACTTTCCAGTGGGTACTTGAGCGCGTGAAACCCGAACGTGACCACAAGCGCGATAAATCAATTAGCGAGAACTGGTGGCTCCATGGTCGCCCGCGCCCCGAACTGCGCAAGTTCCTCGTTGGCCTGCGACACTACATCGCCACCGTGGAAACTGCCAAGCATCGCGTCTTCCAGTTCCTCGATGCCAGTATCGCACCGGACAACATGCTGATCGCCATCGCCATTGACGATGCGTATGCGTTGGGCGTGCTTTCCAGCCGCATTCATATTGTCTGGGCGCTGGCGACTGGCGGCACGTTGGAAGATCGTCCGCGCTACAACAAGTCACGCTGCTTCGAAACCTTTCCCTTCCCTGCTTCCACACCAGAGCAGCAAGCTTGCATCGGCGAACTTGCGGAACAACTTAATGCTCACCGCAAGCGCGTGCTGGCCGAGCATGAGGAACTTACGCTGACCGGCCTCTATAACGTGCTGGAGAAGCTGCGTCATGGCGAGGCGCTGACGGCGAAGGACAAGCTGATCCACGAGCGCGGCCTGGTGGCAGTGATGCAATCGTTGCACGATGAACTCGACGCCGCGGTGCTCGATGCCTATGGCTGGCACGACCTCATTGGCCAACACTCAGACGACGCGACGCTGCTTGAACGCCTTGTCGCCCTCAACACTGAGCGCGCTGCCGAAGAAGCGCAAGGCACGATCCGCTGGCTGCGCCCCGATTTTCAAAATCCCCAGCCTACCCAAGCGTCAATGGCGGGGATGGAGGTTTCCCCGCCGACGATTTGCACCCCGGAATCAAAGGCGGGCACTAGTGATAACCAGGAGGAGGTTGGGACACCCCCGTCCCCGCCCGCTCCCACCGTCAAACAAGCCTGGCCAAATACACTCCCCGAACAAGTCGCCGCCGTCGCCCGCGTGCTGTCCGCCGCAGCCACACCGCAAACCCTCGCAGACCTCGCCGCCCACTTCAAGGGCAAAGGCCCGTGGAAGAAACGCCTGCCGCAACTCCTCGATACCCTGGTCGTCCTCGGCAAGGCCAGAGCGCTGGAAGACGGCCGCTGGATGGGGTAAGGTATCGAAAGCTGACTCAGGAGACAGCACTATGAATACCAATGAACTGATCGATGTAGCCTCTTCGCTGCCGCTGGAAGAGCGAGCGAAAGTGGTCGATTCGCTGTTGCAGACATTCAATCGTCCGGACGAGACTCTAGCAGCGACATGGCTCGCCCTTGCGCGACGGCGGCTTGCGGAGTTGCGCTCGGGTGAGGTCAAAGCCGTTCCCGGCGATGAGGTATTCACGCGCATCCGCCAACGTTACGGCGCATGAGTTTTTCGTTTCACCCCGAGGCGGCAGCGGAATTCGAGGCGGCCGTCGAGTGGTACGAGGAACGCAGCGCCGGGCTGGGCCTGGATTTCGCGACCGAAATTCGCCAAGCCATTCTGCGCGCCGAGTCTATGCCTCTTGCCTGGACTCTGATCGACGGTGACATCCGCCGTGTCCTGGTCCACCGCTTTCCTTATGGGATCCTCTACGCATCTGACGGCGGTCATCTCCATGTCGTCGCAGTCATGCACCTGAGCCGGGAGCCGGGTTACTGGCGACACCGCACATAACAATGCTCCTACCGAATATCGAAAATGCCATTATCGACCGGAAGAAATTGGCCGACTATGTGCTGAACGCCAGCCACCCGGAGGGACGACACAAGGCCCGTGTGTTTCTTGCTGCCCTAGGAATTGTGCCAGCAGACGCCGAATGGCTGGCAAACGCAATCCTGGCCGGGATTCGGAAATCGGATGCGGACTTACAAGCCAATACGAGTTGGGGTCCGATCTATCGTGTCGATATGGATATCACTCGCGGACAAAGATGTGCGAAGGTACGAACGGCTTGGCTATGCGCGACGGAAGAGGTTAGACTTATTACATGTTTTGCGATTGGAGAATGCGATGAAACTTCTTGATGTCGTAGCGATCGTGGAAGACATGCCAGAAATGCATCTCGCCAAAGGCCAGGTTGGCACCATCGTTGACGAATTGGACAAGGATTTCGTACTGGTCGAATTTGCCGACTCTGACGGAGTGACGTATGCCATTGAACCCATTTCCGTTCGCCAGCTCATGGCGCTACGTCATACACCGTCGTTAGCCGCATAGGATCGCCCTGATACGATCCGGCCTTTTTTGTTTATTCGCCCACCCCGATGCACGACACATAACGCAGGATTCCCATGTGGAAAAAAATGGGAAAAAGAAAAAAAGAGAAAAAAGGGCCAGGCACGAGATACGTGCGAACGAATCCGTGGGCGGATAGTCACCGGATGGGGTAGGCTTCGAATTAATCAAGGAGATGAACAATGACCCACGTTGCCGAAGAGCTGGCTTCACTGGCGGCCAAGCTTCCGCCAAGCGAGCGACTCGAACTGGTCGAAAACATACTAGCAACGCTCGACAAGCCCGATCCAGAGATCGCTGCTGCCTGGGCTAGCGAGGCGCGAGACCGGCTTGCTGCCTACCAGCGTGGTGAATTAACTGCGGTTAGCGAAGAAGAGGTTTTCGGCGATCCCGCCGGGCGATGAGAATCCGCTACCTGACGATCACCCAGCTTGAGATTGCCGATGCGGCCGAGTACTACGCCGCTGTTTCGCCGGGGTTGGGAACGGCCTTCAAGAAGGAACTCCGGCAACTGATGCGACTTGTCGCGACCATGCCCACCGCATGGCCGCCCAGCGGCGAAGGAACTCGCAAGTGCCTGATGTCCCGCTTCCCTTATCTGGTGATCTATACCACCTTGCCGGATGAGTTGCTGGTCCTTGCGGTTGGGCATCAGCATCGCCAGCCGGGCTACTGGCGGGAGCGGCTGGCGGTGTTGAAGTAAGAGGGAAGCGGGCCGATTAGGATAGGCTGAGATAGTCGGCGCGCCAGTAATCCGATTGCCTCTCCGCTACACTTTGGATATACTTGCCGTATATCCATAAAGGAGAGACGAGATGCGCACCACGACGGTATTCAAGTCG
>Ga0172367_10002012_pt1 | contig 28665 bp, 32 predicted proteins | sample Lak10m_FD_114542 | JGI IMG/M metagenome (GOLD analysis project Ga0172367, IMG submission 114542) | Freshwater microbial communities from Kabuno Bay, South-Kivu, Congo - kab_022012_10m | ecosystem: Environmental > Aquatic > Freshwater > Lake | place: Democratic Republic of the Congo: South-Kivu...
AAGGCCGGTCAGAACGTGACGACCGGCAACAGCAGCCACGCCGCCTCGACCGGCAACAGAAGCCACGCCGCCTCACCCGGCTCACACAGCCACGCCGCCTCGCCCCGCCACCGCAGCCACGCCGCCTCGACCTGCAACAGCAGCCACGCCGCCTCGACCGGCTACCGCAGCCACGCCGAAGCGCTGGGTAAGAACGCCATCGCGGTTTCTGTCGGCGTGAGCGCCACGGCCAAGGCCAACAAGCACGGCTGGATCGTGCTGGCGGCCTACGGCGAGTGGGATGGCAACGAGTACCCGCTGCTGATGGTCAAGACGGCCAAGGTCGGCGGGCCCGAGGGCATCAAGGCGGGCGTCACCTACCGCCTGGACCAGGGCGGCGAGTTCGTCGAAACCGAGCCGGCGTGCTGACCATGCCGGCCGCCCGCATCGACGGGCTGCACGCCGAGGCCGTGAGGCGAATTCGCTTCATCCTGGAAGCAGCCAAGCGCAAACCGCCGCCCGGCTGGCCGCTTATCGTACTGGAGGCGACGCTAACCGGCGCCAGCTTCACAGAAACGATCAAGGCGTTCGGTGACTTCTGCGAGGAGCGCCGGAACGCCTACGCCGCCTGCCACCTGTACCTGGGGGCAAGACGATGACGCTCGACGAGCTTCGCGCCAACCAGCCGGAACTCGGCTTCGCCGTCTACGCCTTGGAGCCAGGCGGGCCCGTCACCTTCGAGGTCCACACCCCGGACGCGCAGGTGTTCGCCTTCACCGGCCAGACGGCGCAGGAAGCCATCGACGAAGCGTTCCCGCCGACCGCCGCCCATCAACCCACCGCTGACGTTTTCGACTGAGAGGAACTGACCACCATGACCACCGAACCCTTGGGCATCGCCTGCCCGACATTCTCCCTGGCGCAACGGCTTCGCGAACTGCGCTGGACCGTGACCGCCCGCTGGCGCGCCGCCTGCGACCGCTTGAAGTGGCTCGGCCACAAACCGAGCAACCTGGAAGTCTTCGCCGAGCGCGAGCTTCGCTTGGCCGGCTGGTTCGACAAGGACGGCTTCTACGGCGACATGATGGGCCACGCCGTGCTGAAGATGGTCCGCGAGTTCTCGGAGGAAGGTCATTCCGGCATGAGCGCCGGCCTCGCCATCAACCTGTTCAAAAAGGTGGGCAGTTACGAACCGCTGGTGCCACTGACCGGCGCTGACGACGAGTGGCAGGAGGTTGGCGAAGGCACCTTCCAGAACATCCGCTGCTCCCACGTCTTCCGTGATGCCGATGGTCGCGCCTACGACATCGACGGGCGGGTGTTCCGCGAGCCGAACGGCTGCACCTACACCAGCCACGACAGCCGGGTCTACGTCGAATTCCCCTACACCCCGAAGCGGGAATACGTGGACGTGCCGGGCGAAGACGCGCCCGCTGTGTAGGAAATGGCTTCCGACAGAACCGTCATCCAGCCTACACTGACCGCCCCATGAAAACGGAAAGGCGGTGAGGTCCGACAAACCTCACCGCCACCACTTCCGACTGACCACCTGCTAGGAACTCAAGCGAGGCGCGCACATTATGCCGAAATACGACACCACCGGCAAGGGGCAGAACACCACCAATAGCGCCGACCCCGTGGCGTTCCTACGAGACTTCGACCCGGAAGGCCGTTTCAACCTCGTCGCCATCGACCCGGAAACCGCCTTCGTCACGGGACGCACCTTCGCCCCGCGCTCCTGGGACGAGATGCGCGCCTGGGTAGCCGAGCGCAACGGCCGGCAGAACCTATACTTCACGGTCAACGAGCCGCACCCGACAGCGCCAGACAAGAAGCTGCTGAAGGACGACATCGCCGCCATCCGCGCCGTCTATGTCGATGCCGATCCCCACAAGGACAAGCCGTTCGACGACGAGCGCCGCCGGCTCCTGGACCTCGCCAAAGCCGCCCAATCCTCGCCTTGCCCACCAACCTTCGTCGTGGACAGCGGCGGCGGTGTACAATTCTTCTGGCGCCTCGCCGAGAAGCTGCCCGCGAGCGAGCACCGGCAGTGGGCCGAGGAGCAGGGGCGCGGCCTGGCGCACGCCGTGGGCGGCGACGCCGTACAGAACATCGACCGCATCATGCGCCTGCCGGGCACGGTCAACATCCCGGACGCCAAGAAGCGGGCCAGGGGCCGCACCGAGGCGGGCGCGCGCCTGGTCGCCGCCAACAGCGCCACCTACACCCCCGACGACCTCTCATCCTACGCGGCACCGCGCAGCCCCGACAGCGACAACATGGACAGCGCCGAGGACATCGCCGCGATCCAGCGCACGCTCGACATGCAGGCCATCGCGGCAGGCCCAGACCAGTGCCTCCTCTCCCGCCTCGCCAAGGCCGCAGACGCCGATCCCCGCCTCCGGGCCATCCTGGACGGCCAGCCACTCAAGGGAGACGACCAGTCCGGTTCCGCCTACCGCGCCGCCCTAGTCGCCCGGCTGTGCGAAAACGGAACCTTCACGCCGACCGAATACGCATCCATCGCCACCTCGCTCGACTGCTGCAACACCAACAAAGAGGTTCCGGGCGGGTGGCCGCGCCAGTTCGCTCGCGAATGGTGCAACATCGGCATGAAGCACGCGGTCGAACGCTGGTTCGCCCCGATCCCCGATATTGGGCTAAATCCTTTCGAGGTCCAGCACACCAAGCAGACCGAACAGCGCCAGGCCGAACAAGACCCCGACCGGTTCCGCTTCCTCTCGTTCAACCAGGCCGTCGACGAAGCCCTCGCCGATGGTTCCGCCCCGCTCATCAAGGGGCTGCTCGATCAGGGTGCCATGTCGGTGCTCTACGGCGACAGCAACGCCGGAAAGACATTCGTCGCCCTGGACATCGCCTACCACGTCTGGCAGGGCGTCCCGTATGCTGGCATGCGCACGGCGCAAGGCGCTGTCGTCTATGTGGCTGCCGAGGGCGGGCGCGGCGTCAAGCGCCGCCTGCGCGCCCTGGCCGTCGAAAGAAACCCGAAGGAACTCCCCGGCTTCGACGTGCTCCCCTGTTCGGTCAACCTGCTCGACCCCGAAATTGACCTAAATGCTTTTATAGAGGCCATCCGCCGCCTCGCCACCAAACCCGCCCTGATCGTCATCGACACCCTGGCGCGCGCCATGGCCGGCGGCGACGAGAACGCCAGCACGGACATGGGTGCATTCGTCCGCAATGTTGACGCCATCCGCGCCGCAACCGGGGCCCACCTCATGGTTATCCACCACACGGGCAAGGATAAGGCCAAGGGGGCGCGCGGCCATTCGTCGCTTAGGGCCGCCACTGATACCGAGCTAGAGGTAGAGCGCGGCTCCACCACGGACGGCAAGCCGGGCGGAACGCTCACGGCCAACAAGCAACGCGACATGGAGGGCGGTACGGGCTTGACGTTCGCCCTACGCACGGTGCCGCTCGGGTTTGATGGTGAGGGCGACCCCGTTACCAGCGCCGTTGCGGTCGTATCGCCCGGGGAGGGCGAGGAGGTGTTGAAGGAGGCGACCACGACCGAGGAGGCCGTTATGGATTGTCTCCGCTTGGTCCTTTCCGCCAGCCCGGACGCGGCGGGGGGCGTAACCGTGTCTGAGGTACACAAGGCTTACGGCAAGGGCCAGGTTTCCACCACCCGGACGCACCTCCGCAACTTGGCGAAGAAAGGACATGTTGTCTCGCCACAAGATGGCTATTGGGCGCTAAAATCGCGTAGAGGGGTGGTAGAAAACGCGTCTACCACCCCCTCCGAAGACGAAGAAAGACAATCTGTCCCGGTAGAAGGCGGTAGAAAAGCCGGTAGAAATGTTTTTGGCTAAAATCCGCCATTTTTTAGGGGGGTGGTAGAAGGTGGTAGAAACGCATCTACCAACCACCGAGAGGGTGGTAGGGTGGTAGACGACTATATAGTCTACCACCCCCTCCCGGGCGCCCTTCAAATCGCGAATTAAAACCCGCCCCCGGGCACAGGAAGTGGGCAAAAAGAAAGCGCCCCGTGGTTAGGGGCGCTTGTGGCGGGTGCGGTCAAATAGGCGTTGCGCCAGCTTGCCCGCTAGTAGGGCCGGCAGTGCGAACAAGAACACCACCAGCCCAGCAAAGCATAGCCGTAGGATCATTCCTCCTCGCACTCCACCAAGTCGAGGAGAAGCGCCGAACCAAGAAACGTCTTCAGGCGTTCGGATTGCCGCTTGCATGCGCGGTAGGTCTTTTCGGCTTTACGGCTATCGGTATCGTAACCGTAGTTGTCGGCCCACTGCTCAAACGCCGGAACGTCCGGGGCGCAAAACTCGTTGGCATCCGACGCCAGCGCGTAGAGCACGTCGTGGAGCTTCGGCGGGTTGCCCGCGTGGCCGGTTCCGAGCTTGTAGGTAACGCGCATGGATTTCTTGCCCTGGCGGATGGTGCAAACCCATTGATCGAATTCCCAGCCCTTCGGAGCGTGGAGCGCGGGTTCTCCGGTGAAGTGGCGGCCCTGATAGGTGGTGGTCATGGTCAAGCCGTGCAGTTCGGCGAATTGCGCAAAGGTGGTCATGGCTGTCTGTCCTCGTCGTTCGTCAAATCAGACAATCGCGGTGGAGTAGTTGAAGCGCTTGAACGTCCCGCCCGGCAGGGGGATGGCGCGAGTGTTGAAGCACTCCAGTCGGCCGAACATCCGCGCTTGCGTTTCCATGTGCTCGAACCGCTCCCGGCTAACGCGCTTGCCATCAATGAAGAAGCGGGTGGGTTTGTCGGGATAGCGGACCTGTAGGAGGTCGTGAGAGGTCATGGCTCAACCCTCCTTGCAGAGTTCGGCCAGCTTGGCGCGGGCTTCGTTGAGCGCTTCGGGGATGAGGTCGTTCGCCACTTCGAGCAAGTAGGCGTTGTCGCTGTCCGGGTAGTTGCATTCGACGCCCCACAGGGCGTTGGAATATTCCCGGGTCAACAGGACGCAAGCCTTGCGGACCTCCAGGCACACGCCGACGTAAAACCACTCGTCGTCGAGCCAGGCTTGCATGACGCGCTCGGCTTTCGCCTGTTGTTCGGCGAAGTTGCCACCTTCGCCGATGTAGCCCGCGCTGTCGGGATTGGTGGAGGGCCAAAACCCGTCGTCGCGCTCATCGGGCTTGTCGCCCGTGTCGTCGTATTCCAGGCGCGCGGTAATCTCGAAGTCATCAACCGTGCAGTAGATGGCGTCGCCCGCGCTGGCGTGGGTGGAAAAGCCGGTGGTGAACATGTGCGGCCTCGCGTCGTGTGTGGCGTTATCTGTAGGTCAATGTATGTCACTTGTAGGTCAGCGTCAACAGACAAAATGTCCGACATTCGATTAACCGGATTGCGGTTAACCGTCGCAGCGTGTAATTTATTGGACGTTCAGGCGGTTAAGAGGATTGCGGAAATGCCGACCAAACGCGGCACTTTGACGCCTCAAGAGCGGAAATTAGTGGAAGTGTATGCCGGAACGGGTGACGGGACATACGCGGCCACGAAAGCGGGATACGCGCATCCTACAGTTGCCGCGTCGAAAGCGTTAGCCCGGCCGGCGGTGCAAGCCGCTGTTCGGGAGGAACAGACGGCCAGGCTCAACAATGAGCTTCTGCCGCTGGCGGTGCGGGCTATCGAGCGCCTGTTGCTTGACCCTAAGACGCCAGCCGGGGCGACGGTGCAGGCCGCAAAGCTGGTCATGGATCGGACGCTAGGCGACACGGGCGCCGCTGGAGGGAAGGAACCGCACGAAATGACGGGTGAGGAGCTTGCTCGGGCCCTTGACCGTTTGCGCCGAGAAGCGGCCGAACGGGCGAAGCCGGTGATAGAGGGGGAGGCCGTCCAGGTGGAGCCAGGCGCACCCGATGTAGCCGCTTCGGGCGTGTTCGATTGACCAAAAGGCCGGTTTGCGCTCAAAGCGCGCTCAAGCCGACCCCTGGCACCCCTTGACTTCTGCCGTTTTCCATAGTCTTATGGAGACTAACGACGCGTCGCCAGCCCGACCGGTGGCCCGCATGGTGGCCCCTAGCCCCGCCGGTCGCGGGCCGACCCCCCGGCTATAGTCCGCCAGCCGCTCCGAAAGCGTTGTCGGACGCCCGAACAAATTTGCGCCCGAAAAATGAACCGGGACAACTTGTCCTACGCGCCGTGCCGCGCGTTTTTGCGCGCATGATTTCCTCTAGCGCGGATCACCACCCAAAAACGGCAGAAACGCAGGCGTTTCAGACCGATTTCCTTGGCCCAGGTCGCCGCCCTACACGTCCGACCCGCCCTACACGACGCCAATTCGCCCCGCCCCCGTCCAACTAACCGCTTGACCGGCAACCGACACCAGACATACATTTCCGTTGTGGGCGCCGAACGCCACAGGACATTCTTCTTGGACGTTTCCTCCCTAAACTTGCCGGCCCCATAGCGGGCCGGCGTTCCTTTCCCTTGCGCACGTCGGCTGTTGTAGGTACTGTCTGACCTACACGCCAGACATGCGGGTGCGGGAAATGGCCGATCCGAGCAAATATCAGCCTTCGTACAACTTCACGGACTTCCAGACCGGCAGTCCGACCCAGCCGCTGCCCGCTCCTCAGGTTGACAACGAGCTTGCCAACATCGCCACGTCGGTGAACGCCACCGTCGACGCGCTGAAGGACGTGCGGCGCTCGGACGGGGCGCTCAAGAACGCCATCGTGACGCCGGACAGCCTTTCCCCGGCGGCACGCTCACTGATCGCGAACCTCGGCGAGCCCCGAGGCGAGTGGGCCCCGACCACGGCATACGCGGTCAAGGACTTCGTATCGTTCGAGGGCGCGACCTATGTAGCCACCGCCGCCCACACCTCCGACGCTGCGTTCGTCGCCGACATGGACGCCGGCCTGTGGCTTCTGATCGCCTCGCCGTACAGCATCTCCGGGGCGGTCTTCAGCCAAGTTTTCAACGGCGATGGCGCGGCCACCGCGTTCACGCTGTCCCAACCGTTCAACAGCATCGAGGAACTTGCGGTATACGTGCAGGACGGCAGCGCCGGATACGAGCGCATGCGGTCTTCCGGGGCATCGCCGCAGGTGTTCTTGGTGGGCACGACCCAGTTGACCTTCAGCGCCGCGCCCGGCGTCGGCACGCGGAATATCTTCGTCGAGGCGATCAACCAGACGGCGGCCGAAAGCGCCGCCGTTGCCGTTGCTGCGTCTGCTGCTGCTGCGACAGACGCTGATGACGCCGCTGCCTCGGCGCTGGCCGCCGCCGGATCGGCCACTTCGGCGTCTGGTTCCGCTATCGCTGCGGCTGCGAGCGCGGTGGCCGCCGCCACGTCCGAGACGAACGCGGGCAACTCGGCCACGAACGCGGGCAATTCAGCTACCGCTGCGGCTGCGAGCGCGGTGGCCGCCGCGAGCGCCGGTTCGCTGACCGTTGGTACGCACGGGCTCGCCCGGGTGAACGGCAAGCTGCAATGGACGAGCGGAACCAACCCGTTCGTCGCGGCCAATTACGACACCTGGGGTGTGCTCACCGCCAGCGCCGTGTTTTCCATCAACGCTAACGGGCACCTGGAGGTAACGCTCTGATGTCTACCATAGACCTCGGCAAGATCGTCTACACCTGGAAAGGTGCCTACAGCGCCGCCAGCGCCTACGAGAAGTTCGACACCTGCCGCTACAACAACGCGGTCTACATCTGCATCCAGAACGCCTCGGCCGGCATCGACCCGACCAACGCGACCTACTGGGAACTGATGGTCGACGGCGCGGCTTCGGCGCTCGGGCTGTTTTACAAGACCGACCCGGACAGCGTGGCCTTCACCAAGACCGGCGCGGGCACCATCAGCCTGAAGGCTGGCACGAAGGTGGAGGTGGCTGGCTCCATCATCAGCTTCGCCGTCGCCACCGCCGTCACCATGCCTTCGCTGACCGGCGGCATCGACTACGCCGTGTACGTCTGCTCGGATGGCACGGTGCGCGCGGACGCCAATTTCACCGCGCCTACCGGCTACACCACGACCAATTCGCGCAAGATCGGCGGCTTCCACTACGCCATCGGCAACCTCAACGTCGATGCGACGGCCAACATCAACGCCTATTCGATGTGGGACTTGAAGTGGCGCCCGGCGTGTTCCGATCCGCGCGGCATGGTGCTGGTGGCGAACAACTTCTGGTGCGACATATACCTGCTGGGCGTCAATCACCACACGGACGGCACCAGCAAGGCCGGCGCCACCATCGCGGACGGCTCTTCGCCGCCCAAGGTGCCGACCGCGTTTGGCGGAAACGGCTCGACCGACTACGGTTCGCTCACCTGGCACGAAGCCGCCGAGATCATGGCCTCCTACGGCAAGTCGCTGTTGTCCTATGGCGAGTTCAGCGCCGCCGCCTACGGCGTCACCGAGGCGTCGTCGGTGGGTTCGGACCCGATTACCACCGGGCGCTCGGCCAACTACACCAGCAAGTGGGGCCTCGAACAGGCCACTGGATGCATGTACGTCTGGGGCCGTGAGTTCGGCGGGCCGTACAACACCACCGCTGCGTGGCAGACCAACACCGAGAGCCGGGGCAGCACCTATAACCAGGCGAATGCGGCGCTCTTCGGCAACAACTGGAACAGCGCGTCGAACTCCGGTTCTCGCTGCGCGCTCTGGAGCGACGCGCCGTCGAACTCCGACGGCAGCATCGGGGCGCGCGGCCGCTGTGACCACCTGCGACTTGTCTAGGGCCGCGAAAGCGGCCCCTATAAAGGCGCGTCAACGCCGCCGTCTACCCCGATCAGTACGACAGCAGCTTGCAGCCGGGCGCCGAGGGCTATGTCGCGCCCGATTGGCAGGTGGTGGAAGACCTGTCCGTGATCGAGCGGTTCGGCTTCACCAAGGACGAGATGCTGGCCTCGGCCAGCGGCGCGTAAGGAGGCAGCCGTGACGGAAGCGACCAAGGCATTGGCTAAGGAAGTGGCCGACGAGGTGGTGAGCCAGGTTTTCACCCGGCTCGGCATCGACATCAACGATGCCGACGAAATTCGGCACTTTCAGGCCAACATGCAGTGGGTGTTCCGCTTCCGGCGGCTGTCCGAGAAGGTTGGCGCGACCATCATCCTGACGATTGTCACTGCGTTGACTGGCGGCGTTCTTACGCTGGTCTGGGACGCCATTACCACGGCCAAAGGGGGAAAGTGATGCGCTTGGTCGATGACTGGCTATCGGTGCTGCGCAAGGCGTGGTCCATTCGCCTGATCGCCCTGGCCGCGCTGTTGTCCGGCCTGGAGATCGCCATTCCGCTGCTGGACGGCGTTGTCGATTTGCCGAGGGGCCTTTTCGCCGCTCTGTCCGGCGTTGTGACGAGCGCAGCCCTGGTGGCGCGCCTGGTGGCGCAGAGGAGCATGAACGATGCCGATGCCCGCGATTAGGATACCCGGCGGCCGTAGGGCCGGCGCCCTGGCAATCGCCGCGTCCCTGGTGGCCGGTGCCGAGGGATTGCGGACGGTGGCCTACGAAGACCCCGTTGGCATCCCGACTATCTGCTTCGGCGAGACGCGAGGGGTGAAGATGGGCGACAGCGCCACCGTCGAGCAGTGCCGCGCCATGCTGGCGGGCCGGTTGGTCGAGTTTTCGACCGGCGTGGACCGCTGCATGACCCGCCGCGTTCCCGACGAGAGCTACGCTGCTTTTCTGTCCTTCGCCTACAACGTCGGCACGGGCTCGTTCTGCGGTTCGACGCTGGTGCGCAAGGCCAATGCCGGTGATCTGGTCGGCGCGTGCAACGAGCTTCCGCGCTGGGATCGTGCCAAGGGCATCCGCCTGCCTGGGCTAACCAAGCGCCGCCAGGATGAACGGGCGCTGTGCCTGAAGGGCGCAACCGCTTCGGAGGGCCTGTGATGCCGATCAACCCTCTTCTGCTTGCCCGCGTCGCCGTAGCCATTGCGCTGTTCGCCGCTGGCTGGCTGGTCAATGGCTGGCGCTGGGAAAGCCGCTGGAACGAGCGCGAGGCCCGTTACGCCGCCGCTGTCGTCAAGGCCAGCGAGGAAGCGCGCGAGCGCGAACAGGTGCTGACCGATGCAATCGCGCGGATCGACGCCGAGTACACCGCCGAAAGGACCAAGGCCAATGAAGAAATCAGTCGTATGCGCGCTGCTGTCGATGCTGGCGCTGTCCGCTTGCGCGTTGCAGCCCGTTGCCCCGCCGCCAGCGTGTCCCAAGCTGCCGCCGGTCCCGGCGTGGATCACGGAACCGGAGCCGAGCTTGCTGCCGACGCTCGATCGGATTATTTCGCCCTCCGAGGCGGGTTGATCCGCCAGGAGCAGAAGCTGGCGGCGTGCCAAGCGGCGCTAGCTGGAGAACGGCGATGATCGCGGGTGCTATCCTCCTCGCGCTTGCCGGTGGCCTGTGGCGGCGCGCGTTTGGTGGCTGGCTCGGGCTGTCCCGTGTCGCGCTCACCGTCGTCGGCGTGGTGATGGCCGTGGTGCCGTCCGTGTTGGTCCTGCCTTGGTGGCAGGCCCTGGTGGTTGGGGTGTGCTTCGCCTGGCTGTGGACGGACGGGCACGACTTCTACCCGGCGACGTGGCGGAAACTCGGCTATCGCTATCTCGGCCCTGCCGCCACGCTTGGCGCGTTGGTCGGTGCGCCCGTCCTGATCGTCGTCGGGCCGCTGGTGTTCGGCGGTTACTGGCTCGCCGAGCGCTACTGGCCGCGCTCCTGGCGCATCGGTGGTTTCATCGACGGCCACACCTCCGTTGGCGAGATCGCGGCTGGCGTCGTTGTCTACGGCGTCCTGGCCGCGCACCTGCTGCTGAACTGACCAGATGCCGCGCCCCACCGACATCAACCCGAAGACCGGCAAGCGGTACGATTACGTGCCGCCCGAGAAGCGTGGGCGCGAGCAGGAAGAGGAACTGAAGGCGATCAACCAGCAGATCGCTCTGCTGGAGCGCCAGCAGATGGTGCTGGAGGCGCGCGAGCGCTTCATGCCGTTCGTCAAATTCACGTCGCCCGACGCGGAAGACCCGAATGACGTGAAGAAGTCGCGCTACAAGAACGCGCGCCATCATGACGCCATCGCCCGGGTGCTGGAGGAGGTCGAGAAGGGCCAAATCCCCTTCCTGATCCTATGCATGCCGCCCCGTCACGGCAAATCGGAATTGGTGTCGCGCCGGTTCCCAGCGTGGTTCGCCGGCCGGCATCCCGAGCAGAACGTGGTCGTTTCCACCTACAACGACGACTTTGCCATGGATTTCGGTGCTGAGGTCCGCTCGATCATGGGCTCGCCTCAGTTCAAGCAGGTGTTCCCGGAGGTCAAGCTGCGACGCGGCGGCAACGCCAAGGACCGGCTCCAGACCGCTCAGGGCGGGTTGATGGTGTTCGTCGGTCGCGGCGGCTCGCTGACCGGTCGCGGCGGCCACGTCCTGATCGTTGACGACCTCATCAAGGATGACAAGGAAGCGTCGTCGCAGGCCGTGCGCGACCAGGCGTGGAACTGGCTGACGAAGGTCGCCATGACCCGCCGCATGGGCAAGAAGTTGGTCATTATGACCTTCACGCGCTGGCACTCCGACGACCCCATCGGGCGGCTCACCGACCCGGAAAACCCGCATTACAGCAAGAAGCTGGCACGCAAGATCAAGATCATCAACCTGCCCGCTATCGCAGAAGAAAACGACCCGCTTGGGCGTGCGCCCGGCGAGGCGTTGTGGCCGGACGGCCCCGACCGCTTCGACCTGGACTTCCTGCATGAACAGCAGGATTTGGACCCGCTCGGCTTCGCCGCTCTGTACCAGCAGCGCCCATCGGTCGCCGATGGCGTGCTGTTCCGGCGCGAAAACATTCGTACCTATCGCCCGGAGGACTTACCGTCCGAGCTTCGCATCTACGCCGCTTCGGACCACGCGGTCGGCACCAAGCAGCGCAACGACTGCACGGTGCTGCTGACGGCCGGCGTCGACCGGCAGAACAACATCTACCTGCTGGACTGCTGGTGGGACAAGAAGACAACCGACGTGGTGGTTGAGGCGATGCTGGAAGTGGCGCGCCACCAGAAGCCGCTGCTGTGGTGGGCGGAACAGGGCCACATCACCAAGTCTATCGGGCCGTTCCTGCGCAAGCGCATGCAGGAGACGGAAACTTACATCAACATCCGCGAGGTGACGCCGGTCGCCGACAAGGAGCAGCGGGCCCAGTCTATCGCCGCCCGCGTTGGCATGGGCAAGGTGTACTTCCCGAAGAACGCCGTGTGGGCTGAAAAGGCCATCAACGAGATGTTGGCCTTTCCGAACGGCCTGCACGATGACTTCGTGGACGCTTTGGCTTACATTGGCCTCGGACTTACCAGCCAAGTGCCGGCCAACGCGCCGAAGAAAGCCGCCGAAACGCCCAAATTCGGCACGCTAGGCTGGGTCAAGTGGGCATCGAAATGGCGTGAACAGCAGGAAGCGGCCAAAGCCGCAGGGGGCTTTTGATGGAAATGGCGGACGACAGCGACCTACTGGCCGACGAAATGACCGACCCGGTTTCTGGCAGCGACCCCGCTCCGCGTGAGAGCGACCGCGCGCTTGCCACCAAGATCATTCGCACCATCCGCGAGGATAAGCGGCACCATGAGCGCGCCTTCAAGCGCATGAAGCGCGACATGTACGTGGCGACTTACGGCCATGAAGAAAGCTGGGGTGACGGGAAGTATTCGGCCAACATCGTTGGCCGTCACATCAAGCAGAAGACCGCCTCTTTGTATGCCAAGAACCCCAAGGCTGTGGCCCGTCGCCGCGAGACGATGGATTTCCGCTTGTGGGACGAGAACCCGCAGACGCTGATGATGGCGATGCAGTTCACCCAGCAGTCTCAGCAACTGCTGGCGGCCACGCCGCCGGTCGTCCAGCAAGACCCGATGACCGGCGTGGCGATGGAAGTTCCGCCGCCGGCTCCACCCGGCCTTGCGGAGGCGCAGGCGCTGATCGCCGACGCGCAGGCCGGCATGCACCGACGCCAGGTGATGAAGAAGTTCGGACGCACCTTGGAAATCCTGTTCGCGCACGCCCTGCGCGATCAGAACCCCGTCGATTTCAAGACGGCCATGAAGCAGGTGGCCCGGCGTGCCTGCACGACCGGTGTTGGCTACATCGAGCTTGGCTTCCAGCGTGAGTACGGCCCCCGGCCCGAGAGCGTCAACAAGCTGGCCGATTACAAGGCGCGGTTGGACCACCTCCAGCGCCTGGCGGATGAAGTCGCCGAGGGCGAGATTGAGGACCACGATGCCGAGATGGCCGAACTTGATGCCGCCGTCGCCGCCCTCCAGAACGACCAGGAAGTCCTGCTGCGCGAGGGCTTGGTGTTCGACTTCCCCGCCAGCACGAAGGTCATTCCCGACCGCATGTGCAAGTCCCTGGTGGGCTTCATCGGCGCCGACCACGTTACCGTCGAATACCACTACACCAGGGAGAAGGTGGAGGAGGTTTTTGGCGTCGACCTCGGCGAGAAGTTCACGCCTTACCAAATTGACGGCAAGCGCGGTGACGGCTATTCCGGCGCGCCGGATGAGGGCGGCGACGACCAGATGGAATTGCCTATGCCGGGGCGCGACAAGCGTTCTGGGCTGGTCTGCGTCTGGAAGTATTACGACAAGCCGTCCGGGCTTGTGTACTACCTCGCGGACGGCCACGATGGCTTCTTGCGCGAGCCCGCCGCCCCCGATGTCTACGTAGACGACTTCTGGCCGATCCGCGCCTTGACCTTCAACGCGGTCGAGAGCGAGGACGAGCTTTTCCCGCCGTCCGACGTTACTTTGCTGCTGGACATGCAGCGCGAGATCAACCGCTCGCGCGAAGGTCTGCGCGAACACCGCCAAGCGGCGCGCCCGCGCTGGGGTTACCCCAACGGCGCCCTGGACGACGAGGACATCACCCGGCTCCAGACGATCAAGGCGTTCGACGCCATCGGCCTCAACATCGACCCGAATACCGACATGGGCAAAATCCTCCAGCCCATCCCGGTTCCCGGCGTCGACCCCAACCTTTATGAGACGGGCCCCTTCTTCACCGATATGCAGTTGGTGGCGGCCGCCCAGGCGGCGCAACTCGGTGGGCTGGCGAAGGCCACGGCCACCGAAAGCGCGCTCGCCGCCGATAGTTCCGCCACCAACGACAGTTCCGGCGTCGATGATCTTGACGCCTTCCTGACGTGGGTCGCGCGGTCGTCCGGGCAGATTATGCTGCGCGAGATGTCGCCCGACAAGGTGGTCGAGATCGCAGGCCCCGGCGCTACGTGGCCCGGCCTCGGCGACCTTCCGGCCATGAACCTGGAGCAGATCGCCAGCGAGGTTTTCCTGGAGGTGGAAGCAGGCTCGTCCGGCAAGCCCAACCAGGCGGTCGAGATCAGGAACTGGAAGGAGATGCTGCCCTTCCTCTTGCAGATGGGCGGTATTCCGCCGACGTGGCTGGCTCGCGAGACGCTGCGGCGCCTGGATGACCGCATGGACCTTGCCGAAGCTGTCGTCGAGGGCCTGCCTGCCATCGTGGCAATGAACCGCAATGCGCAGCCGGCGACCGGAGATACCGCCACTGACCCCACCGCGCAGGGTGACAGCGGCGGCGACAAGGTACCGCCTCCGGGTGGCTCCACGGGCACGGGCCCTGCCTTTGGCAGCAATCAGATGTAGGTCAGTGTATGTCTTGACTTGCTACGTCGGCCAACACCGGCTATTTTGTCAACTACATTTTAGGCAGGAGCAGTCATGCCCCATCCCCTGGACGATAACCCCGAGGAACTGAATTCGTCCGTCAGTTCCGATGTCCTGGACGCAGGCTCGACCGACATGGCCGACGCCAACGCGAACTCGTCCGACGCGACCGGCGATAACGAAGCCGATGACCTTCTCTCCGTCGTCCGCGATGTGGTCGACGAGAGCCGGGCCGACGCTTCGGCGGCCTCGCCAGCCGAAGGCAGCGAAGACGGGCAGCAGCCCGGCGACGCCTCCAAGAAGGAGCCGGACGACGAGAACTACTCGGACGTTCCGTTCCACAAACACCCGCGTTTTCAGCACTTGCTTCGCAAGTCCAAGGCTTATGAAACCGATGCCGTCCGCTATCGTAACGTCCAGAACTTCCTGGACCAGAACGGGCTGGTGGCGGAAGAAGCCGCTGATGCGCTGGTGATCGCCGGTCTGTTGAAGACCAACCCGGCGGAAGCGTGGAACCGGCTCAAGCCCGTCGTCCAGAGCCTGCTTCAGGCTGCGGGCGAGGTGCTGCCGCAGGATTTGGCCCAGCGGGTGCAGAATGGCGAGATGAGCCAGGAAGCCGCGCTGGAAGTCAGCCGTTCTCGGGCTCAGGTCCAGAGCGTGCAGGCGCGCCAGACTTTCGAGCAGCAGCGGGCGCAGCGCCAGCAGTCTCAGCAGCGGGCCCAGTCCCTCTATGACACGGCGGCGGCTTGGGAAGCGGATCGCCGCGCCAAAGACCCGAACTTCGACGCCAAGATGCCGTTGCTGGAAGACGCTCTGGCGGGCATGCAGCGGCGCGAGGGCGTTCCGAACACGCCGGAAGGCGTGCGGGAACAGTTGAAGCGGGCCTACGACGCCGTGAACGCGCGTTATACCCCGCCGCAGCCCCAGCGCCAACAGCGCCCCGCCGTGCGTCCGGTCAGCGGCGGTTCCGTCGCAGGAAACGCGCAGCCCAAGCCCAAGAACATGTTGGACATCGTTCGGGCCAACCGGGCTCCGCGATAAGAGACAGGACACACGACCATGCCTTTTACCGCTGAAGAACTCACCAACATCAACAACTCCGCTCTGGAGAACTTCCTGGAGCGGGGCACCGTCTTCAAGCAGAACGTGGCGAACAAGCCCATGCTGAAGGCGTTCGACGTCGCTCGCGGCACCTTCTCGGGCGGCAACACCAACGTCTCGCTGGGCGTCAAGGGCGGCCAGGGCGGCGGCTCGCTGTCGGGCTACAGCCACGACGATCAGGTGGGCTATTACACCCCGGCCAACAACAAGCGCGTGAAGTTCCCCTGGAAGGAACACCACATCGGCATCACCATCACCCACACCGAACTGAAGACCGATGGCATCGAGGTCATCGAGAACGGTTCGGACCAGTCCACCTCCATGGTGGACGGGCGCGAGGAGCACGCGCTGGCGAACCTCTACGAGGAGAAGCTGGACGAACTGGGCGAGGATTACGCCTACAGCCTGGACGACCTGATCCATGGCGACGGTTCGACCGACACCAAGGCGCTGGCCGGTATCCAGTCGCTGATCCTCGCCAGCCCGGCGGTGGGCACGACCGGCGGCCTGAGCCGCATCACCAACGCTTACTGGCGCAATCGCGCTGCCACGGCGGCTTTCGCCGCTGCCGGCGGTCAGGGCGCCATCACCTCGAACACCGCTGCCGGTGGCGCGCTGCTTCAGTTCCTTCAGAAGGAGAAGCGCCAGCTTCAGAAGTTCGCGCAGGGCGGCGTGCGCCACCGTTGCTTCGCCGGCTCCGACTTCATCGACGCGATGGAGAAGGAACTGCGGGCCAACGGTGCCTACAGCCAGAACGGCTTCAACAACCGCCAGGCCGTCAACGGCGCCATGGACACCATGGAGGGCGTGCCCTTCGGCGACTGGACCATCGTCTACGACCCGACCATGGATCGCCTGGGGCATGCCAAGCGCCTGAACGTGATCGACATGCGCCGCGTCAAGCTGCTGTACATGAACGGCCAGCGCATGAAGAAGCACAACCCGGCTCGGCCCTACGACCGCTACGTGATGTACAACGGCATCACCACCACGGCGGTCATGGTGGCCCAGCAGTTGAACACCTCGGGCGTCTACGACATCGCGTAGACGGCGGCAAAAGGGGGCGCTTTCGGGCGCCCCTGAAGCCCTGTGCATCCTCTCGCTGAAAGGCTAGTTTCCCATGTCCAAGTTCGCCATCGCCAGCACCATCCTGGCTTCCGCCGTTGCCGACAGCGGCACCTTCACCATCGGCTATCCGTCCGGCACCTCGCAGCTTTCGTTCAACGCGGGTCTGGCTGGTTCCGGCCATTACGCCATCCTGAACAGCAACGACAAATACGCCGCCATCGACGCCGATATGTCCGTGTCGTTCGGCGCGTCCGACATCACCATCACCAATTCGTCCGGCGCGTCCTGGCCCGCCGGCTCCGAGGTCATGGTGTTCCTCGATCAGGTCGACGGCAACGATGTCGTCTACCTGAACCTGCCGATCAAGCTGGCGAAGCTCGCCAACGGCGATGTCGTCACCGAGTTCCGCCCGGGTGTGGCCGGCGCCATCGAGGATGTCCAGTTCATCGTTACCGACCCGGCGACCACCGCCGCCAAGGCCGCGACCCTGAACCTGGAGATCGGCACCACCAACCTGACCGGCGGTACCGTGGCGCTGACCTCGGCCAACTGCACCCCGCTGGGCGCGGTGGTGGCCGGTGCTGCCATCACGGCCGGAAACGTCCTGGCCCGCGAGAGCAAGCTGTCGGTCGAGGCGTCGTCCGTGACCGCCTTTGCCGAGGGCGAGGGCGTGCTGGTCATTCGCATCCGCAAGTCCGCGTAAACCATCAGCGGCGCCGGTCCTCGCGGGTCGGCGCCGCGCATTTCCGACCGACTAGGGAGAACCGACAGCCATGCAGATCGCCAACATCATCCTCGCCCTCGGCGGCGACGTGGGCAACACCATCCCGAAATACAGCGTCACCGTCGCCGAGATCGCGCTGCTCCAGGCCATCCACGGCGAGGACGCCGTGACCGATGTCGAGCCGGTGGGCGAGATCAGCGTCACCAACCGCGCCGAGCGCGAGCGCCTGCGCGAAATCTACGGTCGCGCCACGGACGGTAACGGCAACAAGGTCATCGAATTGGTCTACCCCGGCGCAGCCGCCCGCGTGTTCGAGCGTCTGGATGAACTGGCGTTGGTGCCCGAGCAGTTCAAAACCGTCGCCCGCGTCCAGTTGCCGGTGGATGGCCCCACCGCGCCCGCCAGCAAGCCGGCCAAGGGCAAGCGCGGCAAAACCGCCGCGCCCGTCGAACCGGAGCCGACCGGCGACGACAACGGCCCCGACCTGGACGACCTGTCGGACGAGCCGCAGGAAGCCGGCAAGAGCGTCCTGGAGTAAGGAGCGCGGCACATGGCCCGTGGACAGACCCTCATCAGCCTGCTCGACGATCTGCGGGCCGAATGCCGCCTGTCGCTCAACCCCGCCCACAACGCGCAGGTGCGTGACGGCCAGGTGAAGCACCTGCGCCGCACGCAGTTGTGGCTGTGGGAGGACTTCGATTGGCCGCATCTCCTGGTCGAGCGCCAAGTGCCGTTGCAGGCCGGTCAGCGGCTATACGCCCCGCCCGAGGGGCTGGTCATTGACCGCATAACTCGCATGGAAGTCCGCTATGGCGGGCGCTGGGTGCCTCTGCATCCTGGGATCGGCGCGTCCGAATACGCCCAGTGGGACAGCGAGCTTGGACAGCGGGCGTGGCCGACGCAGCGCTGGCGCATCTACGAGGACGAGCAGATAGAGGTCTGGCCGATACCTGACCAGAACGCCGAGGCCAACACGCTGGAGGGCACCGTCAAGGTGTCGGGCATTCGCAGCCCGACCCCGCTGGTGGCCGACGACGACCGTTGCGACCTGGACGCCCGGCTGATCGTTCTCTACACCGCCGCCGAGATACTGGCGGCATCCGGTTCCAAAGACGCCGAACTCAAGCTCACCAACGCCAACAAGCTCTACGCCAAGTTGCGCGGCAAGCTGGTGCCGCGTCGGCAGTTCCGCATGTTCGGCGGCACTGGGCGCACCGACCGGCAAGTCCTGCGCGGCCCGCCCACCATCTACTATCGCGACAACGGCGGGTCGTAAGCCATGGGCTCGATCTGGGTCAAGGAATTCACGGGTGGCCTGGACACCCGCCGCATGCCGGAAACGGCGTCCGGCGCGGTGCTCATCAAGGCCACCAACGGCCACATCAATCGAGGCGGTGAGTTCGAGAAGCGCGCCGCCTTCGTGCAGGAATACGCGCTGCCGGCCGGCACCATCGGCCTCGGGTACGACAAGAACGGTGTGTTCGTGTTCGGCCACCAGGCCGCTCCCGCCGGTCTTCCGGTGGGCGTCTCCTATCAGCGGCTTCAGCACCCGGACGGCACGACGGCGCTGGTGCGCGTTCCCTCCTTCGATCTATACGGCGGCAAGATTTACGCCGTGGGCGAGTTCGCGGACGGCAGCTTGTACCACTTCTACGATGGCGTGCGCGTCACCGACTTCAACGATGGCCGCGCCCGCGCCTCGTTCCGGGTGACGGATGGCAGCGTGCAACCGGCGACGCGCGCCGTGGGCTCGTTCGAGGTAACGGGCGGTTCGTCTGGTGTCGGCAACCAGATCACCACCATCACCATCGACGGCGTGGCGATCATCTCGGGCACCATCAGTTTCGGGGCGAGCACTGCGGATACCGCCAGCGCCATCGTCTCGGCCATCAACAGTCACACCTCGTCGCCAGACTACACGGCGAGCGCCAACGGCCAGACCGTCACCGTGACCGCAGCGGCCACCGGGCCCACCATCAACGGAAAGGCCATCATCGTCACGACCGGCGGCAACGTGACCGTGGGCAATTCCCACGTCATGGCCGGCGGTGCCGACACCACGGCGTCGTCGTTGGCCTCGTTGACGGTGGACGGTGTGGCGTTAATCGCCGCGCCGGTAAACTGGGGTTCCAGCAACTCGGCCACCGCCAGCGCCATAGCGGTGGCGGTAAACGCCTATTCGTCTACCCCCGATTACACGGCCACGGCGGTGGACGATCAGGTCAACATCATCGCCGCAGCGGCCGGCACGACGGCCAACGGCAAGGTCGTCGCCTTCGGGCTGGCGAATGGCTTGACGGTAACGCCTGCGTCCGGGCTTACGATGGCCGGCGGAACAGCCACCACGCTTGTGCCGGGTTCCTTCGTGAAGACCATCGGCTCGCGCATGCACTGCGTTTCCGGGCCCAACGAGCATTTCAGCGGCATCAAGCAGCCGACCAAGTGGACCACCGACACGACCGGTGCCGGGTTCATTGACATGAGCACGCAGGCGTCCGGCGCCGAGGTGCTGACCTCGCTCGCCAACTACCAGAAATACGTGGCGGTGTTCGCCGAGCGCGTTGTGCAGATTTGGCTGTTCGACAGCGATCCGAACAACAACTCGCAAATCCAGGTGCTTAACAACACCGGCACCGCCAGCCCGCGCTCGGTGACGCAGTTCGGTGACAACGACCTGTTCTATTGCGACGAGAGCGGCCTGCGATCCCTGCGTGCGCGCGACAGTTCCAACGCGGCGGCCACCACCGACATCGGCGTGCCCGTGGACACGCTTATCGTGGAGAAGCTGCGCGGCCTAACCGCCGAGGAGCGCAACCGCGTCACTGGCTTGATCGAGCCCCGCGATGGGCGGTTCTGGTTGGTGATGAAAGACGTGATCTTCGTGTTCTCGTACTTCCCCGGCTCCAAGATCAGCGCATGGTCCACCTACGAGCCGGGCTTCTACATCGACGAGGCGGTGGTGTTCCGCCGCCGCGTCTACGTCCGCTCGGGCGACGACATCTACGTCTACGGCGGGCTGGACACCGAGTTCGCCTTCGACGCCACAGAGGCCGAGGCGTGGCTGCCCTACCTAGATGGCGGTCAGCCGGCGCGCACCAAGGACTTCAACGGCATGGATGCCGCCGTCGAAGGAGAATGGCGCGTGGGCGTGGCCCTGCGCCCCACCACCGAGGGTGTGGAGGATAACGGCCCGGTGGTCTACGAGACGACCTACGGACGCGAGCGCATTCCGATCACCGGCTCGTCGACGCACATCAGCGTCCGCTTCAAGACGGTCGGCGCCGGCCCGGCCACTTTGAGCGCCGCCGTTATCCACTTCGAGGGCGACGACAATGCGGATTGACACGGCCACACCAGAAGACATCCACGACGTGGCGCTGCGCATGCGCGACAGCGATTACAGGGAGTTTTCCGCCCTGTCGTGGGCCGATAGCCGGGAGGCGCTGGCAGGGGAATTGGTCGAGCGGTACGGCCCGCTGCACCCCTTGTGTGTCTTTCACCGGGACGGCGAGCGCGTCGCCGTGGGCGATGTCGTCCAGGTCCGGCCCAACGTCGTGTCGCTGTTTTTCTTCGCCACCGACCGTTTCGGCGACGTGGCGCTGCCGCTCACCCGGTTCGTGGTTCAGCGGTTGTTGCGCAATGTTCGGGAGGCCGGCGTTCACCGCATCGAGGCGTTGACGAGCGCCAGCCACGCGCAGGCGCACCGATGGCTTCACGCGCTGGGCTTGCGTCAAGAGGGAGAGCCGTTTCGAGGCTTCGGGAAGGGCGGCGAAGACTACGTGCAGTTCGTTTGGGTGAAGGAGGACGGCAGTGTGCGACCTTAATCCCAGTAAATTGCTGTCCCCGAAGACGCATTTCGACTTCAACAACGAGGTCGCCGGTTTCAAGCCCGGCCGATTTAATCCGATCCCCGGCCCACGCGGGCACGGCGCGGTATTCGGTCAGTTCAGCGGCACGTACCAGGGCGACGACGTGATGAATAAGACGGGTATATCTCCCGCCGCCGAGCCCCAGCCATCGTTCGCCGATCTTTACGCCAAAGCATACGCAGGTTACGGCGGGCTGACTGCGCCAGTAGCCCAAGTAAATCCGCCACCCGCTGCTGGTGCGGGGGAAATAGCGCCAGGGGCCGCCGCTCTCGGGCCGTACTTCGCACCCGGCTCCAACAACGTAAAGGTAACACGCTGATGTTCGCGCGACTGGCGATAGCCGATGATGAAGACGCCGTGGTGGGCCTCGCCCGGATGCAGGTGGAAGAGACGCTGTCGCATCTGGAGTTCATGGAGCACATCACCCGCGATACGTTCCAGCAATCCATCCGCACCGCCGATCCGACGATTTTCGTCGTCGAGGAGCGTGGCGAGGTCTTCGGCTATTTGATGGCGCTGATGAACGGCTACGCATTTACTGATGGCGTTTTTGTCGTCCAGGAGGTAATTTACGTTCGACCCGATAAGCGCGGAACTCGGGCAGCCGCACATCTCGTCGACGCCTTCGTCCAGTGGGGCGAGCGCGTTGAAGCCAAAGAGATCATCTTTGGCATCTCCAACAAATTTCAGCCGGAACGCACAGCGAAGTTCTTCGAGCTAACAGCCGGGGCCGAGCTTGTCGGGTTCTATCTGAAGCGCGTCAGAGGTGAATGATGGGCGGTGGTGGCGGTAAGGGCGGTAGTGGTGCCGCCGATGCGGCCCGTGCGGAAGAACAGGCGCGCCAGTCGCGCATCCGCGAAGGCACCCAGAAGGTTAACCAGCTTTTCGACGGCCAGTTCACCGATGACTTCTACGGTCAGCGGCGTCAGGGCTATCTCGATTACGCGACGCCGCAGTTGCAGGATCAGTACCAGCAGGCGCTGAAGGAACTGACCTACGCTCTGGATCGCGCCGGAACGAGCGACAGTTCGATCCGCGCCGCGCGCATGGGCGAGCTTCAGAAGCTCTACGACACCAACACCCGGGCCGTATCGGATACCGCGCTCAACTATGAGAACGACGCCCGCAACAACGTCGAACAGGGGCGCAGCAACCTCATCAGCCAGTTGAACGCTACCGCCGATGTGGAAGGTACGGTCAACTCGGCCAACAGCCGGGCCGCCGCCCTGTCGGCCCAGCAGGGGTACAGCCCGCTCGGTCAGATGTTCGCGGCCTTCACCAATGCGTTGGGCACCCAAGCGGCCTACGAACGCTCGGCGGCTATCGGCGGCAGCAAGCCCTACATCAACACTGGGTTGTTCGCTCCCAGCCAGAACGCCGTGACCGTCACGCAGTGAGGTAGCTATGTGCAACCCGCTATTCGCCGTTGGCGCGGCCATGATGGTCGGGTCGATGGTTGCCAAGCAGCAGGCCGCGAAGCAGGTGGAGAAGGCGCGCAATTCTGCCATCGAAGCCGAGACGATCCGCCAGCGCGGTTACGACCAGGAAGCCGACGCGCTGAACGCTGTGTCGCAGGATCGCTACACGGACTTCGCCGGCAAGCAGACCGACAAGGCCAAGAGCCTCGGAGACTATTTCGAGGGCCAGGCCAAGCCGGTCGCCGAAAGCGGCGGTGCCACCGAGCCCGTCATGCCCACGTCGGCGTCCAATATCGTGGTCGCCGAGGAAGGCAAGCAGCTTGGCAAGGCTCGCGAGTACGGTTCCCAGCAGGACACGGCGCTAGGCAACCTGCGCGCCTTCGGCGACTTGTTGGGCGGCATCAGCCGAGGCCAAGCGAACGACGCGGCCCAGCTTGGCATCATCGGCGGCTTCAAGCGCGGTTCGCAGGGCGTCCTCCCATTGGAACTGGAAGCCGCCAACGGTAAGGGCGCTGGCGCGCGTCTGTTCGGCGATCTGCTCGGTATGGGCGGCAGCATGGCAATGATGGGTGGCATGGGCGGCGGTGGGCCATCGTGGGGCGGCCTGTTTGGCAGCACTCCCGCCGCTGGTGCCGGGGCCGGTACGACCGGCTTCGGCGCGGGCGCGGCTCCGAACTTCGGCTACCAGCCTCCGACTATGCTATGATGGGGTGACGTAAAATGCCCGATTTTAAGCGACCCTACAGCCTCACCGAAGACCCGTATTTTGCGCAGGGCGTCGGCGCGCTCGCCAAGATGTTCGCGCCGCTTTCGCCGCAGGAAGTGTACGCTGGGGCCAAGGCCAAGGAGACGCAGCAGAAGGTCGGCATGCTCGCCGACCTCTACAAACTGGCGCAAGACCCGAACTTCGACCAGCAGCGGTTCGACCGTGTTGGCGCGGCATCCGGCCAGTGGGCCCCGAGCCAGGGCTACTACGCCATCGACCAGCACAACGCGACCAGCCGAGCCAATAACTCCGCTGATAACGCCCGCGCCCTGGAGCAGACCGACCGCGAGCAGTTCGGCCAGACCGAGCGTGCCTTGCTGCATCCCGTGGCGGCCGGCGCGACCCGCTTCGTACCGTCAAGCATCGCCAGCATGTACGAAATCCCCGAGCAGCAGGTGGGCGTAGTCAGCGCCAGCCAGGGCGAAAAGGTGGTCACGCCGGATGGCCGCACCATCATGGGCGCGCCCAAGCCGCTCACTAAGTCGGAGGTCGAGGGCCGCATCCTGTCCGGCTTGCCCGACGACATCAAGCGCGCCGTCGCCATTGGCGGAACCCCCGTCGAGAGCGTCGTCGGCCAGGACGGCAAACCGGTCATCCAGTTCCGCTCCAATGCCGTTGGCATGCAGCCCTACGACAAGCCGCACGGTACTCCGCAGACCACCAACTACCGCGCGCCGGACGGCAAGAGCGGCACTGCGGTGTACGACCCCATCGTCGGCTGGAAGGACACCCAGACCGGTGCGTCGTTGCCGCAGGGCAGCCAGACCTTCGACCTGAAGGCGCAGGGCACGCTGGCGGAAGTCGGCCTCGCACCAACCACCGCCAACAACACGTCGGCCAACAACCAAGCCGCCGAGGTGACGCGCATGCTCAACATGCTGGACACCTACGAGAACCTGATCGACAAGAACCCCGGCATCGTCGGCCTGCCCGGCGCGATCCGGGGCGCGGCCCAGAACGCCGTCGCCGCCGGAACCGACTTTGCGCGGGCGTTCGGCGATCAGGCTCCCGAGGTGAACCAGGCGCTGATGAGCATCAAGAACGGGTTGCAGGGCGTCGCGCCGGAATACTTCGATCCGGCCATTCCCGAAGCCCAGTTTCTCCAGGGCGCCCTGGCCTATGGCCTGGCGCGCACCGAAAACCCCTCGGGCGAGGTCAGCCGACAGGCGTTCGAGCGTTCCTTGGAGCGCGTCCAGGGCGGCGGCATGTTGGCGAACAACCAGAGCACCAAGGCCCAGATCGGGGCTTTCCGCAAGGTGCTCCAGACCCAGTTGCAGGGCATCGACGTGCTGCGCGACCCTGGCAGGGCGCGCACCAGCGTCGCGCCGGCCGGCGGTCAGCCCGGCGCCGAGCAGCCTGTGCCGCTCGCGCCTGTGGAGCGCTGGGAGCGCGACCCGGCAACCGGACAGCTTCGGAAGGTGCAGTGATGGCCCGTCGCATCGAATACGGTGGCCGTCTTATCGACGTTCCCGACGACGCCACCGATGCCGAGGTGGCGAACATCATCAACAGTCTGCCGGACGCCAAGCAGTCCGTTTCCGGCGTCGTCGGTAAGGCAGTCGGTGCCGTGGAGGACGCGGCTAAGGCGCTCGGCGGCAAGGCGGCGAACACGGCCAACAATAGCGACCTTGCCCGCCTCATTACCGGCGCCCCGCGTCAGGCCGCACCGCAGGGCGACGGCCTCGTCGACAAGATCATGGGCGGGGCCAAGTACGCCATGGGCGTAGCCGATCAGGGCGCGCGCGGTATCGCCGAAGGCGCGCTCAACATCGCGGGCTTGCCCGTCGATTTGGCGAATGCCGCGCTCGGCCTCGTCGGGCTCGGTAGCGAGAAGCCGTTCATGGGCTCGAAATCGCTAAAGGGTAGCGTCGACGCCTGGAACAACCTGACCGCCGACGTGATTGGCGCAGAGCGACCGCGCGCCGAGCCCGACAATTTGGCCGAGCGCTTCACGCACCGTGTCGGCGAGGAAGTGGGCGCGATGGCCGTACCGGCAGCCGGTATTGTCGGCAAGGCCGGTCAAGTCGGTGTCCAGGGCGCGCGGCAGATGTCGCCGTTGGCACGCGCCTTCGTCGAACCCGCTGCGGTCAATCCGGGGCGCTTCGTCAACATGGAAACGGCGGCCGCCGTTGGCGCCGGCACCGGAGCCGCCACAGCCAACGAGATGACCCGCGCGGCGGGGTTCAAGGAGGGCAGCACCGGCCAGCTTGTCGGTGATCTTGCTGGCGCGCTGACCGGCGGCCTGTCCGTTGGCGCGGCGCGCCACATCGGCAGCAAGGCTGGCGAAGTGCTCAATGCGCTGCGCGGTTCGCCCAACTACACCGATCAGGTCGTGCGCGACACCGTTACCGACCAGATTGCCGAGGCTGCGGGTCTGCGACCCGCGCGTCCGGGCGCCCCGGTCGATACCGCCCCGCTGGCCGATAGCATCGAGGGTGGGCAGCGTGTCGGCGACACGATCCCCGGCTTCCAGGAAAGCCTAGCTGATCGCACGAAGAGCCCCGGCGTCGCGGCGCTGGAGTACAGCCGCCAGTCGGGGCCCAATTCCGGTATGTTCACCCAGCGCCGCGCCGAGAACACCCAGGCTATCGACAACGCCATGTCGCGTTCCGAGCCGCAGGGCAATCCCGGCTCGCTTCGCGGCGAACTGGAGCTTGAGCGTGACCGTCGCCTGACCGACGCTGGCGTGCAGGCGCAAAACGCGCAGGACGCTTTCGACAAGGCGGCGCAGAACCTGCGCGCGGGCATGACCGGTGAGGCGCGTGGCGCGGACATTCGCGCCGCCCTGGAGGACGCCCACGGTCGCGTGAAGGAGGCCGTCGCCGCGCTCTATAAGCCGATCAATGAGAGCACCGCCAAGGTCGACGTGACGCCGCTGGCGAAGGAGTTCGGCTCCATCAGCGACAACCTGTCCACCGCCGAGGCGCGCCGCTTCCAGCCCTCGGAAGCGGGCATTCCCGGCGAATTGACCTCGCCGCCGGCCGGACATCACGGCAAGAAGGCGGGGCCAGTCGATACCGGCTTGCTTGATGCCTCGGGTCGTCCCATCACCCGTGAGCCGACGCCGCCCGACCCGAACCAGCCCCTGCGCGAAGTGACGGGCATCCGCAGCGCCCTCACCGACCAAGCGCGCGAGGCGGCTTCCGCTGGCCGCGCCAACGAGGCGCGCATCATCAACCAGTATATCGACGCCCTGGATGGCTATGTCGAGCAGGCGATCCCGGCGGGGCTGAAGGACCAGTGGTCGGCGGCGCGCACGGCCCGCCGCGATCAGGCTGACCGCTTCGAGCGCCCGCAGACCGCCATCGCCCAGACGCTCGACCGGCGCGAGGGCATGTACGCCCAGCCGGACAGCGCTGTCGCGAACAAGTTCGTCCAGGCTGACGAAGGCCGCGTCGCCGACTTCGAGGCGTTGATGCGTGAGGCCGGCAGCGACGCCAGGGTGCGCGGTGCGGTACGCGATCAAATCCTAGCCGACGTGGGCCAGCGAGGGCTGCTGGACAAGCCGGAAGCGCTCGACGCATATCTGGGCCGCTACAGCCGCGTGTTCGGCCAGTTCCCCGACCTGAAGAAGGAACTGGGCAACGCCGGATCGCTGCGTCGCCAGCTTGGCGAAGCGCAGGGTGCGCAATCGGACATGATGCGCGAGATCGGCCCGCAGGGGCGCGGCGTCGTCGCCAAGTACCTCCAGTACGGAGACGAGAACGCCGAGAAGGCCCTGAGCGCCGTCATGCGGGCCAAGGAGCCGGGCAAGGCAGTGGACGAGCTTCTGTCGTTCATCGGCGACGATCCCAAGGCGGTCGAGGGTGCCCGCAAGGTGTTCTGGAACCTGATGCAAAAGACGGCGCGACGTGCCGGCGAGACGACCGCCGACATCAGCGGCGCCCAGCCGTGGATGCCGAAGGCACTCCAGCGCTTCATCGACGACCCGGCTACCGCCGCCGTGGCCGAGCGCCTGTACCGGGACAACCCGGAGCATTGGCAGAACGTCAAGCAGATCGCCGAGGCGATCCAGGGCGTCGATATTCGCAACAGCGCCAAGGCGGCGAACTCGTCCGGCACCGCGCAGGGCATGAGCGCCGTGCTCACGCCCGAGACGCTTCAGAGCCGCTTCTACGCCTGGCGTCGCGGCCAGATCAGCGGCTCTTTCCTGCTGACCTCCATCGGTGCCGTCGCGGCCCGCCGGTCGGTGGCGAAAGCGCGCGCCGACGCCATCGGGCGCATGCTGGACGAGGCGTTGCTGAACCCCGATGCGGCGTCCATGCTGCTGAAGGAGAACAACCCGGCCAACCGAGCGGCGCTGGCGCGCAAGGCCAAGGCGTGGTTGGGCAACGAGGCGTCCACCTTCGTCGAACTCGTCACGCCGGAAAGCGGTGACGACGAGATGAAGAAGGCGATCCTGCGCGACTAGCCAGCGAAGAACCGCACCACGGCCAGCAGTGGGTCAACCAGCCAGGAAGGGCGAGCGGTGGCTGCCCACAGGCACGTCGGGATGATGATCGCCAACGGCCACATCTGGCACCTGAAGTCGCGCCACGTCCAGTTGCCCATATCAGCAGTTCCCGGCAGCGGTAAGGCTCTCGATCACGAAAGCATCGGGGGAGTTGGCCTCGTTGACGCGCCGCGTCACAACGGTGGTAGCGCATCGCGCGGTGCCGGACACGGCCGGCACGTATATCCCGTAACGCGGATCGGCGTAACCCGGCGATGTCGACACCCAGGCACGCTCGAACAGGAAGCTACGCCGGCCACCCGTCAGATCGTAGAACGACACAGGCGTGTCGCCGGTCGCCATCAGGTACGCGGTCAGCGGCTGCCCGATATAGGGCCGTAGCTGGGCTCGAAGCTCGTCGTCACGCTGCCCGGCACACGCCGCCAGCGCCAATACCCCCAGCAGGACGAAGTTGCGCATTGCCCGCTCCTTCTCAACGAATGCGGACATATTCGCAAATTATCGCGCAGTTGACATCTAGTTTTAGGTCTTGGGCGCGCCCATAAAAGCGCCCAAACCATAGTATGTCTGGCAGTATGGCGGGTGTCTGAAAGGACAAAACCCCTTGGTTTCCCAAGGGGTTCTGATGGTGCTGCCGAAAGGAATCGAACCTTCGACCTTACCCTTACCAAG
>Ga0172367_10002014_pt1 | contig 28648 bp, 17 predicted proteins | sample Lak10m_FD_114542 | JGI IMG/M metagenome (GOLD analysis project Ga0172367, IMG submission 114542) | Freshwater microbial communities from Kabuno Bay, South-Kivu, Congo - kab_022012_10m | ecosystem: Environmental > Aquatic > Freshwater > Lake | place: Democratic Republic of the Congo: South-Kivu...
CCTCTACAAGTGCCACGGTTTGCAACGCCTGCGTAACCGCCATTAGTTTCTGGGTTTGGGTCATACCAACTGTAAGTCCATTTTTTAGAATGTAATCCTTGATCATTTGTTTTCAATTCCCAAACCAGTCCCGTTTCATCATCACGAGTACATTTCCAATCACGGCTACTAGTTGCCACTGCGCCAGTGCTATCAATCGCACTGTAACGCGGCGGTTTAGGCGGTTCTGTTGGTGTTGTAGGCGTTGTGGGGTCTGTGGAAGGCGGTGTAACAACAACGGGTTCTGCAACAATGACTACTTGCGAAATTTCATTGCTAATTGCATTGGCATAATCATCTGCACTTGCTTTCCAAGTAAAACTGCCAGCTGAAGTATAAGTGTGAGAAATCAATAGATTTTTTCCATCTTCGACATCCACTAAATCACTTGCCCCCTCTCCCCAATCAACAAAAATTTGTTTTAAATTACCATCAACATCGGTTGCGGATAATTGCACAGCGTAAGTCGTGTTCACCGTCGAATTGGCAATGCTGTCTACGCGACTAATTAAGGTTAAAACAGGCGCAACATTTTCTGAAACAGCCTCTGTAACAGTGAATTTCCCTGTCAGTAAATTACTTTTCAAATTATTTCGTGCGTCGTAAATGCCGATGAAATAAGCGGCTGATTTTGACGGTGTTGCACTTAATGTAAAGTCGGTACCTGAACCACTCATGCTCACCAATCCATTGCCATAATTGACTTTAACTAAATTTCCCGCAGGTAATACGCCATCAAGTGTGGCAGAAAAAATCAACGGTTTTCCACGTTCCACAGAGACTAAATCTGTAGCAACGCGAATAATACTAGGCGTAACAACCGTATATTTTGGATCAATTGGCGTTGTGGGTGAACCATAAGCAAATGCTCGTAAATCAGACGCACTCTGCCCTTCACGGTTAATCGCTTCAACTCGCCAATAATAATTATTGTCGCTTTTTAAAAATGTCCCTTTCCGTAACAAATAATTGGTATTTTTTGTCTTCGCAGTAAAACAAGTTGTTTTATTGGAACAAGTTTGCGCTGTCACGCTGTAATCGCTAAAAGTTGGCGTGGTAGATACGATTACACGATAACCTCTAATCGAGGTATCTTTTGAATTATCCCACGACAAAAATGCAGGTAAATTAGTCGGTAAAGTTGCTGCATTTTGTGGCGTAATTAGCCACGGTGTTGCGGGTTTTGCAGCGTGACTGAGTTGCATAGCACTGATTAAACTTATAAAAATAATACTTTTTTTCATTTTTCACCTTCAAAACAAGGCAAACTAAGGTTTGCACTCTCTCATTTTTCAATTAACAGAGTACAAACATTTGTTTGCCTCTAAATTTATTTTCGCCAAATGTTCGCGTGAAAATGTTGACGTTCAAAACGCGGTTTATTTCGGCGAGTTTGCCATTTTTTTCTGACGTGATACGCCCAAAAACTTTTCATGCCAAAGTAACCAAGTGTTGAACACGTCACCCCTAAAATAAAACAGCCCAATAAAAACGGTTGCCACACATCGCCCAAACCTGATAACACGCTATCGAGCGAAAATTCCCCCGTTTGCATAGGCTGATTTAAAGCTGTTAAACCCACTTGATAGGCAAAATAAAACAGCGGCGGCATCGTTAGCGGATTTGTGACCCAAACTAATGCCACTGAAATCGGCAGGTTAGCGCGAAAGTAAAATGCGCCAATTGCGGCAAATGCCATTTGGGTTGGTGTAGGAACCCAAGCAAAAAATAAGCCGACTGCAAATGCCATCGAAATTGACTTGCGATTTAAATGCCATAAATTCGGGTCGTGTAATTTGTCGCCTAAAAACTGTAGACTTTTGTGACGTTTAATGACATCTGGATCTGGAATGAATTTTTGCATCCATTTTTCAATTATTTTTTTAGCCATCCTCATTTCTCCTTAATTATTATTTTCGTCAGATGATTGTTCGCGCTTTAGCGTTTGTTTGCGGTGATTTGTTGTTGCAACAATTTTCGCAGTTACCTCCCTACTCGGCGTTGCTTATTTTAAGCATTTTTGTAGCAATTATGGCACGGTTGCGTTGCACCGTTTTGCTCTTTTTTTGTTTAGGCTTTTTGTTTGCAAGCGTTTTTGCACATCACCTATTAAATCAGCGTTTATCCCTTGATTTAGAAAACATTCCGTTAATTGTTCGCGGTGAAATTAGCAATTTACCCCAACAAAATTCACATCGCGCAAGTTTTGAATTAACGGTTAAAAAATCAACACAAAAATTACCCGAAAAAATTAAATTAACGTGGTACGAACCGACTGCTGTTTTACACGCGGGAGAAATTTGGCAATTCAGCGTTAAATTAAAACGTCCACACGCAAATTTTAATTTAGGTGGCATGGATTATGAGCGTTGGTTATTCACACAAAACATTGGCGCGACAGGAACGGTTGCAAAAGAACCAATTTTTATAGAGCCAGCAAGTTTTAGTTTTAATGCGTTGCGACAAACAATCAGCGATAAATTAACGCAACTTTATGATGACTCGATTAACACCGCATTATTACGCGCCTTAACAGTCGGTGATGATAATGGTTTGACGCGCCAAAATTGGCAAACGTTTCAAAAAACAGGCGTGACACATTTAATTATGATTTCTGGTTCGCATATCGCGCTGGTTGCAGGTTTGGTTTATTTTTTGACCTTGAAATTGTGGACTTATTTAGGCATTTTAAAAATTTCACCTCCCAAAGTTGCCGTGCTTGCCAGTTTATTAACAGCGATTTTTTACGCAAGTTTGGCGGGTTATGTGATTCCCACAAAACGAGCCGTGATTATGCTTGGTTTAGTTGCATTGGCGAGTTTTTATCAACGGCAATTTTCACCTTTGCAAAGTTTCACGTTAGCTGTTTTAGGAATACTGATTTTTAACCCGATGATGTTGCTGTCAATTGGTTTTTGGTTGTCGTTTTTAGCGGTCGCGTTAATTTTATTTCGCGTCGCAGGACGATTGAAATCGCCATCAAATTGGCAAAATGCGGTTGATATTCAACTCACGGTTTCGCTCGGTTTGTCGCCGTTGCTGTTGTTCTTTTTCAATCAAACCTCGCTGATTTCGCCGCTGGTGAATTTTATCGCGGTGCCAATTGTTGAAATAGTCGTTGTGCCGCTCGCATTGTTACAAATTCCGTTAATGTGGCTGTTTCCTTATTTAGCAGACAAAATTTTTAGTGTTTTAAATTTTATTTTGCACGGGTTTATGTATGGTTTAGAACTGGCTGAAAAGTTCTCGCACGCAGTTTTTGATTTGCCACAACCGTCTATCTTTGCATTGTTATTATCGAGTTTCGGGATTGTTTGGTTATTTGCACCGCGTGGCATTCCAGCACGTTTTTTAGGGGTAATTTTAAATTTACCGTTGCTGCTTCCGTTATTGCCAGCACTTGAAAAAGGCGAGGCAATTGTGACGGTTTTAGACGTAGGACAAGGTTTAGCCATTTCTGTGCAAACGCAAAATCATCAATTGCTCTACGACACGGGCGCAAGATTTCAAAATGGTGGTGACATGGGAAAAAATGTGATTTTGCCGTTTTTTCGTTATCTCGGCATTCAAAATCTCGACACGTTGATAATCAGTCACGGCGATAATGATCACAGCGGGGGCGCATATTCGATTTTAAGCGAAATGGACAACGCGCAAATTTTAACCAGTGCGCCAGAAAAGTTAATTCCATATCAAACAAAACGTTGTGAAAGTGGACAAAATTGGCAGTGGGATAACATGAATTTTGAAATGTTATCGCCTGCGAAAACGTTTGAAAAAAGCAACGATAATTCTTGCGTGTTAAAAATTGAAACAGGGAAAAATGCGATTTTATTAACGGGTGATATTGAAGCGGTTACAGAAAATTGGCTGGTTGAAAATATGCCTAAAAAACTTCAAGCAAAAGTTTTAGTGGCTCCCCATCATGGCAGCAAAACGTCTTCGACGCTTGATTTTTTGGATTTTGTCAAACCTGAAATTGTTTTGATTTCGGCAGGTTATCAAAATCAGTTTCATCATCCGAACAAAGAAGTGTTGGCGCGTTATCAAGCATTTCACGCGCCTGCTTTAAATACTGCAAATGACGGCGCGTTGACCGTGCGTTTAAAACCTGATGATTTTAAAATTGAAAGTTTGCGAGCCGTTACGGGCAAGTATTGGAATTTTCGGTCGTTTTAGTTTTATAAATTTGAAATGAATTGAATTCGTTGCTGCACGGTAAAAATCAAATCATCAACACTTTCAACAACCTGCGTATATTCAAATTCGCGCAATTTTTCTGTGCCTGCTAAATCAATTTTGCGTGGATAAACCATCACTTTCCCACTCGGCGCAGTCGTTTCCATTTCAGGCGCAATATCACACGGATAAACAATGCTCGGCACTCGACATTTTCCCGCCTGCGAATACAAATTCGTTACCAGAGAATCGGCAATTCCTAACACACATTTTGCAATCGTGTTTGAAGTCGCAGGCGCGAGAATAAATGTGTGGTAATAACCTTTATAAAAAAGCCCAACAGGCGGACAAGAAGCGGTTTTATCACGATAAACAGGCATTTTTTGTCGCAAATCATCGAGTTTAATACCGTACATTTTTAAGACTTCTTCGCCCGCCGCGCTGATATATAAATCAACATTTTCAAGCGTGAGCAAAAATGCCACGCATTCTTCGATGTAATGCCCAGAACCCGTAATTGCCCATGCCATTCGCGCTGTTGTCATAATTTAATCATTTCCTGCAATCGACATTTGCTCAATTAAAATCGAGCCTGTGCGAACGTTGCCACGAAAATCAACATCATTACCGACTGCCACAATGTTTTTAAACATGTCTTTTAAATTTCCTGCAATCGTGATTTCTTCAACGGGATATTGAATCACCCCATTTTCCACCCAAAAACCTGCCGCACCGCGCGAATAATCGCCTGTCACCATTTTTACGCCCTGCCCCATCAATTCTGTGACGAGTAAGCCTGTTCCCAATAATTGCAACATCGATTCAAAATCGCCGCTTGTTGGCGTAATCGTTAAATTCCGCACGCCGCCTGCGTTACCAGTGCTTTTTAAACCTAATTTACGAGATGAATAAGTGCTTAAAACATAATCTTGCAAAATGCCACCACGCACTAAATCACGATGCCGCGTTGCAACGCCTTCACTGTCATACATCGCGCTACCCAAACCACCAATTAAATGCGGCTGTTCATAAATATGCACAAACTCAGGAAAAATTTGTGTGTTAAGTGCATCGAGTAAAAACGTTGATTTACGATACAAACTACCGCCCGAAATCGCACCAACAAATGAACCCAGCAAACTACTCGCAATGTCTGCACTAAATAAAACGGGGCATTGACGCGGACTTAAACTTCGTCCACCTAAACGACGCACTGTACGTTCGGCAGCAATTTCCCCCACTTCTTTGGGTAATTCTAAAAATTGAGCATCTCGCGCCACGCTGTACCAATAATCACGCTGCATATCGTCGCCACGTTGCGCTAAAACTGAACAACTTAGCGAATGACGCGAACTTTGCCGTGCTTGCAAAAAGCCTAAACTGTTGCCCAAAACGCTAATGCCTTTGTGTGTACTAACGGTTGCGCCTTCGGAATTATTGATGTTCGCGTGATAAAAACGCGCCGCATTTTCACATTCAATTGCCATTTCAATGGCTTTTTCGCTGCTCAAATCCCACGGGTGATACAAATTCAAATCCGTAAATTCGGTCGCAAGCAAATCTGCATCAGGCAAACCCGCGCAATCATCTTCACTGGTATAACGTGCAATACTGCACGCCGCACTAACCGTTTCTTTTATCGATTCGAATGACAAATCCGTGGTACTTGCCGCACCTTTGCGTTGTCCAAAATAAACCGTCACGCCTAAACCTTGACTGCAATGATGTTCAATAGTTTCAACCACGCCTAATCGCGCCGTCACAGAAAGTCCATCATCTACACTCAATCCCGCTTCTGCCGCACTTGCTCCTTGCAATTTTGCTTCTTCGAGAAGCTGTTGAACTGTGTTTTTTAATTTTTCAATACGTTCGAGTTGCACAAAGATTCCTTTTAATGTTTTGAATTGCCGACATCGCCAGCACGGGTTTTATTGACAAAAATGTTTTTAAGACGCTCTAACGCGGAGGCAATAGTTCTATCCATCACAATTTCATTGCCCACCGAAACAATAACGCGCGTGAGTTCAGGCATTTTATTTTTCGTTGAAGCAATATAAATCGGTTGCACATATAAAATTGTGTTGCCCATTGGCAAAATCACCATCCGCCCCATTTCAACGCGCGAACCACCTTGATTCCAAAGCGTAAATTGTTGTGAAATTTCAGGATGTTGTTGCGTGAGGGCTTCGACTTGTTCAGGTCCATTAACTTGCACGTCTTTACCGAATTTATAAACCGTAATGCTTGGCTTGTATTCGCTTGTGCAATTTTGTTTATCAAACGTGCTTGCCATGCCCACCATGCTTAAATTGTTTCGGTTAATGGGAGTCATCGCACCAATCAAACCAAATTCTTCGGTGTCATTGCAGTGACCGAAATCCATGGTTTGATAATAAGGTTCAACAGGTTTATCACGCACTTGCGCTTGCGCCCAAGTTTCGGCTTGTTCGTAAAAAAGCTCTGCTGAATTTTGATGATAACGCGCAAATAACTGCATTTGCACCGTGTATAAATCTCGCGGATAACGTAAGTGTGCTTTCAATTCCGCTGGCATTGCACTTAGCGGTTTAAACAAATTCGGATAAGCACGGTTATACGCATTCGCAATCGGGTCAGTGTTGTTGACAAGGTAATAATCCACATCACCATCAAACGCATCAATGACGATTTTCACAGAATTGCGAATGTAGTTAAATGGCTGTCCATTGTTAAAACGTTCATGTGAAAACGGTTTGGATACAGGATATTTATCCGAAAGTGTGTAAGCATCTTGAATCCAATAAAAACGGTCATCGGTCATCACCAAATAAGGGTCTTTATCCAAATGCAAAAATGGCGTGATTTTATTCACCCGCTCTTTGATGTTGCGATAAATTTTCAGCTTACTGTCTTTTGAAATATTGGTTGAGAAAAAGATTTTTTCATCACCCAATTTGTAAGCAAACAAGGCTTTTTTGAACAATGAAGAAAAAGGAATGCCACCGTTACCGTGATAAGGTGTATTTTCAAGTAACGCTTCTTTATCTGAACCTGCAATGCCTGCAATATCTAATTGGTTTGGCACAATCGCATATTCGAGTTCTTCTTGCCCGTAATAAATATCAGGATGCTTGGTTTTTAAACCTGCTTCTGACGTCATATTTAAATCGCGCAAATACCAAATCAGCGGCGCATCAGCATCTTGCGCGGCTGGCGTAATCACTGCACCAAAACCATGCGTATAACGCAAATGGCGATTTTCCCAACTTTTTGCTTCTTCGGGCAAACGGTCAATGTTGACTTCTCGTGCGGCGATATTGACTTGTCGCAAATGATTAGAAAGAGAATATCTATCTTCATCCACCGTTAAAAATTTGTAATACGGACGAATTTCTTGCAGTTGTTTATAACTATAAATAATGACATCTCTGTCCCAAACAGGAATGTTTTCAAAATGCTTTTGACTACTCCAATTTGAAATATCTTGCGCGGCATCCACTTTAATATCCATGTCAACTGTGTTAATGCTTCGCAAATCATACGCGTCAAGGGTTGCATCGATATTATGTTGAATAAAGGTTTTTTCTGCTTTGACGTGATTGGGATTCACGATAAAGCGTTGCAACGCATAAGGAATCGTTTCAATTTGTGGCACTTGCCAGACGATTAAAAAAATCAGCAAAGAAATCCACATGGGCATTCGATTTTTAAATTCATCCGAATGCACATAAAAAAGCGTAATCAAAGCAAAGACTAAAAAGGTTGCCATTGCCGCCCAAATGAGTGGCAATTGATAGCGAATTTCAACAAAACCAGGACCAAAGAAAACAGGTTCATGATGACTGGTATATAGCAGTGAAAAACGCTCGAGCATAAAGCCCCACATCACAAAACCAATCACAAAACCAATTAGTAAAGTGAGATGAATTTTTGCACCTTTGGGATACGTTTTGCGTTGGTCAGGAATAAAGGTATGTTCTAGCCAATACAAAATTCCCACCATCACAAAAATCAACAACGCCGTGAAAAGCAATTCTTGTTGAATCAGTTGATACGTTGGATAGGAAAGCATGTGAAAACTCACATCATTTCCATAAACAGGCTCAGTAATTCCTGCTGGTTTTCCGAAGAAAAACATCAGCGTTGATTCCCACTGACTATAAAACGGTGAAGCAATCATCAACGCTAAAACAAAAGAAATCGGTGTATAAATTTTCACCGAGCCATTCATAAATGTATCAGCGAATTTTTGTATCCGCTTTTTTTCAGTATCAGGTAAGGTATTTTCGTCAATCGTAAAACCTAAATAACGTGACGAAATCCAAAAATGCAAAAAGAAAATGACGAAAAAGGCAATCGTCACGCCACCCGAAAGGAAAAATTTATACAGTAAGCGCAGCCAAAAATAGGTTTCTAATTTGAGTGAATCAAACCACCACCAATCAATAAAAAAATCGATAAAAATGAAATGAAAGGCGACGAATAAAACCACTGCTAAAGCGAGTGTGCCGCCTAGCAACGCGGGTAAAAATTTCAAATTCCGCATGGTGTTCCCTCTGATGAGAATGAAAAATAAGTGAAGTTGCAGCTATTCTAACATTCTAAGAGGTATTGTGTGCCACGTTGAGCGCGTTCAATCAACTTCCCGCGCAAGCATAAATACCGTCTGCATTGCGCCAGTAACCTTTGTAATCCATGCCATAACCAAAAACATAACGGTCGGCAACTTTTAAACCCACAAAATCAGCGGTAATCGGTTTAGTTTGTTGTAAATCTTTATCAAGCAAAACAGCGGTATAAACTGAACTTGCTCCTTCTTGAACGCAATAATCGTAAATCGCCGCCAGCGTAATGCCTGCATCTAAAATGTCATCAATCAATAAAACCGTGCGATTTTTTAAAGAAGTACGCGGTTTCGTAATCCATTCGATTGCACTGCCCACTGTTTGATTTTGATAACGGCTTGCGTTAATCGCATCAACGGTGAGCGGGATTGTTAAACGTGTTAAAAGTTGCCCAGCAACGACTAAACCGCCATTCATCACGCATAAAACTAGCGGATTACGGTCTGCTAAAAGTTGGTTAATTTGCACTGCCATTGCATCTAACGCGCTTTCAACTTGCGCTTTGCTAAACAATAAATCTGCGTTTTCACGCACCGTTTTAATTTCATTTTCCATATTTTTTTTCCAAACAAAGTTTTAAGGTTTCTTGCCAGTCGGGCATTTTGACATAAAACCGTTGAGAAAGTTTGTCAGTTGAAAGACGTGAATTTGCAGGGCGTTTTGCAGGCGTTGGATAAGCTGAAGTAGGAATCGGATTGATAACGCGATTTTTAAATTCAACTTTTTTTGCGCGAGCTAATTCCACAATTTTTTGTGCAAATTCAAACCACGACGTTTCACCTGAACTGGTTAAATTAAAAATTCCCGATTCAAAAACATTCGAGCGACGTTCTTGCATCGCTTGACGCACACAATGTGCGGTCGTGTCAGCAATTAAACGCGCCCACGTTGGCGCACCGATTTGGTCAGCAACGATGTTTAATTCTTCGCGTTCAGCGGCAAGACGCAAAATGCTATTCACAAAATTCTGCCCACGCGCCGCAAAAACCCATGTTGTGCGAAAAATTAAATAATCTGCCCCATTTTTTTGAATGGCTAACTCGCCAGCTAATTTACTTTCACCATAAATATTGAGTGGATTGGTGGCATCGTTCTCAAAATAAGGCTTAGTTTTTGTGCCATCAAAAACGTAATCGGTTGAATAATGTATCAGCAGTGCATTTAAATTTTTGGCTTCTTGCGCTAAAACTTCAACGGCTTGCGCGTTAATTAAAAAAGCGGTTTCACGTTCAGTTTCGGCTTTATCAACGGCTGTGTAAGCGACTGCATTGACAATCACATCAGGGCGAATCGTTTGCACTGTGGCGCGTAAATTTTCTAAATTCGTGAAATCAGCTTGCACGCGATTCAACGAAACCAGTTCACCCAATGGTAAAAGGGATCGTGCCAGTTCAAAACCGACTTGACCGTTTGAGCCTAAAAGCAAAATTTTCACGCAAAAACCTCCGCATCATGCAACGCTAAACCTTGTTTATCTTTTCCAGAAAGTAGCGGCTGTGAAATTCCCCACTCAATGCCAATTTCGCTGTCATTCCAAAGTAAGCAACGTTCAAATTGTGGTGCGTAGTAATCGGTGGTTTTATAAAGAAAATCAGCGGTTTCAGAAAGCACTAAAAAACCATGTGCAAAACCTGCGGGAATCCAAAATTGACGATGATTTTCGCCGCTAAGTTCCACGCCGTGCCACTTTCCAAAAGTAGGCGAAGATTTTCGCAAATCGACCGCGACATCAAATACGCTGCCGCTGACAACGCGCACTAATTTTCCTTGTGGATTTTGAATTTGATAATGCAGCCCACGCAAAACATTTTTGCTCGAGCGGGAATGATTGTCTTGCACAAACGTGACATTTTTTAAGCCCGTTAAATTCTCAAAAGTTTGTTGATTAAAACTTTCCATAAAAAAACCACGCGCATCACCAAAAATTTTCGGTTCAAAAATCAGCAAATCAGCAATCGGTGTCGTTATTACATTCATAAAATTCAAGCTCAAAAAAATTAAAAAATCAGCGAATACAATATCATCAAGCTGCAAATCTACTAAATGTTGAAACGTAAAATTTATGTATTGTTTTAGTTGCAAGCGTAGAATGAAAACAGCGAAATCATTAACCAAAGAGGTGTGAAAATGAAACTAAAGCAAGGTTTTCTCTTTTTAATTTTCAGTTTGTTACTGGCTTTTTTTTTGCCTCATATCAGTTTTGCAAACGTGTGGGTGGGAACACAGGAAAATCCAATTCCGTCAGGTGCATTAACCCATAACGGAGCGAAAGTGAACATTTGTCACCGCAAAGGCAACGGTGGTTATGTCAAAATTAACATTTCTATCAATGGATTGCATGGGCATTCAAAACACACAGCAAGCGGCAAAAAATTAGCCGACCAATTTTATTTAGAAGGTAAATGTTTAGGTTCAAATGAACAACCCGAAATTTGCACAGCAAATCAGATTTTGAATGTTAAAAATAACAAATGTGAAGATTGTCCAAGTGGTTTAGTTCCCGATGATAGCGGCGAAGAATGCGTCACACCACCGCCAACTTGCACAATTGCAGGACAATTTTTTGATACTGCACAAAATGCTTGCGTTTGCCCTTCGGGACAAATTGTCATCAATAACGGTTGTAAATTTCCAGAACTCACTTGTCCCGAAGGTCAAAAAGCGGAAAACGGACAATGCGTGAACATTTGTGCTAACAATATGCTATTTGTTAATGGTTCATGTGCATGTCCAGCGGGTCAACAACTTGATGAAGATGGTGATGAATGTGAAGATTTGCCTGTTTCAGAATCTCTCATCCCAACTATTACGCCACTACGAACTAGCCTCACAAAACCTACGATTACAGGCAGTTCAGGAAAAAACACAACTTTAACCATTGCATTGGCGAAAAAATCCTCTGCAAATTCTGATTACAGCACCGTCATCAAAGCCACTCCCGTTAGCATTACAGAAAACGGTTTTTGGTCATTTACGCCATCAAGTGATCTTTCACCAGCGGTTTATGATGTGATTGCGGTTGGTAATTCTGGCGTTGATGCAACAAAAGATGAATTAGAAATTGCCATTGATATTTGTGATAAAAGCCAAACACCTAGCGATCAATTGATTTCAATTTCTCAGTGGGACGAAAGCAAAGAAAGCAGCACTTATTATTTAGGAAAATGCGTTACAACAGGGGGCGAAGATTTACCCAATGATCCAGTCAGCAGTTGCGAAAATCCCAAATCAGGTGATGAGTGTGTTCCGCTTCCTTTAGACCCAACGGCAAAAGTTTATGAAGTGCTTCATCCACCAACAGTGACGCATTATTGCGATGATGGTGGAGTAAAAAGTGCCAATGAACAATTAACAGGTTTAACGATAAAACGGGTACGCCTTGCGAATACAACAACTGCTCAAGCATTAGATTTAAGCTCAACCATTGATGTAAAACAAGATGGCAGTGTGTCTGCACTAAATATCAAATATGGCGTGAAAATGGCAGGCGGTGAGATGGATATTAGCAAAGCAACGATTACAGGCGGAAATCAAGCGTATCCTGTAAAACTCACAGGCGTAACGCTTACCGATGTGTTTATCGATACCGCCATCGATTATATTGATGCGTCGGGACATTTGACGAGTGGAACCTATATTCACGTTTTGGGCGGCACAACCAGTGGTACGATCACAAACGGCATGATTACCGCAGGCACTGACAGCGCAAATCGTCCAGTTCGAGGCAGTATTCAAACGGGATATTACGAAGGCGTTTTAGCCGATAACGTACTAACAAAAGGCAGACGTATTCGCGGAACGCTGACGAATGCCACAATTGAAAATGCCCGAACCACAACCGTAAACGGTGAAACGCGCATTGATGCGGGAACGATTGTCAGTGGTTTAATTGGCAATGCACAAGTGTTCGGGACAGTTGAAAATGTTCAGCTCAGTAACGCAACCATTTCAAATGTAAATCACTGCTTTTCGAGTGGGGCGGTTGGCAATAAGGGACAGTTGAATTGGAAAGAAGTGGTGAAATAAATAAGCATTTTATGGGGGCAGACCTGTGTCTGCCCTGCAATGAACACTCAGTTAATTTAAATGGTTGGAAAACGTGATGATAACTGTGTTTTAAGTTGTTTTTTCAATGGTTCAAATCCAATTTTCTCAACCATTTCGTTAGCAAATGCAAACGTTAAAATATGTTTTGCGGTTTCTTCGTCAATGCCTCGTGATTGTAAATAAAAAATCGATTTCTCATCGAGTTGACCAACCGTCACGCCGTGCGAGCATTTCACGTCATCGGCATAAATTTCAAGTTGTGGTTTGGTGTCAATTTCCGCTTCATTCGATAACAGCAAATTTCGGTTGTTCATTTGCGAATCGATTTTCTGCGCGTTTTCAGCAACCACAATTCGACCTTGAAAAACACCTCGCGCTTTGTCGTTCAAAATGCCTTTATAAAATTCCCGACTAATGCCATGCGGTTGTTTGTGATTGATGCGCGTTAAATTATCGAGATGTTGATTTTGATTACCTAAATAAAGCCCGTTTAATTCACATTCTGCGGCGGTTTCTAAATCGCTGACAACATCGCTACGCGCCAGCAAACTTCCTAACGCAAAATTATGATGTGTGAAACGCGCGTGTTTTTGTTGCTGAACGTAAATGCCTCCAAAATGGTAAGCGTTTTCGCCTTCTTGTTGAACTTTGTATAGCGTCAAATCCGCGTTTTCACCGACAAAAATTTCTGCCACGCTGTTTGTGAAATAAGCGTGTTTTTCAGGACTAACGAACATTTCAATCAATTCTGCTTTTGCATTTTCATCCAAAATCACAACATGGCGAGTTGGTAAAACGGCTTTTTGTGTGGCGATGTGAATAATTTGTAACGGCTTTTCTAAAATTGCATTTTTTGGAACATGAACAAACAGCCCATCGGTAAAATTTGCCATATTGAAGTCAATGAAACCGTGCGTGTTTTGAATCGCCTGATTGAATTTTGCTTGCAATAAATCATCGTGTTTTTTCAATGCGTCGTTAATCGAACAAACCGTGATGTCTTCGGGTAAATTCGATAATTCTTCACGAAAATAACCATCGACCAACACAAAATGAAACGCGCTACCGCTTTCAACGGCATCAAAATCAACATCTTCCACAAATTTGGCAATCGGAAATTCGTTTTTTGCAATTGCTGAAACGTTGGTATAACGCCAATCTTCTAAATTTGAAGCGGGAAAACCTGTGGTTTCAAATTGTGCGGCGGCTTGTTGGCGTAAATCTTCTAACCATGAAATGCTCATGCTTGCTCCAACCAACCGTAACCTTTTTCTTCGAGTTCTAACGCTAAATCCGCGCCACCTGATTTCACAATTTTGCCGTCGGCTAAAACGTGAACAAAATCAGGTTTGATGTAATCGAGCAAGCGTTGGTAATGTGTCACCATGATAAAACTACGATTTTCAGAACGAAGCGCATTCACGCCGTCGGCGACAATTCTGAGAGCGTCAATATCCAAACCCGAATCAGTTTCGTCCAAAATGCAAAGTTGTGGTTCGAGCATTGCCATTTGCAAAATTTCGTTGCGTTTCTTTTCGCCACCCGAAAAACCTTCATTTACCGCACGATATAAGAATTTTTCGTCCATTTCGAGGGCTTTTGTTTTGGCTTTTACGAGCGTTAAAAAATCCATCGCATCGACTTCGCTTAAACCTTTGTGTTTGCGAACCGCGTTTAAGGCGGCCTTGAGCAAATAAACATTGGTTACGCCTGCGATTTCGACAGGATATTGAAACGCTAAAAATACGCCTTCACGAGCGCGAATTTCAGCGGGCATTTCGAGTAAATCTTTGCCGTTAAATGTCACGCTACCGCCTGTGACTTCGTAACCTGCTTTGCCAGATAAAACGTGCGAGAGCGTACTTTTTCCCGCGCCATTAGGTCCCATGATGGCGTGGATTTCGCCTGCGTTGACTTCGAGATTTAAGCCTTTGAGGATTTGTTTGTTTTCAACGTTGACGGTTAGGTCTTTGATTTTTAACATTGGTATTCCGATAGTTTTTTGTTCTGTTTTTTTAAATTAGGCGAATAGCAAACGCCCTTTCGGTTCAGGAATTATGCGCCCTAAATTTTGTGCGGTTTCTAACCATTCTTGAATAATCAACTCGGCATTATTAACAGCTTCTTGATAAGTTGCGCCATCTGCCATACAACCTGCTAATTCAGGAACTTCGACTAAATAAGCGTTGTCACTTGCACTCCAATAAATGATTAACTCATATTTACTCATCGATTAAATCTCCAGCGAGTTGGTATTGAATGATGATATTTCGAATTTGTTTGACTTGATAAGATTTAGCCATTCCGTTTTTAGGTTGTAAATTCAAAATTTCGTTCACATCGTTGCGCGTAAAAATATGGTGGTCGCCACGAATTCTGGCATCAAATTTCAAGCGAATTAAAAGTTGCGTTAATTCGGCAAAACTAATGTTACTGTCTGAACGTCCGCTTAAAATTTTGAGCAAAAATTTCGTGTGTTTGCTCATTACCCCACCGAGCCTTCCAAACTCAATCCCAACAACGCCTGTGCTTCAACGGCAAATTCCATTGGTAATTCTTTGAAAACTTGCTTACAAAAACCGTTCACAATCATCGACACCGCATCTTCGGCAGACAAACCACGTTGTTGACAGAAAAATAATTGGTCTTCGCTGATTTTAGAAGTCGTGGCTTCGTGTTCGAGTTGTGCGGAGGGATTACGCACTTCAACATACGGAAACGTGTGTGCGCCGCATTTATCGCCAACAAGTAACGAATCACATTGTGTGTAATTTCGGGCATTTTCGGCTTTGCTGGAAATTTTCACCAAACCGCGATAAGTGTTTTGTGCTTTGCCTGCCGAAATGCCTTTGGAAATGATAGTGCTTTTGGTGTTTTTGCCGACGTGAATCATTTTTGTGCCTGTGTCGGCTTGTTGCAAATTGTTGGTCACGGCGACTGAATAAAATTCACCGACCGAATTATCGCCTTTCAAAATGCAACTCGGATATTTCCAAGTAATTGCCGAACCTGTTTCAACTTGTGTCCAAGAGACTTTGGAATTATCGCCTTTGCAATACGCGCGTTTGGTCACAAAATTATAAATGCCGCCTTTTCCTTCTTTATCACCTGGATACCAATTTTGTACGGTTGAGTATTTGATTTCGGCATCTTTTAACGCGACCAATTCAACAACAGCGGCGTGCAGTTGGTTTTCGTCACGTTGGGGCGCAGAGCAGTTATGAACCGCAACACCTTTAACTAAATAACTATGGGTGTTTTCCACTTCAATGTTAAACACCAAATCTTCAAATGGTTCGTAACTCACTTCACGAATTGGGACAATGAAATAATCATCCGTTTCGCGCACCATATCCCACGATTTGTCCGCTGTGTAGCCAACATGATAAAGCGGTTGACGGTTGATAATTCGGTCGGATTGATTTGAAAATTTTGTTTCACCACCTTCACGAGTTTGAATCCATGCAAAAATCCCAACATAGTTCAAAAGCATTTGTATTTGCTGTGCTAATTTTTTTGAAGCCGTACAGAAACGAATCATTTTAGAATTTCGGCGTTCGCAGATATTTCCATCACCTGCCAAATAAGCATCCAAGAAAATTCTAATTTGCGCGGGAGGCAAACTCATCAAAGCATCATTCAAAGTTTTATTTGTCGCGCCTTTACCAACGTGTTCGATAAACCAATTGTGATAATGCTCAGAATAAAATGACAAACTTGCGCCATTTCTGTCTTCTTGTTCAGTTAAATAAACAGGTCTGCCAGTGACTTGTTCAGTTAATTTTTTAACGTGTTGAACTAATGATTTTTCATGTAAACCAAACGAAAGCTGATTGGTATATTGTTTATTCGCTTTGTTGAAATACGAACTGCCCTCCGCTAAGTAATAGCCAAGCAATTCGACTTCTTCATCTGTAAATTGCGATTCAATACGATGCGCTAATTTAGAAACAAAAATAAAATCCCCTGCTTCTAATTCTTTTGCTGGTAGCCATTCTGGTTTTGTTTCGAGTAACTTTTGTGTTGAAACTTCGGGCAACCACAAGGGATTACGCGACGCGCGTTTAACCTGTACGATTTCTCGTTTGATTGCCAAAACGGGATGCTCGGTTGTTAATCTAAACGTGTTGTGACGTGAAACAGGACGAACGGTAATCATGTCGCCGCTGTAATTTCTTACCATCAACGACTTCACTCTTTGCGGGTCGCCGTTGTGGTCATAAACCGTATTGCCTGATTTTAAAGTTTGGATTTCTTGCCAACCTTGTAGCGTTAAAACCTGTTCACCTGCTGGATGACACCCTTCCAAATACGACACATAACTGCCTTCATCGGCAATAATCAACGTCCGTTCAAACTGCCCCGTGTTGCTGGCGTTAATTCTAAAATAGGTTGAAAGTTCCATCGGGCAACGCACACCTTTTGGAATATAAACAAACGAACCATCGGTAAAAACAGCCGAATTTAACGCCGCAAAAAAATTATCGCCCACTGAAACGACCGAACTTAAATACTCTTTTACCAGTTCTGGATAATCACGAATCGCCTCAGAAATGGGGCAGAAAATCACGCCCGCTTCATGCAATTTACTTTTGAAAGTGGTCGCTACCGAAACGCTATCAAATACCGCATCCACCGCGATGCCCGCAAGTTGTTCTTGTTCAGCAAGTGGAATGCCTAATTTTTTGTAGGCTTCTAAAATTTCAGGATCAATTTCGTCCAAACTTTTCGGTTTGTTTTTACTTTTTGGTGCGGAATAGTAGCTAATGGCTTGATAATCAATCGGGTCGATTTTGAGTTGCGCCCAATCAGGTGACGGCATTTTTTGCCAATGACGAAAGGCTTTTAACCGATATTCGAGCATAAATTCGGGTTCGCCTTTGACTTTCGACAATTGCGCGATGATGTCTTCGTTCAAACCCGCTGCAAACGTATCTGCTTCAATTTCGGTAACAAAACCTTGTTTATATTCTTGACCAAGTAAGTGATTGAGTTCGTCGTTGCTTGCAGACATGTTATTCCCTGAAATTTAACTGTTTGAATTTGATTTGTATTTTAGAGTGCTTTAATTGTTGAGTAAAGTAGTAGGTTTTTATAACGGAGGTTGCGACAAGTAAGTGCCACCCAAAATAAATGCCATAAAAATCAGATAGACAACCGCTGCAACGCGCCGTGCTTTTTTGCTTTCTTCGTAATTGTTCATAATTTTTCTATTAAAAAAGTGGATTTGGATGTTTTGCTTCAATAATTTCAACACGCGGCGTAACACCGCAAGTTAAGGTGTAAGGAATGGTATTTGCACATTGTGCAATTTCTTCAATTGGTAAATCTTCGCCCCATAATGTCACAGAATCTCCTGCTTTGGCTTTAGAATTTAACCCTAAATCAACCGTAATCATATCCATTGAAACGCGCCCGACCAAAGACACGCGCTCGCCATTCACTAAAACAGGCGTACCGTTTTTAGCGTAACGCGGATAGCCGTCACCGTAACCCACTGCAATTACGCCTAATTTTGTTGCTCGCTCACTTATCCATGTGCCGCTATACCCCACCGTTTCGCCAGCGGCAATTTCGCGCACCGAAATCAAACGCGAGTGCAAACTCATAATTGGAATTAAATTTAATTCTTTGCCTGTTGAATTAGGAAAAGGCGAAATTCCGTAAAGCATAATTCCTGCACGAACCCAATCGGTTTGTGAATCTTGCCACGCCAAAATGCCTGCCGAATTTGCCATGCTTTTTTCACCCTCATAATTTCGAGTTAATTTTTTGAATAACGCAATTTGCTCACTCGTTTTTGAATCGTAAATGTCGTCAGCATTCGCAAAATGGGTCATAAAATGAAGCGGTTTTTTTATCATTTCATTCGTCGTCAATTTTTCATGTAAAAGCGCAATTTCATCCGCTTTAAAACCTAGCCGATTCATGCCCGTGTCAATTTTTAACCAAATTTTAAGCGGCATTGGACGATGTGCGTGTTGTAAAACGTCTAGTTGATGATGCGAATGAAATGAGGCTTCTAAATCGTATTCGATTAAATCAAAAACTTCTTCGCGGTGTGTGAAGCCTTCTAAAACTACGACTCGCTGCCACAAGCCTGCATTTCGTAAACTAATGCCTTCTTGCACTCGCGCTACGGCAAAACCCTCAACTAAACCATCAAGCGATTTTGCCATTCTTACCAGTCCATGACCATAAGCATTGGCTTTAATGACTGCCATCAATTTTGAATTTGGCGCAGCTTTTCGCACTTGCTCCACATTATGAGCAACAGCGTTGAGATTGATAACAGCATAAGTAGTACGAATCATGGCAGCGTCTTCTAAAAAAATTTTAAGAAAGTGCTTAATCATAAAGATTTTGCCCGTTTAGTTAAATGACTTTTACAGCGCGTAGCTGATTGTAAATTCATAAGAAATGAACACAGCACGCAACGTGCGTGCTTTTTTCTTTATAATGCACGTTTTAATTTTCATTAGACAAACATAGGAAAAATTATGCGTACCCACAAATGTGGCGAACTTAACACACAGCAACTTGGTCAAACCGTCACAATCTGCGGCTGGGTTCACCGTCGCCGTGATCATGGAGGTGTTATTTTTATTGATTTGCGTGACCGTGCGGGTTTAGTGCAAGTCGTTTTCGATCCTGATTTGGCAGAGCAGTTTGCGATTGCCGAACACGTTCGCAGCGAATACGTTTTGCAAATTAGCGGTATTGTTCGTACTCGTCCTGAAGGCACGATTAACAAAAATATGCACTCGGGTGAAATTGAAATTTTGGCAAAAAATATCGTCGTCTTAAACGAATCTGAAACACCGCCTTTTCCGATTGAAAGCGACATTGAAGTCAATGAAGAATTACGTTTGCGTTATCGTTATTTGGATTTACGCAAAACTACGATGCAAGAAAAAATGCGCGTGCGCCGTGATGTAACACGGATTTTGCGTAATTATTTGGATGACCACGAATTTTTTGAACTTGAAACGCCGTATTTAACTAAAGCTACGCCCGAAGGCGCACGCGATTATATTGTGCCAAGTCGCACGCATGAAAATTCATTTTTCGCGCTGCCGCAATCGCCACAGCTTTATAAACAAATGTTAATGATTGCTGGATTTGACCGTTATTACCAAGTCGTGCGTTGTTTCCGTGATGAAGATTTACGCGCTGACCGCCAACCTGAATTCACCCAGCTTGATATTGAAACCTCATTCATGAGCGAAGATGAAATCATGAATGTGATGGAAGAAATGATTCGTCAGTTGTTTGCGAAAGTTATCAATGTTGAACTCGATGCCAAATTCCCACGCATGACGTATGCCGAAGCGATTTCACGTTTTGGTATTGACCGCCCAGATTTGCGAATTCCGTTAGAACTCGTAGATATTGCTGAATTTATGAAAGAGGTCGATTTCAAAGTTTTTGCTGCGCCAGCAAATGATCCGAAAGGTCGCATTGCAGCCATGCGTGTGCCAAATGGCGGCAATTTGATGACCCGCAAAGAAATCGATGATTTGACTAAATTTGTGGGTAATTATGGCGCAAAAGGGCTGGCTTATATCAAAGTCAATGATTTAGCGGCAGGCGTTGAAGGTTTGCAATCACCGATTGTGAAATTTGCCCCAGCTGAAGTTTGGGCAAAAGTTTTGGAAAAAACAGGCGCACAAGATGGTGATTTAATTTTCTTCGGTGCAGACAAAGCCAGCATTGTGAATGAATCGATGGCGGCATTGCGCGTAAAACTCGGTCACGATTTAAATTTAATTCAAGGCGATTGGAAACCTGTTTGGGTTGTCGATTTCCCCATGTTTGAATGGGACGAAAAAGCTAACCGTTTCACCGCGATTCATCATCCATTCACCGCGCCAAGTTGCTCGGCGGAAGAACTCAAAGCTAATCCAGGCAGTGCATTATCACGCGCTTATGATTTAGTTTTAAACGGCACCGAAGTCGGCGGCGGTTCAATTCGTATCAACAAAACATCAATGCAACAAACCGTATTTGAAATTTTAGGTATTAGCGAAGAAGAAGCGCGTGAAAAATTCGGTTTCTTACTTGATGCACTCAAATACGGTGCGCCACCACATGGCGGTTTAGCTTTCGGTTTAGACCGTTTAGTGATGCTCATGACAGGTTCACATTCGATTCGTGACGTGATTACATTCCCAAAAACACAATCAGCAGCGTGTCCATTAGTCAATGCGCCTGCAGTTGTAACCGATGAACAATTAAAAGAGTTGGGCATTCGTTTAATCAAACCTGCTGGCAAAGAAAAAGTGTAGTTTTTATCAAACGGCGAGTATGAGAATACTCGCCGTTTTTTTTGGAATCTTTCCATTTGATAGGTCGTTTATCATGAACATCGACGACATTGCTCTACAAATTCCACACTATCGCCTGCTTGACCTGCTCGGCGAAAGTTTAGAATCGATGATTTTTAAAGCCGTTTCAAAAAAAAATCCTAACGATTTCTATACGCTCAAATTATTCAAAACGCCGCTACGGCAAGAAAATCAGCGACGATATTTACACCAGCGCATTGAACGCTTAAAAATTATTCACGACTCGCGGGTGATTATTTCGCAAGCATTTGAATGTTTTGGCGACGTGCAATTTTTAGTTAAACCTCATTACGATGGCTTTCGTATTTTAGATAAATGGCGCGGTAAAAACGCTATTTCCTTGCCTGATTTTTTTAAAATTGCAGGCGAACTCGCACAAGTTCTGAACGTCATTCACGAAGCAGGCATCATTCACGGCGGCATCAAACCGCACAACATTTTAATCAATCCACAAACGCTCGATGTTCGAATTATCGATTTCATTACCCCGATTGATATTCGAGAAATCAGCCATTTCATTTACGACCAAGATTTTGTTGAAAGTACGCTGGCTTACACCTCGCCAGAACAAACAGGACGCATCAATCACCGCGTTGATTTTTCCACTGATATGTATTCGCTCGGCATTGTATTTTATGAATTACTCACAGGACAATTGCCGTTCAAAAGCACCGACCCGCTGGAACTCATTCATTCACATCTTGCAGAGGAAGCACCGCCTGTTCATCGGGTGAATAAAAACGTGCCTGCGGTTTTAGGCGATATTGTCGCCAAAATGTGTTTAAAAGAACCCGAAAAACGCTACCAAAGTGGTGCAGGTTTATATGCCGACTTGCATCGCTGCGAATCTGAATATGCCGCCGCAAAAAAAATTCCTAAATTCAAAATCGGTTTGCAAGATCATCGGCGGCGGGTGGTGTTTATTTCCAAAATGGTGGGACGTGATAAAGAAGCAAAAATCGTTTTGCAACAATACGATAACGTCACGCATGGCGGTTTTGGCAGCGTATTTATTTCGGGCTTACCTGGAATTGGCAAAACCCGTTTAATTCAAGAACTGCAACGTCCACTCGTTGAACATCGTGGTTATTTCACGTCAGGGAAATTCGACTTATATCAAAAAAACATTCCTTACAGTTCGCTGTTACAGGCTCTACGAAATTTGATTCGCACACTTTTAACCGAAAGTGATGCTCAAGTTGAATTCTGGAAACGGCATATTTTAGAAGCTGTTAGTACACAAGGGCGCGTGATTTGTGACGTGATTCCAGAACTCAACGTGTTAATTGGTTTCCAACCTGATGTTCCAACATTACCGCCCGTTGAAGCGCGAAATCGGTTTAATAATTTGTTCGGACGATTTTTAGCGTGTTTAGCGCAACGCGAATATCCGTTGATTTTGTTTATTGATGATTTGCAATGGTGCGACAGCGCAACGTTCGATTTTTTGCATTATCTATTTGCGAATGTTAAGGAATATCCGTATTTATTTTTTATCGGTGCGTACCGCAATAATGAAGTCGATGCGAATCATCCACTGACGCATTTAATGCGTTTGATGCAAGAAAAAAAATTGCCTGTCAACGATTTACGTTTAGCCCCATTGAATCCTAACGATTGCCATGAAATGGTGGCGTATATTTTAGATTTGCCCGCGTATCAATGCGCCGCATTGTCGAATTTTTTGATGGATTTAACTGAGGGCAACCCGCTATTTGTCAGCGAAAGTTTGTCATGGCTACACAATGAACAACTATTGCATGTTGATAAAAATGGGCAATGGGGTTGGGATATGGCAAAAATTAGCCAATCGAATATGCCAACGAGCGTGGTGGAATTATTCGGTTCAAAAGTCAATCAACTCCCTGCTGAAACAGTCGAAATTCTGTTGCTATGCGCGTGCATGGGCAATCGTTTTTCGGCTGAAGAAGTTTCACTGATTCAAGAAATTTCCTATCAAACACTGTTTGAACGACTAAAACCCGTTTTAAGTTTAGGATTACTGATTGAAAGCAAAATCGAATTGCAATTTGTTCACGATAGGGTTCAAGAAGCGGTATTGCGTTTTTTAAATCCCCCTCAACGACGCGAAATTCATTGGAGAATTGGGCAGCATTTACTCGGTGATATGGCGGTGAATTCAGCCCTTGAGCAACAAGAAAATTTATTTACCATTGCCGCGCATTTGAATTTAGGCAAACCTGAAAACCTTTCAGATCTCGAACTGTTTAATTTAAAAAAAATCAATTTTCATGCAGGCAATAAAGCCTTGAACGCTTTGGCAACACAAGCAGCAAATGAATACTATCGCAACGCCGTTGAATTGGTGCAGCTTGATGGTTGGGAAAAACATTACGAATTAACCTTTCGTTTGCATCAACGATTAGCCAAAACGGAATTGATGCTTGGGCGTTATGATTTATCAGAAAAATTACTCGACACCTTGTTAAATCGCGCCGCTGACGATTTAGACCGCGCCGAAGCTCTTGAGGATCAAACAACCTCGCTGTCATCGATCGGCAATTTTATTAAAGCGATTGAAACCGCAAATCGGGGTTTGGCTTATTTTGAGAAAGCCATTCCCGAAAATCCGCAACTTGCCGCAAAACGCACTGCGGAATTGATGACGCAAATTCACGAAAACAACGGCGATATTTGGCAAAAAATTCTTGAAATGCCTTTCACTCAAGAGCGCAAAAGTAAAATTGAACTCGCGTTTTATAGTGAGTTAATTCCTGATTTGTATATGTCAGGACTCGTGCCGCAATTGTATTTGTCCGCCGCACAATCGACGTTGCACTGTTTGCAAGGCGGCATGGATGAATCGGTAATTTATTCGTTTTCGATTATGGGTTTGAATTTAGGCGAACAAGAGCAATTTGAACTGGCGTTTAAATATCAAGATTTAGCCCATGAATTGTGTGCGCGTTATCCCGACACGTTTGGCGCAACACGCGGCATTAACGGCATTGTTTGGTGCAATATGCACTCGCGTTCACATCCGAGCGAAATTGTCGCGTATTGTCACAAAGGTATTCAAAGCGGCAAAAATTGCGGCGATTTGTACAACGCGGGCTTAACTTACGCGCCGTTAATGTGGAATTTGCAAGTACAAGGCGCGAATTTTAAGCAAATCGAAGAAACCGCCGCCGCGTGTTTGGAATTCTCGCAAAAAAATCAGCTCAGTTTTTCAGTCGGTATTGCACAAGCAATGCAAGCGGGTTGGATTGAACCCATGAAAAGCGCGACCGCGCCACTCATTCCGATGCAAGAAACCTTAAAACAATGGGAAAGTTGCAATCACGTTGCGTCTGCGGGCAGTTATTTTGTCCATTTGGGAATGTGTCATTACTACTATGGACGTTACGAAGAAGCGCAAGAAAGTTTAAACACTGTAAATCGCTATTTAACAGGACTTACAGATAATGTTTTAAAGCGACAATGGTATGTTTTTCAAGCCTTGAATGCGCTGGCATTGTATAAAAAAAATGGTGGCGATAAAGTCGCGATAATTGCAAAAGTGGAAGCATTGATTGCACCTGTTGAAACGTGGGCAAATTTGGGCGTATTGCTGCAACCGTATTTGCAGCTTTATCATGCGAAATATACGTATTGTTTTGGCGAATTTAATAATGGTTGTACGCATTATATCGAAGCCATCGAAACAGCTCGCCGTTTGAAATATACCTTTTTAGAAGGTTTCATTAACGAAAGTTTTAGTGATTGGTTGCGTGAAATAGGTTATCAAAGTAATGATCGTTATTGCCGTGAAGCAGCACGTCTTTATCATTTGTGTGGCGCACAAGGAAAAGAAATTCAAATTTTAGAACGTTCACCCATGTGCATAGAATTTGATTCACGGAGTGAAAATGAATCCATTGAAATAGCCGATAACCTTGTTTTACCGAATTTGGATGTAGATTATTTGGTGAAATCTTCACTCGCCCTTTCAGCAGAAATTGACCAAGAAAAGTTGCTCACCAAAATTATGGATGTCGTGCTGCAATCGAGCGGCGCACAACATGGTTATTTGCTCACGCAACATAAAGGTGAATGGGTGATTCGCGCCAGCGGTCATGTTTCAGAAGGCGTGCATTTTGAAACAAAGCTAAAACCACTCGATATGGAAACGCAACTTTGTTTAGGGATTGTGCATTACGCTTGCAGAACGCTCGATACGATTGTTTTAGCTGACGCGCAAACAGCCCGTGAATTTAAAGATTTACCTGAAATTGCGCGGCTAGGTTTGCGTTCCTTGCTTTGTTTGCCTTTGCGACGGCAAGGACAATTGATTGGTTTATTGTATTTAGAAAATCGGCTTGCACCTGATATTTTCACCCCTGACCGCGTGCGCGTAACGGAATTACTTTGTCAACAAGCGGCAATTTCCCTCGAAAATGCGCGAATGATGGCAGAAATCGGCGAATTTAACGCGCAGCTCGAACAGCGCGTGAGTGACGAAGTAACGCGAAATCGTGAAAAAGACCATTTATTGATTCAACAATCACGACTGGCGGTGATGGGCGAGATGATTAACAACATCGCGCATCAATGGCGACAACCGCTTAACGCACTCGGTTTAGTTTTAGGTAATTTGCAAGACGCACAACGTTTCAATGAATTAACGCAGGATTATTTAGCGCAACAAGTTGAGGAAGGTTGGCGATATATTCAAAATATGTCGCATACTATCAATGACTTTCGTAATTTTTTCTGCCCCGATAAAGACAAAGAAGTTTTCAATTTGAAAAACGCCATTCACGATGCAATAACGCTTGTTGAAGCCAGTTTTAAAGCACATTGCATTGAGTTAATTGTTGATGCGCCACACGATGTTTATATGCGTGGTTTTCCAAATGAATACGCCCAAGTGCTTTTAAATTTGATGACAAATGCAAAAGAAGCGATTTTGGTAAAAGGCTGCAACGATGGAAAAATTACGCTGACACTTCGGCAAGTTGAAAAGGTTGCACAACTGAATGTCACTGATAACGGTGGTGGAATTCGTGAAGAAATTTTACCACGCTTGTTTGAACCTTATTTTTCCACCAAAGAAACAGGCACGGGTATTGGGCTTTATATGTCTAAAATGATTATTGAAAACAGCATGAATGGGCAAATTAGCGTAAAAAATGTGTCAAATGGCGCAGAATTTTCTATCATCACGCCTTGCAGCAAACGACAAGAATAATCAAAGGGAACCTGTGTGAGTGAACACCATGAACAATAACACTAATGAAAATGATGATTTTGCATACCTAAAAAATTTAACACTGCTTTATGTCGAAGATGATTCGAGTATTCGCAATCAACTCGCACAATTTCTGAGTCGCCGTTGCGCGAATTTATATTTGGCAACTAATGGCAAGCAAGGCTTAGAAGTTTTTGAACAATGCCAACCTGATATGGTCATCACTGACGTGTTAATGCCAGAAATGGACGGGCTGAAAATGTGCGAAACCATACGCACGACACATCCAAAAATTCCCATCATCATCACCACTGCTTTTGAAGAGCCTCGCTATTTTCAACGCGCCATTGATTTGGGCGTGGATAAATATGTCACCAAACCTGTTGAATTAGCGATTTTAGAAGCCGCGCTTTTGAAATGTACACGCATTATTCGCGCTGAAATTGCCTTGCAAGAATTAAAAGAACGCACCACCGAATTGTTAGAAGCAGAGCGACTCGCAAAATTAGGGCATTGGCGATTGAATTTGCAAAATAATGAGGTCGAATGGTCAGATGAGCTGCTGCATATTTTTGAAGTAGGTGCGACGCATTTTGTCAAAAGTTACGCCGATTTTTTAAGCCTGATTCATCCCGAAGATAGAGAGCGCGTCAAACGAGAGCATGAAGCGCATTTAGAAAAAAATACCGATTACGATTTAGAGCATCGCCTGCTTTTGCCAAATGGCAACATTAAATATGTGCATGAACATTGCCAAACCGAACACGATACACAAGGGAAGCCGATTAGCACTTTAGGTACAGTGCAAGATATTACCGAGCGTAAATTGATTGAAGTTGAGCTAGAGCAATATCAACAACATTTAGAAGAATTAGTGGAAATGCGAACACTCGAATTGCAACGCTTAAAAAATCAAGCCGATGCCGCTAATCGTGCCAAAAGTATTTTTTTAGCAAACATGAGCCACGAACTTCGCACACCGTTGAATGCGATTTTAGGTTTTTCGCAACTCATTGAACGCGATCCGCAATTAAATGAAGAACATCGCAGTGAACTCAAAATTATCAATAATGCAGGCAAACATTTACTGGCGTTAATTAACGACGTGCTAGAAATTTCACGCATTGAAGCAGGACAAAGTCGCGTCCAAATTGAACCATTTGATTTACATGAACTGCTACAAGCCGTTGAAGATATTATTCGCACTCGCGCGGAAGTTAAAGGTTTAACGCTTAAAATTGAGTGTGTCGGTTCGTTACCGCATTTTGCGAAAGGCGATGTAAATCATTTGCGGCAAGTGTTAATCAATTTACTTGGCAACGCAGTGAAATATACGAAAAAAGGCGGTGTGACATTGCGTTTAACGCCCTTTGAAGATGTGATTTGCTTTGATGTAATTGATACGGGAATTGGCATTGCACCAGACGATTTGCAACGGGTTTTTTATGCGTTTTATCAAACCGAATCAGGTATTGCACATGGTGACGGCACGGGTTTAGGGCTGGCGATTAGTCAAGAATTTGTTCGTTTAATGGGCGGTGAAATTACAGTGAGTAGCACGATTGGTCAAGGCAGCACATTTTCCTTCACGTTATCGTTACCTGAAATTTCCGCACCTGCCGTTTGTTTAAAAAGACCTCTGAAAGTCGTCGCGTTGGCTGATGGGCAACCGACTTATCGAATTTTAATTGCCGAAGATGAACCTGATAATCGATTGCTGCTCACGCGCGTTCTGGAAAATGTCGGTTTTCAAGTTCAAGCAGTTAGCAACGGACAACAAGCGGTGCAAATGTTTGAATCGTGGCAACCTGATTTTATTTGGATGGATATGCGTATGCCTGTGATGGATGGTTATCAAGCAACCAAAGCTATTCGCACTTTGCCCAATGGTCGAGCCGTCAAAATTGCCGCTTTAACAGCCAGTGCATTTAAAGAAGATAAAGATTCAATTTTGTCAGTGGGTTGTGACGATATGCTCACGAAACCGCTTAATGAAGATAGTTTGTTTAAAATCATGGCGCAGCTGCTAAATTTAGAATATCGCTATTTCGATTTTGAAAAATTAGAAACTGCTGATGCAGAAGGCATTGGTTTAGATTTGAGTTTATTTCCAACGCATTTGCGCGAAGAATTAACACAAGCCGCTGATTTACTTGATATGGAAGCTGTGCAAGCGGTTGCGGATAAAATAAAAGCGGATTTACCTCATCAAGCACAAATTTTAGAAAATGCGGTGGCAA
>Ga0172367_10002015_pt1 | contig 28647 bp, 26 predicted proteins | sample Lak10m_FD_114542 | JGI IMG/M metagenome (GOLD analysis project Ga0172367, IMG submission 114542) | Freshwater microbial communities from Kabuno Bay, South-Kivu, Congo - kab_022012_10m | ecosystem: Environmental > Aquatic > Freshwater > Lake | place: Democratic Republic of the Congo: South-Kivu...
CACTTCAACGATACTTCGCGCATCAGGAGGCAAGACTTTTTTCAGCACTCCTAACTTCACCGCTCTTGAATATCCCATAATTCGCCTCCTTGTTGGACGCGACATCTATATTAACACATAGGGCCAGAATAAAAGTAGTTGATCCCAAAAAAAACCTGCTTTAATAGTTAATTCATTAACACGGAAGTCATCATTATATGAAGAGATTAAAGGAATCCGAATCGCGCAGTATTGTCTTGATTTTAGAGTATGATTCAGAATGGACCTGTTCAAATCCATTTCCTGTTTCACTCTTTATATCCAACAACTTCATCGGTTTTTTTTTATATAATATCACTTGAAGAGAAGGTTTTGATACGGCAACCAATGGCTTGAGAATTGCCCAAAATTTAGCCAGACAAATAGCACTCCACTATAAAGGAACAAGATACAAAGTATGATCAAGGTTCGATTATAAATACTTGTAATCAATATCGGTACTCTTGACAGGATAACTATTTGCATTGGTAGCAAATAGAGAGCCATTCGGTCAACAAATGTTGAACTGACAAAAACGAGTGGAAGCATTATAAGGCTGGTAACGCTAAAGATCATCCACAATCCAGAATCGCTATACAGTTCAGACCAACGTTTTCTGAAATATAGAAAAACTATCGATGAAGCGACATTCATCGCAACCCTGATCAAGGCGCCGGACGACTGCATCTGAGTATCTTGAATATAATAAAAGGCCAATCGTGCAATATGCTCCGCCAGAAATGCAGCAAAGGCAAGCCCAAAAAACAGCGTAAACAGAATGAGATTTTTAAAATTTCTCAAGGAATTAGCATAGAGAAATCCTATGGGAAGCATAAACAGTGCCGTTTTATGAAAAAGAACACCAAAAATCACCATTATATAGAACTTGACTTGCTTGCCGTTCATGAGATCAATCAGTCCCCACATGATGAACCCGATAGCTGCTGCCTGCCGTGTGTAGCCTGCTGCAACAACAATAACCAGATAAGGTATTGCCACTACTAGTGCGAGCCATGGCAAAGGCATATTTTTGCACACTCTAAGTAGGCCTGCAACGAATATGACAGCACAAAACAAATTGGTGGCATATATCCCGTTAAGATAGTTCAAAGAGAACCAGTAAACGAGACCAAAACCAAGGTCGTCAACAACTCTATGTACTTGAAATGCTTTCGAAAAACTTATACCTCTAAGTTCAGTAAAATTTTCTATATATGACTCCCAATCCCCTCCGACTTCATGTCGCAAGCCGATAATAACTATCAGCAATGCTCCATACAGAAACCACTGGAGCTTTGGTAAAGCACCTTTAGCTATCCAGGGGCTAATACCTGCAAGCATAGGAACGAGCAACATAAGCCAGTATACCGTCATCGGTTCTCCTCAAGCCAAGCCTGAAACATCAGGACTGTCCAGAGCCGTACTGTCCAATCATATCGGCAACTCTGATGCTGCTCCCAAATTTCACGGATTGGTTCCGGATTTAAATAGCCCTCCAATTCAAGTCGTCGTAAATCAAGCAACTCTTCCGCCCAGTCACGAAGCGGTCCGCGTAACCACTGCCCTACGGGTATACAGAACCCTGCTTTCGGTCGTTCAATCAGCTCTTTCGGAACGTATTTATATAGAACTTGCCGAAGTACCCATTTACCTACACCATCCCTGATCTTCATATTAAGTGGTAATCTCCATGCCAGTTCAGCAACACGATGATCAAGAAATGGAACCCGGGTTTCGAGGCTTACACCCATAGCTGCGCGGTCAACTTTTGTCAAAATATCATCCGGTAGGTAGGTAAGAGTGTCCCATAGCATCATGCGATGTTCCGCATCATTGAGACCTATAACGAGTTCCTGGTTATCCAACTGCGAAGGGAGATGATTGTCTCCCTTAACAAGATCGATATTCGCAGGCCATTCGGTCACAAGACTTTTATAGAGGTCATCCAGACTCTTGACCGTTTTCATTCTATATGCCAATTTATGCGCTTTATCACCAAGCCTTGCAACACCATGGCTGCCACCTCGAAGCTTACTCCCCAGTTGATCCCATGCCTCAATTGGAACCTGCTGTATACTCCTACCAAGAGTCTGCCGCAATGCCGGAGGAAGCCATGCAATTTTATTCCAGATATTAGCGGCCCAGAAATAGCGGTTATAGCCACCAAAAAGCTCATCACCGGCATCTCCCGAAAGCGCCACCGTGACATTTTGACGCGCTGCCTGGCACACCAAATAAGTAGGAATTTGTGAGCTATCCGCAAATGGTTCATCGTATAAACGGGGAAGAAGCGGAATAACTGCTTGAACATCATCAGAAGTCACTCGAATTTCATGGTGATCAGTACCAATATGTCGAGCAACTGCCGATGCATGGGGTGATTCGTCAAATCCTGCCTCATCAAATCCTACCGTAAAGGTCTGTACCGGGCGGGAGGACTGCTCCTGCATCAATACAACAATTGTAGATGAATCAACACCTCCAGACATAAATGCTCCTAAAGGCACATCTGCTTCAGCCTGTAGTGCCACAGATTCTCTTAGCGCTGCATCAAGAAGTGATACAGCTTCACTTTCACTCCGAACCGGATCAGCCAAACCCCTACGAACAACATCGGTCATCATCCAATATGGTTCAGTATGCACTTTTCGATGGGTAAAATCATCTGCACATAACGTCAGTATAGTGCCGGGCAGCAACTTGTAGATATTCTCATAAATAGAATATGGAGCAGGAACAATGCAATGCTTCAAGTAGAGGGCAAGAGCACCTCTATTAATGGAGTTATCAAAATAAGGGTGTACACGCAAAGCTTTGAGTTCTGAACTAAAAACAAATGTTTGCTGAATGCTGTTGCCTAACCATCCATAATAGAGCGGCTTTTCGCCGAAACGATCACGGGATATGGTAATTTGATGTTTATTTTTATCCCATAAGGCAAATGCAAACATACCAACACAACGCTGCAAAGTAAGCTGCACTCCCCAGACGGTGAAACACTCAAGCAATGTTTCCGTGTCAGAATGTCCATGCCAATTTGGAACGATACCTTCACGCGATAATGCAGTACGAAGAGATAAATGATTGTATATCTCCCCGTTAAATATTAGCACATACCTCCCGCATGCTGAATGCATTGGCTGAGCCCCATTTTTTGAGAGATCCAGTACCGCTAATCGTCTATGCCCGAGTGCAATACCCGTTGAAACATCAAACCATGTTGAACCTGCGTCGGGACCTCGATGGACAAGAGTTTGAGTCATGGACGCTATAATGGAAGAGGGCTCCAAAGGAGTTTTTGGAGACCAGAATCCGGTCAATCCGCACATAATAAATACATCAATATTTCTATATTTTCAGCTCTATGCATAAAGATAATCAAGGGAACTAGTATAGCTATAAAAAGACCATAAAGTTAGCTGCATATTATTTCGAATAAAAATTAATCTTTTCAATCCAGGATGTGCCTACATTGTTCTCTGAAAACAATAATTGTATTATATTCTTTCCAGTAGAACTGATCAGATCAAGGTCATGACGATTAACTGTAGAAGATATTACCGAAAGAAGGCCTTTTAATGAACCATCATATTGGATGTAATGAATATCTGGTTCAAGACCAAGGCCGTGTAACCTTTTCGAATCTGCAAACACAATACAACCGCATGCCATTGCCTCAAACATCCCTAACGCAGGAAAACCTGAGGCTTCTTCACCTATAACCGCAAATTTGTATTTATTATAGATCTCAACTATATCCAGGGCTAAATACTTTTTTTGTGCGACAAAATAATGACTTATCCAGTCAGTAAATAGAGATGAAGATAAATAGGTTCGATATGGTGTAACCAGACATTCTATGTAACGGGATACTTTATCTCTATTCTCATATATTTCTTTGCGTAATGGATGGTACGTATCAAATCCGGTTTGTTCCATATAATCCTTATATGCACATACCGGCATCTCCTGACGAAGATTATGAACGCTACCAGTTGCCACACAACGAGGCTCTCTTAGAAATAACGGAGTTCTGTCAACAAATCTGGATTTAACCGCAAATGGAAGTGTTATAAATTCTTTTTTATACCACGAAAAATATGCGTTAAAATAATCATTTTTTGAAAGATCCGAATCACCAGCTAACCATACATTTTTAATTTTTTTTATATTTTCCGATTTTTCTTTTGTAGAGACAAAATAATGGCTGAGATGAAAACACACATTACCAAAAGCATTAAGAAGGTTTTGTCGAAGCACAAAGTTTCCTATTGCAGCCTTATAAGAGAATACGAGCAGAGTGTAACTCTTAAGACTTTTACAATTTACGGATATTCTTTCTATTTTTGCTATTTTATTTAGATTAACCCAAACCTTATACTCTATGAGAGATATCAATACTCTTATAAATTTCGGGAGTTTCCTGAAATATATTGGCGAGATAAAGCATGATATAGTACCATCGACTATTACTGATAACTTTCCTTGTTCTTTTATGAGGGCATTAATTAAAAAGCCGTATTTCTTCAGTGGACGTCTCTGTAGCAGACGAAAATGAGGCGGTTCACCTAAAAAATCATCAAGATGAGGATTATAAAGAATAATTTTTTTCATTGTAGAATTTTACCAGTCATACAACGTACTTATCGTCCGGGACGGACGGAACTTTTATTACAATCGTATGCGTATCTTCAATAGCTATAAAATCAGTAATATCACCCGGAGAAAGAACAATAATACTACCCGGGCCCCACTCTTTACCGCACATCTTCACTCTACCACTTGCAATAACTGTTATTTCAGTTGCAATTTTGTGAAAATGAACCTGCTCAGAATCACCTGACTTATATATTTTCAGTCCAGCTTCAAAAGCATCTGTTTGCAGTACCGATGGAGTAAATCTACCAACAAACCAGCCTTTTACCATTTCTGATAATTGATATATTTTCAAGTTCTTTGCTCCATTGATTGTTCAAATTCATTTAACTGCTTTTCCGTTTTTAAAGGGTGATATGCTGATCTTTCAATTTCCTTTACTATAATTTTTTTAGAAATTAACACAAGTTCATTTAATGATGGTGTCACATAAAATACATCATCGACGGATGCATTTTTTCTAATCATCTGCTCAACTGCGAAAACAAAGTCACTTGTTTTTTTAAACCAGAATATGCCTGTATTAGCAAGACGACTTATAGGGCGCTTTTCAGCTGCCTCAATAACAATGCCATTGTTATTGACTCTGACGTATGAATATCGCGGATGTGTAGAGTCAAAAACGAAAAGACCCGCATCAGCATCGCTATTTTCAAAAAAAGTAATTTCATCACTTAGGTTAAGATCAATAAACTGATTCGCATTAATTAGCAATAAACCTTCAGACTGGTCAAAATCGATAACACTATATAGTGCTGTACATGCTGCACCCTGAGAAGTTCCTTCCATGGATACAACACTCGCTTTATCATCGATCATCCTGCAGATATCACTGAGATAATATTTTGATACGTCTTCACGATTAAATATGAAAGTTAACTTTACATCTTTTTGACCTTTGCATTGATCTGCTATTTTTTGGAGAAGAATAGACCCCTCAATTTCAGTAAGAAAAAGCGGAAATTTTTCTCCCCCAACCTGAAAAGCAGGAATTCCAGCAGCTAATATCAAGACATTCATACTTTATCCTTTATTTATCTTGTCGATTGTATTCATAATCGAATGCAACGTAACATCCTCAACTTTGTTGACCTTAAGCAAATGAGCACCAGATGCAAGAGCCGCCTTGATTCCGTTTTCGTTATCCTCAACAACAAGGGCTTCACCAGGAGATATCCCAAGTTTTTCTATGGCATTAACATAAATCTCGGGAGATGGCTTTCCATGCACGACATCCTGGTTCGACAATATCAGATCAAGATATTGCAGCAAATCAGCTTTTTGCATCATTACTTCAACGGTATTTCGAATTGAATTTGATGCAACGGCAAGGCTATATCCAAGTGACTTTAAATTAGATAATGCATATTGATGCACGAACACAGGCTTACAATACTGATAAACCAAATCCATAGTGTATTGTTGCTTCATTTCATTGATAAATGGATGGAGTTTTGTGGGTAAACCACTAACCACACTCAACATATCAAGTTTTATTTTTGTAGGCAACCCATCGAAAGTTGTCAAATGATCATATCTTGATATTTCAAGACCAAACAACCCCAATGCTTTATTAAGTGCTTGATAGTGCCATTCTTTAGCATCTACAAGAACACCATCCATATCAAATATCACAGCTTTGATCATTGCTATACTCCAAAATATAACTTTGCTTTTTCCGGATAATCAGTGCATAAATAGGTCTTATTACTATTAATAAATTCAGGGCTATTCTTTAACATATCCCATAAATTAAAATAATCCCGTTTATGCAATTCTGACGACACAATACAAACCTTTTTCCCCATTCTTAAAAGACCATCAATAGTTTTCACATCATACCATATGTCTTCAAATGCATCAAGCCATACTCCTTCACATTTCTCGATCCATGGAGGAACTGATTCCACTTCACTCATGCGAGCGAATACGGAATTATCGTCATTGATATACCCCCTCATATCAGGAATAGACATATCAAAAACAAACGAGTCAATTAGCGGAAAACGGGATAATTCTTGTTTCATTTTTCCAGCCAGTCCATCCGCCTTGATGTTGAGTGCGAGAGTTATACCATCTGGGCATAACAACAGGAGTTCTCTGAACATCATTTCACTGCCATTTGGCGGATCATGTGAAATAACAAGATTTCCATTACAGTCTCGTAAATCTGTCTCGGTACCGAAACCAAGACCGAACGAACGAAGAAAAGCTGTTTTAGTATTTTTCTCCGTCTCTTCAACCCAGTAACCCCTATGGGATAATATTTTCATATTGCTAAAACCTGCTTGAAACCGGGTGCTTTAAAAAATATTCAAGATCGGCAGGAGTACCAAGACCGTACATTCCATTCCCAACGCTACCAATGTTATACACTCCAATTTTAGCTTTCTTAGCAATCAACATATTATAAACCGGGGCCACATAAAACTCATTATTAACTCTGATATCAAGTGAAATCATTTTTTCAGCAGCCTCAACAAAATCTTTACCATTTCTGAAATTATATATTCCTACTGTTGCTTCATTTGATACCACCTCTTTTTCAACTACTTTTTTAGCAAACCCATCTTCACCCATCATAGCGTATGACCATTTTGGATCACTCGCATACATAGTCATAATAAGACCATCATAATTTTGATTCAAACTATATTCCAAATAACTATTAATATCTATATCAACATATTGATCTGAATTTGCAATCATTAGTTGATCATCGTTATTGATATAGTCTCTTGCTTTTAATACCGTGCATGCGGCACCTTCAGTAAGCCCATTTATCAAAATCACTTCTGAACCATGCGCCCAATCTTTTAATTTGTGAGATATAGCATAAGTTTCATCATGTTCGTTTTGACAAATAAAAATAAATTTATGTGCACCTGTAGGCCTAAGATTTTCGATAACAACCTGAATCATAGACTTATTTTTTACATCTATCAGCGGCTTTGGTTTCATATATCCTTCTTTTGTAAAACGTGAACCTAAACCTGCCATGGGAACAACAATATTTAACATGCTTATCTGTTAATCATATTTAGAATATTTGTAACCACAATTACTAAAATGCAAATAATTGTGAATATACTTTTTCATATTGTTTATTAGCATATTCCAGGCTTAATATTTCCATTGCTTTCATTCTTAATACCTCACCACCCATACTCTGTATTACGTGAAATCTACCTATTACTTCATTCAGTTCAGCATCAGTAATCTCAGAGAGTATTACCCCGCCATTCAGTAAACTAATTTGCTTTGATACATCACCTATTCCCTCATTACTGATGACCGGAATTCCAGCAGCAAAACTCTCAATCATTTTTGTCGGTGACATACTAAGCCTTGCATAGGATGGTTTCACAAAATTCACAAGAATATCGATCGTTGACAGCAAAAGCGGCACTTCTTCTCGTTGTGCATAACGAACTACCATCCTTGAGTCAAGGGCTTTTGGTAAATACTTATCTTTTAGATTTTTAAACGTTTTAATATCCTGAGTTATTACAACCGCAAATATATCATGACGAATTTCTGATGCAAGCTGAAATAATCTAAAGAATTTCTCAACAAGATACATAGACCCAACTGAACCAAGATAGCCTAATACACATGAATTTTGAGGGATATGTACTTTATCCCTTGCTTGTACACGATCATTAAAGGTAACTAAATGAAAATGATTAAAATCAGCGCAACAGGGAATAACTGTTATATTCTCAACTAATGAGCCGCGGATTTTATTTATCTCAGTAACTACTGCTTCTGTTAACACTATAATTTGATCGGCTTTGCTCAAAAGTTTTTTTTCTACTCTTTTATAATATGTATATTGAAATCTATCAATGGTTTTTGAAAGATCCCATCCACCCTTATCAACTCTTTCATCTACCCATAATCCGCGAAAATCAAATATAAGTTTTATTCCAATTAGTTTTTTAATCAGCAATCCAACCTGTGCTGCGCCATGACTTCGCGCATGAACTATATCAACCTTATATTTTAGTGCTAAGTATAACCCAAACAGGTACATCTTTATAAGATCCCATAATTTCCCAAATATCCCGTATTTTGAAGTAAAACTAAGTGGAAACCATTTAATATTAGCTGATATTAATTCCGCTTTTTTTTTATCTGCCCCTTTAATATATTTATCAATTTTCTCAAAACTCAATACCGTCACTTCGTCTTGAATTAAGGCGATATTTTTAATATAAGGCAGGATCTGGCTTGCTCCCAAGGGATCCAGAAGTCCATCATATGTCAAATACAAAACTTTCACTTTAAAATATCCATACTTATATTATTGTAACACTCACGACGCGCAAATAATTATAATGTATAACAAGTAAATATTTATATTGATAATTTATTAACTTTACCCCACAACAATAAATTGATTATTCTCCAAAGCTGTGGCGTCATTTTACTCTGATCTTTTATTGCCATACTTATTTGTGTCTGCAATTCGTTTTTGTCGTATATATCAGAGGAAGAGATCAACGCGTTAATAGTGTTTTTTAATGGTGACAACCATCGACCCATAGGTGTTTCAAAACCAATTTTATCCTTTCTATCCAAAACAGCATCAGGCACAATACCTCGCATTGCAGCGCGAAAAATTGACTTTGTTTCTCCACTTTCTGAAATCAAATAAGATTCAGGAAGTGAAAAAATATATTCGGCTATTGGTAACGTCAAAAATGGAACCCTGTTTTCAATAGAAAATCTCATTGCATTGCGATCACCATAACGCAAAAGAGTTGGCAGTGTTCCTTCCGTAACAGCTGAATAAAGAGCTTCCATAACTCTTCTTCTTTTTGCATTGTCATTCTGCTCTGATCGTGAAGATAAAAATGACACCCCAGCATCAGCGTATGCATTTGATTTAAACCATAAGGGTGTTTTGTCTCTCCCGATAAGCATCAATCCAAGTCTGTATATAATTTGGCTTGGAATCAGCTGACCAATTAATGATCGCCAGGCCGACTGACCATCTCTGCCTGGCCATTTTTTCCAAAGGACAGCAAATCGTAGCATTACTCCTAATTCTCTTCCCTCAAACAAACTGCGCATGCGAGGACCAGCATATCCATGATATCCAGCAAGTAATTCATCTGCCCCCTGTCCTTCTATCATTACTGTTATGTTATTCTTTCTTGCCTCTTGAAATACTTTATATTGTGCATAAATACTCGTACTTCCGAATGGCTCACCTTGTGTCTTAACTAAATCCATTAACTCACCAGAAAGATCATCTTCACCAATAGAAATCTTGTGTTCTATTGCATTTACATGTTTATTTACTAAATCAACCCATGGCTCCTCAGATATTGCATCATGTTGAGCAATAAATGAAAAAGTGTGAATAGGTATTTCCGGTTCTAAATACCTTATCGCACATACCAGTGCAGAAGAATCTATTCCTCCTGACAAGGCGACACCAAACGGCACATCACTGCGAAGATGAAGCTTTACACTTTGAAGAAATATTTCTCTTAGTTTTTCAGCGGCTTGATTAAAAGTAAGTGTGGATGTTTGTTCGATACTCGGCTTCCACCACTTTGATATTTTATATTCAGCAGGATTATTCAGATCAAAACACACCATGTGTGATGGCGGGACATGATAAATATCCTTCACAAAAGTGTTTATTCCGGTATCCTGAATGCCATAAATCAGATAATCATATACGCGCTGAAGATTAAGAACTTTAGATTTATTTGCAAGTTCAACGAGAGCTGACTCTTCAGACGCAAAAAATATACTTCTACCGTTATAATTATAAAAAAGGGGCTTTATACCAAATGCATCTCTTACAAGTGTCAATGATTTATCTTTATTGTCATAGATTGCAAATGAAAACATCCCAATAAGCCTGTTAAGGCAACCTTGACCCCATATACTCCATGCTGTAATTAATACCTCTGTATCTGATTCGGTATGAAATTCAAATCCATATTCTTTAAACTGCTCTCTTAATTCTTTATAATTATATATTTCGCCATTAAAAACGATTGTATAACGACCATCGACAGTGCACATCGGTTGATGACCGGCTGAAGATAAATCTATAATAGAAAGACGAGTATGGCCTAAAGCCAATAAACCATCGTCAATATTTATTGTTTCAATACCATAATCATCCGGGCCTCTATGTTTCAGAGCATTGATACTATCACCCAAACGATCATCAAAATCTTTTGGTTTTTCTTCCCAAAAAGCGCCAAATATACCACACATTAAGTAATGAATTTCAAAATAAATAAAACGGACTTATTTTATCAAAAGTTTTTGCTATTACTCACAACAATGTTTCAAGAATAATATTTGCTGCATCACCATTCCCATATGGTTGTTCATCTATTTTTAGTGGTTTTTTTGTTTTTTCAAACGCTTCAATAATCGAATGTTTGTCTGCACCAACAAGGGTATTCCATCCTGATGTTACCGTTTCTATCCATTCAGTTTCATCTCTTAAGGTGATGCAGGGAACGGCATGAAAAAAAGCCTCCTTTTGGATTCCACCAGAATCTGTAAGAATAACTTTTGCACCCATTTCAAGTCTTTGCATTTCAAGGTAAGGAACAGGGTCGATCACTCTGATGCCATCCAGGCAGCTTTGCTTGCCTGTATTGATGATCAATTTATATGTACGAGGGTGTAGCGGAAGCAGGACGGTATATTTTTCAGCAATCTCTCGTAAAGCACTGAAAATATTTTTCAGGCGTTCAGGATTGTCAGTGTTTTCAGCTCTATGCAAAGTACAGAGTACATAGTCCCTATCCATCAACTGCCATGTGTCAAGCGATATGTTGTGAAGTGCCATCTCCCGATAATGTAAGGTGGCATCATACATAACATCACCAACATTTTTGATGGTCTGAACCCTGTGCCCAGGTAATGCAAAGGGATAACCTTCAACTTTTAGATTTGCAACTGCTGTTGTAGTAGGACAGAACAGAATTGTTGATATGCGATCCGTGAGTGTACGGTTAATTTCTTCAGGCATGGCAAGATTGAACGAACGAAGACCGGCCTCAACATGAGCAAGCGGAACATGAAGCTTGGAGGCCGCTAATGAGCCTGCCAACGTAGAATTGGTGTCACCATAGACTAATACCCAATCGGGTCGTTCCTGCTTAATAAGAATTTCGATTCCCTCAAGCATACGGCCAGTCATAGCGCCGTGATCCAAACCTGAGACACCAAGGTTGTGTGTAGGTTTCGGAATATCGAGCTGGTCAAAAAACGTCTTCGACATGTTTGTATCAAAATGCTGACCAGTATGGACGATAATCTCGTTTATTTCATTTCTTGATTTGCTTTGATTATAGACCCGGATAACACGACTCACTGCAGCAGCCTTTATGAACTGCGGACGAGCTCCTACAATGGTAAATACCTTTAATTTCACAGTCAACTTATTAACCTTTCTTGATTAAGTGTTTCAACGATGCGATATTGATCTGTCAGGGAAAGATCCGGCCCCATAGGTAAACTGAGAACCTTTTGTGAAATCTCTTTGGCAATTGGAGTGAGATCTCCACCACAAAAACGTTGATAGGCTGGTTGTTCATTTAACGGGACAGGATAATGAATCGCGGTAGGTATGCCAGCATCGTTCAGCAAGGTTTGAAGCAACGCCCTGTGCTCAGTGAATATAGTGTATTGCGCAAAAACAGAAGATCGATCGGACTTTTGCATTATTCGGGTAATGCCTGCGTCATCAAGCAATTTATTGTAACGAGCACCTATTGATTCCCGCTGCTGAACTTCCCAATCAAAACGGGTAAGTTTTGAAAGTACAATAGCGCATTGCAGGGTATCCATACGGCCACCTATTCCAATGCGGGTATGCACATATCTTTTACTTTGACCATGAACTCGTAGCTCTCGGCAAATTTGAGCTATGTTATCGTCATTTGTAAAAACAGCACCGCCATCTCCATAACAGCCAAGTGGTTTTGATGGAAAAAAACTGGTACAACCAATAGTGCTTAAGTTACAACTCTTTTGACTTTTATAGGTAGCACCAAAGCTTTGGCATGCATCTTCAATGACGGAAATGTTGCAGTATTTGGAAGCAACAGCGTTAATTTCATCCATATCAGCCGGTTGACCATAGAGACTGACTGGAATGATCGCTCTGGTTTTTGACGTTATTTTATCCTCAATTTTTCGTACATCTAAATTGCACGTATCAGGTTCAATATCCACAAATATCGGGGTGGCGCCTAAAAGAACAATAACTTCAGCCGTGGCTATAAAAGTAAATGGGGTTGTTATGACTTCGTCACCTTTTCCAATGCCCAGCGCCATAAGGCTGATAAGCAATGCATCTGTACCACTACTCACCGTAATACAATGTTTCGCTCCTGTATAAAGCTGCAAACGCTCTTCAAGTTCACGGACTTCCGGCCCAAGAATATACTGGCCATGCTCTAATACGGCGGATATACGTTTATCTAATTCAGACTTGATGGCTGCCTGTTGTGTTCTAAGATCGATAAAATCCATATTCTTGTTTAGTTATAAACGAGTTTACCTGTTCAGTGGGAGGGGATCATGGGAGATTCATCAACCCTCTCGCCATATTCATTCATCCATCCAATATGGCGGGCAGGCACCCCGGCCATCAGCGAAAATGGCTGAACATCATTGATCACAACCGCACCGGCAGCAATAAAACAGTATTCACCCAGAGTAACACCGCAAACAATTGTTGCATTTGCACCAATTGTAGCACCTCTCTTGACATAGGTTCGACGATATTCATTTTTTCGGACTATAGCAGATCGAGGATTGTAAACATTGGTAAAGACCATGCTCGGCCCACAGAATACGTCATCTTCAAGGGTAACTGCATCATATATGCTCACATTGTTCTGTACCTTGACGTTGCTTCCGATAACCACATCATTTCCCACAAACACATTCTGACCAAAAGTGCAACGCTCCCCGATCTTCGCTTTGCTGCAAATATGAACCCAGTGCCAGACTCGCGTGCCTTCGCCAAGTTGGGCACCTTCATCAACAATAGCTGTTGGATGGATTGATATACTCATCGTGCTCTGTATTAAATTTCATGATAATTTCAGGTGAGTTTCCTTTAAACAAAAAAGGAATAAATGTTTCAAAAAACCTTCAGATACACTCCTTCACTTTTCTTGCCAAGGATCGAGCAGTTGTCCACTTCCCTCCATAGACCGTAAGAAGATTTTGATCCTTCTGGATCGCATACTCACGACTTGCTCTTGAAGGATTTGCGTCTGATCGCAGGAGTGGACGCAAACCGGCAAAGGTATCCACAATATCAATTTCCGTGATCTTAGGCGTAATGTAATGATTATAGGCGTTAAGCAGGTAATGCGTTTCCTCATCGCTGCATACCGGATTGGCACCGAGAAGCTGCCTCACTTCAGTAGTGCCGATAAGCATTTTCCCCTTCCACGGAAGCACAAAAAAAATCCGCCTGTCGGTAGGTACCTCAAGGATAAGGGCACTTGTACAAGGCCGATCGATAATGAGATGGCTGCCTCGAACAAGATCCAGCCTGTATGTGGGGATGATATTACTCTTTAAAAGAAGATGCTCAGCCCATGGACCGGCAACATTCAAAAGACGGTCAAATATTTTTTCATCTCCATCGGAAAGCCGCATGGTTCCATTGCAGGAGACTGAACCAACCTCAACATGTTCATATATCGTTACACCCGCCTCACGACATTGCGCAGCAACCCAAAGACCAAGGCGATAATCATCCATTTGCACATCATGATAAAGAAAACCACCATCAAGACCGCCTGATCTCAATCCCGGAACATTATTAAGAACACCAGCTCTGTCAATCCAGCATGATAAAGGAAGCGTTGAGGTTTCTGCCATATATTTATAAAGACCAAATCCTAACCCGAGCATCCAGCGCGATCTTTTGCCTTCACGATATTTTGGATAGATGATCGGAAGTATACTGGTCAGTTCAGGTGCGATTGCGAGCCATGCCTTTCGCTCCAGCAAAGCCTCCCGTACAAGTCGGAATTGTCCGTGTTCAAGGTATCTTACCCCCCCATGAAGAAGTTTAGAGGAGGCCCTACTGGTGGCCTGCATGACTCTGTCACGTTCAAAAAGAGTGACTTGATGACCATCTTGAGCAAGCAGCCATGCACAACAAAGCCCGTTGATGCCACCGCCGATCACGCCAATCTGCATTGATCAGTATTCCAAAGGTAGTGAAATGGTTTTACCATCACGAGCGGACATATAAGCAGCAATAATGAGCTCTAAAGACTTTAAGCCTTCACGGCCATCGGTTTCCGGTTCCGCCTCGCCTCGAAATACATCTATAACATTCTTATAATACAATGGATGACCGAACCCGTAGACTGATGAGGTCTGGTAATTAGCGGCCTGGACCTCAGTGTCATAATCACGAGACTCATCAAATTCCCATAATTGAATATCATTGACAGCTACACCACCAACACGAACACTGCCTTTTTCACCAAGTATGGTAATACTACCCTCTAAATTTCTTGGATAGGCAAGCATGGTAACACTCATAGAGCCCAATGCACCATTACGCCACTGAACATTCAATACTCCGGTATCTTCAACTTCAATATTTCTCGTAGTGCTTGTCATTGCCTGAACTTTATCGACAGGACCGATCAGCCAATCCAGCAAATCGACATAATGACTTGCCTGATTCATAAATGCGCCACCATCGAACTCCCAGGTACCTCTCCATTTCGCCTGATCATAGTATGATTGGGGGCGAGACCAGAAGACATTAAGATGGACCATATGGATACGGCCAAAACGTCTTTCATCGATTGTACGCTTAAGTAATTGCAGGGTAGTATTCCGTCGATTCTGTTTAACGACGAAAAGATGTACGCCTGCATTATCACATGAACGAACCATCTGAACGCCATCCAGCCAGCGTGTCGCCATAGGCTTTTCAGTCATCACATGCTTGCCAGCATCAGCCGCTTGAATAGTCTGACGTGCATGAAGTCCGCTCGGAGTACAAAGTACTATCAAATCGATTTCCGGGATCTTTAATAACTCCTGGTAATCTGAAATGCCGTATGCACCGGTTAAGTTGACAGCATTATCAAGAGCAGCTTTGTCATTATCACAAACAGCTATAAGTTCAAGATCATTTGAATGTTGCTTTATTGCCTGGAAATGTTTTTCCGCAATTCTTCCACAACCAACAACTGCAAGCTTGATTTGACGGTTTATAATTTTATTTTTCATTAGGTTATTTGTGTATAATAAAAACGTTATAACAATAACGCTATTTTATAGAAGAGATTGACTTATGTGCACATATTACGTAATATGGAGATAAAATTAGTCCTTTTGAAGGGATTATTTTTATGATTTCATTAAAAGCTCTTTTCAAAAGAGCCTTATATCCGCTACCCATCTCGTAATAATCACCAGGAATAATAGCACAAGTAAAACCGGGAGCCTCAACAACAGATTTCAACCACTTAAATTCCATTAAATGTTCACACCAGTTACCAGTGTATGGATCGCAGGTATTATTTTTGTGAGTGTTTCTGTATATAATATTACCGAACTTGACATACTCCTCAACAAATTTATTAATATCACTTACATTAAGACCTCTCGTTTTCTCTGCAAGGCTTTTTATAGTAAAATCATCAAAATCCGGTGCGATATTTTTTATTATATCATATCTTGCATCAAAATACGCCTTAAGAGTATCCCTTTTTTTGTCACCCCATGATTCTTTCCGAGAGCTGTATTCTGCCGTCTGCTGTTTTTTCTTAAGTACGGATACAATAAGTGGATTTGCAATATTTGCACTTGAAGCATAAATAACACTGCTATTATCGCCCATTAATGCATACAACTCCTTAAAATGTAAGTCTACATCATATATATGCTCAACAACATCATAAGAAGCAATTGCATCAATATGAATATTATTGGATTTTATCAATTGCCCCAATTTATCTATATCACCACAAATAAAGTGCTTGATGGGAAGATTGAGAGATTTCGAGATAATAGCTGCATCGGCGCAACAGACATCATATATATCAGTATAAATAACAGTACCCACTCCAACCTGAACAGCAAGCAAAGAAAGTAGACCACTACCACCGCCATAATCGACAAAAACAAAACTGCTTAATTTTTCTATCTTGATATCTCGAAGTGAATGATATAGTATTTTAACATAAACAGAAAGTACCGAGTCGAGAGAAGATAGCTTGTCAGTTAAATACCTTTTATTGTAATCTGATATTTGCAGGGAAAATATATCTATATTATTTATTTTTTCTTGCAATCTATTTTTAGCTGTTTCCAACAAGCTAAGCAACTGTTTATTCATATACTTAATACCGATAGAGATAATTAGTTAATCAGATCAACTATTTGGAATTGACTGCTGAGCCTTTTCAAGTTTCTTGTATAACTCGCCAAGAAGAATCAGCTTATCAATAAACGGCTTGGCTGACAATGACACTTCCTCCCTCGAATGCATGCGCATTTTATGAGAATACCGAATTATCTCATCCAAATCACAGGGGCCATTGCGATAAAAAAGAAAGTTTGATGGGAAAGACTCCGTGTATGTGGCATATACGGGTAAGCCTAAAGATAGATACTCTCTTACTTTCAAAGTTGATGCCTGCTGCATGCCAAGACGGTAATGAGCAAAAGAGGACAAACCAAGCCATGCGCTATTAATTAATTCCGATATTTTATCACGTGGTAACAAACCATGGATTTTACATCGACTATCCAGAGATAATCTGGCCTGTAAACTATTTGATACCTTCCCTACAATATGAACAATACATGTTACTTTTGATTTTGAAAGTGCATCACAAAAAAGATCCAGTCCATGCCATGATGCATACTCTGAGGCTACAAACAATAGTTCAGGGAGATTTTCCGAGCGTAGATCATTAAGAGAATAGTTTATATTGTCATAAGATATCCCGTTAGGATAAACAATATATTTCTTGCCAGAAGACTTCGATCTTGCCATTTCCTTAAGAGCCACTTCCTCTGTAACAGCAATAATGCCATCAGCATTTCTGATATTAATATGACCAATAATATATTCAAGGATAGACTTGGCTTTAAATAAAAATCCTTTATAACTATTTAATTCAGTAACGAATAAGGTGTGATGGACTAAATATACAGTGGCTCGTTTTTTGAACTTATTAAGATAAACATATAAAAGATAATCACAGGGCTGATATCGTATTAAAACAACATCATACTTATTTTCTATTATTTGCGTATAAATCCAATCATAATATTTTTTTTTAAATAGGAAGCGACTACGCGGATCACAATCTGACAATGTAAAGATTTGAAAATCACGTTCGACTTTACCGTAGCTTTTAACATCCCATTGTAAATCAAGATTTTTAGCCGCTTTAGATTCCGCCTCTATTTGATGAACTATTCCTAACACAGGATATGTCATCTGCGTCACATGTAATACCTTCATGATAGATGAAATCTATTGTACAGCATGATATTTATTATCATAAATGCGACTGTAATGACAATGACAGCAAAGACTCAATAAAATCGTTATATACCATACAAGCATTGTAATTTGACTTTATGTGACTATAAGGATCAAAAATAACCTTTTCACTATTACAAATCTCAATATATTTATTCAATGTATGAGCAATTTCGATAGCAGAAGGGTTTGCAGACATCAATATTCCAGTTTTTGGTGTTATCAGGTCTGAAATGCCTCCAATATCAGGAGCTATTGCCGGTACGCCAAAAGACATAGCCTCCATGATCGAGACCGGAAGGCCTTCAGATTCACTTGAATTGATAAACACATCAATCTTTTCTGATTTCAGGTATTCCAATACTTCTGAATGGTCGATATATCCTTTAAAATCATATTGTATACTTTTTACCTCACACAAATGCACTTTTGCGTAATTAACAATTTCATCATAACCTATACCAGCACCAATATGGGTCCAGAAAATATTGATTGCATTATTTTTAGATAAAATCACCAATGCGTCAATAATTTTATCTATTCGTTTTATTCTATCGCATGTAGATACTGATAGTACATGAAACGTCTTTTCACTTTTATCTCTATGCAGTAATTGATTCGGAACGAAAACCCCCAATGGGCTTACAATTACTTTATTTTTATCAACAGCATACTCATCCACAAAATATTGCCTTGCCTTTGTCGACAAAACATAATACTTATCAACATATCTGACAAACTGATTTTTTAAGGGCATATATCCATATTGACGCTGATCCTTATAAATATCGAATCCATGTACCCGAGACACTACTATTTTATAAAATCCTTTTCCTTTAACCGAACCAACTGCATAAGATTGTACATCATTCCAATAACAATATGCAATATCAAAAACTCCATATTTTTTATTAATTCTTAATAACCCAAATATAACTCTATTTATCATATAAAAGTTCACAATAGATATATAAATAAGCCTAATATCAGCACGATTCCGAATGGCGACAGAATAAATTTCACGATATAGTTTATCTGAAATAAAAACTTTTATCAGTGACAAAACTTTTTCGTAAATATTACACTCTAATAATTCATATCCTATATCAATATTCTCAGGTACTTTTCTTTTATTCCCATCTTTGTACAAAGGAAATAATGTTACATGTACATCATTACGCGCTGACCAACAGCTCAGCTCTTCTTCAATAAACTGCTCCCCTCGCATATATGGATAGGCATTAGTAAAAAGAGCTATTTTTAACATTAATTAGACTTTACTTAAATCATTACCTACACTATCAGTTTACAATCAAAATATTGTGTTATATTTGCGATACATATGCACATTATCTGAAATACTTATTCTAATCACGAAGCTGCCTATGAGTAAATAATTTTAAATAACACATCACAATCAGATACATAGACTTAAGCTGTAAATCCAGCTTAGCATTCAATGCACTAAAACAGAGGTATCTCAGCGCAGAATCGTATTCCAGTCTGAAATACGCACACTTTCCTTTTAAATACTCATCAACTGAGACCGATCTTTTCTTTTGTTTTTGAGAAAGCAAAGGAATATAACTCTTAATCGCAATAGCTTTTGCTTTTGACAAATCTTTTAATGAATAATTATTTTCGTGCACATAATAACAGCCTAATGGCTTATTTACCAGTAAAAAGCCATCCGTATTTGTTGCTATTCGCAACCAAGTATTGTAATCTTCAGCCCCAACCATATCAATATTTTCACAAATCCTCCCAATCTTGTCAAGTACTTTTTTACGCACCATTACAGATGAGTTGCTTATAGTGTTCCCGTTTACTAGTAAATCAATAATCACAGGTTTTTTCAACTGCCGACATCCGTTTACTCTTATATCTTTATTATCAGAAATTTCATTAATGATTTCAAGACTGTGATAGACTAAATCAACACTAGCTTTTACCCTGTCAAAACAAACTTGAAGCTTTTGAGGTTTCCACCAATCATCTGAATCTAAAAATGCAATCCACTCACCATGAGCTGCTTTAATACCCATATTTCTTGATGCGGCTATTACACCATTGTTATGGATTTTTAAAGCTCTTATTCTTTTATCACTAAATTTTTGGAGAACTTCATCAGTATTATCTATTGAATGATTGTCAACAACTATAGCTTCCCAATTATCATAGGTCTGATCAAGGACTGACTGAAGTGCTCTACCAAGAAAATGGCCGTGGTTATAGGTTGGAATAATGACAGATACTAAAGGTGTGATCGTGTTACTCATTGCTACTTTACATTAAATGCTTGGCAAAAGCGTAAAAGCATATCGATTTCATGGTTGTAATCATTTATAAGAGCAATACCTGATTTAGACAAGCGGTTTGATTGATAGCTCGAAACCTCACCGTTCTGATTCCCGTCATCCGCAGGACGTTGCATGCTAGGTTTATAACCCAACATTGAAACACACCTCTGCTGAATAATTTGAGCCATCTCAAGAACCGAGGTTGATTTTCCGGATCCAGCATTAACAATAAAAGGAGATGATGCATCGAAAACACACGAGTATGCATACACGACTATTCGACAAACATCACTCAAGGTAATAAAATCCCTGCATTGACGACCGCTTGTATGGAGCACCATTTTACCGCGTTCAATAGCCTGACGGCAAAGATCATTTACCAGGAGCATCCAACAGTTCACATCTTTATCTACAGGGGCGCCGAAAGCGTTGGATAAGCGAAGCACAACACCTTCGATCTCTCCCCTTTGACTGCTGCTCAACACAAAGTCTTCACCAGCCAAATGTGAAGTGGCATATGGATGCAAGTTGCGAGGACAACTTTCTTCAGTAATAAGTCCCAGAAGTGGGCTTCCATAAACATGCGCTGTAGAGATGTAGATAAAACGTTTCACCCCTACTCTGGCTGCTGCCTTAACTAAACGGGCTGTAGCGAGACCATTGCACTCAAGTGCTGCTACGGGATTAGCTGTACAATCCTGTGCGTTCATACCAGATGCATGAATCACCACATCTGTTCCAGCACAGATGTTCTCTAAAGCATGTGCATCAGACCACACTGTTTGCACGACTTCTCCCTGTGGCAGCCAATCGGGTTTACTTGTTTCCTTTCGGGAGCCTAACACAACATTATGACCTGCAATCTGCATATACTGAGCCAAACGTCCTCCTAAAAAGCCAAAGCCACCAGTAATAAGAATCCGCATAATTATTTTTTAACCTAAAATCACCAGGGCGCACCTTTTGCCCACAATGATTCGAGCAGCTCATGATCTCGTTTAGTATCCATGCAATGCCAAAAGCCATCATGTCGGTATGACATCAATTCCCCTAATGCTACAGCCTGCTCTAAAGGTTCGCGTTCCAGCATCATGCTATCTCCATCTATCAAATCAAAAAAACCAGGTTCAATAATAAAAAAACCTCCATTAATCCAGCCTTCATGCAACTGAGGCTTTTCTTTAAAGCTTTTTACACTGTCACCATCAATTTCCAGTTCACCAAAACGCGCTGTTGGACGAACAGCCGAAACCGTAACCATTTTACCGTGACTACGATGAAATTCAAGCAACTCATCCATGTCAATATCTGCTAATCCGTCGCCATAAGTTAACATACAAGTCTCATTCCCAATAAATGAATGCATTCTCTTAACTCGACCACCAGTCATCGTTGCTTCTCCGGTATTAACAAGAGTTACTCTCCAATCAACGGCGTCAACTTGGTGCGAAGTCACTGTTCCTGATGCAAGATCTACTGAAAAATTAGCATTAAGTGCGCGGTAATTAAGAAAATACTCTTTGATTATTTCGGCCTTGTAACCAAGAGCGACATAAAAATCTTTATGCCCAAAGTGTGCATATGAGTTCATTATATGCCAAAGAATAGGCTTCCCGCCAATGGGCACCATCGGCTTAGGAATTACATCCGTGTATTCAGCCAGACGAGTTCCAAATCCACCAGCCAACAAAATTACTTTCAAGTCTTACCTCCAGTCATATTTAATATCTGACAATGCACAGCGTTTGACTTCATTTGGATCATGTGAAATACTTGCAATGTTCATCACAAGACTTGGTGAGGTGCATATACCTTGAAAACCGAACCATATTCCTGGCGGAACGGAAATTCGAGCATAGCAATCCACGCCAATCTCCTCAACCCGAAAATCTTCAGCACCAACTGTATTAACCAAACGAAACACAAATCGCACTTGTCCAACAGGTACGACTAGATTCATCGTCATCCGCGTATGACACTTCCACGCCTTGACTGCACCACATGAAACCCATGAAAAGTAGGCTTCGCCAAAACCAGCATAACCATCATCACCTTGTTTCATGGCATGCAGCACATCGCCACCTATGGTTTCAATCCGCGATAACGGTGTCAACAAAATATCATTCGGTTTCATTGCGCCCAATTAACTCCCTGTTGTTTGGCTATTGCCGCATAGGCAGTAATCTGAGCACTTGTTATCGCAGCAATCTGCAAAGGCTGTTGATAGTATGCTCGATACCATTCTGCCGTCATACGCACAGTATCCTCAAAACCCATCACCGCATGCCAACATAAATAGTGCAACGATTTATCACAGTTAAGCTTAAGCAAACCAGATTCATACGGGCCGGAAACCTTTTCTGAAACATCAAGCCAGCGGACCTGATCCCAGAAAAGCGCCATCTGCTTAACCAACTCTAATACGCTGTGATTCTGTTGAGCTTGGGGACCAAAATTGAACGGCTCGCCATGCAATTCTGAACGCTGCGACAAAGCAACAGCCAGATTTAAATATCCACTCAACGGCTCAAGGACATGCTGCCAAGGTCGTGTGGAATGTGGATTACGTAATTCAACATAATTATCAGAGGACCATGCCTTTACGCAATCAGGCACTATACGATCTTCCGCCCAATCCCCTCCGCCAATTACATTGCCCGCTCGAGCAACAGCAATACGAACCTTGCTGCCAACTTTAGGAAAGTACGATTTTATATGTGAACGGATGGCAAGTTCCGCAGCACCTTTAGATGCGCTGTAGGGGTCCGGTCCACCCAAGGCATCAGTTTCCCGATAACCCCAAACCCACTCGACATTATCATAACACTTGTCACTCGTAATAATAACTGCCGAACAAGGCCTATCCAATTTGCGCAAGGCTTCCAGTAGATGTAAAGTCCCTAAAACATTGGTTTGCCATGTTCCCATCGGATCCTCATAAGAACGACGCACAAGAGCCTGTGCCGCGAGATGAAAAACAAAATCGGGCTGTGCAGATATAATAGCCTTTTCCAATCTTGTCTGATCACGGATATCAATCCTTAAATCATCAATTCCTTGATGCAGATTTGCAGAAGCAAAATGAGATGGATTGGTTACCGGATCCAGAGCAATTCCGACTACATGAGCTCCTAACTGTTTGAGCCATGCTGTAAGCCATGAGCCTTTAAAACCGGTATGACCAGTGATAAGGACAGTTTTATCGTTAAATACTTGTTGTAGTGTCATTAATTATCGACGTGAAAGGTCATAAAAATCCCGATACAGAGCGAGATACTTACGCGTATATCAACACTTCCGCAAAAATACATCTCTTCTTCCTACAAAATCCAGTAACAATTTTATCCAAGGGGATAGTGGAGAATCAAGTATAAAAAGAACTGGTCAATCACGGAGTGCTTGAGAAATCATTACAGAAGAAATCAACGCCTTCATCAATTCTTTTTGAGTACTCTCAAAAAGACCCTTGGAGAATCACAAAGTTGGGTGATAATGAGAGTATTGGGATCAAGCAATTATACAATCGGTACACACGCACAATAGACATCGAAAGAAGGCGAGATCAATGTGCTAAAATATGTGACATTACAATTATCAAGTACTTTAGAAATCTTAACTATTGTAACCTACTAGCATAATCGATGTTATATCTTTTGAAGTTATGTTTAAAACGATAACCACCTATACATCATATATTTTTAAACTGATACTTACTCATATCTACTTTTCAAAATATTAAAGTGATTACATTATTAAATATTTGACAGATATACTTCTTCAGGCGTAATGTGATAATAATATATTTACAGGCTTATATCGGCATAGACCTTATTGATTTGCATTGATCAAGACTGCTTTGGAATCAGGCTATTTTCTAATATATTTAATTATCTGTTCATAAAATCTAATAAAGAATGCTATCGGCATGTACATAAATGCTGCCATATCATATTGCGCTATAACGCCTGAGTGATATTTTAGATTATTCAAACCACTTTTAGATAAGGTTAGGACATGGAAAGCCCATAGATACATTACACGATATCTATATTTCCCACGCTTAACAATTCCATAATCAAGGTCGTTTAACGTACCAAGCAATAATCTAAAATACTCTTCATAAATGATACGCTCTTTTGCACTACCACAAATGGAGGCTCTATGTATTCTGAACCTGTTTAAAGGAATGGATATATAAGCAATATCAAACCTTTTAGAAATATTAATATAAAGTTCCCAGTCCGCACACACAGTATAGTTTTTTTTTATAAACCCGACAGCATCAAAACACTCTTTCCGTATCAATGCAGCACTCGTATTCGGAATAATACAGGAATGCTGAAAATAATGCAAAGCCTCACTACTTTTCAAAAGTGTATTTTGAGTGCATCTCTTTTTAAAACCTCTTTCTCTTCCCGAATAATCGTCACCAATAATATTACTTTCCTTATCAATAAGAACACTACGACAATATGATACTCCTGCTGATGGATTAGTAGACATACTCTGGACCAAATGCGCAATCATTTCCGGATCACATTCATCATCGCAATTTGCGAATAATATAAACTCTCCTTTTGACAGTTCAATACCTTGATTAAAAACATTAATCCATCCGCCATTTACTTCGCGTATAATTAAGCTGACTTTTTTGTAATCTTGATACTTACGTAATATATCCAGACTATTATCAGTTGAACAATCATCAATAACGATGATTTCAATATCTTTATAGGTCTGACTAATCAAACTATCCATGCGGCGGGTCAAATAACCCGCATGATTGTAACTGGCCATAACAATGCTCACCAAACCCGGAGTTGCAGTCGATCTCATTTGAAAAGCCCTTTCGAACTGAGTTCTGCCATACTCTCTTCATATCGATCCCGCTGTATACTCTGTCCTTGAACCCACTGAATGAATTTTTTGCAACCTGCATCAAATAATACAGACGGCTGGTATCCAAGCATTGCAGAAACGTTGGTCAAATCAGCAAAATTGTGCCGTATATCCCCTATGCGGTATTTTCCTGATACTTCTATTGGTACATCGATATTCAGAGAGTCTTTTAACGTATTGGCAACACTCAATACATCAGTTGGGACTCCGGAACCCACATTCAGTGGAGCTACAATTCCAGCTTCGGACTCTATACCTCTAATGGTAACATCAACAACGTCATCGATATACACAAAATCCCTACTTTCTTTGCCATCTTCGAAAATATTTACAGGATTACCATTCAGTATTCTGGTGGAAAATATTGAAAGAATTCCTGTATAGGGATTAAGCAAAGATTGACCTGGACCATATACGTTTTGATACCTGAATGCAAGGGCTGATATTCCCAAAGCCTTTCCTACAGTTAGAACCATCTGCTCCTGATTCAGCTTGGTAATCCCGTAGACTGAATTTGGCCTAAGCATCGATCCTTCGTCCGTTGCCAACATCGTTATAATTTCATTACACTCCGGACAATGCAATTCAAAGTCTCCTTCCATCAATTGGGTTGCTCTACGCTCTTTCGGATAAACAGTTCCATGCCTCATGCACAGATATTTGCCTTCTCCGTATATAGCACGTGATGAAGCTACGACTACCTTTTTAACAGGATATCGCTCGTTCGCGATGAGATCAAGAAGAAGTGCCGTTCCAGCAATGTTCACATCAGTATAATGACGAATGGCATACATAGACTGCCCAGTTCCCGTTTCTGCAGCTAAATGTACAACAGTATCAATACCTCGCAAAGCCATCATGAGGTCATGATGGCTTGTTACAGATCCATGAATAAATTCAATGTTCGAGTCAAGAGATTTGTAAAGCGAAGATAATTCTGGCGAATCTCCATGTATTTGCGGAGACAAACTATCAAGTACTCTGACAGAATGCCCTCTTGAAACAAGTTTATTTGAAAGATTAGACCCTATAAAACCTGCGCCACCTGTTACCAATATTCTTTGTTTTAATGCCACAATATTTTCATTTTATTGATGCTGATTGATACAATCTACCGAGAGTAGCTCCGTAATTAAAGTCTCCGGATGACACTTATAATTACCTTGATTTCGTCCGACCCAGATAGCTCTATAACACCACTCAGCCTTATCATCAAGAGTAACTTTATTCTTCCATGAATATTTAGTCGGTCGTTCTTTAAGAGATTCAAGTGATTTATATCCATTAATCAAAAAATCGTTCCATTCATATTTGGAATAATGAACTTTCAATGTCGCCTTATTATCCATTGTGGAAAGCAGAAAGACCTGATATTTCACGAGATCCTCCTGCACTCCTTCGTCAAGTTGATATACCTTCCGGCTATTCAAGTATTTCAAAAAACTGCTGACCTCTTTTGCAAGAACCCTACTGTCTGTTACACATCTCAACCAAGTCGCTTCCTCAATTGGCCAATAAATTGGAGCCAAATCGGGATCATAGTGATCCCACCCTCCGCCAGCATAGCCTGTTGAAAGATAATCTATGAGCGTTTGATATTCCCTCGCAAAGAGTCCAGTACTCTCCTTACTGTAATCAATTAACAGCTCATAAAAAGAAATGTACGTCAAGTCATATATCTGATTATAAAACTTTGCTATATACTCAAGCAAACCGAGACTGTGAAATGCCTGGGTAGTCCAGCCATACTGATACATATGTTTCAAATCGTCAGAACTGAACGAGTTAGCGCTTACGGTTATATTGTCGTATTCCTGTATCGACCCACGATTATATATAGAGGAGTGCCATAAATAAATGGGTGAACGTATTACTTTAATCCCATGAAGCTGGATATATTCCGGATCATTCATTTGAGCATTAACAAAAACGCCGCAATTATAAATAAATACTACTGGTCGAGGAAACAGCTCCATTAATTGTTCAAGTCCGGCTTTATATGATCCGAGCGTTTCCCCCGGCATGCCCATGATGATCTCCGTATAGTTTTCAATTTTTTCATCTCGAAAACTCTGAACCAAACCGGATAGTTTATCAAACTTCATGTTTTTCCGTTTGATAATATTAAGTGTCGTTGTATCAAGCGATTGAACAGCGAGAGTGACTGCTCTCAACAAATCGCACCGGAGCAGCTCTCGAGCAATCGGAAGAATATATTCTGATGAAGATTTTGCCCAGGCAATACCAACACGTCCAGGAAAACCGGTGCGTTCCTTTACCTCGCGCAGTTTGACCGCAATCTTTAAATCACGCTCAGCATATATTCCAAAATTGGCATCGCAGATATCAACATAGGGAATCCTGTTTTCTGCAAACCAATCAATTTCCTGCATGAGCACATTCATATCACGCTTTCGTACCTTGGCTTTCGAAGTACTTCCCCAATCGCACATCGTACATTTAAATGGACATCCACGGTTTGTTTCCCATGAGGCTATATAGCTGACACCATCAACAGGCTCAACAAGCTCCCAAACTAAATTCGTAAGATAAGGAGAAGGAATGGTCTCGATATCTATGACTTGAGGTGTATCAGGAGTTCGATAATGGCGTGTCTCAAGCCCGTTAATTCCTGAATAATCCTGTTTATCAAGATATGCTTCAAAAATATTTTTTATAGTCTGTTCACCTTCGTGGTGAACTAGCATATCAACAAAAGGATAATCATCGAAAAAATTTCCTTTAGTGTTTTCGATCCACTTAAGAGGTACATCACCCTGATATTTTTCAGGGACTTGATGACCTCCGAAAATAATCATACATGAAGGATTCTGCTCCTTCACGCGCCTTGCGAGTTGTGTAGTTATTTCCCAGTTCCATGTGTAACATGAACATAATAGTATATCCACATCAACACATCTCTCAACATATTCATCGATTTTATTACGAAAAACAAAAGTCTTTTCAAACTGATAATTATTGGCTAATTCAGAAAAAGATTTAATATATGCAACCAGTGATGCTATACTATACGGGAAATGTATAACAGAGCCATATTGATAATTGAACTGGGCACTAAAAACTTTTATTTTCTTCATTATCACTAAAGACTATTTAGGGATTACTGAACAAATCGAAGTTGCTGTCAAACTGCCATTGAGTACGTAACCGCAGTCGGCATTAATGCCATTTTACCTTTTTGCTGATACTGTCGAACCAGACGGTCAAGTAACCTTA
>Ga0172367_10002017_pt1 | contig 28632 bp, 23 predicted proteins | sample Lak10m_FD_114542 | JGI IMG/M metagenome (GOLD analysis project Ga0172367, IMG submission 114542) | Freshwater microbial communities from Kabuno Bay, South-Kivu, Congo - kab_022012_10m | ecosystem: Environmental > Aquatic > Freshwater > Lake | place: Democratic Republic of the Congo: South-Kivu...
AAAAAAGGCCTTGCACCATTTTGCATGCAAGGCCTAAAGTCTGTTTGATTGTTTTTATTGGTATTTTTGCTTAACTTTGCACCAACCCGTCTTTCCCGTCGTATATTCTATAAAGTCGATAATAGTATTGTCAGTCGCTTTAAATATTTTCTGATTCAGTTTATCGCAAGCGTGGCGGAACCGTTCCCATTTGCCGTTGTATTCTTCTTTGAGAATATCCTCGGAAATTTCGACAAAATCAGTCTGTTCGCTTAAGTCATTTTTAGCAAATATCGCCTCAAGGATATAATGATCTAGAGGCTTATCGTTTTTAAGAGTTATTTTTATCTGCTTATTTTGAAAATATAGAACGCTATTAATCTTATCAAACCAAGGCTCTTTTTTAGTTTCTGTTGATAGCTCCTCAATATCAATTTTATCTAAAATGTATTTAGCGGATATGAGTAAATTGGTTTTAGCAAAAACCGCAAAAGAGATGCTGTTTAATTCTTCGCCAACCTTAACTCTTAATGTAGATGTTGGCAGTTCCTGGAGAATATTCAATTTATCGTCTATTTCTTCTCTATTCTTTAACTGTTCTTTAACCCTGCCCATGCCCTCGTAAAGCATAACCAGTTGAGTTATAGCCATGGGGAGCATTTGCGACATATTGGCGTGTTCCTGATTATTCCGCTGTTCAAGGCCAATGGCTATCATATCCTTATGCATAGGAGCCTCGGAAACATCCTTAAATTCCATTATTTTATGCGGATTGGGAATCTCTTTAAAACAGTTATTCTTATTTATATATTCATCTAGTTGAGCTATTTGGTCTTTGGCGTAGTCAAATTGGGGCTTTAAAAGGTCAGCTGTATATGACTCATTTTTTATAAAATCGACATACTCAAAAAGAACGTCAAAGCCCTTGACGGTGCCTGAATTTTTCTGATATTTATCGAGCAGAATCTCGATTTTTTGTTTGATTTCGTGGATTGTCATAGTCTTATTTTGGCACAAAAATGGTCTTATGGCAATAACTTTCTTAATTGTTTTATTATTGATTTTATGCTATTTTAGTAGTATAAGAAAATAAAAAAATATGGAAACAATCCAAGAAAAAATATTTGCTCTTTCAGAGAAATATTCTAAAAATTTACGTAAAAAAATGACAGAGAGAATAACTGAAATGGAGGGTGATGATAACTCTCACTATTTGTTATACAGAGTCCTGGGTGTTGCAACAAAGGAGGGAAAAATGATTGATGAATATCAAAATAAAGGGCGTTTTCTTTACAAATATGCTGGATCATTTTTAGAGGAGGCTGCTATTTTATGTTTTGAAGAAAAATTTTCTAAAGCGCAAAGAAAATTGCGCATACCAAACAAATTGGGGTCAAAACCCGTAACATTTGAGATTGATTGTTTGGTAGGAAGAGATGCTTATGAAATTAAATGGAGAGACGCAACAACTGACGGTGACCATATTACTAAAGAACATACGAGAATTAAAAATATAAAAAAAGCTGGATATAAACCTATTCGGATAATGTTTTATTATCCTAATCGCGCCCAGGCCATTCGTATACAAGAAACATTAAAAACTATTTATGCTGGTGTGGGCGGTGAATATTATTTTGGCAGAGGAGCTTGGCAAATTATTAAGAAAAAGACCGGAATAAATTTACTAGCGATATTAGAAAAAATTGCCGAACAAAAAACAAAATTTAAAAAATAGTATTTAAGAAGTATGGTTTATCATGGAGATTGTAAAATTAAATTAAAGGAAATTGAATCAAACTCAATAGATTTAATATATCTTGATCCGCCTTTTTTTACCCAAAAAAAACAATTGCAAAAAACAAGGGATAATTTAAAAGAGTATTCCTTTAATGATAGCTGGGAGAATATTGAATCATATAAAAATTATATTGAAGAAAGATTATTTGAATGTAGTCGTATTTTAAAAAAAACTGGAAGCATTTTTTTACATTGCGACAGAAACGCATCACATTATTTGCGTATTGCATTAGATAATGTTTTTGGATCATGTAATTTCCAAAGCGAAATAATTTGGACATACAGACGGTGGTCAAATGCAAAAAAGGGATTGCTGAACTCTCATCAAGTAATTTATTTTTATAGTAAAACTGATGATTTTAAATTCAATCATATTTTTGAAGATTATTCCCCAACAACTAATATTGATCAAATTTTCCAAAAAAGGGCAAGAGATGAAAACGGGAAGACTAAATATAAGACGGATGTGAATGGTGAGCACGAATTAATTAAAGAAAAAAAAGGAGTCCCCCTTTCCGATGTATGGGACATCCCGTATTTGAATCCTAAAGCAAATGAACGTGTGGGTTATCCTACACAAAAACCGATTTTACTATTAGAGAAAATAATTCAACTCGTAACAAATGAAGGAGATACAGTTTTAGATCCATTTTGTGGTAGTGGCACGACACTCGTGGCCGCAAAATTGCTTAATAGGAAATCTATTGGTATTGATCTTTCACGTGATGCCATTCAATTAACAAAAGAGAGGTTAGAAAATCCTATAAGAACCGACTCCAACCTATTAAAGAATGGAAAAGAGTCATATTTGAATCAGGCTCCCGAGGTATTACAAATTTTAAAAGTTATAAATGCCACTCCCGTTCAGAGAAATAAAGGTATTGATGGATTTTTAAAAATTGGCAATTCAGCGAAGCCAATACCAGTTAAAGTTCAAAGATTTAATGAAACAATAGAAAAGGCCAAGCAATTATTATTACAAGCCTCCAGTAAAAATGGGTTTAAAAAAAGAGTTCTAGTTAAAACAAATAGTCTTCGAGACAACTCTCTATTTGATTTCGAGCAGACCATTTCTTCTGAGGGGGTATTCATTATTGAGAGTATTAATGAATTTATTAGTAATAGGGAAAAGATTATTACTAATTTCTAGGTATTTCAGCTGCCGTGATATTTTGTAAAAGAATGATTAATGGTATTTCTATATAAAATACAAGAACTTACATATAATGGTAAAAAAGTTATAATAATTGTCTGAATTTGTAAAAATGGATAAATTGAATATTAAATTTGAATATTGTTATGGAATAAAAAAACTTGAAAAAGAGTTCATTTTTAGTAATAGGACGTTTGCTGTTTATGCCCCAAATGGTTCAATGAAGACATCTTTTGCGAAAACTTTCAGAGATTTGATGAACGGGAAACAAACCACGGATTTAATTTATCCAGAAAGAACGACCGTTAGAGAGATTGAGAATGAAGGTGGTATTGATTTATCAAGAGAGGAAGTTTTTGTTATTGAGCCATACAATGAGGCCTATTTTTCCGAAAAAGAATCTACTCTTGTTGTAGAAAAAGAATTAAGAGGGAAATATGAGAAAATATATAGTGATTTAGACAAAGAAAAAAATAGTTTTATAAAAAATTTAAAATCAATATCTAAAAGCACTGATTGTGAAGAAGAAATATTATCAACTTTTTTAGAAAAAGAGGGCGACACATTGTTTGATATTTTGGAAAAATTATCTTCATCGATTAGCAGTTCTAATACCCAATATTCTTTTAGATATAATGACATTTTTGATAAAAAAGGAAATGTAAAAAAGTTTTTGGATAAATATAGTAGTGCTCTGGATGAATATATTAAACAATACGATTCTCTTATATCGCAATCAGGGTTCTTTAAAAAATCATCAAATACCTTTGGAACATATCAGGCAAATGAGTTATTAAAATCTGTAGAGGATAACTCTTTTTTTGAAGCAGGCCACTCTATTAATTTATCCGACAAATCAAAGATTGGGTCTGCGGAAGATTTTGAAAAATTGTTAGAATCAGAAGTAAAGAAGATTATTAATAATGAAAAACTAAAAAAGATATTTGATAATATAGATAAGGCCATTGGGCTAAATATTGAATTACGTGCATTTAAAAAAGTGATTGAAAATGATAATTCGTTATTGATCCAACTTAAAGATTTTGAGCTTTTTAAGAAAAATGTATGGCTCGGTTATTTTTCACAAATAGAAAATGATATTCGCGGTTTAATTAAATCTTATAAATCAAAGAAAGAAGAATTAGCTAAAATTATTAAGCAAGCCGAAGAAGCTGTAACAGAATGGGAGTCTGCGGCAGATGAGTTTAATGATAGATTTACTGCTCTGCCATTCAAAATTAAAATAAAAAACAAAGAGGATGTAATTTTAAAAACCAGTGCTCCAGTTTCAGAGTTCATTTTTAATGATTCTGAAAAGAGGAATGTTAAGAGGGAAGAACTTTTAAGAGTATTAAGCCAAGGGGAAAGAAGGGCTTTGTATATATTAAATATTATATTTGAAATTAGGGCTAGAAAAAAAGCTAATCAAAAAACTCTACTTGTTATTGATGATATAGCAGATTCTTTTGATTATAAAAATAAATATGCAATTGTAGAATACTTAAAAGAAATCTCTGAAGACGATAATTTTTTTCAAATAATTCTAACGCATAATTTTGATTTTTTTAGAACGATTTTATGTAGAGGAGTGGTATCATATGAACAATGTTTAGTCAGTAATAAAAATGATTCTGGCGTAAATTTGGAACAAGCTAGTTATGTAAAAAATCCTTTTATTAATGATTGGAAAAATGATCTAACCGACAATAAAAAGCTCGTTGCTTCTATACCTTTTATAAGGAACATTGTTGAATACACTCAAGGTGACGGTGGAAGTGATTATTTATTATTAACATCAATACTACATTTAAAAAGTACTTCCAACTCCATCACTATTAATGACTTTAAATTAATATTTGAAAAAAATATTCAAAACGTTACTTTTCCAGCGAGCATAGATACAAATAAAAATATTTTGGATATTATATTTGAAGCAGCTGATGAATGCTTAACCGCCACTCAAGGCATAAATCTCCAACACAAAATTGTTATGTCAATTGCTATACGTTTGAAGGCGGAACAATTTATGAGATCAAAAATAACAGATCAGGGTTTTATTAATAATTTAGATAGCGTTTTAAATCAAACATGGATATTATTTAAAAAATACGAGGAGGAATTTAATAATGAAAATAATAATATTAAAATATTAAAAAGGGTTAACTTAATTACCCCTGAAAATATACATATTAACTCTTTCATGTATGAACCAATTTTAGACATGGGCGATAGTGAGTTAAGGGATTTATATAAACTGGTAAAAAATAATCTCGTTATTTCTGAGTGATTTATTTAAGCCAGTTTGGACAAATTTTGTATATTATACTTAATGACATCGAGACATAAAACCGTTCCAAGTGCGTCCCACCCTCTCCGCTAACAAAAACAACCCAACCTGCGTTGGGTTGTTTTTGTTAATGTTGAAGTCCGGGAGGGATTCGAAAGCCGGAGCGATGTGCGGAGTCCGCCAGCTGGCGGACGAACGCACCGCGAGGCCGGGTCGGGGCGCTTAACGAGCGACGAGCGTAGCGAGGAAGCGAGGCTTAGCGACCGTGACCGAATCCCTCACTCTCCGCTATCAAGAAAAGGTATAGAGCAGAAAGAGGCTCTATATCTCTCCTGAATTATAAAGTCGATTCTTTACGACATCGGCTTTTTTTATTATTATTAAAATAATAATGAATAACTAATTTTATGCAAATTGTCACTCTGAATGTTCAGGAACCATATCTATCCCTGATCCTTAATGGTCAAAAAACCATTGAGGGACGTTTGAATAGCGGAAGCTGTTTATTATAAGTTTTATACCAAAGAGCAGGAAAAAGAGTTCGGAGTCTTAGCTTTGCAGATAGAAATGGTGTAAATCATGATGGGAGGCAATACTATGAATTTTTCAATTCATCAAAATATCCATCTTGGCCTATCGGAAAAAGCGGACGGCCCGATGAAAAATTCGCCGGCTAACCGTCAGGCTTTTTTAAAACATAAAAATTTAGATAAAAAAATCATAGTATCGGCCGGGCTGATCCATGGGAATAAGGTGACGGCGATTAACGGCCTTAGCCATGATTTGACTATTCCTAATTGTGACGCCCTGATAACGAACGACCGCCGCTATCTTTTAGCGATTACCGTTGCCGACTGTCTACCTCTTTATTTTTATGATAGTAAGAAGCAGGTTGTGGCTATCGCTCACGCCGGTTGGCGCGGGGTAGTCGCTCAAATCGCTAAAGAGGTCATTGACGCGTTTATAAATAATTACGGGTCGAATTTAAGGGATATTGAAGTTTTTATCGGGCCTCATATTAAAGACTGCCATTTTGAGGTTAAAAGCGACGTGGCTGTCCGGTTTAATGCCCAGTATGTGGCAGTAAGAAACGGTAGAATTTATATTAATTTAGCTGGAGTTGTATGTGACCAACTAATACAGCTCGGATTATCCTCGGATCGTATTCTAATCAGTTCCGCCTGTACTTATTGTCGGTCGGACCGCTATTTTTCTTGGCGACGGGATCAGCCGCAAGAATTGAAAACCATGCTGGCTTACATTGGGCTACAATAAGCGATTTTAACTCGCTGGCCATAGACTTTTAGGCTTAGAAATATTATAATAAATCTAGCTCTGGTATTCTAATTAAAGAATATCCTTATGGCTACTTCTAAAACTCGTGAGAGGTATTAACAATTAATCGGTCGACGCTTGAGAAAGCCGCTAATACCGGTAGCGTCCGATGAGTTAATTAAATTTGCCATCGCTTGCCTGCCGCTACGCGCCAGCCAACCAATGCCAAATGCCCACCACCCCCACGGGGCGATGGACACTAGTCAATAAATGATGACCGGCCGAGAAGGTTCGGTCAGCCTAGGAGTAGCCGTAAGGGTTTTATTTATGTTTGCAGAGATTACCAGTTTGAAAAATTTAGAGCGGGCTTATTTAAAATTATCAGAACAGATGGAGGGCGATGGTCGCAGCAGTCGCTATGCCGGTTGGGACGGACTGAAACTTCATGATCTGGAATTAAATTCGGCTCAGATTATTAAAGAAGCCAGAAGAGAGATGCTCAGTTTTAAAGAAGTAGCACCGGCTACTTTATTTAAAATACCGAAGAAGAATAATCCCCAGAAAGTTCGGGAAATATTTATTTATAATCTAAAAGATCGTATTAAGGCTCAGGCTATTTATCAAGTTGTTGAACCCTTTTTCGATCGTTATTTTTCGCCTTGGCTTTTTTCTTATCGTTCTTCGCACCCTAGTTATTTCGCGGCGCGGAGCGCAATCAGGCATTATAAAAAATATTATGCCCGTGATTTTGTTCTGGTCGCCGACGTGTCGGACTATACGGGCAATATCCGGGCCGATATTTTATTACAGAAGATAGCTCGAATCGGATTTACCGAATCGGTGATGAAACTTTTTGCTCTTTTTATTGAAAATAAGGCATTGCGGGCAGGAGAGATTGTTCGGCCGGCGGTCGGTCTGATTGCCGGAACCCCTTTGATTGCCCTATTTTATAATATTTATTTAGATGACTTTGATAAATATTGCGGTCCGCGGTCAGACTTTTATCGCCGGGTGGGCGATGATCTTATTATTTTTGATAAAACTAAGGATAGGATTGCCTCTTTGCATAGTCGGTTGTTAGCGGAAACGGCCAGTCTGGGCGTCTCTTTACATGAGAAGAAAACAAAGTTTATTAGCGCCCGCGATCGCTTTGAATATTTAGGCTATAGTTTTACGGCCGGACGGATCGGCTTGAGTCGTAGTTTTATTGGGCATACTGTTAAGCGCTGGCAACAGCGCTTCAATTTTTATCGCTCTCGCGATAATCGGCAGAAAAAAGATTTTTTACGTCGTGCTTTAACTGATGACGTTAATAGTTTGAGTGGTGATTTCAAACAGCTAGCAGAACAGAAAAAATTAGTGACGGATAGTCAGCAAATACGGGAGCTGTCTGAATCTTTTTTTCGTATTCTGACCAAATATTTCTTTGGTAATTATTCGGAAAAGAATCGTCGTTTGCTTAAGACAAAACTCCGCGGACTACCTCTAAAATCTATTTATAAATATTTTTTGATCTGCCAGTATGGGCATCACAAGAGAACAAATTAACTTGCTTAAGAAGCGGCGCGGCATGCGATCCGATAATATTGATTTGTATCCGACGCGGGATAATTTGGATTATTTACGTCGTTTTTTTCGCAACCAAAAGAAATTGAGCCTGGCCGCCATAGCGTTATTATTTGGTCAGGGTCTTTTTGAAATTGTCCTGATTGTTATCAGTCATCGTTATTTGCAAGGTAGTGGACAATGGACCGCGGCTTTCAATCAATATAATTTATTTCTAACTTTATTGCCCTTAAGCTTACTATATTTAAGTTTTTATTTTTTGGCGATTAAATCGGAAAGAACCCTGGTAATTACTTTAATTAATGATCTGCGCCGGACATGGTTTAAGCTCCGTTTGCATCAGTCGGCTGATGAAAATAATCTGGAAAATAAAGGCGCGCTGTTAGCCAAGATTTCTTATCATTTGCCCCTATTGGCAACGGGTTTGACTAATAGCCTGGTCGGCGCGGTACGATGGTTACTCTTGGTCATGATCTTGATCTTTTTAAGTTTAGTGTTCGGTCATCGTTTTATTTGGCTTTTATTACCGGTTATTTGTCTTAGTCTAGGGGTGGTTGCGGTCGCCTTTCAAATCGCTAAAAACTATGTTACTCGTGAAACTACATTCTATTCAAAAATTATCCAGTTAGTCGACTTTTCTTTATCGGATTGGAATTTTACGAAATTCTTTGGTCGGGAGCGATCGATTACCAAGGACTTTAATTATTTAGTTGATCTTGATTCTTATTTTCGAATCCGCCGGGAGCTCTGGATGCGTTTCGGTGGCGGCGTCGTTTTTGTTTTTTTGATTTTTTTTGGCTGGTTTTTGAATTTTTTTAGTCGGCCCATTAATGATTTTTTGGCGTTATCGGATATTAATGTGAAGTTTGCTTTGATAATTTTTGTTATTTATTTTTCTCGGCTTCTTTATGAAAGCCTGCGCATCGGCTTGTATTTGGTTCCTTTTCTCTTGGGTTTAGTCTTGTCCGTTCCGGCGCAAAATCCAAAAAAATTAGGGCAGGGAAAATTTCCGGATTTTCAAGAGTTGGCGTTTAAGAGCGCTAAGACTAAATTTTTTAAGAGAGATCATTATCACAAACAGATAAATTTTTCCTTTAAAGCAGGCGGTCGTTACTTGGTGACGGCGCCGCATCGTAGTGGAAAAACTTTTTTGGCGAAGTTTTTGGCAGGCGGTGGTCTCTATGGTCGCCGAGCCTGGATAATTAAGGTCGGGCAACAGCGTTTTTTCTATAATGATTTTTTTGACAATTACTCCGGTTTTTATTTCATTGACCCGTTTTTTATGAGTCAGCGCACATTACTAGAAGTAGCGACGGGTAAAGAAAAGAGATATTTAACCAACGCAGATCTGCTCAGGGTGTCGGAACGAATTAACTCTCGGCCGGAATTAAAAGACATATTTTTTGAAAAAGATGATTGGCGGTTAAAATCTCATAAGTTTTTGACTAATGCCAAAAATATTCTGTTGTTGCAAATTTTATACTGTTTAGAAAAAAAACCGTTTTTAATCGCCGTCGATAATTATTGGTTGGATTATGACGATTCGGAAATAGAGGCTTTATTGAACTTATTAAGGCGCGAATTAACGTCTAGTATTATTGTCTTTTTTGCTACCAAACGGCGAGACGACAACATTTACGATTACTATTATGAAGTTTAAGCGTCGTACTAGAAAAATATTATACGGCGCAGTGCTAGTGCTAAGTTTACTCTGGCTTTTAGCTTTTTTGACCAATAGATTATGCTGGCCGTTTCTTGATTTTATCGCGCCGGCTAATCGCCCGGCACACGTTGTTTCGTCTGCCGCCCCGGTAGACACTTCTGTTTTTTTTAGTAATGAAGCTGGAGCGGATAATGTATCCCAGGTGATTATCAGGGAATTAGATAAGGCCAGTAAAACTATCGAGATCGCTATGTATTCTTTCAAGTCAGTCGAGATAAAAGAGGCTGTTTATCGCGCAAGTCAGCGGGGCGTTAAAGTAACTTTAATTATGGATTGGCGCAAGAAGGCGGAACACGATTTATTCTTTAGCGATCGACCTTTAAATCTCACGCGCTTGGATATTGGCAACGCGAACGGCGCTGGCAGTACTGCGCTCATGCATCATAAGTTCGCGCTAATCGATCGCGGTCGGCCGGAGCAAAAACTTATTTTTGGATCGTTTAATTGGACGCAGTTGCAGGAAAAATATGATCGTAGCTTCTTTTTAGTGACTAGTAATGAAGAATTAATTAAAAGTTTCGGCCGCGAATTCGAGCGGTTGATATCAGGACAATCCGGCCCGAAAAAACTAAAGAAGCAAAAATATCAACCTTGGGACCTGACCCTGACTGCCGCCGGACGGAACTATGAGGTTTGGTTCGGTCCGGGGCGATTGAACGGTAATATTAATTATCGTATTTTAGAATTATTGCGGACGGCAAAGACGGAAATAGATATTATGGTTTGGGATTTTACCGATCGGTCTTTGGCTGAAGAAATTGTACGGCAAGCCCAGTCCGGCTTAAAGATTAAGATTATTGCTGACAGTTTAAATTTTTATGACCAGAGTTCGGTTTTTAATTACTTAACGGAAATGAAGGATAAATTCGGCTTAAGTAACCTGGAGATTTTGATTAATTGGGCTCCCGGCAATAAAGGAGCTGAGGCGATTGATCCGTTTTTGCATTATCATCTGGTGCTTATTGACGGCAAAAATATTCTGGTGGGTACCAATAATTGGAGTCGAGGCGGAGCCTTCTTTAATGATGAATCCGCTTTAGTGACTGATGATCAGCAGATTTTAGAAGCCTTTAAACAGTCGTTTCAATATAATTATCAACAGGGGCGAGTAGCGCCACCCTTTGTACATCGTTGACCGAAAGACCATAAAAATGGTAATATAAAAATATAATTTATTTATAAAAATATGAAAAAAATTGTTCCAGAAAATGTTTCAAGTTTTTTCCATAAGCATCATAGAACGCTACTGGTTTCCTTGGTCGGGTTTTTACTGCTCACTGCTTTAACAGCTGGGCCGGTATTTGTATCGGCGATGATTACTATTAGTGCCCAACGCGCGCAAGCAATTCAGCAGAAAAATAATGCGATTGAGGCGGCTGTCTTGAATAACGACTATAATACCTGGAGCAGCCTGGTCACCGATGAAAATTTAAAAACAAAAATTACGGCTCAAAATTTTTCCCAATTTACCGAAGCTTATCGCCTGTTACAGCAGGGAAAAGTGGAAGAAGCTAATTTAATCAAGAAGCAGTTAGCCTTGAAACAGAGCTTTCAAGCGGTAGCCGCCAAGAGCGAAGCAATCGAAGAGGCAATTAGAAGTAATAATTATGCAGCTTGGCGCGCTGTGGTTGGGGCGCAGGAACCGCAGGTTAATGCCGGAAATTTTGCAACTTATGCTGACGCTTATAAATTAATTGAGGAGGGGAAATTAAGACAAGGGAGTTTTCTTCGCCGTGATTTAGGTCTAAAACCCGATGTTTATAGTTCCAGTCGTTAATATTGATAAAAAAGATGTTAACAGGAATTAAGAAACAAGGCCAGTGGCCTTGTTTCTTATTTAAAATTTTGCTATTCTGTTTTGGCTATCATTAATTTATTTATAAGCGTTATGGCCGAAGAAGTCGTTCTAAGATTTGACGAAGTAAAATTTGAATATTTAGCGAAGAGGCCAATTCTAAACGAAGCCTCTTTTAGCGTTCGCCGGGGCGCGAAGATTACTCTCATGGGTCAGAACGGCGCCGGGAAAAGCACGATTTTCGGGCTGATTAAAAAGGAATTAGAGCCGCAAAAGGGGCGGATTTCGATCGCTAGCGGCGCGACTATCGGTACCGCGCGCCAGACTATGGCGCGCGCCGATTTAACTTTGACGGTCGAAGCATATTTTGCGACCGCTTTTAATCCGGTGCCGGGCAATATTAAAAGTCGAATAAGCAAGACGCTCGAGGCGGTTAATTTTACCATTCCGCTCGACCGGATCGTCGGCGATTTGTCCGGCGGCCAGCAGGCGCGCCTGTTACTCGCTTATTCTTTGATTCAAAATCCCGATATTCTGCTCTTAGACGAACCGACCAATAATCTCGATAAAGCCGGCATCGACCATCTGATCACTTTTTTAGTAATGTACGATAAGACCGTTCTCGTTATTTCTCATGACGCCGATTTTTTAAATTGCTTTACCGAAGGTGTCGTTTATTTGAATAATTTTACGCATCAGACCGAAATGTATGTTGGCGATTATTATTCAGTTGTCGAAGAAATTACGCGGCGGGTCGAAAGGGAACAGCGCGAAAACGCCCAGCTCGAGAAGCAAATCAAAGACCGTAAAGAAAAAGTTAATTTTTTCGCCCATAAGGGCGGGAAGATGAGAAAATTGGCGAAAAAGTTAAAAGACGAAACCGAGGAATTGGAAGAAAATAAGGTTGACGTGCGGCAGGAAGATAAGACGATTCGTGATTTTAGCATCCCTGTCCAGGAGATAACCGGAGAAATCGTCAGCCTTAAAAAAGTAAAAGTGATAAAGAATCATGAGCCGATAATCTGTGAGATCGATAAATCTTTGCGCAAAAAAGATCGACTGTTAGTCGTTGGACCAAACGGCATCGGCAAGAGCACGCTTTTAAGATCGCTGGTTGCCGGTAAACAGGAAGGGCAGAAGATTTTAGAAGGCGTTCGTCTCGGTTATTATAGCCAAGATTTTTCTACGCTTAATTTTGAGGAAACGGTTTTTGAGTCTCTCAAGAATGTTTTAGCCGACGATCTAGATGAACAGAATTTACGCTCGGTGGCGGCCGGCTTTTTGATTACCGGCGACCTGATGGGACATAAGATTGCCGCGCTGTCCGAGGGGCAGAAAGGACTTTTGTCTTTTGCTCGTCTGGTTTTAATGCAGCCCGGGCTGCTGATTCTCGATGAGCCGACTAATCATATAAATTTCCGCCACTTGCCGGTTATTGCCGCAGCGATTAATAGTTACGAAGGCGCGATAATTATGGTCAGCCATATGCCGGAGTTCGTGGCGACGATAAAGATGACCGAAGAATTAGATTTAGGAAGCCTTTTATAAAACCGCTTTAAAAGATATCTAAAATAATTGTTAATAAATAGAGGGTTATCAGAGAAATCAGCCCTAAGACGAGGCCAAAAATTTTATCCTGGCTTTTTTTGTCCGTAAAGAACTCAGAAACGACCGGGTAATTATCATCGAGGCGGTTAAACCAATTGTTTCTTAGGAGCCAATTAGCGAAACAATTGCTTTGCAATTTAAAATATTGCCAGGCACTTTGCCCGTGTTTTTTGACGAGCCAATAAATTAAGAGCAGAACGGCGCCAAGAGCAACGACAAGTCCGAGTCGCCGCGACCATTTACGCAGTAAGATGGCGATGATATTGCCGGAGAAATAACCAAGCCCGATATTAAACGCCGCCCAGCCTAAAGCGCCAAGAATATTCCAAAGCAAAAAATTAGACTGTTTCATGCTGGTCGCGCCAGCGGTAAAAGGAATGACCGAGCGCAGGGGGCCAAAAAAGCGCCCCCAGAAAATACTGGGATTGCCGTATTTCCGAAAGAAGTCTTCTCCTTTGACGATTAATTCCGGTTTAAAGATCCGTTTTTTTTCTAGCCAGGGTCGACCCCAGCGGCCCAGTAAGTAACCGGCGTAATCGCCGATAATCGCGCCTAGTGTCGCAAAGATGAAGATATCTTGGACTTTTAGATAACCATGAGCCGCCAAAAAACTCGCGATAAAGATAAGGGTTCCGCCCGGAAAGAAACTGCCGACGAACGGGATGCATTCCGCTAAAGCGATAAATAAAAATAGCCAGTTGCCTAACCAGCCGAATTTTGCGAAGATAAAGACGAAAAATGAAATTTTTTGCTCCATATTTTATAAGTATAGCAGAATTTTCCCGGCCTGCGAAGGTGATATTTATTCAAAGAAATGCTATAATGCCAATATAATTAAGGCCTAATGTTAGAGAGAATATTTGCTAAAATTGCGAAATTTATGCTGGAGAAATGGCTTCCGCTTTTAAGCCATGAGGGTTTTAAGCGCTATTTTTTCAATACTGGTTGGATGCTGGGCGGACAGATATTTTCGCTCGCCGCCTCTTTTTTTGTCGGCGCCTGGATTGCTAGGTATTTAGGTCCAGAAGATTATGGCCTTTTAAATTATGCCCTGGCTTTTGCCGGATTGTTCGGGTTTATCGCTACTTTGGGTGTCGACATTATTTTGAGCAGGGAATTGGTTAAGTTTCCCGAGAAGAGAGACGAACTTTTAGGAACCGTTTTTCGCTTAAAATTGAGCGGTGGGTTTATTGCTTTTTTCTTAGCGGCTATTGGGGCGATAATATTTTCTACCAGCCCTTTGTTAAGGTTACTAATAATTTTATTTGCAGCCTCGTATATTTTACAATCCCTAAATGTCGTAAATTTATATTTCCAGGCCGAAGTAAAATCCAAGAAAAATGTCCAAGCCTTGATTTTAGCAACTTTGATTTCCTCAGCGTTAAAAGTAGCCGTAATATTATTACATTATGGCGTAATTTGGATAATGGTTATTTATGCGTTGGACTTCCTATGGCAGGGCCTGGGGTTTGTTCGAGCGTATCATAGTGATGGCTTAAAAATAAAACGCTGGACATTCAATAAAGATTTGGCCAGAAAAATATTGCGTGATTCCTGGCTATTAATGCTCGCTTCGGCGGCCGGCGCTCTTTATTTAAAAATTGACCAAGTGATGATCGGCGCCATGTTGGGTAATCGGGAAGTCGGTCTTTATGCCGCCGCTGTTAAACTAGTCGAGGTCTGGTATTTTATCCCTGGTATAATCTGTGCTTCGCTATTTCCGGCTATAATTAACGCCAGAAAAAATGGACTAGAAATATATCGAGCTCGTTTAAAAAATCTTTATATTTTACTACTTATTATCGCGATAGCTATTGCGGTTGTCGTGACTTTTTTGTCTCGGCCGATTACTCTATTTTTATTTGGCGATAGTTATTTGGCCGCCGTCAGTGTCTTGAGAATATATATTTGGTCTAACTTAGGATTATTTCTGGGAACCGCCGTCTATCAGTATCTGATAGCGGAAGATAGGATAAAGTTGATTTTTGCCGTAACCGGTGCGGCGCTGTTGGCTAATATTATCCTTAATTGGTTATTTATTCCGAAATTCGGCCTGCTCGGAGCCGCTTGGGCCACTCTGATTTCCTATGCTGTCGTCCCCCTCGGCGGTTTTTATAGAAAGAAATCGGATTATCTAAACGTGGATTAAAATAATTTTATGGCGCGCAAGAAGATATTATTTGTTTCTCATAAGAAAACTCAATGCGGAGTTTATGAGTTTGGTAAAAATATTACCGACGTTTTACGCGATTCGCAGCGGTATGACTTTATCAGGGTAGAGTGCTCTTCGCTAGCAGAATTACGAACGGCTATCGAGTTGAATCAGCCGGTCGCTATCATTTATAATTATCATCCATCGGTATTACCCTGGGTGGCTACTAAGATCGTACCCCGTTTGTATAAGAATAATTTATTTTCTATTAAGATCCCCCAGATAGGGATTATTCATGAGGGCACACAAGAGATAGCGGATACGGCCGCGTCCAGAAAAATTAGGTTGATATTCGGCCGTTACAAATTAATAAATTCTTTGTTTGATTTCTATATTTCTTCTGATCCGACGCTGTTATTAAAAAATCCGGCTGTGTATAAGACGGGCCGACTAGTGCCGCGTTATCATAATAATTTTTCTGTGCCAGCTAAGCCAATATTTGGTAGTTTTGGTTTCGGCACACCCAATAAAGGTTTTGAGGACGTCGTTCGTTTAGTACAACAGGAATTTGACGAAGGGGAGATCCGTTTTAACATCCCGGCGGCCGATTTTGGCGATCAATCTGGCGCAGCGGCTCGACAAATAGAGGAGAATTGTCGTCAGATATTAACCAAGCCCGGTATCAATCTAGTAATTACCCATGATTTTTTCGACGCGGTCGGCGTTTTAGATTTTTTGGCGCGTAATACTGTGAACATTTTTTTGTATAAGGATATGGCCGCGCGCGGAGTATCAAGTGTTATTGACAGTTCCTTGGCGGCGCAGAGACCGATAGCTATTTCTCAGAGCACAATGTTTCGGCATGTGCTGGCTTCTTGTCCGGCGATTTGTGTTAAAAATAACAGTTTGACAGCCATTATTAATAATGGCTTCGAGCCTCTGCGGAAATTCTGTGATGAATGGAACCCGGCCAACCTGTTATGGGACTATGAAAGAATAGTCGACGCGATATTATTGAAAGAAAAAAGAAAAAATATGCCAGCCGCCGTTTGGTTGAGGGATTCTGGGCAAATAAGCGAAGATGATCGGACAATAGATACATCTATAAAATATGATCCGATCGTGTTGCCGCTCGGCGCCCCATTTAATCGGATTCTTGATAATTCTGCCCGTAAGCTATATGCTCCTACTATAGCTAAATTATGGGAAGTAGCCCCCCAAACAATGGCCAGAAAGATCTCCGAGGCTAACGTCCAACAAGCTTTTGTTTTTGATACGGTTTATCGTTATTTAGCTGAATATGCTAGCCCTCGCTTGCTGTGTGTGGGGAGCTATGAAGATACTGCCTCATTCGGCCTAATTAAGATGGGAGTCTCCGTGGCAGAGATCGACCCGGTTCAAAATTATTCCCTTCAGGAATATGTGACTAAGCCAAATGTCAAAAAAGAATCCTACGATATAATTTTTTCGACCTCGGTGCTTGAACATGATCCAGATGATGAATCTTTTATGAGGGCGGTCGGCAGTTTATTGGCTCCTGGTGGCGTCGCTATAATTACTTGCGATTATAAAGAAGATTGGCGCCCGGGCGAAGACAAACCAGAAGTAGATGTAAGGCTCTATACTAAGGATGATTTGGAAAAACGCTTATTATCTTATGTGCCAGATTGTGTTTTAGTCGATCGGCCGCAATGGGGATGCCCTGATCCCGATTTTAATTATTTAGGGAAATATCGCTATACTTTTGCTACTTTTGTAATTAAAAAAAATAAATAAATATGAAAAAAGCCTTAATTACCGGAATAACGGGGCAGGACGGATCTTATCTAGCTGAACTACTTTTAAGCAAAGGTTATGAGGTTCATGGCCTCAGACGAGCTTCCTCGGTTTTTAATACAGAAAGAATCGACCATATGCGCGAAGACGGAAAATTAAATTTCCATCTTCATTACGGCGACTTGATTGATTCGAGCAATCTTAATCGGCTTCTGGAAGAGATTCGTCCCGATGAGATTTATAATCTCGGAGCGCAGTCGCATGTCCATATTTCTTTCCAGGTCCCGGAGTATACGGCCGAAATAGACGGTATCGGCACATTGCGGCTCCTGGACGCGATAAAGGAGTCAGGCATTAAGACAAAATTCTATCAAGCTTCGACTTCGGAATTATTCGGTAAGGCGCAAGAAGTGCCGCAAAACGAACATACCCCCTTTTATCCGCGTTCGCCTTATGGCGTCGCGAAACTTTTTTCTTATTGGACGGTAGTAAATTACCGCGAAGCTTATAACGTCTTCGCCTGTAACGGCATATTATTTAATCATGAATCGCCTCGGCGCGGCCGGATTTTTGTGACCAGGAAAATTACTACGGGTATTGCCGCTATCGTCAGGGGCAAACAAGATAAGATTTATCTCGGTAACCTGAACGCGAAAAGAGACTGGGGGTTCGCCAAAGATTATGTCGAAGCGATGTGGCTGATGCTGCAGCAGGATACCCCCGAAGATTATGTTATTGCGACCGGCGAGGCCTATACGATTCGAGAGTTCTGCGAAGAGGCTTTTAAGATTGCCGGTTATGAAATAATTTGGCAAGGCGAGGGGTTAGCCGAAAAAGGTATCGATAAGAAAACCGGAAAAATATTGGTTGAAGTCGATCCGAAATATTTCCGCCCGGCGGAAGTTGATTCATTAGTCGGAGACAGTACTAAGGCGCGGCAGAAATTAAATTGGCGTCCCACCGTTAATTTCAAACAGCTCGTTAAGATCATGATGGATCATGATTTGGCCGATCAGAATTCTTAAGCAAGGCTTATGCTTTATCAAGAAATAAAAAAATGCCGTATCTGCGGCAATAAGAACCTGGTAGAAATTTTAAATCTGGGCGAGCAAGCCCTCACCGGGGTATTTCCTAAAAAAAATGAGGAAGTGGAAAGCGGCTCGCTGGAAATCGTCAAATGTTTTTCAGAAGAAACCGCCAGCTCGTGCGGCTTAGTCCAACTCAAGCATGATTACAAAATGGAAAAACTTTACGGCGATAACTACGGCTACCGTTCGGGTTTGAATAAGTCCATGATCGAGCATCTGGCCGATATCGTCCGCGCTATTGAGCAGAGAGTGCCATTAAGAGACGGCGATTTGGTTATTGATATTGCCAGTAATGACGGGACTTTACTGGGCCACTATCAGAATAAAGCTCTGGATCTATGGGGAATCGATCCGACGGCGAAAAAATTCCAGGCCTATTATCCGAATCACGTTAATAAAATAGCCTCCTTTTTTTCCGAGGCAGTGGTGCGGACTATCGCTGGCGCTAAAAAAGCGCAAGTGGTTACTTCTATCGCGATGTTTTATGACTTACCCGACCCCTTGTTAATTATGAAAGGGATAGCAAATATTTTAGCTGATGAGGGGATCTGGGTCGTCGAGCAGAGTTATATGCCGGAGATGATTAGTAATGTTTCTTATGATACAATTTGTCACGAACATTTAGAATTTTATGCCCTGCGGCAGTTTAAATGGATGGCTGATCGGGCCGGTTTAAAAATAATCGCCATTAATTTTAATAAGACAAACGGCGCCAGTTTTTGCTTAACTCTAGCGAAGCAGAGCTCAAAACATGAAGAAGCTAAGGAAGAAGTTAGCCGGATTCTAGCCGAAGAAGAGCGGGCCGGATTTAACGGATTACAGATTTATGAACAATTTAAAGCGGCTTCCGAAGCGCATCGGCGAGATTTAAAAGATTTGATAAATAGAATCAAGGGCGAAGGAAAAAAGATTTTAGGTTATGGCGCCTCGACTAAAGGTAATGTTATCTTACAATATTGCGGACTGGGAATAGACGATCTCGCCTGTATTGCTGATGTTAATGCCGATAAATTCGATCGCTATACGCCGGGGACGGGGATTCCGATCGTTTCTGAGGAAGCGGCCAAGAAATTAAACCCCGATTATTTTTTAGTCTTGCCCTGGCATTTTAAAGCTGGCATCGTCGGACGAGAACAAGAGTTTTTAAAAGGCGGCGGGAAACTTATCTTTCCTCTGCCCAAAATTGAAATAATATAAAGCTATGAAAGCGAAAAAAAAGACCGCGCTCATTATCGGTTCCGGCGGACAAGACGGTCGGATTTTGTTTGATTATTTAGCGGGTTTGGATTATCGGCTCATCGGCGTTACCAGAGACAAAGTAAAAACTCGCCGGATAAAATGGTCCGGTAAAATAGACATAACCAAGAAAGAGCAGGTAAATAGATTAATAAAAATCGTTCAGCCGGAGGAGATTTATTATTTGGCGACTTTTCATTATTCGGCGCAAGACCAGAGAGATGATTTTTATACCGAGCTGGAAAAAAATTATAAAATTAATATCTGGGCTTTTATTAATTTTCTGGAAGCACTGCGCCTTTTTTCGCCGCAAACTAAAATATTTTACGCTAGTTCGTCTTTCGTCTTCGGCAATTGCCGTAATAAAAGGCAGACCGAAAAAACCGCCTATCGACCCGACACTCCTTACGGACTGAGTAAGGCGAGCGGAGCTCTGCTCTGTCGCCTCTATCGCGAAAAGCATAAGATATTTGCCGCCGCCGGCATACTCTATAATCATGAATCGCAGTATCGGCCGGAAAATTTTATTTCCATGAAAATAATCAAGGGAGCGCTTAATATAAAAAGAGGATTGCAGGATAAATTAATTATCGGCGATCTAAAAGCGGTAGTCGACTGGGGATACGCCCCGGACTACGTGCGGGCGATGCATCAGATTTTAGCTCTGAAGCGGGCTGACGATTTTATAATCGCTACCGGCCAGGCGCATACCGTCGGCGATTTTGTTAAAATATCGTTTAGTTATTTAGGGCTCGATTGGCGCCGCTATGTCCGGGAAAATAAAAGCATTATTAAGGAAAAACGGCCGGTGCTCATCGGTAATTTTAAAAAATTAAAAGAAAAGACCGGTTGGCAGCCGAGCGTAGATTTCTCCGGAATGATAAAAACAATAATCGATAAATTAAAATAGTATGGATAAGCCCCTAATTAGTATCTGTATCCCGACTTATAATCGTGCCGTTTTTTTGCGAGAATGTCTTGATAGTATAACAAATCAATTTGTGGCGGCTGAAGTAAAAGATAGAGTTGATGTTTTTATTCTTGATAATCAAAGCCAGGATAATACCGCCAGCGTGGCGCGGGAATTTTGTGATCGTTTTGATAACATTAAGTATATTAAGGATGACATTAACCGGAAAATAGTACCGGGGATCATCAAGGCCGCAACGCTGGCCGACGGTGAATATATTTGGATTTTTTCTGATGATGATTTGCAGACAGCCTCGGCCTTGCAGAAAATCATTGCTTTCATAAAAACCTATAACGCCCCGGAAGTTATTTTTTGCAACTTAGCTAGTTTTTATAAAAAAGATGTTATTAGCCAACCCAACTTATTAAAATTAGAGTCCGATGTTTTTCTTAGCAGCCGACATGAATTATTTGCGCTTCTCAACCGGAAATTCCCAACCAGCATCGATTATTATACGACCCTGTGCTCTAATTGGCTTCTAAAAAAAGAAGTTTTTGATAAAAATTACTTTATTTATGAAGAGTACAACGGCCCCTTGGATTTATTTCCTCTGCCATCTTTGGTATTTTACGCGTCGGAAGAATTTAGATCGGGGGCAATCGCTCGCCAGATTGTCTTAAATAGGGGTGATAATGAATCTTGGGGCAGTAAAAATAAAATCAAGCATTTCTTTTATCGCGATCGGCTCTGGCGCGATTATTATCAAAAAATAATTGCCCGGAATAAAGAATATTTGCCGCCATATTTTATTGGGCGAACCCATCTCAAAAATTTGTTGAGGAAAAATGATTTACTAAAGATAATAATTATTCTGAGTCTTAAAAAACTGCGAATTTACGAGAAGCTAAGATCAATTGTAAAACGATGTTTTCAATAATTATCATCAACTATAATACGGCGCGCCTAACTTTAGACTGTCTAGATTCTATTTATTCGTGTTGTAACGCGACTGATCTAGAAATTATTGTCGTTGATAACGGTTCGACGGTATCTGACCGGAATATTTTAGAGAGCGGGCTCAAGCAAAGAGCGCGTCTGATAAAAAGTGAGAAAAATTTAGGTTTTGCTGCCGGTAATAATTTAGGCGCGCGGCAGGCCCGAGGTCGATATCTTTGTTTTTTAAACAGTGACGTTATTTTAGACGAGAATATATTCGACCACCTGAGCCAAGTATTCCTTGAGGATAAGCAGGTCGGTATTGTTGCGCCACGATTAATTAATGCGGACGGCAGCGCCCAAGCCAAGGCCTACGGCCCTTTCCCGAGTCTTGGTTATTTATTTTATAAGAATTTGTTTGGCCATCATGATAATGATTTCCCCAAAAAAATCGATTGGGTCAGCGGCGCGGCTTTATGTATTAGAAAAGATGTTTTTGCTTTGATCGGCGGTTGGGATGAAAACTTTTTCCTTTATCTGGAAGACGTCGATCTGTGTTGGTCGGCGCATAATCAGGGTTATCAGATTCTGATCGATCAAGCGACCCAAGTGACCCATTTACAAGGACAAAGCCTGGCTCAGAGTCTAACAAAACAAGCTTACTACTACGATTCCCAGAAATATTTATTTAAGAAGCATTACGGACGTTTGGCGCTGTTTATTTTATTGCTCGGACGCTGGCCGCATCGCTTATTATTTTTGTTAAGAAATAAACGACATGAAAATCGGAGTTAATTTACTACAATACACCGACGTGCAGGGAATAGAGGTTTTTGCTAAAAATCTTCTAGCCAGTTTGGCGCGTCAAGCACCAGATCATGAATTTGTTTTTTTTGTTAATCAAGAATCCGCCAAGATTTTTAATTTGTCGACTGGCAATATCAGAGTGATTGTTAAGAATTTTAAGAAATTATCAAAATTAATATTGATTATTTATCAACAATTCGGTCTGATTCGAGCCCTGCGGCAAGAAAAGATTGACTGGCTTTATTGCCCGTCGCTAGCCGCTCCGATTTTTTACAGAAAAAAAATTGTTACTATTCATGACTGCGCGGCCCTGCGCTTTAAAGAAGAAGCGGGACCGATTGCTCGATTTTATTTGCGTGCGGTTTTATGGTCAGTTAAATACTGGTCTAACCCAATCATCACCGTCTCTAATTTTGCTAAACAGGAAATCATCGGTCTGCTAAAAGTTCCAGCCTTAAAAATAACGGTCATTTCCGAAGGGGTGCCGCTTGTCGCCGCGATAAGTCGCGATGAAGTTGACGCCATCCTGCGCAAATTTTCGCTCTTAAATAAAAATTTTTTCTTCTTTGTCGGTAATCTTCGCCCCCGGAAGAATATTAAAAGATTATTAGAAGCTTGGACGGATTTTTTTTCCAGTCATCAGAATTTTTCTTTAGTTATTGCCGGCAAGGGCAGCGGCCAGATAGAGCAAAAATTTAGCGGCGATCGACAAGTCGTGTTTTTAGGAGTCATCAGCGAGGCGGAGAAGGCGGCCTTGTATCAAAGGGCGGTCGCTTTGATCTTTCCGTCTCTTTACGAAGGTTTCGGGTTACCAATTTTAGAGGCGCAGAGTTTAGGAATACCGGTTTTGACCGCACGGGGCAGCGCTTTACCGGAAGTAGCGGGCGCTGGCGCGCTATTTATTGACCCTTATGACCATCTGGCTATCGCTAGCAGCTTAGCGGAAATATCCGCCCCCCAATTTCCTAGAGGCGATTTGATCGAAAAAGGTCATCGTAATTTAGAAAGATTCTCTTGGGATAAATCGGCGCAGACGCTACTCACCGTCATAAACAGTTTAGCCGAATAATCAATATGAAGCTCTTGCAAATCAATAAATTATATCCGCCGCATTTAGGTGGTATCGAAAACGTAGTGAGAGATATCGCGGCCAGCTTGGCATCTGACCATTCTTGGCAGTCTGATGTTCTGGTCTGCCAGGCGCGCGGTCGGCGCACCGAAGAGAAAAAGGACGGCGTTAAAATATACCGAGCAGCTAGTCTCGGGAGACTATTAAGCTTGCCGATTTCTTGGGATTTTTTTAGGCTGTTTAAAAAAATAGTTTCTGACTACGATCTGCTTTTGGTCCATCATCCTTTTCCTTTGGCTTCTTTAGCCCGTCTTTTATTTTTAGATAAAAAAATGCCAGTGGCCGTTTGGTATCATAGTGATATTATTAGACAGAAATTTTTTTCTTATCTTGTCTATCCTTTTTTGTATCTAGATTTAAAGGCGGCTACGATAATTTTTGTCTCAAGCCATCGCTTAGCAGAACAATCACAGTTATTAAAAAAATTTATTGATAAATGTCGCGTGATTCCTTTCGGCGTGAATGTGGCCGACTATCAAGCCAACTACGAATTGGAAGTTAAGGATATTAAGGGTAAATACAGCCGCTTTATGTTAGCGGTCGGGCGCCTGGTTTATTATAAGGGTTATTTGGATTTATTGGCGGCGCTAGAGACCGCTCCGGGAAAGTTATTGATAATCGGTCGCGGTCCGCTCGAGGCTAAGTTACGGGAAGTAATTAAGAAAAAAAATTTGGCCGATAGAGTCGTAATTATCTCTAATCAGCCGGCGAATCTCATCCCCTATTACCAGGCTTGCGAATTTTTAATCTTTCCGTCCAACGCGCGTACCGAAGCCTTCGGCCTGGTCCAACTTGAAGCTATGGCTTGCGGCAAGCCGGTCATAAATACCGATCTTCCGACCGGAGTGCCGGAAGTCAGTCGCGATAAAGAAAGCGGTTTAACTGTTCCGGTCGGCGATCCGCATGGTTTAGCCTCGGCTATTGCGTCTTTATGGGGAAATAATGATTTACTCTTAAGACTAGGTGAACAAGCTAGACAGCGAGTAATGAGGGATTTTTCTCAAGACAAATTTAAAACTGACCTGAAGTCAGCTTTATCTAAAATTCTATTCTAATTTTATTATTACCTCCCTCCGCGGCTGACCATGGTCGCTAAAGTTTTTAAGATAATGGTCAGGTCGAGATAGAAGGAGCGATGCTTCAGATAAAATAAATCGTATTGTAGTTTTTCGTAAGTATCAGCGACCGAGGGAGAATGGTAGGCGCCGGAAATCTGGTCCCAACCGGTGAGGCCCGGCTTAATCAAGAGCCGGGTTTTATAAAAAGGAATTTGTTTTTCTAGTTCCGCGACTATTTCCGGCCTTTCTGGGCGCGGCCCGATAAAGCTCATTTCGCCGCGCAGAATATTTAAGACTTGCGGTATTTCGTCTAATCTGGTTTGGCGCAAGAAGGAGCCGAAGCCGAAAATACGTTGGTCGTCTTCTGTGGTCGGCGTTAAATCGTTACTTTCCACGCGCATCGTTCGGAATTTTATTATCTTAAAAATTTTTTCTTTTTCGCCTTCGCGGTCTTGACGGAAGAAAACCGGGCCGCGGCTAGTGAACTTGATTAAGATAGCGATAAAAGGCCAGAGGGGAAGAGAGACAATCAAAATAACGCCAGCTAGGAGCCAATCCAGTAATTGTTTTAAGGAATTAAAATAATTTTTTTGTCCTTCGCGCAGATTATTTAGGAACCAATCGGAATCGATCGCTTCTAGCGGTACCTTACCGACCAGATTCTCGTAAAAATCCGGATAATTAAAGAAATTAATATTATAGGTCAGGCAAGTAAAGAGTGTGGCGCTAAGTTTAGAGCTGCTACCGAAATTATCGGTAATGACGACCGTGCGAATATTTTTACTTTTAATATTATCCGGTAGTGCTGCGAGCGCTTGAGCGTCGGGACAGATCCAGGCGACCTGATAGCCGGCGCCGGGATTATTTTTTATTTCTCGAACTAATTGATCGGTTAATTGGTTGGCGCCAATAATAGCCAGATTTTCTTTGAGGAAGAGGGAGTGAATGGCTATTTGACTGAGTAGCCGCCAGACCAGAAAGATAATTAAAAAAACGGCGCTGAAGATAACCAGGTTAGTTTTTGGTGTGATATTAGAATTGGCGCCGAGGTAGAAATAGAGAATGGATAGAAAAATGCTGATGATGGCGGCATTGGCCGTGGCGCCTAAGAATACTCGGCTTTTTGCCCTTAAATTTAAATTATAGAGGTTACTGATATAGAAAATAAGCAGCCAAATTATGAAAACCGGCCAAAACACCGGCCAATGATTTTGCCAATATTTAGCGAGGAGATTTTGCGGATAACGAAGGAGTAGGGTTAGGAATAAGGCGAGGTGCAGGCCGACTAGATCGCCCAAGAAGAGGGTGATTTTTTTAAAACGATTAAACATAGAATGTAGGCTTGGCTAGACGTCTTCAATATATCAGTTTAGGCGCTAAAAATCAACGAAAAAACCAATTTGTTTTCTGGAGAAATGTGCTATAATAAAATCAAGATAAAGACGATTTATCTCAATTTTAAGCAATAAGTTTATTTATAAATAATATTTATGCTAAATTTAGAGAAAAAAAAGCAAATAAGCCTTAATTTTTTTATTTTTTTAGGGCTATTTTTGCTACTGCCGCTAACGGTTAAGGCAGTTAATGTTTGCGATCAAGACACGATTTTAAATTTTGTTGCCCGCGATCCTGGCGGTTCTTATATTAAAAATGCCCGTGTCGACGTGTATAAAGAAGAGACCGATGTTAATGGACAAACTAAACCGGGGGCGCGCGTGGGCGGCAGCAGTACTGATTCTGTTTTGGGTCGCGCGACTATAAAATGGCGTGATTCGGCCGTCGCCTCTGATACCTATGCTATAAAAGTTCAGACGATCAGTAAAGATAACGCCAGTTTTTACTATTATGGTTTTAATTTTAGCTGCGGCGAGACGGCTAACGTCGAAAAAACTTTAAGCGGCTTGGCTTTAACTTTGCGTAAGGGTAACGGCGATCTTTTGACGGACGTCGGTTTTGGCGTCTATACGCAGTTAAAAGACGCGGATGGTAGCCTGCTCCTCGCGAAAAATGAATTATTGACTTCGCCTAATTCCGGAGCGTCCGGGCAGGTAAGGGTCTATTTGCCGCAGGGAACGATGCGCGGTATCGATAATACGGCGTCCGATTATTATGTTTTGGAGATAAATTATAAGGGCAATAAATTTTATGCCTACGGCCTGAACGTTACTGACGGTCAGATGACTAGTTTTGATTATACGTTATCGGCTCTCCGACTCCGACTGAGGGACGCAAGCGATAAGGCCGCTCCGGGAGCGAAAGTTGAAGTTTATAAACAAGAATCAAATATAAATAGTCAACATGAAAAAGGCTCAAGAGTTGGAGAATTTACTATGAACGAACAAGGGTACGGTTCGATAGAATTGCCGACTGGATGGTATGTTCTGGGCGTGAAGGGGCCAGACGGTAAATATCAGTATTTTTGGGATGTAAACATCGACGAGGCGAGCGCCCATAGTCAGACTTACCGAACCATGAATCTCGATAAATCTTATAATACTTCTGCGTTTTGCCAAAAAAATTCTAATTTTTATCTTAGTTTCAAGACCGTCGCGGCCAATATTATCCCCGGTCTGAAATTTGAATTATACGAACAGAAAGCCGACGCCGACGGCTTCCCGACGGTGGGGCTAAAAATTTCTGCCGGTACGCTGGACAACACTGGATGGGCGGTGGTGAAATTCATACCGGATCCGGAAAAATCATATATGGTCAAAGTCTGGGATAAGCGATCCGATTTGGGAGAATTTTGGTTTTATGATGTTGCTAAGTTCGTTTGCGGTTACGACAGGAAAGTGACGAAAACTGTGCCGGCCTTAAAAGTTATCTTACGCGATAGTCAAGGTAATTTACGACGCAATACCGATTTTTCTTTATATGTTCAGCAGTTTGACGCCGACAATAATCCGATTATCCCTAAGTCCGGTTTGATCGGTAATTTTCGCACGGACGTCTCCGGCCAAGCAATAACTTATGTTTCCCCTTATAATCCTTATCGTCGCAATCAATCCGGTATTTATGCTTTGACGATTAAAGACGCCGGTAATCACGTTGTAACTTTCTTTAATATTAATATCGCTGCCGATAAAGACTATACTTTTGTCGCCGGCACGACCGGATTGAACGGAGTCTTGACCGACGCGCGCGGCCGTTTCGTGGCGGATAGGGAAATCAGGCTATATGAGGCTAATGCCGATAGCGACCGTCGCTCGGGCTCGCCTCTGGTCAAGACTAAAACCGATGCGAGTGGTCGTTTTAAATTCGAATACCCGACCGGCACGTATACTCTGGTTTCTTTGGATGATTTTAATCGGGAAAATAATTTCGGCAATACGGAGATTAAAACGAGCAGTAATTATAAAAAATTAATCACGAGCGCCGTCAGTTTTGGACTCTCGAATTCTCAAGCGCCAGATGTTACTAATAATTCATTAACTCTTTATTCTTTGGCCGCCGGCGAAGGTGGCGCCTATTATCGCGACGCCCAGATCGGGACGATTAAAATAACGGCCGGACATTCGGCGGTTTTGTCTTTAGCGTCCGGCCCTTATTTGGCGGTTTTTGGCGGCAAGAATAATCAAGAATTTGGCCGCGCTTTTTACGTTAAAAACGGGGCGAGCCAGAACGTTACGCTGGCAACTAACACTACATATCTTATCGATGCTAATCAGGCCTTTCGTCTGACCGGAGCGGCCATAGTATCTAATAATAACGAAACAGCCAAGACTAAAACTGTCAAAAAACCGGCCGTGCCGCTATCTTCCCGTTTAAGTGGCCGCATTCTTTTACAGGTTGAAGATAAAGGCCAGGCTTGGTATATTAATCCGACCGACGGTAAAAAATATTATCTCGGTCGCCCGAGCGATGCCTTTAACGTAATGCGTCGCGTCGGTTTAGGAATATCGGATAAAGATTTCGCGGCCGTCGAGAAAAATCCCGGTAATTGGAAAAGATTGGCCGGTAAGATTCTGCTTAAGACGGAAGACGGTGGAAAAGCCTATTATTTCGATCCGATTAGTTTGCACCTTTATTACTTAGGTCGCCCGAGCGATGCCTTTAACGTGATGCGCGATCGCGGCTTAGGGGCGAAGACCGATGATTTAAATAAAGTATCGACCGGCGTGAATTAAGACTTAAGGTTTATGGCGCAAGATCAATACAATTGGCCAAAAATCGGTAATGATAAGGTAATCGAATTTTTAGAGCGAAGCCTACAGAACAATAAGATTGCCCAGACCTATATCTTTATCGGCGCCGACGATCTGGGAAAATCGACTATCGCCTTGGCTTTTGCCCGCAATTTGCAGGGCGCGCAAGAAGGTTTTAATAGCGATTTGCATCTTTTAGCCCCGGAAGTCGA